>SMUY01136975.1_pt1 | contig 13591 bp, 8 predicted proteins | sample 2456441 | NCBI WGS metagenome assembly SMUY01 (sample SAMN11095931, study PRJNA526329) | marine sediment metagenome | biome: Marine sediment; feature: Surficial sediment; material: Deep marine sediment; isolation source: Hadal surficial sediment | place: Pacific Ocean | collected 2014-11 | depth 0-1...
GCTTCTAGCTGGGCCAACCGCTCACTTTCTTGCCCATACAAGCGGGCATTTTCAATAGCAGTAGCCGTTTGATTGACCACCGTACGCAGCAAGTTGATGTCGCTGGTGGAGTAGTCTTCATCAGCCAGCTTGGGACCGACCACCAGCACACCGGTTAGCTCGCCTTTGCTTTGCAATGGAATCAGCAATTCCATGTCCAGGAGTTCCACCGCCCTTTGCTCATCCACCGTTAGTGCCCTGAATTTGGTCACAACTTCCAGGTCTTGGCGGGTCAATATCCCGTTATTGTCTCTCAGCCAGTTGAGAATGGGGCTTTCATCCCCCAAAATTATGCCCTCTGCTCCGCTGAGTTCATCGGTAGACGCCACATAGAAACCGGGAGATTGCGGGAGACCGGGAGCCTTTGGACGACCGGTAGACTGAGGGGCCGGTAAAAGCAAGGCAGAGCTGCTGGCCAGCATGGCCTGGCTGACCAAACCGGTCAACGAATCTGCAATGCTCTTCAGGTCGGTTATGTCCTTGGTATCCTGGCTGAACTGTACCAAGGCTTGCAGATGGTCGTACCGCTCCCGGGAAAACCAATGGTCGGCCCAACGCTGTAATTGACTTAGCACCGGTTGTAGAGCGATGGCCACCACCGCAGCGGCGCTGATCACCGCCAGCAAACGGGCCGGTTCACTCTGGGAGCGAAAGGTGAAGTTGAACAGAACAAACACCACCCCATAAACTCCTACAATGAACGTCCCCAGCAAGGTATAGGTCAGGCCGCTGCGCAAAACTACCCGCAGTTCCAGCAGTTGGTACTTGAGCATGGCCACTGAGGTAAGAGCGACGAAATACAGGTTGGCCATGATGCCGAAGGGGTAGAAGAAAATACCGCTGGAAAACAAGAAGTCGGAGGTTGCACCGACCAGGGATAGACCCGCTCCAACCACCATGTACAATATGCGGTTCTTCTCTTCCGGCGACTTGGAAACGCGGTGACGCTGGACCAGGTTGGCTATTCCCAGAATCACCGGGACATACCCCAACGCCAGGAATAAAATTCCCAGCATGGTAAAGCGATAGGTCCAACCGACATACCCACCCAGCAGGGTCACTTCTTCGACCCGGTCAACCACCTGCCCGGTGACGGAAAGCAGCGCGAAAATGACCCACGCTGTGTAGAACGTAGCCAACTTGGCCTTTGGAACTCCGATCCGAGTGTATAGAACCGAGAAATGATAGAAGAGGACCGAGATCCCTAACACCATCACTACCGCCGTTCGCTCCCAAATCATGGCCAAATCTGCGCCGTCGGGGTGAGGGCTGGTGCGCACTCCAAAGATGGTCAATCCCCACAGGGCCATGGTAAATAAGAGCAATGCAAACACGCGGTTTCGCAGGTTTCGCCAGTCGCTTCGCAATACCAGAGAGAGCAGAAAGACATTGAAGATGAACGAAGCAAGCGGCAAAAGCTCGTAAAAGATGGCGTAGATCGACACGGTGTACCCTATCTCACGGTCACGCGGGAAGACTCAGTTTGGACCAGGCCCCCTGACGGTGGTGTAAATAAGGCTTCACTACGCATTATATAGGGCAGTTCCGCCGCACTGGCGTTAAGACGAGAGGGACGCCTTATTTGGTTTAGAGAAACCATCAATGTATAACCCTTGTTTACACCCTGGGAATGAGCTTCGATTCAGGCTGGCCGGAGATGGGAAATAATGTCTTGGTGCTGTTTATCCCAACGGGGTAAGCAATTCTTGGGCCAATTTTCATTCGGAACATCATCCTATGCGGTCTGGCACCCTCCAAATATGGTGCTTGCTTGGGAAACATTAAGTGCTGACGCCCACCCGCAATAGGTTGCCAGCACCTAGATTCTGGGACCTATTCCTGAATAATTCTCCCCAACCCGGCCAATCAGCCGACTTGGATGTGAGGGTCAGAGCAGGGAGAATTGAACGCTGGGTTATCTAGTCCGACCCAGCGAAACGATAGCCTCGACCCCGTTCAGTAATGATCAACTTGGGGTCCTGCAGATTGTCCTTGAGCTTTTTCCTCAAACGCTGGATGTGAGCTTTCACCAAACCGCTGCTGCTGCGGTATTCATTACCCCACACTTCGTCGAGGATAGACTGGTTGGTGAGCACCTGTCTGGGATTTCTAATCAGGTAGCACAGCATCTTGTACTCGGTGGGCGTAAGCTTCACCATTTCGCCCTGCACCGATACTTCCCTGGTATCAAAGTCAACCGAAACGGCCTTGCTGATGAAGGGCCGGCCTTCCGTACCCAGAGGGCCTACCTGTACCCGCCGCAGCACTGCCCGGGTACGGGCCAACAACTCAACTGCACTGAACGGTTTGGTAAGGTAGTCGGCAGCGCCCAGTTCCAGACCCCTCACTATGTCCACTTCACGGGAGCGAGCGGTGATCAATATAACCGGCACGTCGGACGAGCTGCGGAATTCCTTGCAAAGATCGAATCCCCAAGACTCACCTTCGGGCAAATTGACATCGAGGATCACCACATCCGGGTTCTCCGCCTTGACCATCGCCATGCCCTCAGTCCCATTGGGAGCACCCAACACCTGACTGCCTGGCCAAGCAGTCTCGAATGCCACTGTGACAACCTCCATGATTTCCGGGTCGTCTTCGATTATTGCCACCCGCATTGCACCCTCCTCTCCAGCTAAAATGTTACCTCCTTAACCTTAGTATTACCGTTTCTTAACCTCCACCGGCACAAAGGGAATCACCAGGTTTCCAAACCTAACGCTAACCAAAACCCTTCAAAACCGGTCCAAAGGCGCAAAACTTCCGTCTGGAAAGCACTCCCTAGAAAGCGCTGCCTAGAAAGCACTCCGGCAACTTGACGCAGGTAACCTACGTTAGAGATTGGGTTTTGAGGATTCAAAGTGACCCGTGGTGATACTGGCGCCCGGCGGCGGGGTTGTGGACTACAAGAGTGGCAGGTAGCGGGAGACCTCGTAGTCGGTAACGGTTGCCCGGTAGTCGGCCCATTCAATCTTCTTGTTGCGAATGAAACTGGTAAATATATGCTCACCCAGGGCTTCCCGGAGCAGGTCGCTTTCTTCGGCCAGGGCCAGCGACTCTCCCAAGCCTGCCGGCAGTGTCTTGATTCCGCGGGTCACTCGTTCTTCGTGGTCCATGTTGAAGACATTGCCTTCCACCGCGGGCGGCAGCGGATATTCTTCCTCGACTCCCTTGAGTCCCGCCGCCAGCATCACGCTGAAGGCAAGGTAAGGGTTACAGGCCGGGTCCGGCGCCCGGTACTCAATCCGAACCGAGCTTTCGTAGCCGGGTTTGTAGGCCGGCACCCGCACCAGGTCGGAGCGATTCACATGGGCCCAAGATATGTACACCGGAGCCTCAAAGCCCGGCACCAACCGCTTGTAGGAGTTTACCCACTGGTTGGTCACCAGGGTAATTTCCGGGGCATGTCGCAGCAGGCCGGCAATAAATCTTCTACCGGTGAGCGACAGGTGATACTCATCATCCGGATCGTAAAAGGCGTTTTCGTCACCTTTGAACAGAGATTGGTGGATGTGCATACCAGACCCGTTCATGCCGGAAATGGGTTTGGGCATGAACGAAGCATAAGCATCCCTGAGCTGGGCCAGCTCTTTGATCACCAGCTTGGCGGTCATCACGCTGTCGGCCATGGTTAGCGCGTCGGCGTATTGCAGGTCTATCTCATGTTGGCTGTGAGCGCCCTCGTGATGCGAGTATTTCACCGGTATGCCCATATCCGAAAGGTTGAGCACAGTGTCGCGCCTCAAGTCGGCGGTTGGGTGGCTGGACTGCTGATCGTAGTAGCCAAAATTGTCCAGCGGCTCCGGGGTCTTGGCGTCCTTGAAATAGAAAAACTCAAGCTCTGGCCCGACATAGTAGGTATAGCCCAGCTTGGCCAAACGCTCCAGATTACGCTTCAAGACGTAGCGGGGGTCACCGATGAAAGATTGACCGGCCGGAGTGCAAATATCGCAGAACATGCGGGCGACGGCGTTTTGTCGCGGTCGCCACGGAAGAATGGCGAAGGTGGTTGGATCTGGAAATGCCCGCATATCGCTCTCGTCGATGCGCGCGAATCCTTCAATGGCCGAACCATCAAAACCGACGCCGCGTTCAATGGCGTCTTCCAGGTCATCCACGTTGATCGCGAACCCCTTGAGGTTGCCCAGGATGTCGGTGAACCAGAGGCGAATGAACTTTACGTCGTTGTCCCTGGCGCTTCTCAGTACATATTCGCGCTCGGCGGCCCGATCATCGGTTTTCATAAACCCTCCAATAAAGGGGTGTTAAGTTAGGGGTGTTATGTTAATTGTAGCCCACAGTTTACGCCTAAGGAATTCCCAACTCATCTCGAAGAAAACATACGCCGCCCCGGAGGGCGGCGCGTTGGCAAGCATCAAGTGACTTGCGACTAAGCAGTAGCCGCGCCGCAGACCGTGTCGATGATCAATCTGGTTACCACATAGGGATCGCAGTTGGCGTTGGGTCGGCGGTCCTCGATGTAACCTTTGCCATCGCGGGCAACTTGCCAGGGAATCCGGACCGATGCGCCCCGGTCGGAAACACCCCACCGGTACTCCTTGTATGAACAAGTCTCATGCTCACCGGTCAAGCGCTCTTCGATACGATGGCCGTAGTTGGCGATGTGCAGATCGTGTTTGGTCCCCAGGGCCTCCGCGGCGGCAACGCAGTCCTCGTAGTTCTCCCGCATTTTGTTGGTGGAGAAGTTGCAGTGAGCGCCGGCACCGTTCCAGTCGCCCCTTACCGGCTTGGGGTCCAACGTAGCGCTGACGTCGAATTCTTCGCCAATGCGGTACAGCAACCACCGGGCGACCCACAAATGGTCGCCTGCGGCCGGTGTGCCAATGGGCCCAATCTGAAACTCCCACTGTCCCGGCATTACCTCGCCATTGATTCCGGCGATAGCCAGGCCGGCTTCCAGGCAGGCATCCAGATGGGCTTCCACGATGTCGCGTCCAAAGACTTCATCGCAACCCACGCCACAGTAGTATCCGCCTTGGGGAGCCGGGAAACCGTTGTCGGGCCATCCCAAAGGTTTGACACCGTCAAAGTAGGTGTACTCCTGCTCAATTCCAAACCAGGTGTCAAACGCGGCATATTTCTCCGCCGAGGCCGCGCAAGCCGCCCGGGTATTGGAAGGGTGGGGAGTCATGTCGGTGAGCAACACCTCGCACAGCACCAGCTTGTTTTCGCCACCGCGAATGGGATCAGGGCAGATGAAGACCGGGTTCAACACACAGTCGGAGGCCTCACCGGTGGCCTGATTCGTGCTGGAGCCATCAAATGCCCAGACCGGCGGCTCCTCTCCCAGAGGTACAACTTTACCCTTGGAACGCAGCTTGGCGGTGGGTTGCCCTCCATCAATCCAGATGTATTCTGCTTTGTATTTATTCACTGCTCAAACCTCAATACCAATCGTAGAGATGTCTGCTGCTGGCAGGTGTTCCCTATGCAGTATAGGCACCTTCACCATGCTGGGACAAGTCCAGACCAGATTCTTCTTCGTCTTCAGACGCCCTTAGGCCAATAGTGTATTTTAGGGCCAGTAGAATTATGGAAGTCACCGCAAAGGACCAGCCAACGACGGCTACAATCCCAATTATCTGGTAGAGTACCTGCTCGCCACGACCTATCTCCAAAGCTCCGAAGCCGATGCCGACAAATAAACCGGTGGCCAGCGCACCCCAGGTGCCACCCATTCCGTGGACCCCAAAGACCGCCAAGGCATCATCAACCTTGAACTTGAGCAACAGTTCAATTGCGCCGTAGCAGATGGCTCCCGCACCCAGACCGATGACTAGGGCGGGCATCACGCCGACAAATCCGGCGGCGGGCGTAATGGCCACCAGGCCGGCCACCGCGCCGGAAGCGGCCCCAATTACGCTGGGTTTCTTGCCAAACACCCAAGACATGCCAACCCAGGACAATACGGCGGCGGCGGCGGCGGTGTTGGTCACCACAAAGGCGTTGGTGGCCGTCCCGTCGGCCGCCAGGGCGCTACCCGCGTTGAAACCGAACCACCCAAACCAGAGCAGTCCCGCGCCCAAAACCACCATGGGAACGTTGTGCGGCGGCATGGGCTGATCGCCAAACCCGATTCGCTTGCCAACGATCAGGGCGGCAGCCAGAGCGGCGATCCCGGAGTTAATGTGGACCACGGTGCCACCGGCAAAGTCCAACGCGCCCAGGGTGCCCAGCCAGCCATTGTCGCCCCAGACCCAGTGAGCCACCGGAGCATAGACGAAGGTCACCCACAGTACTATGAAAATGATGTAAGAGCTAAATTTCATTCGCTCGGCGAAAGCGCCGGTTATCAGCGCCGGTGTGATGATGGCAAACATCGCCTGGAAGATCATGAACGCTTGATGAGGGATATTGTCGGCGTAAGGGCCAGCCTCTGTGGCGCTGACTCCCGCCAGGCCGAACCAGGACAGATCGCCGATGAGCCCTAACCCGCCCAGGTCCGGGGCGAAGGCCAAGCTGTAACCCCACAGCACCCAGACCACTCCGACAATTCCAATGGACATGAAACTATACATTATCGTAGCATTGACGTTCTTACGACGGACCAGACCTCCATAGAAGAAGGCCAAGCCTGGCGTCATCAACAAAACCAGCGCCGAACACACCAATATCCAAGCTGTGTCTCCACTATTCATTGAATTGTCCTCCTCTCCTCGATGGCTGACGAGCTAACCTTCCGGCAAACCAACCCACCGGCGCCCGCAATTATCCTGGGTTTCCTTCCTGGCGGCCCCAATAACACATACAGCCCATGCTGTTGGCTAGGCCAGGGAGCATGGGCAGGTGGCCAATACGTTAGTGGTAGGCCCACCGAGGGAAGGGGTTGAATTATTTCTTCAGAAGCTTCTTGGGAAGCAACACCCAAAGGCTGAATAGTCCGATGAAGACTCCGGCGGCTACAATTGCTTCCATTGGTCAAGCGCTCCTAGTTCCAAGCTGTGAGCGCATCTTGACGCTTAAGTGTTACAAGGACTTTTCCAAGTTGTTAACTTTTTGTTACATCTTGGCAGTTTGCCTGGCAATCTTTGGTGAATCTCTGGGCAATTCTGGGGAACAATTACCCACAAAAGACCGGGGCGATGATTCCCCCGGTCGATCGAGTGACCCAATCTAAAAGGAGATTATTTTTTGAGCAGTTTCTTGGGAAGCAACACCCAAAGGCCAAATAGTCCGATAAAAGCTCCGGCGGCTATGATTGCTTCCATGAATCCTGTCTCCTCAACTCAAACTCGTTTTTGATAAAGTTAGTCTGCCATCAAGTTGTTACAGATAATTTTCGTAATTGTAAACATTGTGTTACAAATTTTGCCCGACGGGGTTTTGACCCCACAGTCCCTCCACTGAAGAGTCTCTAACAAAATGACAATATACTCATCCGGTAGTGAACAATCTAAAATCCCCCATCCCCCTTTGCCAAGGGGGGCATCGACTTTCCACCTTTCGTAAAGGGGATTTCTCCGCCCTTAATTTCTCCGCCCTTAATGGAAACTTGCATTGCATTTTGTTAGGCGAGCTAAGAAAACTTGGGCATCAAGCCAAAGAAAACCGGGGGAGGCCACTTCCCCCGGTTTTCTCAATGAGGAGACAAAGTCACAGCTATCAGGCAATGGCGGCACGGCTGGCATCAGTCACCCGCGGAACCGGCTCCGGCGCCTGGCTGCAGCTCAGGGTAGGTGTTGATCCCATGCTCGGAGATGTCCAGCCCCTGCTCCTCTTCCTCGCGAGTAACCCGAACGCCCATGGTTACTTTGAGGAGTAGGAACAAGGCGAATCCGGTTATTAACGCCCATGCCAACACCACGACCATGCTGATGAGCTGTGACACTATTTGTAGGCTGTCGCCGAATAGCAAGCCAGTGACCCCGTTATTACCGTTGGCGAATATACCCACGGCCAGCAGTCCCCACAATCCAGTGGTGCCGTGAACGGAAATTGCTCCCACCGGGTCGTCGATTTTGAAGACCTTCTCAATCACACTGACCGAGACAATCATTATTGGTGCGGCAATTGCGCCGATCACCACCGCGGACCAGGGAGCGACGAAAGCCACTCCAGCGGTGATTCCCACCAGACCCGCCAGTGCTCCGTTACAAGCCATCAGGATATCCAGCTTGCCGGTACGGGCAATTTGGATATACAGGGCCACCACCGCTCCAGTGGCACCAGCCAGCAGCGTATTGATCGCGTTGAGACCAATGGAATCGCCGGTGTTGATATTGAACCCAAACCACCCGAAGAACAGGATGAAGGTGCCGATGACCACGAAAGGCACGCTGTGACCGGCGATTACGTTGGCCGAGCCATCGGCGTTGAACTTGCGCAGTCGGGGGCCAACTACCGCCGCACCGGCCAGCGCCACGAAACCTCCCACCGCGTGCACCACACCAGAACCGGCATAGTCAGCGGCGGCCGGCAGGCCGATGAGGCTATCCAATGAACCCAACCAACCGCCGCCCCAGACCCAGTGTCCGTAGAGCGGGTAAATCACCGCCCCAATCAAGAAGCTATACGCCAAATACGTTTGGGTCTTGGTGCGCTCGGCCATTGCTCCGGCCACGATGGTGGCGGCGGTAGCGGCGAAGACCATCTGGAATACCCAATCGACGTAAGTCTGCCCGTCAGCGCCATCGGTCAAGAAGAAATTAGTGGTTCCGGCGATACCTGCCACTGAGGTCCCCCACATAAGGGCGAACCCAAAGGCCCAGAAGGACAGGGAGGCAATGGCAAAGTCCATGAAACTCTTGGTCAGGTAGTTGGTGGTGTTCTTGGCCCGTATCAGACCGGCGCCCAGGAAGGCGAATCCGGCCTGCATAAAGAAGACCAAGAATGCTCCCAGCATCCAAATCACGTTGGAGCCCTGGTCCAATTTATCGGCGTCCGAGGTGATGTCTTGAGCGAATACCACGTTGTATCCAGTGAGAATACCCGCCGCCATCAACCCCACCATCATTAGCAAAAGTGCCCTGCGCAACATATTAGAACCTCCAATTTAGGGTTTGGAGGGGAGTTTAGGCCTCACTTGTTACGCCTATGTTGCTGAGTTATTACGGGTATGTTGCCAATTTGTAAACAGAGTATTACGGCCTGGTTACTGGGAGCCGGACTTTGCACTCAATCAAATGGCACAAACTTTCCACACAATTCTTTACCGTGTTCTTTACATTCGATTGTCATCATGACCGTCACAAATGTAATGCATCTACTACATTTGCGTAAATTTGCGAATAACGACCAAGGCTCACCCTCCTGGGAGACCGACGATGACATCAGGCATTGATACAGATAGTAGCCCTGAAAATGGCCCTGAAAATGGCATCGAAGAGACCGCGACTAAAGCCGGTAGGTTCATGGCGGCAATCATCAAGCCGTTTACCTGGTTAGGAGGTCTGACGTCGGCCAATCCGGGGCGGCGGCAAACCCTTAATCTGTTGCTGCTGACCGTCGTTATACCCATGCTGCTCTTGGGCGTGGTCATGGTAAATTTCCTGAACTCGTCCAATTCATCCTCCGTTGATCTCAATCCCACAACTCGGCAGATTGACCTGGCGCTGGAGCGAATACTGGAGGCCCAAGCCAGAGCCCTGACGACCATTGCCGCTGATCCAACGATAAATGGTGAGATTGGCCAGGATTCGTCAGTGGTCGAGCGCCTGGCGCAATTTCACCGGGCCCACTCCGAGTTTGAATCGCTGGCTCGGGTGAATGCCCAGGGAGAGGTGGAAGCAACCGCAGGGATTTTGCATCAGGACTTTTACCTGTGGCAGAACACGCCCGCATTCCACGATAGCCTGAACAACCGGGACCGTCCCTACATATCTCCGCTAAAAATTGGTCCCCTCTCCGTCAGCAACAGCGGCGCGGTGGACCTGTCTTCTTCCCGAATTGAAAGACTGATATTTACCGCCGGAACCTGGGAAAGCCCCGCTGACAACCGGGACGGTGGCGTGATAGTGGGAATTATGAAGACCGATTCCCTATTGGATTCGGCCTACCGGTATCTGCAGCGGAAGCCAGCCGGAGACGCTGATGGCCTCACCCTCTTGAGTCTCTCCCGGGAAGATATTTTCTCCCAACAACCCGACTCCGATATCCAATTGTTGTCACTGTCACCGTCGGATCGGGCCGGAATAACCGAAGGACCTGGATTTGAAGGCCGGCGACCAGGAGACCTGGGCGGCTCCGACTCCAGAGCCGCCGCCATCACCCCCTTCCGAGACACCGACTCGTCCTGGTATTCGGCGTTACAATCCGCCAGCGCTCAACAGAATCCCACCATCAGCAATCTTACGATGGCCCTGGCTACGATGGCGGTGGCGTTGATGTTGGTGGCCGGTTGGATCATCCTCAAGTCCCCCAGGGTGCAGCCGTCGGTCGGAATGCTGGACAACCCCCAGTCCCACGACGACGTATCGATTGCCGGCCCAGCCGGAGCAGGTCAAGAAATCTCGCGAAGGCTAATGTCGGTACAAGAGTCGGTCCGGCGGGAGATGGCCGATTACCTGCACGGTCACGTACAGTCCAAGCTGGTGGCCCTTTCAATGTCGCTGAGTAATTGTCAGAATCTGCTCACCCGCGACCCGGACCGGGCCCACCGCATGCTGGGCGAAATTCAGCAAGAGTTGCAGAAGGTGCAAGATGAAGACTTGCGGCAGGTGAGCCGCCAGCTATATCCGGCGATAATCAAAATGGGCCTGATTCCGGCCATACGCAGTTTGACCGGCCGGTTGGAGGATGTGCTGGACATAGACTTGATCATCGACGCAGATGTGTTCGCGCTGGATTCTGAAGGGGAAGCCGGAATACCTGAGAAGCAGCGTCTGGGTGTATACCGCATCGCAGAAGAGGCCCTGAACAACATAATGAAGCACGCTGGGGCCCGCAACGTCGAAGTAACATTGATCTGCCGGGAGAACAAGACGCTGATGCTGTCGGTTGAGGACAACGGCTGCGGGTTTGACCCCGACGACCGGTCCAACTGCCAGGGACTGGCGCTGATGACCGACTACGCTGAGGCCATTGGCGGGCAGACCCGAATCAGCAGTACCCCGGACCAGGGCACAATCATCAATCTTTCGGTCGCCTTGGACCCTAAATATTCAATTTCCGGGATTGCGGGTGAGTCTCAGACTCCATTTCCATCTCCATCGACAACTTAGCCTAACCTCAACTCCTTTCTGGGTCTAGCCGGGACCGTTGAACCCTCCAACGGTCCCGGCGATGGCCATTTCCCCTCTCACCACACCGACCCCCAACCCGCACGCTTGATGGACTTTGAAAGGGGTTGAGTCTCCAATAGTCTAGACCAGCCATTTACTTGCGTTTCCCTTAGAGTCGTCCGTTTCCGCGATGATAATCCAATAATGTTCGCCGTCTCTTTAGCAGATTGCTCCCATCGGCTAGAATAGGTGCAAGCTGTTAAACGACTTCCGGGAGGAGCGCTATGTCTGGTATCTGGCCTGGCAACACCCAATGTGTGGCAATGTTGACCTTTGATGTGGATGGAGTCTCCTCCTGGATACGGCGCGACGCCGCTTTCGCCAATCTGCCCAGCCTGATGTCCATGGCCGAATACGGCCCCAGCGTGGCCACCCCGCGAATTCTGGACTTGCTGGACAAGTACTCCATCAAAGCCAGCTTTTACGTTCCCGGTTACGTGGCCGAGACCCACCCGGCGTTGGTTGAAGAGATTGTGCGGCGAGGACACGAGGTGGGACACCACGGCTACATGCATGAGCCACCCGCCTCTATGTCGGCGGATTAAGAGGAGGAGGTCATCCAGAAGGGAATTGACATCCTCAAGCGGTTAACCGGCCAAGCTCCGCGCGGGTATCGTTCGCCTAGCTGGGAGCTGAGCGAGGTGTCGCTGGACCTGCTGGCCGCTTACGGTTTTCTCTACGACAGCAGCTTGATGGGGGACGACGCTCCCTACATATTGAACGCATATGTGCCGGATAAGCGGATGGTGGAGGTGCCAATCCACTGGGTGCTGGACGACGCTCCCAACTTTGTCTACGCGCCTTCCGCCAACCGGATGGGGCCGATGCGGGGGCCAGATGAAGTATACGCCAACTGGGCGGCCGAATTTGAAGGGCTTTATCAATACGGGCGGGCGTTCAATCTGACCATGCACCCACAATACATCGGACGTCCCGGTCGCTTGATGATGCTGGAGCGGCTGATCCGTCACATCCAGACCTTTCCCAACGTGGAGTTCATGCGGGTGATTGATGTGGCCGAGATGTGGGTTAAGTGATAATTAAAGAGTTTCCCAGGCAATCAGGTATTCCTTGCCATTTAATCCTTCGACGAGCCTGGCCTGGCCGAAGTGGCTCAGGGTAAACGGCGCACAAGACACCCGCCGCCGGTGGGAAGCGCGTCGACAAGCTACCGCCTCACGCCGCGAGCTTGCGGTAGACCTGCAAGCGGCCTTTGCACGAGTCCACAATGAAAATGCGGTTCTGGTCATCGACCTTGACCGCCCGAGGCAGGAACAACCGGCCCTCACGCTCCGGGTATTTGGCGACCTGGCGAATTTGCTCCAACGCCGGGTTGGCCGCCATCAACTGGGCCGCCCAGGTGGACATGGTCGCATCGCCCATCAGTTGGTCGATATAACCGCCTTCAGCATCGAAGACCTGCACCCGGTTGTTGTGCCAGTCCACCACATACACATCCCCATCCCGGTCCACCGCAATGCCGGCGGGCCGGTTAAACTCCCCGGCTCCGGCGCCGGAAGAACCCCATTCCAGACTAAAGTCGCCTGACGATGTAAATTTCTGCACCCGGTCGTTGCGCCAATCGGTCAGGTAAATATCGCCGGCAGCGTTCAGGGCGATCCCCCAGGGCATGTTCAGCTGGCCAGGGCCGGTACCGTACCGGCCAAATTTGCTCAGGAACTTTCCCGCTGCGGTGAATTTCTGCACCCGGTGGTTACGGGCGTCTACCACCAGCAGGTTTTCGTCAGCGTCAAACACGATTCCCGAAGGGCGGTTGAATTGCCCGTCGGCGCTGCCCTCCTGACCCCATTCGTTGAGCAGATTCCCGTCGGTGTCAAACACCGACACCCGCTGGTTCCACTCATCGGTCACGTAGAGACGCTGTTTGGAATCGATGGCGATGGCGGCGGGCCATACCATCTGACCCGGCCCGACGCCAAATTCGCCGAAGTCACCGAACCATTCCTCGGAGAAATTGCATTTCTTGACGCAAACGTTATGGTGCACCGACTCGCCCCGCTGGAGCACATACAGCATCTCGTCGGGGCCGATGGCCAGTTCAGCCAGGTTACGGAAGGAACGCCCTTCGAAATCGTCCATGCCGATGGTATGATCGTACTGGTAGCGGCGAGTTTTTAGTTGGGAAGTGGTCATAGCTGCCATCCTGCTTTTGGCCCCGCATGTTGGTCAAGCAAACTGGAACTCTCGCGTGGCCACGATCAGTTGCAGCATCTCGCCGACCCGTCGCGCCAATTCCAGCTGATCAGCATCGTTCGCCAAGCGAAGCTCACCGGCGTTCCTGGCCTTGGCCA
>SMUY01234221.1_pt1 | contig 13588 bp, 11 predicted proteins | sample 2456441 | NCBI WGS metagenome assembly SMUY01 (sample SAMN11095931, study PRJNA526329) | marine sediment metagenome | biome: Marine sediment; feature: Surficial sediment; material: Deep marine sediment; isolation source: Hadal surficial sediment | place: Pacific Ocean | collected 2014-11 | depth...
CAAGGCGATGTTCGGGCGGCTGTGAGTGAACGCCGCGAATAATGAACGCCACGGGAATAATGAATAATGAAGTGAAGTCCACGACTTCATCATTCAATGTTCCCGTGGCATTCATTATTCGCGGCGTTCAGCTATAGCCGTCCAAACATCGCCTTGAGCCTAAGAAACCACACCATCCAAACGGCCTCACGGATGATTTTCTTGCTCAGTTTGCTGTGGCCTTCGACCCGGTCCACGAACACGATGGGAATCTCGACCAGCCGAAATCCCTTCTTCCAGGCCCGGAAGCTGACTTCGATCTGGAAAGCGTAGCCGTTGGAGTGGACCGCCTCCAAATCGATTGCCTCCAGCACTCGCCTTCGAAAGCACTTGAACCCGCCGGTGGAGTCGGTCAGCGCCAGCCCGGTGATCCAGTGAGAGTACAGATTGGCCCCCTTGGACAACAACAAGCGCGACATGGGCCAGTTGATGACGTTGACCCCGTCCTTGTAGCGTGATCCGATCACCAGATCGGCGTCTTCCACCGCCCGGAGAAACCCGGGGATGAACTTCGGATCGTGGGAGAAATCTGCGTCCATCTCGAAGATGTACTGGTAATCGCGCTCCAGGGCCCACTTGAAGCCGGCCAGGTAGGCCCGGCCCAGCCCTTCCTTGTTCTCTCGGTGGAGCACGTGGATTCTGGGGTCGTCCGAGGCCAACCGGTCCGCCAGTTCTCCAGTACCATCGGGAGAACTGTCATCGACGACCAGCACGTCGATGTCGGGGCCCTGCTCCACCACCCGGGGGACGATGTTCCCCACGTTCTCGATCTCGTTGTACGTGGGGATGATCACCAAGATCTTCTCAGCCATCGCCCGTCCGCCTCCGTATGACCGCGGGAACCACCATGATGGCCAATGCCAGCGCCAGCGACAGGAACGAGACCACGGTGCCCAGCCGGTAGCTCGAGGAGGAGAACGTCAACTCGACCCGCTTGGCTCCCGGCGGCAGCGCCACGCTCAGGAGGGCTCCCTGCCCTCGCAGGACCGCCGAGGGGGTGCCGTCCACGGTGGCGTGCCAGTCAGGGAACCAGGTTTCGGCCACGAGCAGGTAGGTCTGGCGATCGTCTTCCCCCTCGAGGTCGATGAGCATCCGTCCCGGTGCCCACTCGGCGAGTTCCGCCGTGACCGCCGTGGGCTCAGGCAGGCCTTGGAACTGGGGCACGTCCACCGAAGCGGTATCGGAATAAAGAGCCACCTGGTCGTAGCGGAACCTGGTGTCGATCACCGTGCTGACGATTTGATCGTCGGGCACCTTGGCCGCGCCCGGCAGGACTCTCACGTAGGGCTGCGGATCGTCACGCTGGTAGAGCACGCCGAACTGTCCGGAGGTGGTGCGCACCGGCCCGAGGACCCTGGTGAACCCGGGAATCTCCTGTACCGACGGCAGCAGCACGAAGCGCACGGCCATCAAGTCCCACAGTTGCTGGCTCCCCTGGTTGCGCCATACGTTTTTCCCGCCCCACAGGTCGTCGTAGAACCGCACCTCGTTCCCGTGGTAGCCTAGCGCCGTCTGGATGCCATACGCCATGAGGACCGATCCGTCGTACACCCGAAGGGGGTTGAATACCCGGAATTGGCCTTCGGAGGCGCGGATGTAGTCGATGATATCATCGGTGGCATAGATTTCGGACGCGGGCGGGGAGAATCGAAAGAAGTTACGATCGAGGCTCCACATATCCGCCGCCACCACCACGATGAGCGCCGCCGAGGCGATCCCCGCACGAACCTTCCCGGCATTGATGGCCCACGCCAGTGCTCCGGCCACCAGCAACACGACGAGCATCCTCAAGGCGCCGGCCTGGAGGGCATCGGCGTTAGCGGATACGGTGCCGACCTGCTGCGGTTCGGCCAGCGCCTCCGCCACCGGCTGCAGCGCACCCACGGTCCCCAGAAGGGCCACGGCGCCGAGCACTCCAAACACGATCCAGAACAGGCGGCGGCCCACCCGCCGGGCCAACAATTGGTCCGCTCCCATGCCGGCCATGACGGTTACCGGCAGCGCTACCAGGTAGAAGGCCATCCCGGGAGCGCGGACCTTCTTCATCATGGGCATCACCTCGTACCACAGCCGGTAGAACGGCGTGTGGCGTCCGAGGGCGATCAGCAGGAACAAGCCGGCGATGGCCGTCATGGCCCACAGCAAGCGCCGGCGTTCACGATTGGTCCAGCCGAACGCGGCTAGGGCCACGACCACCACGCCGAGGTATTCGGTGTGGAGCTTGAAGAAGTTCCGACCCCAGTACGATTCGATGATGCCGTTGAACTGGGGGAGGATGGTGCTCATCAATTCCTCGGGCGGCAACGAGAAATTGGTGGAGTACTGCCACCCCAGGCTGGGGCCCCCTGCCCCACGCGGCGAGTAGGGGATGTATTCTAGAAACGGGAGCGCCTGGATGGCCGATATCGCAACTCCCAGCGCCACGGCACCGAATGCCATGGCGATGGGAGCGATCCAACTGCCGGTCGGTTTCTCCGGACCAAAGAAGGTGAGGTAGAGCGTCCACACACCGGACGCCACCAGGAGATAGTAGGTCAGTTGGTAGTGGGGGCTCAGCAGGGCCAGTCCCACCACGATGGCGAACAGGCCAAACCACGGCCGGCGCTGGTCGCGCACGGCTCGCAGTAGCGCCAGGAACGCCAACGGGGCCAGGGCCGACACGAACATCTTGCCGTCGTGCCCGGGACTGACCATCGAGGCCACGATGCCGGTCAGTTGATAGGCCACTCCGCCGACCATCGCCCCGGTCCACGACAGCTTGAGGGCCCGCAGGAGGGCGTACATGAACAGGCCCGCCAGCACCAGATGCAGCCCGAAGCCCAGCGTCATGGCGACGTCCGTGGGGAGGATCCACCGGAGCCAGGCCGTGGGGTAGAAGATGTCCCCGTGCATGGCCCCGATGAACGGCATCCCGCCGAACAGGAACGGATTCCATTGGGGGATGGCGCCGGTGGCGCGAAACATCTCGGCGCCGAACAACCGGAAGCTGTAGCCGGCGGAGTATTGGTCGCTCATGGGATTGACGAGGAACTGCCCCAGCGCCATGGGCCACATGAGCGTGGCCGCCGCCAGCAGGAACACGACGATCGCCAGGAGCGCCGGCTTCTTCGGCTCGAACAGGTGCTCAGGAGGCTGCACGCGAGCCGCCTTTGGGGAATAGCAGAAACAGCACAGCCACACCGACCTCGGTCAGGGTAAACAACAGCCGGGAAGCTAGCGCGATGGCGGTTGCCGGGGCCAGCCCGACGACCCCTTGGAGCATCAGCACGAACACCCCTTCGCGGACACCCAGACCACCCGGCACCAGAAGAACCAGGAAGCCTACGATGTAGGACGCCGCAAAGGCCCCTATGGTCGTCAACAGGGGGAATGACACCTCGGGGATGAGGGCCCGGGCCAGCAGCCACACGGCCACGCCGTAGGCGCCCCAGGCGAGCACGTTGGCCGCTGCTCCGCCGAGTATACTCAGTGGCGTCGGGGTGGCCACCTGATCGACTCCGCCGGGGAGACGAGCGAGGATTCGGTTGAGCCACCCCGGGTGGAGGAGTACCAATGTTCCGGCTACACTGGCGACCAGCACGGCGATGAGCCCCACCCGGAGCCACCCGTCGGACGCCAGTGCCAGCACCCCCGTAAGGGCCACAACCGCGGCACCGGTACCCATCGCCAGCAGCTGCATGACCAGTGCCGATCCCGCGGCGGCCACCGGGCGGACGCCCGCACGTTGCGCCATCACCACCATGCCGGCGACGGCCCAGATCTTCCCGGGGATGTACTTTCCCAGGCTCGAGAGGGCCCAGATGCGCCCGGCCTGCCACGGTGCCAACGTCTCGTTCCAGCCTCGCAGAACGCCCCGCCAACCGGCGATGAGTGCCGCGTAGCCGGACCACACGACCAGCGCCGCCAGCACCAGCAACCCGGGGTTGACCTGAAGGTCGAGCGGATAGGCGCGGAATTCCTCCCACCGGTCGATGAACGTCCGGGCGACGAACCAACCCACCACCGCCAGCAAGGCCAACTGGAGGACGACTCCCCAGGCCCTACGCGGCACGAATCGCCTCGTCGTACCACTCCTCGCACTGGGCGGCCACCACGGACGGCATCAGCCGGCGGCGCCACTCCTCGCCCAGCTCAGTGGCCTCGGCCAGTCGCTTGGGGCGGTCGATCAACTCCAACGCCGCCTGGGCTAGAGCCTCGGGGTCGGGGGCAACGATACGGCCGCCACCCCGGTCGGGGACCACGTCCAGCACCCCACCGCCGTCACTGCACGCCACCACCGACACGCCGGCCATGAATGCCTCGGCGGCCACGAGACCAAAGCCCTCGTCACGGGCCGGGAACAGCATCACTGCGCGGCCCGACAGGAGACCGCCGATTTCTTCAGGCGGCACACTCCCCGCGAAACTGACGAACTCTTCCAGGGCCAGCGTGCGGCACCGTCGCTCGAGGTGTTCCCGCTCGGGGCCGTCACCGACAATGAGGAGCGGAAGCGCGCGACCCATGTCACGCAGAACGCCCGCCGCTTCGAGAGCCAGCTCGACCCGCTTTTGGCTGGTCAGGCGGGCAACGACCACCAGACCGGTTCCCGGCTCCCGGGCCGGGTGGAGGGTGGAGATCGCCGCGGGCATCGGTTGGATCTTGTGCGGCAGGACGTCTCTCCCTCCCCGCCGCTTGATGATGCCGGCGAGGGCGGTGGAAACGGTGGTGACCACCTTGGCTCGGTGAATGACCGGGCGCGCCAGGGCTCGGGCCACCACTGACTGGTTGAGGAGTGCCGCGTCCGTCCCGTGAATGGTGAGGACGTAGCACGATTCCGGCGGAGCGGCCAGGCCGCCTGGTACCCACCAGTGGACGTGGAGCACGTCAGCCTGGGCCATTTCTTCCCGAGCGGCAGCCCGAAGGGCCTTGAGGAGCCCGACAAAGGTGCGAAACCCCCGCACCGTCTTGACCGCCGCGGTCATCGTCCCCCGGTAAGCGAGGGTTTCCCGTTCCGCGGTGGCGTAGCGAACCCGGCGGACGGAGACGCCGTCGAACTCGGTAGGACCGGTGTCGCCCTCGTCGGCGGGGGCAATGACGCGCACTTCGTGTCCTCGCTCGACCAGTGCCGATCCCAAGCTGGCCAGAAACGCTCCGGAGACGTCACCTGGCCACCGGGGGAAGTTGTGTGTCAGGAAGATTATGCGCACGGGCTTCGTCTAGTCCTGGTCGGACGACCTGCCCAAGATCCGGGTGAGACCTCTGATTTCCTCGCGCAGGCCGGCGATCAGTTCCCCCACGAAGCCGAATCCGAACAGCACCACGCCGGAGATCACCAGCACGACGATGAGATCGAGCAGCGGGCGGAAGCCGTAGCCGAACACGAACCTCTGGATCAGGCCGAAGACACCGACGGCGAATCCTATGGTGAACAGGACCGCGCCGAGGAGGCCGAAGAACAGCATGGGTTTGCGGCCGAAGCGGAGCAGGAACCAGACGGACAGGAGGTCGAACACGCCGACGGGAATGCGCCGCCAGGTGAACTTCGACACCCCGGCCTGCCGCGGATGGAGCGGGATGGGCCGTGAGGTGAGCCGGTAGCCGTCAGTGGCCGCGATCACCACGATGAAGCGGTGCCAGTCCGGGCGGGCCGGCACCAGGTCCATGATTTCCCGGCGGTAGGCCTTGACCGAGTTCAGATCCGTGGCGCTCACTCCGAACAGCCACCGGCTCAGGACGTTGTATACCCGGGACACGAACGCCCTGTCGTATTTGCCCTGTTTGGTTCCGGTGACCATATCCGCCTCGCCGGCGAGAATCGGCTCGACCAGCGTGGGGATGTCTTCGGGGCGGTACTGCAGGTCGGCCGGGTAAAACACGAACACCTCGCCCACGGCCACCCTGGCAGCGCTGTGGAGCGCGTCGGCGATGCCGCGTTGCCGCCGGTGGGTAACGACCCGCAGGAACGGGTACTTGGCCGCCAGATCCGTGAGGATCGCTGCGCTCTCGTCCCGCGACCCGTCGTCGACGACCACCACCTCGTAGGTGAAGTCCGCGGAACCGAGTGCGTCCGCGCACTGCCCGAGGAAGTCCGGAAGGTTGAGCGCCTCGTCCTTGGCCGGGACGAGCACGCTGACGTCCACTGCGCGAGGACCTGGCACACTCATACGCGTTTGCGCATCCTTGCGGGAAGGATGCCCAGCTGGTCGCGGTACTTGGCCACGGTCCGCCGGGCGATCTTGATGCCCTGCTCCTGGAACTTGTGTACGATCTGCTGATCGGTGAGCGGTTTGGCCGAGTCTTCCTCGCCGATCATCTTCTGCAACTTGGCGCGAATGGACCGGGCACTGGCGTCCTCGCCGGTCGAGGTCGACAGCGCGCTCGAGAAGAAGAACTTGAGCGGCAGCACGCCCCGCGGTGTCTGGACATACTTCTCGTTGGTGACACGGCTGACGGTCGACTCATGCATGTCGATGACCTCCGCCACCTCCCGCAGGGTCAGTGGCCGGAGATACTCGATGCCTTTCTCGAAGAACTCCCGCTGCCGGTCGACGATGAAGTTCATGACCTTGAGCATGGTCTGCCGCCGCTGCTCGATGGCCTGAATCATCCAGCTGGCACTGTTCAACTTGGCCGCAATAAACTCGCGGTTTTCCTTGGTCATCTTCTTCCGGTCGCGGGCGATCTCCTGATAGGACCGGCTCAGCCGCAACCGGGGCACACCGGTATCGTTGAGGAACACATGGTACGCGCTGTCCACCTTCTCCACTATCAGATCGGGCGTGATGTAGCCCTCATTGCCGGCCGAGTACTTGAGGCCCGGCTTGGGATCGAGCCGCTGGAGCTTGTCGGCGGCCCCCTGGACATCCACCGGCTCGACCCCGAATCGCTTGGCCAGGTCGTTCCACCGATGGGCCTTGAGATCATCGAACACCTCGCTCACCAGGCGGTACTGCAGCGTGTCGACCTCTTTCAGGTCGGTCAGTTGCAGCAGCAGGCACTCGCGCACATCTCGCGAGCCCACGCCCGGCGGATCCAGCCGCTGGATGATGGCCAGCATTTCATCCATGTTGGCCTCGGTGAACAACTCCACGCCGGGAGGCGCCACCAGGGGCGCCGGAGTCGGCGGTTCCACTGCCTCCGTTACCACGGCGTCCTCGACCAACTCAGCCGGCTGCAAGGCGCCTTGCGCCACGGTTTCGGTGATGGGTTCGATGGTGAGGGCAGCCATGCCGGCCGGAGCGGTCTCGGCTGAAGCCGGCTCGGGCTCCTGTTCCCCGAAATCCTCCAGGCCGACGTCATCGGGGTCGGGGTCTGGCTCTTCGCCGGCGGTGGGAGCGTTGGTGATCAACCACTGGTTGACCGAGTGAAGGATTTCCTCCAGGGTGGCCGCCAGACGGCCGTCTTCCTGGATGTTCCCCAGGAACTCCTCTGCCAGCAGAAGCTGCCTGGCTGTGAGGTCCAAGAACGACAGCTGTTCGCGCAGGTGGTCGATGAGGTCGCGCACCTCGACGGTGACCGGTTCGGTGTACTCGATTACCTCGTGCTGGGCCCGGGTGCCGCCGACGTCGAAGCCGTTGAGCAACACCTCCTCCCAGTCCATCTCCTCATCCTTCTGCTTCTGTTCCTTCTCTTTTTCCTGGTCGGTGGCCGGCGTCTCGTCCGGGAGCTCGTCGTCTTCCATCAATTCGAGGAACGGGTTGACCAACAGCTCCTGCTTGAGGTGCTGCTGTAACTCCATCATCGGCATGTACAGCATGTCCATCGCCTGGTACAGGCGAGGATTGACCCGGAGGTCCTGCCGCATGCCGATGTGCTGCCCCAGTCCGAGCCTCATGCCACGGCCTCGAATCGGTGCCGCAACCGTTCCGTGAGCGTGGGCCCGAGATACACCTGGGCGACGTCGTCGTTGTAGACCAGTTCCCGGACGGTGCCGGCCGCCTGGACCCTACCTTCGAACATGATGTATGCCCGGTCGACGATGTCGAGGGTCTGCTCCACGTTGTGGTCGGTGATGAGGACGCCGATCCCGCGATGGCGCAGGCTGGCTACGATGGTCTGGATGTCGTGGACGGCGATGGGATCCACGCCGGCAAACGGCTCGTCGAGCAGCATGAAACGCGGCTGAGTCACCAAGGCCCTGGTGATCTCCAGCCGCCGGCGTTCCCCTCCGCTCAGGGAGTATGCCTTGTTGTGGCGCAGGTGCTTGATTGCCAGTTCGTCCAATAGGGTTTCCAGTCGTTGCTGACGTTCCTCGCGGGTGTACTTCATCGTCTCGAGGATGGCCATGATGTTCTGCTCGACCGTCATCTTCCGAAAGACGGAAGGCTCTTGCGCCAAGTATCCGATCCCCTCCCTGGCACGCCGGTACATGGGAGCGTGGGTCAAATCGTGGTCGTCGATCCGGACCCGGCCGTGGTCCGGCCTAATGAGCCCCATCAATAAATAAAAGGTCGTGGTCTTTCCCGCACCATTTGGTCCCAAGAGCCCGACGATTTCCCCCTGGGTCAGCTGGACCGTCACATCGTCGACGACTCGCCGGCGCTTGAACGACTTGCACAGCTCCTCGCCGTAGAGCACGCTCCCCCGCACGGAGGTACCTGAGCGCAGCAGGCTGTCGCGCCGGTGCCAGCCGGCCTGCGCCATCTCGACCATGCGCTGATACAGCGGCTCCCGCTCGGCTACGGCTTCGGTCCACCAGGCACCCGTGGCCCGCACGTCGCGCCAGTCGTTGGCCGAGGTGTCCTCGATCCACCCATCGGTGGCCAATCGGGGAAGCACCGAGCCTCTGAGGCTCTCCCTAACCTCCTCCCGGGAGACCTGGGACACCGCTTCCTGTTCCATGGAGAGTTCCGCCGTGTGGAACACGTGGCGGAACCCGGGGACCAAAATGTTGAAATCCAGCACCCCACTGGCATCCGCATCGCGCACCAGCACGGCCAGCGCCAGTGACAGCGAGGGGTCCTTCTCAACCAGGGAGGACAGCCAAGAGGGGATCACCCATCCTCCTGGTCAGATGAAGCCGGAGAGGGGGACGGCGGCACGGCTTGCCCGGGTTCGGGGTCCAGTTGCACGCCCTCGACCTGTCCTTTCACGTCCACCCGGTCGACGCCCTCGAGCGGCGGGAGCTTCATGGTGATGACGATCATGTCCCCCCGAACGTAGCTGAGCGACGGCAGGGCCATGGGCTGCGTCGGTTGGCGCATCTGACGAAAGGACCGCGCCTGTGAAGTGGCCACCAGACGTTCCAGCGCGGGGCTCCCGTCGCCGGCCGAATCGGGCGCCACGAACCAGGCCGTGACCGTGTCGCCGGCGATCCAATCCGCCTCACCGGTGAGCGAATCGCGGCCGGTTTCGAGTTTGGCGTCACCGACGGCATCGAGACGGGACAGCATCCCTCCGGGAAAGTGGAGCGCCACCGAGTCGGCCAGGATGGTGTACTCGTCGGAGGTGGCCAGTGGCCTGATGCCCTTTCCCCAGGCATCGATCCGGTCCGGCGAGTCTTGGTCGAGGTGGACCGCGATGGTGTCGCCGACCAAATCCCACTCGTCGTTGACCGCGTGCGCGCTGTCGAGGGCCACGACCCGGCTGAGGGTGCCGCCCGTCAACTCCAGATCGATGCGCTCCCCGACGAGCCGGTAGGGGCTCTCCCCGGTGCCCTCGATTTCCGGCCGCCCGCCGATGAGGGCGCCCTTCCCCGCCGCGCCCGAATCGAGCCACAAGGAATCACTCCGGCCGGTGAAGTCGCTGCGGTCGATGGTGACCGTACCACCGGCCCACATCTGGTCGTCTCCCCGCATGCGCACCCGGTCCGCCACGATTACGTGGGGCTCGGTGGGGTTCCCGGCCGAGTCGATGGTGGCGGACTCGATCCGGGGGCGGCCGATGGCGTACATCTCGGCGACATCGCGGATGCCGGGGCTGTTGCGTAAGTAGTCGAGGTGCGGTCCGGTGAGGGTCGAGCCGTTTTCCAGGTTCCTGGTGAAGACGTTGCCGCGTGCCTCCCACCGGGCTCCGGCCTGGTACCAGGTACCCCGGTCGGCATCGAGCGTCATGGTGGAGTCGCGGAAGTGGACGTTGCCGACGAAATAGGTTATCTCGCCGCCGTTGTAGGCCGCCACGCTGTCGCTCTCCATGCGGACGGCTGTTCCCAGGCAGAACAGCCGCACGCCGCCGGCCGCGAAGTAGTTCGTCCCCAGGGGCGTCTCCTGGGTGGTGCCCTGCCCGCCCACGTGCTCTATCCGGAAGATGCAGTCGTCCTGGGCCACCAGGGGCGACACGGACGCAAGGAGCAGCACGGCCACACCGGCGGCGGCCGTCACTGGTCCTGTCCCGGCAAGGCCATGGTCCCGGGCGACTCGCCCCGTTGCCCACCACGCGGTGAATCGGTCACCACGTTGATGAATTGCGGGTCTGCCTGGAACCCGTTGCCTTCGATGGTTTCCTGTTCGGTATCGTAGGTAAACGGCTGATCGGTGTAGAGCTCGTCCCGCTCGCGGTCGTACTGGAGGATCGAGGTCCGCAGCACCTTGCCGTCGGTCGAACGCACGACCACGTTACCACTCGCCTCCATCCGTCCGGTGTGAATGCGATACACGCCGGAGTCGGCGGTGAGTACCGATGTCTCGACTCCGTTCTGGTCGTAGAATGTCAGGCGCAGGACCCGGATTTGGTACACACCGGTGGCGTTGTAGACGAAGGCCGTATCGGCCTCGAGGAGGTTGCGCCGCACACCATGGGGCGCCAGGATCGTGGCGACTCCGAACAGAATCTGGTCGGCTGAATCGCTCGCGTTGATGATGGCTACGGGGCGCACACTGCTATCCTGGCAGCCCATGACGGCGCCAGCCACCAGCAACACCGCGGCCAGCGACTTCCAACCGGGGCGGCCACGGGAGCGGAGGTCGACAGCGACGGCGCTGTCACCGGCGACACCGTCGGCATCGAGCCCCGGCGGGCGGATATGGCGTGCGATGGCGGAGTCGAGCATACCAGCTGGTCAGGCAGGTGCCTTGGCCACGTCAGCTGCCGCCGAGGAGCTCACCTCGCGTTTGGTGCGCAGCGCAACCGCTGCCTCGATGAATCGCTCGAACAGCGGGTGTGGCCGGGTGGGGCGCGACTTGAGTTCCGGGTGGAACTGGCACCCGATGAACCACGGGTGGTTGGGGAGTTCGATGATCTCCACCAGTCCCCCATCGGGCGACTGGCCGGACAGGCGCATGCCGAACTCGGCCAGGACGTCGCGATAGGCGTTGTTGACCTCCCAGCGGTGCCGGTGGCGTTCGCTGATTTCGGTGGAGCCGTACACCTGCGCCACCCGGGATCCCTTCCGCAACCGAGCGGGATAGGCCCCCAGCCGCATGGTGCCGCCGAGGTTTTCCACGTCGTGTTGCGACGTCATGAGCGCAATGACCGGGGTCTCGCACTCGGGCTCGAATTCGGTGCTGTTGCTGTCGGGCAGTTCGCACACGTTGCGGGCAAACTCGATGATGGCCACCTGCAGCCCCAGACAAATACCAAAGAATGGCAACTCGTGCTCTCGCGCCCAGCGCACCGCCTGAACCATGCCCTCGATCCCCCGCTCCCCGAATCCGCCGGGGATGAGCAAGCCGTCCACCCCACCGAGGAGTTCGCCGGCTGACTCGATGTCGCTGAACCGATCGCTGGCGATCCACTCGATCTCCACCTTGGCGTCATTGGTGATGCCGCCGTGGATCAGGGCCTCTACCACCGACTTGTAGGCGTCGGGCAGGTCGGTGTACTTGCCGACCACCGCGATGCGCACCGACCGCGTCGGTTGCAGGATGCGATCGGTCATGGCTTTCCAGGCCCGGAGGTCGGGCTCTTTGGTCTCGATGTTCAGGCGCTGGCACACCACACGGTCGAATCCCTGTTCGTGGAACAGGAGGGGGATCTGATAGATGGTCTGCACGTCGGGGCTCTCGATGACGCAGCCGAAGTCGACGTTACAGAACAGGGAGATCTTGCGCTTGATCCCCGCCTCGAGCGGCTTCTCGCTACGGCAGATGAGCACGTCGGGTTGGATCCCGATCCGCATGAGGTCGCGCACGGAGTGCTGGGTCGGCTTGGTCTTCAGCTCGCCCGCAGCCGCCAGGTAGGGCACCAGTGTCAGGTGCACGAACAGCGCGTTCTCGCGCCCCACTTCCTGGCGGAACTGGCGAATCGCCTCCAGGAACGGGAGCGACTCGATATCGCCCACGGTGCCGCCGATCTCGGTGATGACCACGTCGTGGCCCGGGGCGGTTCGGCGGATGGCGTTCTTGATTTCGTCGGTGATGTGGGGGATGACCTGCACCGTCGATCCCAGGTATTCACCGCGGCGTTCCTTGTTGATGACGTTCTGGTAGATGCGGCCGGTGGTGACGTTGTTCTGTTGCGACAGCGACAGATCGATGAACCGCTCGTAGTGTCCCAGGTCGAGATCGGTTTCGGCGCCGTCGTCGGTGACGAACACCTCCCCATGCTGGAACGGCGACATGGTGCCGGGATCGACGTTGATGTAGGGATCGAATTTCTGGATGGTGACCGACAGGCCCCGTTCGACGAGCAGCCTGCCCAACGAGGCCGCGGCGATTCCCTTCCCCAGGGAGGACACCACACCTCCGGTAACGAAGATGTACTTGGTAGCCGTGGGGGGTGTCGTCATTGAGTTACCTCGCCGTTGCCAGCCACAGAGCCTCCGCTCGGTTGAGATCGTCGATCGTGTCCACGCCGGGAAGCGGGTCCTCCTCCACCAGCGCCACGCCTATGGTGAGCCCGTTTTGCAGTGCCCGCAGCATTTCCAGTTTCTCGGCCTCTTCCGCCATGGTAACCGGGCAACTCACCCAGCGGGCCAACGCCTCGCGAGTGTAGGCGTAGATGCCCAGGTGCCCCCAGTACAGGCCGTCAGCAGGCGTGTCCCGATCCCGCCGGTGGGGGATGACCGCGCGGGAGAAGTACAGGGCCCGGCCGGCGACGTCCATGACCACCTTGGCCTGGTTCGGATTCTCCGCCTGTTCGGCCGTCAGCGGACTGGCGGCGGTACCTATCTCGTCTCCGCCGGCGACCCGGTCCAGCGCCCCGCGCACCGCGGCACGGCTCAGGAACGGCTCGTCCCCCTGAATGTTGAGAATGACGTCGTAGTCTTTATACGCCGGCAGGTTGGCCACCTCGGCCACCCGGTCGGTGCCCGAGGGATGATCGTCGGCCGTCAGCACGGCGGCGATGCCGGCGTGCTCCACCACCTGGGCCACCATGGGCGATTCCGTGGCCACCACCAGCTCGTCCACCACGCCATGCTCGCGGACACGCTCGATCACCCGGGTCACCAAGGGTTCGCCAGCCAGGAGGCAGAGCGGTTTGTTCGGGAGTCGCGTTGACCCGAGACGGGCCGGGATGACACCGAGAACACGCATGGTGAAGACTAATAGGGTCAGGGGCCGCGTGTCAAAACCCGTGCCAGCTTTCCACCAACCGAGGACTGAAAGCCTATCGAGTTGTACGGTAACGGCTTAGAAATCCGTCACCGGTAAGACCGGGCGCTCGACCGCGCCCGGCGGCGGGAAGAATCAAG
>SMUY01432593.1_pt1 | contig 13582 bp, 12 predicted proteins | sample 2456441 | NCBI WGS metagenome assembly SMUY01 (sample SAMN11095931, study PRJNA526329) | marine sediment metagenome | biome: Marine sediment; feature: Surficial sediment; material: Deep marine sediment; isolation source: Hadal surficial sediment | place: Pacific Ocean | collected 2014-11 | depth...
TACACTTGAGTCCAATATAGGACTACTTCTTTAGGAGATAAATCTACTTTTACTCCAGAGCTAATACTTACTAGAAGGAATACTAGAACAATAGCTAAGAATAAGTATCTGTCAGTTCTCATAATACTAATTAATCATAATAAAATAAAGTAAAATAATCTAGTTTGTTAATTACCCAATTATTTTTAAGACAAACGAAACAAGAAGAAGAAAGTTAATCTAACTGGTTTAATAATTAGTAGAAAAAGCGTCAGGCTTTTGTTGTTTTGTTATTGACGGATTAGTCGTAAAATGCTTGATTCTACTCCTGGAATAAAAGAACCTATTCCCCCTTTACTAATGCAGTCGACTCCGTATGTATATATATGTCCTCATTTAACAGTCTTGCTTAGGCTAGGCAGTAATTCCCGAAAGAATACGGAAAAGGTAGGTATTTCCCCAGCTGATAAGAATTAGACGGATGGTAGCAAAAGCACGTAGTGTTGATAAGGTTATAGATAACAAATTTAATGAATTTGCCTTGCCAAAACTTATCGGTGCTAAAATAAAAAGCGCTTATCCGACTAAATAGATATATCCAGTTAAAGGAGCAATTTTAAAATAAATCACTCCTTTGAAAGTTAAACTTATCTAACTTGATCTGCAACAGCTATAATATTGATTTTTTGTTGAGGTATTATTTTAATTGTAGTTTTTATATTATCTAGATGTTTTGTTGTTTCTTTTTCAAATCCCCATTCGCAGAGTAAACAAAATATAGACTCCTCCTGATTTATGTATTCTTCTTTATTCTTAACTACTAAATTGTGTTTTAGCACAATATGAGCAAGTTCGTGTGCAACCACGGCAACTGATTTGCCTAGTTGCTCATTTTCAAGAGAAGGACTCAAATAAAATACAGGTACCCAGGCAGCAGATCTAAGACAGTTTTCTCCTTTATCGTGTGGGTATATTGTTGAGAAGAAAGGTATAATACCACTGGATTCGCTGTAATCTGGAATGAACCATTCAAATAAAAAGGCATATTCCTTAAGTTTTATGTAATCTTTTTCAGGTATTCTTCTCAAAACTTCCAAAATAGCGTGATGTCTTATACTATTTTCTGGAATGGGAGACGTTTCGAATCTTAAGTCACTGATAGGTAATAGATTGTCTTCCCAAACCTCTTCTAAAGAACGAAGATACTTTATACTCATAATAGCGCCTCCTTAAAATTATTTTTTACTTAATATATTAATAAGCAATTATGATGCCAAAACTTCATAATTATATAGGGTCAGGCTTTTGTTATTTTGCTTTTGGTGAATTTTGGTGGTATATTTATAATCTAACTATGGCTCGAAAACCAAGACTCCATGTACCGGGGGGCTTTTACCATGTGATTCTCAGGGGAAATGGAGGGCAAGATATATTCTTTTCTGTTGACGATACAAGATACTTTGAGAGTCTTGTGTCTGAAGGTATCAAGCGGTTTGGACATAGAATTCATTGTTATTGCTGGATGAAAAATCATGTTCATCTTGTAATCCAGATAGCAAACACTCCACTGTCTAAGATAATACAAAATATATCATTCCGCTACACGCTGTATATAAACAATAAATATAGCAGAAAAGGGCATTTATTTCAGGGGAGATATAAAGCTATATTGGTTGATCCACAAAGTTATCTTTTGCAGTTAGTGAGATACATAAACCTAAATCCGGTAAGGGCTAAAATTGTAAATAAGCCAGAGGAATATAGATGGAGCAGTTATAGGGCATACCTGGGGAAGTCCAGTTGTGATTGGCTTATTACTGATTTTGTTTTATCTTTTTTCTCAGAAAACAAGAGCGAGGCATTAAACGATTATCAGCAATTCATTGTCGATGGTTTACAGGAAGGATATAGGAAAGAGTTTAACAATGGTTCTGCGCAAGGATTAGTACTTGGTAACGATCAGTTTGTGGAAGAAGTATTGAAAGCTGCAGAATCTAAAAATGAATATCTAATAAGTATGGAAAAGATAATTACATCAGTATGTAGGAGTTTTAATATTAACAATCAAGAATTGACTTTACCAAGTAGAGCCAGAGAGATTAGTAAAATAAGGACTATCATTGCATATCTTATAATGGAATATGGAAACTGCAGTCTGACAGAGTATTGCAGGTTTATAAGACGAGATATATCTACGCTTAGCAATGCTGTGAGGGAGTATCGAAACAAGCTAGCGGATAATGAAGAAGAGCGGATATATTTGGCCACAGTAACAAATGAATTAGCTTTAACAGAACAATAACAAAATAGCAAAAGCCTGACCCCATTATTTATTGGGATAGGGCAGGTGTTTAGGGTAAATAGTTAAAGTAATATATTAAGATTCATTTAAATATCCCTTGTTTTGTAAATTGTGACAATTTAAGTTTTCATTCTAACCTCCCTAAAAAATTGATTATTTTTTAATATGCATCTTGACATTAGCCCCAATTTTTTATATAGTGGTATGAAGTGGCATAGAGTGGCTTTAAGTGTACTGATAGGTTACTAAAATGTTTAGAGGAAGATATGAGCATACTATGACGGACAAGGGGAGGGTCAGTGTTCCTTCGAGATTTAGGGATCTTCTCAAAACCAAATATGAAGAGGAAACTCTCATAATAACAAACTTTAATAAGTGCCTTGCCGCTTACCCGCTTCAGGAATGGTATGAGATTGAAAATAAGGTTGCAGAGCTGCCTCAGTTTAAACAAGAAGTTATTTCATTTCTAAGATACTTAATGGGTGGTGCTGTTGAATGTCCGATAGACAGTCAGGGAAGAATCTTGATACCCCAATCCCTAAGAAGCTATGCAAGGTTGGATAAAGAAGTTGTTCTTATAGGCATGCTAAACAGATTTGAAGTATGGTCAAAAGAGGTTTGGGAAACTGAAGAGGCAGTCAAATCTTATGAAGAATTTCAGAAAAGCAGCGAAATTTTAGCTGGTCAAGGTATTTAATATGCTGAGTACTGCTATGAAATTAGAGCAAAACAATACTATTCATACCTCTGTTATGAAAACCGAGGTTGGGGAGTATCTAAATCCTCAGAAAAATGGCACATATGTCGATGCTACCCTCGGATTTGGAGGGCATACATTACTAATATTAGAAAAGACTGACTATACAGCAAAGGTTGTCTGTTTTGAAATTGATAAGGATGCACTTTCAATAACCTCTGAAATGCTTTCCAATTTCAGTGAGAAACTAACATTTGTTAACAAAAATTTTACTGAACTTGAAAATGTCTTAAACGCTCTCAATTTAAATGAAGTAAACGGGGTTGTTGCTGATCTGGGATTGTCATCCTTTCAGCTGGAGCAAAGCGGCAAGGGATTTAGCTTTCAAAAAGATGAATTTTTGGATATGAGAGCAGACAGCACAACCGATGTTACAGCATTTGATCTTATAAATGATCTTTCATCTGGTCAACTATCGGAAATATTCTGGAAATATGGCGAAGAAAGGTTTTCAAGGCAAATTGCAAGAGCGGTAACAAAAAGCAGGGAAGAAAAAGAAATATCCACTACACTGCAGCTTTGCAGTATCGTACAAAGTGCAATTCCCGGTAAGTTTAGACCAAAAAAAATAAATAGTTCTACAAAAGTGTTCCAGGCTCTAAGGATTGCTGTAAACAATGAACTCGCAAACCTTGAGCTATTTCTACATAAAGCAATTAAGTGTTTGGCGGTAGGTGGGAGAATAGTGATCATTTCTTTTAATTCCCTAGAAGATAAAATTGTTAAGAATGTTTTCAGGCAGTATTCTACAGTCTGTACCTGTCCTCCCGATTTACCCATATGCAGATGTGGAAAAGAACCTGTACTAAAACTAATAAATAAAAGAGCTATGAGTCCCAGTAATGATGAGGTATCGATTAATCCCAGGAGCAGAAGTGCAAAGTTGAGGGTAGCTCAAAAAATTTAGATAAAATGCGCAGAATAAGTTCAATGTTAAAACAAAAAATTAGTTCAAAAGAAATATTAATGCTGATTTTGTTAATAGTCGGGTTTTTTATGTTTTATCTGCATACCAAGATTGAACTGATTGAAGTAGGTTATGAAATTTCAGACAATAGAAATTACAAGAAATCGTTGCTTGAAAAAAATCAGATCTTAAAAGCTGAGTTTTTTAACCTAAAATCTCCAGATAGGATTGAAACTCTTGCTTTAAAACAAGGGCTAATATATCCATCGCAAAAAGACATTTTGTATTCAAGTGATAATAAAAGTTTAAATGCAAAAAACATAAACCCAAAAAACATAAACAATGGACAGTAATCAATTTAAAAGTAAATTAACGCTTACAAGAAATTCCGATAAGCCCAAGTGGAAGCTTGCTTTAGTCACACTTTTTATTTGTTTGATGTTTTTTCTAATAGCAGCAAGATCGGCACAGCTTCAGCTGCTTAAAGATGATAAGGCATGTTTGGTTGGCAGGGGTCAGCACGAATTTGAAATTGAACTTCTTCCTGAAAGGGGCTCCATTAAGGATGTGGCCGGAAATAATTTGGCTATGAGTATTACTTCCTATTCTATTTATGTAAACCCTTCTAAGATTGAAAATAAAAATGAATTTATATCTAAAGTGTCCGATTCGATGAAACTGGGGAAGGACTATGTAGAGCAAAAAGTAAGTTCTAATAAATCATTTGTATGGCTTAAAAGACTTGCTAGTGAAAAAGATAAACTTGCACTGCAAGAATTAAAGTTAGCAGGGCTTGGATTTATAGAAGAGCCAAAAAGAGTTTATCCGCATAATCACCTTGCAGGACAGCTTCTTGGCTTTACAAATATTGATTCCAAGGGGATTGAAGGAGTTGAGTATTTGTACGATTCTTACCTTTCGGGCAAAAGAGATAAATTAATTTTAAAAAGAGACGGTCTTGGAAGGGTAATATTTGAAGACCCTTCAAAAATTGAAGAGCAAGGCTTGGGTTATGATATTGTGCTCACAATCGACTCTCGTATTCAGCATATAGTGGACAATGTTTTAAAAAGAAATGTTGATTATCTGGAAGCTGAAAGTGGGTTTGCCGTAGTTTTAGATTCCGAAAGGGGGTCAGTTCTTGCTATGTCTTCATATCCATTTCTTGATCCTAACAATTTTAGTGAATCGAGTGAATTAAGCCGAAAAAACTTGCCTATATGGAAATCATTTGAGCCAGGCTCAACTTTAAAACCAATTCTTGTAGCAGGAGCTTTAGAGGATAAGTTGGTAAATCCAAAAAGCAAATTTGACTGTGAATACGGTATGAGAAGAGTTGGTAATACTGTAATAAATGATGTACATCCTTATAATGTTCTTTCGGTTTCAGATGTAATAAGCTTATCCAGCAATATATGCGCTTCTAAAATTGGAGAAAAACTGGGTAAAAACAGGCTTTATGACTATCTGGATAAATTTGGTTTTGGCAAAAAAACTGGGATTGAAATACCGGGTGAAACATCAGGGAAATTAGCCAATTCAGATAGCTGGGGTCCTGTTGAGCTTGCCACAATTTCGTTTGGTCAGGGCATATCTGTATCTGCGCTCCAACTAGCAACAGCTTTTTCGTCAATAGCAAACAAAGGCTATTTAATGAAGCCATATATTGTAAAAGAAATAGTTGATTCAAAAGGAAATATTATTAGAAGGAATCTGCCGGAAATTAAAAGAAGAGTGATTTCTTATGATACTGCTCAAATGATTACTGATATGCTTGTTGAAGCTGTTGATAACGGCACTGGTAAAAATGCGCAGGTAAAACTTTTTAAGGTTGCCGGCAAAACAGGCACAGCGCAGGTCCCTGACCCTAAAAACGGTGGTTATTATTCTGATAAATATATTTCATCATTTGTAGGCTTTGCCCCAATCAATCCTCCAAGTATTACAGTAGTTGTTGTGATCGAAAACTCTAAAAAAGGATTTTACGGTGGTGAGGTTGCAGCTCCAGTATTCAGGGAGATAGTAGAAAAAGCTCTTTATTATCTGGAAATAAATCCAGATGGGGAACAGCTTGACAATATAATAATGCCAAATTTTGAAGGCAAAAGCAGACGAGAAATTCTCCGGTGGTCTGAAACACAAGGTATTAAAGTGGATTTATCGGGAAAAGGTTTTGCAATAGATCAAAGTCCAAAGCCAGGAGAGATAATAAATACAAAAGAGGTTTGCTCTATAAAATTGCAACAAGCTATATGAATCTGAATGATCTGTTAAAAGGTTATGATTTTAAACTAATAAATGGAGATAAAAACACCAGAGTATCAGATATCACTTATAGTTCAAAGGAGGTAAAAAGAAATTCACTCTTTGTTGCAATAAAAGGTGAAAAGTCTGATGGACACAAATTTATAAATGATGCAGAAAAAAAAGGAGCAAGTGTTTTAGTCCTGCAAGATTTAAATAAAGAAAATAAAGGAAAACACAATACATTAATAAAAGTTAAAGATAGTTTGGATGCGCTTGCATATATGTCGGCACGATTTTACGGCGACCCAACAAAAGATATTAAGGTTTGCGCAGTAACAGGGACAAATGGAAAAACAACAGTAACTTATATAATAGAATCTATTTGGAAGGGGGAAAATCAAATAGCAGGAGTTATAGGTACCATTAACAATAGGTTTAACGAAAAGCAGTATCCCTCCGCCCTTACTACCCCGCTTTCAAAAGAGTTGCAGGAACTTTTCTCCCAGATGAAAAAATCAGGAGTGCAAAATGTGGTGGTTGAGGCATCATCTCATGCTCTTGATAAAAAAAGACTCAATTATACTAATCTCGATAGCGCTGTTTTTACTAACTTAACGCAGGATCATCTGGATTATCACAAAGACTTTGATAGTTACTTTGAAGCAAAAAAGAGGCTTTTTTCCGATGTTTTAAACGATTCTAATAAAACCAGAAAATACGCAATTTCAAACTATGATGACCCCAATGGCATAAGAATAATCAAAGATTTCAGGGGTGAAAAACTATACTATTCAGTTGATAACCCCAAGGCTCATTTTTATGCACGCAACATAGAAATTACTACTAAGGGGATAAAAGCCGAGGTAGTTACTCCCGATGGCACAATGGAAATTCGTTCAGAGCTTTTAGGCAGGCATAATTTATCAAATATTCTTGCATCTATTGCAAATACTATGCTTTTAGGTGCCTCTAAGGACAGTATAAAAAAAGGTGTTGCTTCACTAAAAAACGTGCCGGGCAGATTGGAAAGAGTACAAAACTCTAGAGGAATTAACATATTTGTGGATTATGCCCATACGCCTGATGCGCTAAGCAGTGTGCTGAAATTAACAAAGAGTCTGTGTACTGGCCGTCTGATTGTAGTCTTTGGATGCGGGGGTGACAGGGATGCTGAAAAAAGACCAATGATGGGCGGTGTAGCTGCAAGGCTTGGCGATATTGTAATCGTAACATCAGATAATCCAAGGACAGAAGAACCTGAAAAAATAATATTTGATATAGAAAAAGGAATTAAAGAAGAGCTGGGGGAAGACTCTAACTACTATAAGATAACTGACAGGTATGAGGCGATATTGAAAGCTACTGAAATATCGGTGGAAAATGACACAATTGTTGTTGCCGGCAAGGGGCATGAAGACTATCAGATAATAGGAGATAAAACGATCCACTTTGATGATAGAGAGATGTGCAGAAAGGCTGCTGAGGAGGCCGGATATAGCACCAATTAAAAAAGTAATGGATACAAATTTCGTTCTAAATTCAACAAAGGGAAAGCTAATTTCAGAGAACTTCGATTATGAATTCTCAGGTATATCTACAGATTCGAGGACTATAGTGGATAGTCAATTGTTTGTAGCGCTAAAAGGTGAAAATTATGATGGCCATAAATTTATATGTGATGCGATTGATAGAGGTGCGGCAGGAGTAATTTTAGAGGACGTGTGTTTAAAATCAAAACCACGGGGCAAGCTTTATGTAAAAGTTGACTCAACGCTTGATTCCTTGGGTGATCTTGCAAAAAGCTTTCGAGAGAGTTTTGAAAACCTAAGAGTAATTGCCATTACAGGGTCAAACGGGAAAACAACAACAAAGGAAATGGTGTCGGCTGTGATAGGGCAGAAATACGATGTTTTAAAGAATACGGGAAATTTTAATAACCTTATCGGACTTCCTCTTACGCTTTTTAATTTGGAAGATAAAAATGAGGTTGCAGTGCTTGAGCTTGGAATGAACCGGTTTGGAGAGATAAGAAGGCTTGCTGAAATCTGCAGCCCTCAAATTGGAGTAATAACAAATATCGGTAAAGCCCATATTGGAAACCTGGGCGGCATAGATGGAGTAAAAAAAGCTAAATCGGAGCTTGTAGAAAAATTTGGCGCCGAGCAGACTTTTATAGTCAACAAAGACGATGCAATGATTTTGGATATAGCGGTAAATACCGGTTGCAAAAAAATCACTTATTCACTGCACGGTGATGCAGATGTAAGGGCGCTTAATATTGAAAGGGATGGTCTTAGCTCAAGGCTGTTCACTCTTGCAATAGGCAGTAAGAAAAGGTCAATAAGACTAAATAATATTGGACTGCATAATGTTTCAAATGCGCTTTGCGCCTCAGCATGCGGGGTAGCAATGGGACTTGCGCTGGATGAAATCGCAAGTGGTCTGGAAAAATTTGAGTTTCCCTCCATGAGGCTTGAGATAATCGACAGTGCCCACGGATTTAAGATTATAAATGACTGCTACAATGCAAACCCCGATTCTATGAAAAATGCTATAGATGAACTGTCTGAACTTAAAAGTGAGTTTAAAAAAATTGCTGTTTTAGGGGATATGCTTGAGCTTGGAAAAGACGCTGAAAAAGAGCATGAATTACTGGGTAGATATATTGCTAAGTCTAATATTGATTATCTTTTTACTTACGGGGATTTGGGAAAGCTAATTGCCAAGGGGGCTAAACGCTCAGTTAATGCTAGTTGTTATCATGATCATAAAAGTATTGCAGATCAAATAATGCAAGTAGCAAAAAAAGGCGATGTAGTCTTAATTAAGGGGTCAAGAGGGATGAAGATGGAAAAAGTTATTAAATTTATTGAACCACAGGAATAAGGTTAATGCTCTATTTCTTATACACATATTTTGATAGTATTTTAATTTTTAATGTCTTTAAATACATAACGTTTAGATCGTTTGGCGCAGGAGTTACGTCATTTCTAATAAGCATATTTTTAGGCGGGAAGTTTATAAGTTTTCTTAAAAGCAGACAGCTGCAAGAAAGTATAAGAGGCGATGGTCCCAAGACTCATCTTTCAAAAGAGGGTACGCCTACAATGGGTGGGCTTTTTATAGTTGTATCAATAATCGTAGCATCTTTTATATGGATTAATTTAAGCATTGTTTATGTTTGGATTGTTTTGTTTTTTACGGTTGGTTTTGCGGCTATTGGCTTTTGGGATGATAGAACAAAAATGAAAAACGGAAAAGGTATGAGCGCCAGAGTTAAGTTTGCTCTTCAGATCTTGCTTGCGCTCGTACTGATTCTGATACTTGTTGGCGACAGTAACGGCTTTACAATGTCGCTCAGATTAAACGAGGTTTCTAGCTATTCTAATACTTCAGTGCTGATTCCTTTTTTTAAGAAGGCTGTGATTGAGCTAGGACCTTTATATATAGTTTTCGCTATCGTTGTAATAGTTGGATCTTCTAATGCCGTTAACCTTACTGATGGTCTCGATGGACTGGCAATAGGGTCAATTGCGGTCGTTGCTGGGACGTATTTGGTGTTTTCGTATTTGTCCGGAAACATCGTGTTTGCAAGGTACCTGCAAATTCCATATATAGCAGGCAGTGGAGAGCTTGCTGTATTTCTGGCAGCCGTTGGTGGAGCATGTCTTGGATTTTTGTGGTACAACTCGCATCCTGCTCAGGTATTTATGGGCGATGTAGGATCGCTTGCGCTTGGCGCCGCAATTGGATCTGTAGCAGTTGTTATCAAGCAGGAAATACTGCTTGTGATAGTTGGCGGTCTGTTTGTTGCCGAGGCGCTCTCTGTAATTCTTCAGGTCTTTTCATTTAAACTGACCGGCAAAAGAATATTCAAGATGGCCCCGCTGCATCATCATTTTGAACTGAGCGGATGGTCGGAAAGCAAAGTCGTAATAAGGTTTTGGATAATATCGCTAGTACTTGCACTTATAGCGTTTTCTACTCTAAAAATAAGGTAGAGCATATTAATTTCATAGAACAAAAACATGAATCTTAAAGATAAAAAATATTTAGTCGTAGGACTTGGAAAAACAGGAATCTCTACAGCCCGATTTTTGCTTAGTAAAGGTGCAAAGGTTGTCATAAGTGACAGCAGAGCTGAATTTGGGTATAAACAGGAACTTGAAGAATTTAAGAACACTGGGGTCATGATCGAACTTGGCGGACACACTGATAAAGTATTTTTGTGGGCGGATACAATAGTACTTAGCCCAGGAGTTCCGTATACAATACCGCAAGTTCAGCATGCTCTAAAAAGTGGGATTGAAGTTATAAGTGAGATAGAGCTTGCCTCAAAATTTATAGATAAACCAATAATAGCTGTTACGGGATCAAACGGTAAAACTACTACTACAACCATGATTTATAATATTCTGAAATCATCGGGGCTAAAAGTATTTTTAGGTGGAAATATAGGGACACCGCTTATAGATATTGCAGGTAGTGAGCAGCAGTTTGATTATATACTGCTTGAACTAAGTAGTTTCCAGCTGCAGGGAATAAAAGATTTTAAACCCTATATTGCAGTTTGTTTAAATATATATCCAAACCATCTGGATCATCACAAAGATTTTTCTGAATATATAAATTCAAAAACAAAGATATTTTCCAATCAAACAACACAGCAAATCGCTGTTGTAAATAAAGATGATTCGATTCTGAGGGACAGGTTAGAGCAAATAAAAGCTAAAATAATTACATTTGGACATGATGCCGGTGCCGATGCGCATTATCAAGGCTTTGTCGTGAGTTATGAAGGAAATGATTATGACTTAAGCAAGTGGAAACTTATTGGCAAACATAACATAGAAAACGCTATGGCATCTATTATTGTCAGTAGGCTTGTTGGTTGTGATACTCAAGTAATAAAAAACTCTATTTTAGAGTTTAACTCTTTACCTCACCGAATCGAATACGTTAGAGAGTATAAAAACGCCAGGTTCTTTAATGATTCAAAATCTACAACTCCACATTCAACTCTAAAGGCCTTGGAGGCCTTCGACCCCCCAGTGATCTTAATTGCTGGTGGAAGGGATAAAGGCCTAGACTACTCTGTATTCAAAGAGCAGGTTGCAAATAAAGTTAAGCAGCTGATTTTAATGGGTGAAGCGAGTTCTAAAATAAAAGATATCTACGAAAACGAGGTTGCTCTTCAGGTTGTAAGCTCGCTGGACAGCGCAGTTCAGCAGGCCGTATCGTCTCTGGAAAAGGGAGATACGATACTTTTTTCACCTGCCTGTTCAAGCTTTGATATGTTTAATTCTTATGAAGAAAGAGGGAGGAAATTTAAAGAAATTGTTCAGTGTCTTTGATTTGAAAGAAACTAAGATTGACTTATACATAGTTTTGTCAGTTTTATACCTCACTTCAGTAGGGCTGTTGATGGTTTACAGCACAAGCTCAATATATGCTCTGGATAAGTTTAGCGACACAAGCTACTACCTGAAACGGCATCTTATCTTTCTGGCGATAGGATTTTTCTTTATGATAGTAATTACTAATCTTAACTACATTGCGCTTAAAAAGATTGCATTTGTTTTATACTTTGTGGGTCTGGTTTTTCTTGTACTGGTTTTGATTCCCGGGATTGGTAAAGAAGTGGGGGGTGCAAGAAGGTGGATAGATTTAGGACTATTTAGTTTTCAGCCTTCAGAGGTAATGAAATACTTTCTTGTTGTTTATCTGGCTCATTTGTTTTCAAAAAACAGGGAAAAGCCCCAGACTTTTTCAAGCACAATTGTTCCCTATATTTTAATAACCGGTTTTTATATAGTGCTTATAATGATGCAGCCTGATTTTGGGATGGCTCTAATTCTTCTCACACTGTTTGCTTGCATGATGTTTGTTGCCGAAGTGAATCTTAAATATATATTAGGGCTTGGTTTTACATCTGCTGCATTTGCAGGCTTTGCAGTAATGAGCGCTGATTACAGGCTTAACAGGATATTTTCTTTTATGGATCCGTGGAAGGATCCACTTGGGCAGGGATATCAGACTGTTCAATCATTTGTTGCTTTTTGTATTGGCGGTCTGACGGGGACAGGTCTTGGAGAGGGAACGCAAAAATTATACTATCTTCCCCAGGTTCATACTGATTTCATATTTTCGTTAGTTGGCGAAGAACTTGGTTTTATAGGGGTACTTTCGGTAATTATAGCCTTCATTATCTTAATTGTGCGTGGTTTTAAAACTGCTGTAAATGCGCCTGACTTCTTTGGATTTTTACTGGTATTTGGCTGTATTTTACTCATAGCGCTCCAAGCTAGCATAAACATGGCAGTATCAGTTGGTGTGTTTCCTACTAAAGGTCTCACACTGCCTTTTATAAGCTATGGAGGGTCTTCGCTTATCAGCAGTCTGGGAGCAATTGGGCTTGTCTTAAGTGTTTCGAAAAAAAGGATCACATGAGAGTAATTATTGCCGGTGGCGGCACAGGCGGGCATATATTTCCGGCTGTTTCAATTGCAGAGGAAATTATGGAAAAAGATAAGAATAACGAGATTTTATTTATAGGTACAAAGAGAGGTATGGAAGGTGAATTGGTAACAAAGAAAGGTTTTAACATAGATTTTATAAGGTCGTATCCAATACTTGGTAAAAGCATGCTGTTTAAGCTAAAGGGGCTGATTTACACTTTAGTAGGGATGTATGAATCGATTAAGATATTTAATAAATTCAATCCTGAAATAGTAGTTGGAGTGGGTGGTTATGTTTCAGGGCCTGTAGTTTTATCCGCATTCATAAAAAGAATACCAAGGGTAATCTGTGAGCAAAATTCAATTCCCGGAATTACAAACAGGGTATTGTCTTACTTTGCTAACAAAATATTTGTTACCTTTGAGAAAAGCAAACCGTTTTTTAACAAAGAAAAAACGCTGCTTACCGGAAACCCCATTCAGAAAAAATTTAATGATATGAATTTAAAAAATGATAAAAAAGCAGCTGACAAGAAATTCAGTATTTTAATTTTGGGTGGAAGTCAGGGGGCTAGAAAATTAAACGCAGTTTTGCCGGATTGTATTGCAATGATAAGTGATAAAAATATAAGTGTAGTCCACCAGGCTGGGCAAAAGGATTATGAATCTGTTTCAAATAAATATTTGCAGCACAAGATAGACGCAAGCGTATATGACTTTATAGATAGCATAGAAGATTTTTATAAAGACGCTGATCTTGTTATAGCAAGATCAGGTGCGGGTACAATTGCAGAGATTTGCTCTATTGGAAAGCCGTCTATTCTTATTCCCTTTCCTTTTGCAACCCATAACCATCAATATCACAATGCAAAAGTCTTGCAGGAATGCGGAGCTGCTTTACTGATCGAAGATGAGAAACTTGATTGTAAGAA
>SMUY01040984.1_pt1 | contig 13579 bp, 11 predicted proteins | sample 2456441 | NCBI WGS metagenome assembly SMUY01 (sample SAMN11095931, study PRJNA526329) | marine sediment metagenome | biome: Marine sediment; feature: Surficial sediment; material: Deep marine sediment; isolation source: Hadal surficial sediment | place: Pacific Ocean | collected 2014-11 | depth...
CCCCGCGGGGAGCTCGAACGCCGGATGGACGAGATCATCGAGTTCTCCGAGCTCGGCGGCTTCATCGACGAGCCCGTGCGCAGCTACTCGACCGGGATGCGGGCCCGGCTCGGGTTCTCCGTGGCCAGCGCCCTCGATCCGGAGATCCTCATCCTCGACGAGGTGCTCGGCGCCGGTGACCGCGCGTTCCGCGCCAAGAGCCGGCAGCGCATGCAGGCGATGATGGGCCAGAGCAAGCTGATCGTGATCGTCTCTCACGCGACGACGCTGCTGCGCGAGATCTGCACCCACGGCCTCTGGCTCGATCACGGTCTCATGCGACGGTGCGGGGAGATCGACGAGGTCCTCGACGCCTACGAGCAGGCGACGGACGGGATCGACGTCCCGCCGGACGAAGACGGTCACTGACGAACCAGGGCGCCGCTTGACGCCAGAGCAGGTGCCTTCAAGGTGTTGCAGTTGCGCCCGCTCAGGCCCGCCGGATTCACTCCGGCGCAGCCGTACCAGAGCGAGTGTGCGGCCGGAGGCCGCTACGGAGCGCTCGAAACAGCTCGAGTAAGTCCGCGACGTTGTTCACTTCCGGAAACGGGCGTAGTCTAGGCGTTGGTGAATCCACCGACGACCCAGAGCGAAGCGAAACCGCCGAGGTACGCACGCGCGCTCGTCGCGTGCTCGATCGCGGCCCTGGTGTGGGCGGTCGCCGCCCGGGTCGCGGGTCCCAGCGATCTATGGGATCAACGGCAGCCGCGCACCGTCAGCTACACCACCGACATCCTGGTCAACGGCGGGAGCCACTGGATCCTGCCGATGGAGCCCGGCCGGCGCCCCGCCACCAAGCCGCCTCTGTACAACTGGATGGCGGCGCCCGCGGTGAAGCTACTGGGGTTTCCCAGCGAGCTTGGACACAAGCTCCCCAGCGTCGTCGCCCTGGGCCTGTGCTGGCTGGTGCTGGTGCGCGCCGGTCGCAGGCTGGACGCCGCCGAGGGCGAGGCCCTGGGCTGGCTGGCGGGCCTGATGCTCGTGGCCAACTACACCTTCTTCAAGCTGGGGTACCTCGCGCGGCCGGACATGCTGCTCACGCTATGGCTCATGCTGGGATGGCTCGCGAGCACGTGGCTGCTTGTCGACTGGCGGCGCGGCCCGGCCCCGGCGGGCGGGGGGGGGCGTCTCTCCCCGGCGGCGCAGCGGGGCTTGGCGCTGGGGTTCTGGGTGTGCGTGGGGCTGGCGGGGCTGACCAAGGGGCCGGCGGCGCTGCCGCTGGTGGTGTACGCCTTCATCGCAGCGCGGCTCGTCGGCGGCCGGTGGGCGGCGCTTGGCGCCCTGCGGTGGTGGTGGGGTCTGCCGCTTGGCCTGATCATGGCCGGCTCGTGGGTCTACGCGGCGTGGTGGATCGATCCCGTCCACGTGCGGCAGGAGCTGTGGAGCAACGAGATCGTCGGGCGGCTGACCGGGCTCGGCCCCGAGGGTAGCCGGGAGGGACCGATCGGGCTGCTCAAGTCGGCGCCGAACATGCCCGTCTATTACCTCGCCCGCTTCGCGCCTTGGTCGTTGCTGTCGATCCTGGCCGCGGGCTCGCTGTGGCGGCGCGTCGAGGCCGGCGGCCGGCGGCGGTGGCGCACGCTCGGGACGCTCGGAGCGGTGCTGCACGGGGCGGCGATCTTCGTGATCGTTGTGCTTGCGCTGTACACCCTCAGCGCCAGCAAGCGGGCGGACTACATCGCCGCGGCCTTCGGGCCGGGGGCGCTTCTGGCGGCGTGGTGGGTCGTGCACGGCGGCCTGCGGCTGCAGGCCCGTCTTCCGTGGGTGGTGCCCGTGTTCGCGGCGGCGCTGCTGGGCCTGATGACCGCGCTGAACTGGTTTCAGTGGGGCACCCCCACGCTGGAGTTCTCGCGCACCATCGGGGGGTTCATCACCGACTGCGACCGGATGATCCGCGCCGAGCCACATCCGGTGGCGTTCTGGCGCAGCGGGGTGACCCACGTGCAGGCCCTGCTCGGGTCGACCGATCCCGACATCCACGAGCGCGAGCGACAATGGGCCCGGGAGCTCGACGGCCCGGCGTGGGTCGTCGCCGGGCGGCGCACCGGCCCGCCGTACACGTTCGCGGAGCTGGCCGCGGAGCAGTCGCTGCCGGTGCGGGTCGAGCGGCGGCGCCGATCGGTGCCGCTGCCGTGGCACAACATCTGGCACGAGCGGTTCTCGTTGTATCTGGTGACACCTGTCGTTGACGAGGCTGGGTCGCCCTGAACGCGAAACGCTCGCGCCGCTTTCGTTCAGGCGGAGCGAGTGTGCGCCCGGAGGGCTGCGGAACGCCATCCGCGTCCAGGCGCAGCGGCCGATCGAATCGGCCGCGGAGCGCAAAGGAGCGAGTGTCGGCCCGGAGGGCCGTACGGAGCGCTATGAATAACGAGTCTTCGTCTCCTCTTCGCCGAAGGTCTCGACGAGAGGCGGCTCAGCCTCCTCTTCCTCCTCCTCTTCCTCTTCCTCTTCCTCTTCCTCTTCTTCGAGGTCCTCGTCGAGCTCCTCGTCCTCGGAGTCGTCGAGATCGGTCTCGTCTAGATCCGACTCGTCCACCTCGGACACGTCTTCTTCGTCTTCTTCTTCGTCTTCTTCCTCCTCGAAGAGCGTGCCCTCGGCTTCGGCGGCGTCCTCCATGGCCTTCATCTGCTCCCACTCGTCGAGGGTGATGAGCACTTGCCGGGCCACCGAGCCCTTGTGGTCGCCGAGGATGCCGGCCATGTACATCTGGTCCACGAGACGGGAGGCCCGGGTGTAGCCGATCGCCAGGCGGCGCTGCAGCAGCGAGACCGATCCCCGCCCGCTCTCGATGATGATCTTCACCGCCTCGTCGAAGAGCGGATCGCGCTCCACGGGCGCGTCGTCTTCGGTCTCGGGGTCGCTGGGGGGGCGCAGCGAGAGCAGGCTGCGCTCGAAGCTCGGGGCGGCGACCGACCGCAGGAACCGGGCCACCCGGCGGATCTCTATGTCGACGACCAGAGTGCCCTGGGCCCGCCTGATGTGGGAGGTGTGCGGCGTGAGAATGAGCATGTCGCCCTGGCCGAGCAGCAGCTCCGCCCCCTTGTGGTCGAGCACGATGCGGCTGTCCATGCCCGAGGCCACCTGGAAGCTGATGCGGCAGGGCATGTTCGACTTGATCAGCCCGGTGACGACGTTGGCCTGCGGCCGCTGGGTGGCGACGATCAGGTGGATGCCCACCGCGCGAGCCTTCTGGGCGATCCGCACGATCGCGTGCTCGGCCTCCTTGTGGGTCATGATCAGGTCGGCCAGCTCGTCGATGATGAAGACGATGTACGGCAGCTTCTTGGGGATCTTCGCCCGCTCGAGGTCGTTGGCCGGCTCGAAGCGCTCGTAGAGCTCGTCCTCGGTCAGGCCGTTGTAGGACGCGACGTTGCGCACCGACGCCTCGTGGAGAAGCTCGTAGCGCTCCTCCATCTTGTTCATCGCCCACTTCAGGATCGCCACCGCCTTGCTCGATTCGTTGACCACCGGGCACATGAGGTGGGGGATGTCCTGGAACTGGCTCAACTCGACCATCTTGGGATCGACGAGGATGAGCTTCAGCTCATCGGGCCGCTTGGTGTAGAGCCAGCTCATGATGATGGTGTTGATGCACACGCTCTTGCCCGACCCGGTGGTGCCCGCGATGAGCATGTGGGGCATGCGGGTGAGGTCGGCCACCAGCGGCTCGCCCGAGGCGTCCTTGCCCAGGAACATGGGAAGCAGCATCCCCTCGGCGTGCCCGCCGCTCATGAGCTCCTTGAGCCGCACCTGCTCCTTGTACATGTTGGGCACCTCGATGCCCACGCTGGTCTTGCCCACGATGTTCGGCACGATGCGGATGTTGTGAGCCCGCAGCGACCGGGCCAGGTCGGCGGCGACGGCCTGGATCCGCGCGACCTTCGTTCCCGGGGCCAGCTGCACCGAGTAGAGGGTCACCACCGGGCCGGACTCGATGCCCGCTACCTCTCCGTCGATGCCGTAGGTCTCGAGCGCCTCCTCGAGCTGCTCGGCCTGCTTGCGGACGAAGGCCTCCATCTTCTTGGAGTAGTTGGACTGCGGGTCCTGGAGCAGGTCGAGGGTGGGGAACTTGTAGCCCTTGAAGCTCTCTTGGCGGGGAATGTCGTCGTCCTTGGCCTCGATCTTCGCGGTCCCGCCCATCCGCACCGGTAGCAGGGCGATCTTGTCGCGAAGCTCCTCGGGCGTCAGGCGCTGCCGCTGTGGCTCGATGTCCTCTTCGGTCTCGTCGTCTTCCTCGTCCTCCTCGTCCTCCTCGGGATCGAACGAGTCGGTGGCCCCGATGCCGCCGGCATCGGGGTCGATGCGCGCGGCGTTCTGTCCCGGCCGGCCACGGCGAGGCGCCGGCACGGCGACGGTGGCCGCTTCGGGTCGGGCCCGCAGCCGCGCGAGCCATCCGAAGTCGGGACGCCATGCGAGCAGCCCCCGAGTGGCGACCGAAACACCCCGCAGCCCCGCCAGAACGAGACGGTCAATGGCCACGATCGACCCGATGGCGAGGCCCCCGAGGAGAATGAGGAAGGTGCCGATGGTGCTGAACCGCGGGCCAAGCTCACCCACGATGAACCCGCCCACGAGGCCGGCCGGGGCCCCGGCGAGGGAGCCGAGCTCCGGGGCCAGCAGCGCGTGACCGCCCGACACGCTCACCGCCATGAGCAGGAGGCCGAACGCCCGCACCAGCGGATTGCACATTTCTCGCCGGGCCGCGGCCATCGCCAGGAAGGCGGCGGCGCCGGCCAGGATCACCCACGATCCTACGCCGATGACGTGGTAGCCGTGGTAGGCCACCAGCCCGCCGCCGATCCCGCAAAGATTGCGCGTCGGCTGGTTGTGGACTGCCACCGTGTGCGAGGGCCAGTCGGCCGAGTCGAAGCTCGCCAGGGAGACCACCAGGAACGTCCAGAGCGCCACCAGCACGACCCATCCGACCCGCTCCAACAGCGTGGTCTGCGGGAGATCCTCTTCTTCGTACTCGCGCGCACGAACAGCTCTGCGTGGCATAGCTCCCCTGTATCGGCTCGGACCCGCCGATCGCGGCAGTTTCGTCCCTTCCCCTTGCGTTCTCCTTCCATCATTCCTACCCTCTGCTTCTCTCTTCATTCGCAAGATGTGGGGTGTTCCAGGGCCCGGGCCCATGCGATTCCAGCTCATCGACAGTGTTCTTCAGAAGGAACCGGATCGGATCCTGGCGCTCAAGCAGGTCAGCTTGGCCGAGGAGTATCTGGCCGACCATTTCCCGACGTTTCCCGTTCTGCCCGGGGTTATGATGGTGGAGACGATGGTTCAGGCGGCCCGGCTCATGCTCGCTGATCGGGGCGACCCCCGACTCGTCCTGGGCGAGGTGCGGATGGTGAAGTTCGGCAGCTTCGTGCGGCCGGGCGAAGCGCTGGAGGTCGAGGTGACGCTCGACAAGGAGTTGGGTGACAGGACGTACCTGTGCCGTGGCACCGGGCGGGTGCGCCGTGCCGGTCACAACGCGAGTGACGAGACGGCCGTCTCCGGGCGCTTTACCATGCGGCCGATCGGCACGGGCCGACGAGCAGGAGACCATGGCGATGAGTGAGATCTTTGAGAGTGTTCGGGAAATCCTCGCGGAAGCCCTCGGTGCCGATGAGGACGAGATCACGCTTTCAGCCTCGCTGACGGGCGACCTCGAGGCGGAGTCGATCGACTTCCTCGACATCGTCTTCCGGCTGGAGAAGAAGTTCTCCACTCCCGAGCGACCCTTCAAGCTCGAGCAGGGCGAGCTGTTTCCGGAGAACCTGATGGAGAACTCGGAGTGGGTCGTGGACGGCAAGTTGACCGACGCGGGCATGGACATGCTCCGCAAGCGGATGCCGCACGTCGACTTCTCCGCCTTTGACAGCGACCGTGACGTTAACCACGTCTCCGAGCTCTTCACGGTGAAGTCGATCGTGGACTTCGTCGAGCGCAAGCTGGCGGTGCCGGCGTGAAGGCTTGAAGGCTTCAAGGAAGAGCCCTGGGTCCGCAGGCCGTCATGCGCTGGATGTGGATTGACAGAATAGTCGAGTTCGAGCCGAACCAGCGGCTGGTGGCGATCAAGAACGTCTCGTTGGCCGAGGAGCACCTGCACGACCACTTCGCGGCGGGCGACGGGCTGCCCGCCCTGCCCCTCATGCCTGCCACCCTGCTGATCGAGGGCATGGCTCAGACCGCGGGCATCCTCGTGGGCTCCGTTGGCGGCTTCAAGGAGAAGGTCATCCTGGGCAAGATCACGAGCGCGCGGTTCGACGCCGATGTGTTCCCCGGCCAGACCGTCCGCTACGAGGCCCGGCTGGAGCGAATCGACGCTCACGGAGCCTCGACCCGGGTGGTGGTAACCCGGAACACCCACGCCGGCGACGGGTGGGAGCCCCTCGGGCGGGCGGATCTGCTCTTTAGCCACATCGATCAGAACCTCGCCGGGGTCACCTTCCCTAAGGAGAACTTCGTTTTTTCCGAGACCTTCCGCACGGTCCTGCGGGCCGCCGGCCTCGAGGGCCTTTATTCTTAGCGCTCCGTACGGCCCGCCGGGCCGACACTCGCTCTGGCACGACGCCGCGGATGACGATCCGCGGCGTCTGATCGGCTGATCTTGTCTTAGCGCTCCTCGACATGCAGCGACGAAGCGACGGAGCGACGAAGGGGTGGATGGGCCGCTGCCGCAGGCCCGGCTATCTTCGAGGGGCCGGAGGCGGCACCAGCCCGCCAGCAAAGGCAAAAATGAGAACGGCCCCGCCGCAGGGCGGGGCCGTTTCTATTTCCAAACCACACAACGCCGCGGCTTGGGTTGAAATGGCCCCGACCGGGGAGGCAAACCAGTACGGGGCCGATCCAGGGGGCTCGTTAGCAGGGAACCCAATCGGCGTCCCAGACGACTGGGGGTCCCAACCAATCACTTCACACCCACAAGGATTCGATTCGATCGGCGGCGTTCCAACCGGTGGCCGTCGAAGTCGGCCGGGTCGAGTCGATCTGGACGGGTTGGAGGGTCTGTGCGGGGCGAAGGCGGCTTCCCGCCCGTACAATCGCGGTCATGACCACGCCTAACCGCGAGCACCTGGCCGTCTACGCCGGCTCGTTCGACCCCATCACGCTCGGCCACCTTGACGTGCTGCAGCGGGCTCGGCGGCTTTTCGACCGGATCATCCTGGCGATCGGCCAGAATCCCGACAAGCCGCCCCTGTTCGACTCCGGGGAGCGGCTGGAGATGGCCACGTTCGAGGTGGAGAAGATTGTCGCCGCCGAGCCCGACGGGGCTCCGGTGCAGGTCGAGCGGTATTCGGGCCTCACCGTCGATTTCGCCCGCAAGGCCAAGGCGTCGGCCATCCTGCGGGGGATCCGCAACATCACCGACCTGGCCACCGAATGCCAGCTGGCGATCACCAACCGCCAGGTCGCCGACATCGAGACCGTCTTCGTCGTGACCGGTGAAGCCTTCGCGTTCACCAGCTCCAGCCTGATCAAGCAGGTCGTCGCCCTCGGCGGGTCGCCCGATCGGCTGAGCACCATCGTGCCTCCCCTGGTCATCGATCGACTCCGGGCCAAGCTCACCGATCCGAGCCAACCCCTCGACCGCCTGGCTCGGGATGAGCATATGGAGTAGGAAGCGACGGAGCGACGAAGCGACGAAGCGACAAAGGGATGTCAGATCGCATACGTGCCCCCACTCCAGCTCCCTTCGTCGCTCCGTCGCTCCGTCGCTCTAGGTTCCCTTGTCCCCCGACTACCGCATCATCTCGATCGGCACCCTCGATGTTCATCCCTTGTGGGACGAGCGGGTCGAGGTGCGGACCGGCCACGCGACCACCACGCTCATCACCGCCGGCGAGGCGAAGATCCTTGTCAACCCCTCGCTGCCGGTGGCGGCGCTGGTGGCGCGGATGTGCGAGCGCACCTCGGTCAAGCCCCGCCAGATCACCCACGTCTTTCTGACCTCGTTCGCCCGCGATGGCCGCCGGGCGCTGGAGGCCTTCTCCGGGGCCGACTGGCTCATCTGGGAGCCGGAGCGAGCGGTCGCGGCAAGCGCCCTCGAATCGGGGCTGCACGAGGCGCAGGAGGCCTCCGAGACCGACCTGGCCAATCACTACGAGCAGGAGCTCGGCCTGCTTGGGCGCTGTCAGACCGCGCCCGACCACCTCGCTCCGGGGATCGATCTCTTTCCCCTGCCGGGCGTCACCGCCGGCACCTGCGGGCTGCTCCTGCCGCTGCCCCGGGCGACGGTCCTCGTCTGCGGGGACGCGGTCGCGACCATCGAGCACCTCGAGCAAGGCAAGGTGCTGCCCCACTGTCACGACATCGAGCAGGCCCAGGGGTCCTTTGCCGAAGCGGTGGAGATCGCCGACCTGCTGATCCTGGGCCGCGACAACATCGCCCCGAACCCCCTGCGGATGTGAGCCGCCCGGCCGCCCCGCTCGAGCTGTTTCGAGCGCTCCGTAGCGGCCTCCGGCCGCACACTCGCTCTGGTCGCTATTCCTGAGCGCTCCGTACGGCCCTCCGGGCCGACACTCGCTCTGGCACGCGACGGCGAATTCTTTGTTCATAGCGCTCCGTACGGCCCTCCGGGCCGACACTCGCTCTGGCACGCACGCGGCGGCGAATTCATCCGCCGCCGCTGATCGCCAGTGTCCGGCGGGCCTGAACGGGCGCCAACCGCTACAACTGGAGTGAACCTGCTCTGACGCTGGCGTCTACAATCGATCGATGATCGCAGGTGGGCTGGTTGCGGCGGTTCTCGGGCTCTCCCCGCCGGCCGCAGGGTCGCCGGAGCAACCGGCCACGACCGCCCCGTCGCGGACGCTGCACTGGGCGATCAAGCTCGGGCTGCGGGTCGAAGAGGTCAACCAGTCGTTCGGGCTCATCGACCGCGTGGTCCTCGTCCCCGACGGGGCGACCTACCTCGATGAGCTGTCGAAGTGGACACAGGCGGGGCGCTGGCCTGTCCTCTTCGAGGACGACCACCTCGCCGCGATGTTCATCCGGCGCTTCGGGCCGCATCAGGTGGTTCGACGCGAGTCGATCGGCGCGCTCGCCCCCGGCCCCGAGGCGAGACGGAGACGCTTGGAGGAAGTGGTCGTTCGGGCCTGGGGCCGCGGTCGGGCCGTCCACACCCTGCCCGAGGCGTTCGAGGGGCTGGGGTACAGGCCGCCGGGGGTGGTTATCAGCTCGGTGGACGATCCCGCCTGGACCGCGGCGCTGGCCCTCGCTGCCGGCCGCGGTCAGCCGCTTCTTTGGCTGGGCGGCGATTTCGGCCGGCCCAACGGCCTGCTCCCACGCCAGGCTGCCGAGCGGCTCACCGGCGAGATCGACGCCCTCGTCGCCGCCACCGGGTACGCCTGGGAGGCGCTCGGCGACGACCTCGACACCATCACCCTCTGCCGCGCGGTCGCGGGCCGATCGAGCCACAAGGCGGCGGGCGCCGACCCGGTCGCCACGAGCGACCTGATCGGCCGCCGCCCCGACGGAGGCCGGTACGCGTTCACCGGGTGGATCTTCGGCGGGGAGGCCCGCTGCGCGTACGTGGCCATGTGCTCGCTCTTTCTGCCCCGGCAGCGGGTCTGCCTGTACAACACCTACCCTCTGGCCGGTGGCTGGGGCGCCTTCGGGGTGGACGAAGCGGCGACCGCCCTGACCGAAAAGGGATACGACACGCGGTCCTTCAGCCGCGACCGGGCGACGGGTCGGGCCTGGATCCGGATGCTCCCGGGCGGGTTCTCGACCGACGTCCTGGCCATGAACACCAAGGGGAACCCCGACTTCTTCGACCTCTTCTCGGGCCGGGCCTACCCCCCGGACGTGCCGCTGCTCAACGAGCCGCTGGCGCTTCACCTCGTCCACAGCTGGTCGATGTCGTCGCCCCAGAGGCTCGACACCGTCGGCGGGCAGTGGATGGCCCGAGGCGCGTACGCGTGGGTGGGGTCGGTGCACGAGCCCCACCTCGGGGCCTTCGTCCGACCCGCCCTGCTGGCCGAGCGCTGGATCAACTTCGTGCCGTTTCTGGTCAGCGCGCGGCAGTGGCAGGGGTCGTTCTCGGGGACGTGGAAGGTGAACACCTACGGCGACCCGCTCATGCTTTGCCGCCCCCCCGCAGCGGGCGCGAAACCGCGCACCCGGTCACCCGCCGAGTACGGGCTCGACCTGACAGAGCACGTCAAGACGCTCATGCGCGACAGCGAGGCCGATGAGAGCGGCGCGGTGCTTGCGGAGGCGATCGGCACGCTGAGCCTGCTCGGGCGCGACGACATCGCCCGCCGGCTCTGGCAGCGCGCCGAGCAGCGGGGCCTGACCTCGGTGGCCGCCCGGGCGGCGCTGGGGGCGCTCTTTCGAGGCGGTGACGAGGAAGCGTTCATGCGGGCCTGGCACGAGCTGCCCGCCCTCGATCCTGCGGCCAAGGACATGCTCTGGCACCTCCACCTGCCGCGGCTGGGTCTGCGCACGACCAAGGACACCCTGGTCGAGCTGCACGAAGCGGTCCGCGAGCCGATGCCCCACGTCGACTTGAGGCGGCTCGCCCCCCACCTCACCCGCGCCTTCGGCGAGACCTACACCCACCGCGCCCTCGAGCGGGCCATCCAGAGCACCACCAACAAGCGGGCGCGGGCGGAGCTTGAGCGACTCCTACAGAGCCAGTAGTCCGGAGCTCTCAACACCGAGGGTCCACATCACACCGTTGCCGCGGTCGTGCCCGTTCGGATGCCGAGGGCCTGCGCGGCGACGGCGCCGATCTCGGCGGGGCTCTCGGCGACGCGGACGTCGCACTGGCGCAGCGCCGACATCTTGGCCTGGGCGGTGTCGTCGGTGCCGCCGATGATCGCCCCGGCGTGGCCCATGCGCTTGCCCTTGGGGGCGGTCTGGCCGGCGATGAAGGCCACCACGGGCTTGGACATGTTGCTCTTGATCCACGCGCCGGCCTCGGTCTCGTCGGAGCCGCCGATCTCGCCGATCATCACCACGCCGTCGGTCTCGCGGTCGCGGTCGAACATCTCCAGCAGCTCCAGGAACCCCAGCCCCTTGATCGGATCGCCGCCGATCCCGACGCACGTGGTCTGCCCGATGCCGAGCTGCGAGCACTGCCACACCGCCTCGTAGGTGAGGGTGCCGGAGCGGCTGATGATCCCCACCGCCTTGCCGGTGGCGGCGTCGGCCTTGGCGAGGTGGATGTAGCCGGGCATGATCCCCAGCTTGCAACCGCCCTCGAAGGTGGCCGCAGCGCCCTCGACTTTTTCCCGCCGGCCGGGCGTGATGATCCCGGGGCAGTTGGGTCCGACGAGATGGGCCGCGGGGAAGTCGCGCAGGGCGGCCTTGACCCGGATCATGTCCTGGGTGGGGATGCCTTCGGTGATGGCGCAGATCACCGTGAGGCCCGCGGCGGCGGCCTCGAGGATGGCGTCGCCGGCAAAGGCCGGCGGGACGAAGATCATCGTCGCCGAGGCCCCCGTGGCCGCGACCGCGCCGGTGACGGTGTCGAAGATCGGCAGGCCGTTGGAGTCGGTCTGGCCGCCCCGGCCGGGGGTGACCCCTCCGACGATCCGCGTGCCGTAGTCGAGGCACCCCTTGGTATGGACCGCCCCGGCGGTCCCGGTGATTCCCTGGCAGATGACTCTGGTGTCGCCGTCAACGAGGATGGCCATGGGGGAAGAATAGGGACTGAGGGACTGAGGGACAAAGGGACTGAGGGAAGGCACTAAGGCACCGAGGGGAAGAGACTTTTCGCCACTGCCTTCCGCTGTTGCCCTCCTCAGTGCCTGAGTGCCTTCGTCCCTCAGTCCCTTTCTCTCTACACTCCCCTCATGACCACCCGGGCGGGATCCGGCCGCGAGCCCACGACCTACGCCGCAGCGGGCGTGGACGTCGAAGCGGGTGAGCGGGTGGTCGAGCTCATCAAGTCGATGATGCGGCGCACCCATGGGCCGCGGGTGATGGGCCGTCACGGGGACTTCGCCGGCATGTTCCGGCTCGACTACAACGAGAAGCTCTTCCAGCGGAACTTCCGCGATCCGGTGCTCGTGGCGTGCACTGACGGGGTGGGCACCAAGGTGAAGCTGGCGGCCCAGTTGGGGGTGTACGACACCATCGGGATCGACTGCGTGGCGATGAACGTCAACGACCTGATCGTTCACGGGGCCGAGCCGCTCTTTTTCCTCGACTACCTGGGGCTGCACAAGACGATTCCGGAGCACACCGCCCGGATCGTCAAGGGGGTCGCCACCGGGTGCGAGATCGCAGGATGCGCGCTGTTAGGGGGTGAGTGCGCCGAGATGCCCGACATCTACGCCGAGGGCGACTTCGATCTGGCGGGGTTCGCGGTCGGCGTGGTCGAGCTGCGGCGGGCGGTCGACCCGGTGCGGATCGAGCCGGGGGACGCGATCATCGGGGTCAGCAGCAGCGGCATTCACTCCAACGGCTTCACGCTTGTCCGCCGGATCATTCAGGACCGCAAGCTCGATCTCGAGCGGGTTTACGACCCGATCGGTCCGCGGCCGCTCGGTGAGGTGCTGCTGACCCCGACCCGCATCTACGCCCGGCCGGTGGTGTCCCTGCTCCGCCGCTACAAGGTCAAGCGGATCGTCTCGGGCATGGCCCACATCACCGGGGGCGGTCTGCCGGGGAACGTCAAGCGGGCCCTGCCCGACACCGTCGACGCCCGAATCGACACCGAGTCGTGGACGGTGCCGCCGGTCTTCTCGTTCCTCCAGGACCAGGGCGGGCTCGACCGCCGGGAGATGATCGACATCTTCAACATGGGCGTCGGCTACGTGCTGATCGTGCGGCCCACCTTCGCCGACTCCGTGGTCCGCCAGCTCCGCCGTTTCGGGGAGACCGCCTGGGTGATGGGCGAAACCGTTGAGGGCAGCGGGCGAGTCGTCCTGGGGCAATCCGAGCCCGGATCTTGATCGCACGCATAAGTCGATATAACATAATGTCTTACGTCACTGCCCGGCGGCGGAGACTTTGTGAGAAAAAAAACGAATTCTCAATCGGCGATCTCTCGCTTGCCGACGGTGACATAGAGGTGATCTTGGATACGTAGGTTCGGCGGGAGGGGCCATTCTTGCAGGGAGGCGATCCATGGCCACGGCAGAACAGCTCATCGCCTTGAAGGGGGGATCGGTGGCGGCGCTCGGGCCGGAGGCCACCGTGCTCGAGGCCGCGGCCCTCATGAACGAGCGGGGGATCGGCTCGGTGGTGGTGCTTGATGACAAGAAACGCCTCGCGGGCATCTTCACGGAACGTGACGTCCTGCGCCGGGTGGTCGCCGAGCAGCGTGACCCGGCCACCACGAAGCTGGCTGACGTCATGACCAGCCCCGTGGCCTGCGCCGCGCCGCACACCACCCTCGATGAGATCCGAAACGTCATGCGCCAGCGGCGCATTCGGCACTTGCCGGTGGCGGAGCGCAAGCGCGTCGTGGGCATGGTCTCCATCGGCGACCTCAACAAAGCCGAGCACGACGTCCAGGTGCAGACGATTCATTACCTCGAGCAGTACATGTCGGTGAGTTGAGTTTGAGCGCTCCGTAGGGATTTAGTTTGAGCGCTCCGTA
>SMUY01013104.1_pt1 | contig 13576 bp, 15 predicted proteins | sample 2456441 | NCBI WGS metagenome assembly SMUY01 (sample SAMN11095931, study PRJNA526329) | marine sediment metagenome | biome: Marine sediment; feature: Surficial sediment; material: Deep marine sediment; isolation source: Hadal surficial sediment | place: Pacific Ocean | collected 2014-11 | depth...
CAGAATTCTACCCGGAGAATGCAGAGATCGAATATAGGCTGGCGGGATTGTATTACAAACTTTTGGAAGACAATAAAGCAGAGTTTCACTTAAAAAATGCACTGGACCTGGACGATCAGTTTTCATTGATCATCGAGGAATTATTTCCAAAAGTATTTAGAAAACAGAGCGTTCAGCAATTAATCAATAATCACAGGAAACCGTCGTTATAAAATTCTTATTTTTGAGGCTCATTAACGTAAGCCTTACTTATGCGATCTCGTAATTTCTTTCAAAACATTATCATTTTGTTAAAAGGTATGGCTATGGGTGCCGCGGATGTTGTTCCGGGTGTTTCCGGAGGGACGATAGCCTTTATATCGGGTATTTATGAAGAGTTGATCGAGACCATCCATAAATTGGATTTTGGCTTCTTTAAAATTTGGAAAAAAGAAGGGATAAACGCTGCATGGAAGCGATATAATTTTGGTTTTCTATCAATTTTATTCAGTGGTATTTTAATGAGCATATTATCTTTGGCAAAATTGATCACCTGGTTACTTGTCAATCGTCCCATTGCCGTTTGGTCCTTCTTTTTTGGCCTAATTATCGCCAGTATACTTTTTATCGCCAGGCAAATAACCCAATGGAGAATAAGTTCTATTCTAGCCATGATTTTAGCCGCCGGATTTTCTTATTTCATTACCATTTTAGAACCAATTGGATCTCCAGACAATACTTGGTTCTTGTTCTTTGCCGGGTTTATTGCCATTATCGCGATGATCTTACCAGGTATTTCCGGAGCTTTTATCCTACTTTTGCTGGGTGCCTATGAAGCTATCATCGGTACTATTACTCAATTTATTGAAGGGGCTATGACGCTGGATTGGAATTTATTTTCTGAAGCGCTTATAAAATTAATTGTTTTTGCCTTGGGCGCTATTATTGGATTAAAGGCCTTTTCAAGAGTTTTGAACTGGATGTTCAAACACCATAAAAATATTATACTTACCGTATTAACGGGTTTTATGATAGGCGCCCTCAACAAAATATGGCCCTGGAAAGAAGTGCTGAAATACCGTATCAATCATAGTGGAGAAGAAGTTCCGTTTCTTGAAAGAAGTATTCTTCCGGATAATTACGAAGGGAATCCACAACTGCTCTATGCGCTCATTTTTATGGTTCTAGGATTTCTAACCATTTTTATTCTTGAACGTGTAGCCACCATAAAAAAGAAAGCTTAAATGAACGAAACTCGCACTTTTGGCGATAGAGTCTGGCTGGTCCTAAAAGGGTTGGCAATGGGTGCGGCCAATAAGGTACCCGGTGTCTCGGGTGGAATGGTAGCCTTTGTCGCCGGATTTTATGAGGAATTTATCTACTCGCTTCAAAAGGTGAACGGTAAAGCGTTCAAACTGCTTATTAACGGCCGATTTAAAAGTTGTTGGACTTATATCAACGGTCGATTTTTAGGATTGCTGATCCTGGGAATGGTGATCAGCTATTTCAGTGTTTCTAAATTATTAGATTACTTTTTAATACACTATGAGCTCTACGTCTGGAGTATGTTCTTTGGTATGATCATTGGATCTATCTATTACGTCGCCAAGGATTTTGGTGATTGGAGCCGAAAATATCTTGCCTATTTGGTTTTCGGGATCATCGTTGGTATAGGCATTAGTTTCCTGGAACCGGCGCAAGAAAATGATAACTTACTTTTTGTATTTCTCTGCGGAATCATAGGAGTGAGTGGAATGATTTTACCCGGTCTTTCCGGTTCTTTTATACTTATCCTTCTCGGAAATTATGTATTGCTTTTGGTCGACTCTGTCAATGCACTGTATGATACGATAGCCGCGATTTTGCAAGGTGATCTTAGCTTTACGAAAAACGCTGTGCAAATGGATTTGTTAAAGGTGCTAGTTGTTTTTACTGCCGGGTCTTTGACCGGATTAGTTTCATTATCACACTTTTTAGGTTATTTTTTAAAACGCTACAAAAAAGCTACCTTCGCTGTGATCATCGGATTTATAACGGGTTCACTGGGAGTGGTTTGGCCCTGGAAAAATAAGGAGTTTGACTTTGACCCAAGTGGCAATATTATGCTGGATGCCAATGGACAGGAAATCATCAGTGGATATAAACGATTTTTTCCTACGGAATTTTCGTTAGACACATTTCTGGCAATTTTCTTTATTATTTTAGGTATTTTTATCATTCTGAGTTTAGTCTGGTATCAACATCTAAAAACCCAAAAAAATGACTAAATACGGGCTTATTGGAAGAAACCTGGGTTATTCTTTTTCGAAGACATTTTTCACTGCAAAATTCGAACAAGAAAAACGGAAGGATACATACCACAATTTCGATATTGAGGATATCAATATGCTTTCTCAAATTCTTAAGGAACAAAAGGATATTAAAGGTTTAAACATTACTAACCCATACAAAGTAACTGTTATGCCACTACTGGATCGAATCGATAAAGAAGCCCAGAAGATAGGTGCGGTCAACACAATAAAAGTGTTAAAAGATGGTAGGATCGCCGGCTATAACACAGATCATTACGGCTTCGCGAGATCATTGGCGGATGTTCTTCCTCTGGAAGACAAAACAGCGTTGATCCTGGGTACAGGTGGGGCTTCCAAGGCCGTTGGTTACGTTTTAGATGCTATGGACTTCGAGTATTTGATTATCTCGCGCGACAAGTCTGAAGAGACACTCACCTATGATGAACTTACTCGTGAGATCATGGAAAAGCATTTTCTTATTGTTAATTGTACCCCCTTAGGAACTTTTCCAAACATTGAGGAATGTCCTGATATTCCATATCAACATATCACCGAAAAACACGTATGTTTTGACCTTGTCTACAACCCGAGAGAAACCGAATTTATAAAACGCGGCTTCGCTAAAGGAGCCAGAGTAAGCAATGGTCTCAAAATGTTGGAGTATCAGGCCATAAAAGCGTGGAGTATTTGGAAATCCTGATATATGCCGGAAAATCCTCAAAAATAGTCCACACCTTTTGCCATGTGCGGAGTTGTTAGTATCTTCCAGCATATTAGAATTACGAACCATAACATTGAAATATATGTCTGACAAAGAATTGCAAAACGAAAAAATAAATGAGTCTGTAGAAACTGTCCAGGCTGCAGGCCTGAAAACTACAGGGAATTTAGAAGAAAAAACAGAATCAACGAAGGATGTTGAAAAGGATGTTGAAACTGAAGTAATTGCTGAAGATACAGTGGATTCCGAAGAACCAGTTGAAAAGAATTCAGAAGAAATAAAATCTGTCGAAACTACAGAAAAACCTTCAGTAGAAGAAGTAAAAAAAGAAGACCCTTCGGAAGAACGTAAAGCTGAAAAATCGTCGAAATTGCCTACAGATAAGACGGGAGCTGAAGAGGATCCATCCGTGGCAAAAGAAAATGATGAGGATGAAGAAGTCACCTCATCCGACGATGATGAACACCATGAAGAAACGGAAGCTGAAGAGGAAAAAGACTACCATGCCCTTTCAAAAGAACAATTAATTACCGAGTTTCAAAAGCTACTCAAGGATAATTCCATTCAGAAAATTAAGAACGACGTAGAGGAAATTAAAACAGAATTTAACGCAAAATTCGAGGATGAATTAGAGAGTAGTAAGGGGGAGTTTTTGGCCGAAGGTGGAAATATAATTGATTTTTACTATACTACTCCCCTTAAAAAACGATTCAATTCTTTGTATTTCGATTACAAAGAAAAAAGAAATGACTATTACAAAAACCTAAAGCGCGATTTACAAGCAAACTTTAAAAAGCGCGAAGAACTTATCGATGAGTTAAAAGGCCTTCTGAACGCCGAGGAAAATATCAATACAACTTATAAGCATTTTAAAGATATCCAGGAAAGATGGCATACTGCAGGGGCCATCCCAAGAGACAAATACAACACCATTTGGAATACATATCGGCACCATGTCGAGAATTTCTATGATTTCTTGCATTTGAACAGGGAATTTCGCGATTTGGATTTTAAACACAATCTCGATCAAAAATTGAAATTGATAGGCCGTGCAGAAGAGTTGGCACAACAAGGTGATGTTGGTAAAGCATTTCGTGAATTGCAAATGTTACACAAAATGTGGAAAGAAGACATAGGACCTGTAGCCAAGGAGTTTCGTGAGGAAGTTTGGGAGAAATTCAGTGCGGCAACCAAAATAATCCACGATAAGCGACAGGAGTTTTTAAAGGATGAAGAGAAGTACTATGAGGGTAATTTGGATCTCAAGAACACTATTATCGATAAAATTAAGGAGATCCCCTCCAACACCGGCAATAATCACAAGGCCTGGCAAAATGCGATCAAAGAAGTGCAGAAACTTCGGGATCAATATTTTGAAGCAGGCAAGGTACCAAGGACCAAAACCAAAGAAATTTGGAAAAGTTTCAAAGAATCCACCCATGATTTCAACAAAGCGAAAAATAGGTTCTATAAAGATCAAAAAAAGGAGCAATTTATCAATCTTGAGAAGAAACGAGAGCTCATCGAGATTGCTGAAGAAAATAAAGACAACGAGGATTTTGAGGTAGTGACGCCTTTGATGAAGAAGATCCAAAGCGATTGGAAAGCGATTGGCCATGTGCCCAGGAAAGAAAGTGACAAGGTCTGGAAACAATTTAAAAACGCTTGTAACCATTATTTTGATAGAGTCCATGTGGAACGCAATGAGGCGAACAAGGAAGAAATGGTCCATTTTGAGAAGAAGAAGGAATTTATGGATTCACTTTCAAATTTAAAATTTAGCGGAAAGCATACGGAGGATCTAAAAGTTATAAAAGATAAGATCTCCGAATGGAAAGACATAGGCCGTGTTCCTTTCAACAAACGTAATATCGAACGAAAATTCAATAAAGTTTTGGATGAACTCTTTGGTAAACTAAAACTTGACAAGCATGAGGTCGAGATGATACGTTTTGAGAATAAACTCAATTCTTTGGTATCACAGGAGGACGAACGTAAACTTCAGAATGAAGAATTCTTCATCTCCAAAAGAATTACAGATGCCCATGATGAAATTCGTCAATTGGAAAATAACCTTGGGTTCTTTCGACATACCGAAGAGGATAACCCATTGGTAAAAGAAGTTCAAAAGAACATAGCCGAACAAAAAGAACAATTGGATGTGTGGAAATCCAAGTTGGTTAAAATACGGTCATTACGTAAACAATAGTACCTCATGGAATGCCCGCTGTGTCATCGATCAACTTCCAATCAGCGGCAACTTTCACCACAGTTCTATAATTGCGATACTTGTGGGACAATATTCCGGCACTCTAACCATTATCTAACTTCAGAAAAAGAGAAAGAACGCTACTTGTCACACAACAATAATGTTGATGACATCGATTATCAATCGTTCGTCACGCCAATTGTCAATGAAGTTTGCCGATCATTTGACTCGAATAGCAAAGGCCTTGATTTTGGGGCCGGTTCAGGGCCGGTAATTTCAAAATTACTGACGGATAAAGGGTATCGGATGAGTCTCTGGGATCCGTTCTTTCATTTTGATGAATCAGTTCTGAACGACCGTTATGACTTCATTGTTTGCTGTGAAACAATGGAACATTTCCACAATCCATTTAAGGAATTCGAACTTATGAGAAACTTATTGAAATCAGGCGGAAAACTGTGTTGCATGAGTGAAATATTGCCAAAAGATATCTCTTTCGATAACTGGTACTACAAAAATGATCCCACGCATATTGTTTTTTATTCTGAAGAGAATTTGAAGTGGATAAAAGAAAATGTCGGTTTTTCCGAAGTTAGAATTGACGGAAGGTTGATCGTTTTCGAACTATAATTAAATAGAGACGCTGAGGGGTAAAATACACAAAACAGAATTCTATAATTTTTTCGCCTCATTCCAGTACACATCCATTTCTGCCAGGCTCATTTCTTTTAAGGTCTTGCCCAGCAATTTTGCTTTGCTTTCCAAATACTGAAAACGCTTGATAAATTTTTTATTGGTCCGTTCGAGGGCGCTTTCGGGATCTATTTTTAGAAAACGGGCATAATTGATCAGCGAGAACAGCACATCACCAAATTCTTGTTCGATCTTCTCCGAATTTTCTTCGGCTACCTCGTGTTGCAGCTCATCCAGCTCTTCTTTTAATTTTTCGAAAACCTGATGGGGTTCTTCCCAATCAAAACCTACTCCGGAAACCTTATCCTGAATACGGTTGGCTTTTACCATAGCCGGCAGGGACTTGGGGACGCCTTCAAGCACGCTTTTCTTGCCTTCCTTCAGCTTTAAATTTTCCCAGTTTTGTTTTACTTCTTCCTCATCGGCTACTTTTACATCGCCGTAAATGTGAGGATGACGTGAAATTAGTTTTTCACAAATGTCATTGGCGACATCTGCCATATCGAAATCGTTGGTTTCACTACCTATTCTGGCATAAAAAACAATATGCAATAAAAGGTCTCCCAGTTCTTTCTTGACTTCATCAAGATCGTTTTCGAGAATGGCATCACCCAGCTCGTAGGTCTCTTCAATAGTGAGATGACGCAGGGTTTGAATGGTTTGTTTTTTATCCCAGGGGCATTGTTCACGCAGCTCGTCCATTATCGTTAATAATCGGTCGTATGCCTTGAGTTGGTCTTGTCTTGAATTCATTCAATAAAACTAAAAAAATCACCTCATTTGAAGGGATATGGACGGCATTTTTATCGGAAAGTTATTAAGAGCTATTCCTCTACTTTCTTCGTTAAATCTTCGGTGGCTGCGTTGGAAGTCTCTTCTTCAGTGGATTTGTCGGAGAAATCGGTGATACCATTCTTTGTCAGCAGGTTATACCACTGTATCACTTTTTTTATATCTCCTGGATATACCCGGTCTTCATCATATTCGGGCAAGACTTCAAAGAAATATTCTTCCAGTTCATCCTTGGACGACTTATGACTAATGGCCTCTCCTCCATTTTCCTTTTTTGAAATTTTGCTGAAAACTTCACTCAGAGGTTATTCTTCGGTCAATGTGTAAATGGCTATTTCGGAAAGTAAACTTACATTTTGACGTGCACTCACCGATATTTTCTTTCCGTCAACAATAGATTCGGCCAAAAGACCTGATCGGGTTTGGGTTTTCAATTGATACAACCCGGGTTTTCCGGAAATGGATAGTATTTTTTCTAAACTCATAGCTTATTTTAAGTTTGAAATGCTTTGTTTCCCGCAGTTTTCACTTAATAGGGTGCAAAGATGTTGGCTTCGATATAGATTTCCAAACGCATTAACGTTTCTTTTTAACTTTAGGAAACCGCATTTTATAATCCACTTCAACTTTTCCCTTGGTAATGTCTGCCAATCTTCCTTTTATCAAACGTTTTTTTAGAGCAGATAGTTTATCGGTAAACAAAATTCCTTGGATATGATCAAACTCATGCTGAACGATCCTTGCTACAATTCCATCGATGGTTTCTTTGTGTTTCACAAATTTTTCATCGTAATATTCGATCGTTATAGTTCGCTGACGAAACACATCCTCCCGAATATCGGGTATGCTCAAACAACCTTCATTAAAGGCCCATTCATCTCCGGTTTCTTCCACCATTTTAGCATTGATAAACACCTGAACGAATGTTGACGCAAACTCTCTCTCTGCTTCCGTCAGATCTTCATCACCTTCAAAAGGGGTCGCATTCACAATAAACAAACGGACAGGTAATCCCACCTGCGGTGCGGCCAGACCTATACCTTTAGCCGCATACATGGTTTCGAACATATTGTCCAATAGTACATCCAATTTAGGATAGTCTTTGGAGAGGGATTTTGTCTTTTTCCTCAATATTGTATCACCATAGGCTAAAATGGGTAGAATCATTGTTTTTCTGTTACTATTATTTTTTATACAAATAAGTCTGGAGAATAATGGTGGCACTAATCTCATCGATCAATGCCTTATTTTGACGTTGTTTCTTTTTCAATCCACTATCGATCATGGTTTGGAATGCCATTTTACTAGTATATCGCTCATCCACCCTTTGCAGGGGTATATCCGGAAATTTTTTCGAATATTCCAATAAGAACTTACCAATTTCCTCCTCCACACTCGAATGTGTTCCATCGCGTTGCCTGGGTTCTCCAACGAGTACCAACTCTACGGTTTCTTCAGTAAAATAATCATTCAAAAAAAGAAGTAGCTTTTTAGTCTCAACGGTTGTTAAACCCGAAGCGATGATTTGCAGTTCATCGGTAACTGCTATTCCCGTGCGCTTGGTTCCATAATCTAAAGCCAGTATTCTTGCCATATTCGCTGCAAAAATAAGTGTTTAGAAAATAGTATGCCAAAATTCCGTTCTTTATTAAACAGGAGAATTATCTTTGTTGTAAATTATATTCTAATGACCGAATTACAACAAATCATAGAAACCGCATGGGACGATCGTTCCCAATTACTAAATCCAACAACAATTGATGCCATTCGCGAAGTCGTGCGCATGTGTGATGAGGGGATACTGCGTTGTGCTGAGCCTACTAGTGATGGCTGGCAGGTAAACCAATGGGTTAAGAAGGCCGTGGTATTATATTTCCCGATCCAGAAGATGAAAACAATGGAAGCAGGAATTTTTGAATACCACGATAAAATTCCGTTGAAAAGTGGCTACGAAGCCAAAGGTATTCGGGTGGTACCACATGCAGTAGCTCGATACGGCGCATATATCTCCAAAGGCGTTATCATGATGCCGAGTTATATTAACATTGGCGCATATGTTGATGAAGGTACCATGGTCGATACCTGGGCCACGGTGGGCAGTTGTGCGCAGATCGGTAAAAACGTACACCTTAGTGGTGGTGTTGGTATAGGAGGCGTATTAGAACCTTTACAAGCAGCACCTGTGATCATAGAAGACAATGCATTTATCGGGTCCCGTTGCGTGGTGGTAGAAGGTGTTCGTGTAGAAAGTGAAGCCGTGTTAGGTGCCAATGTCGTTTTAACTGCATCAACAAAAATTATCGATGTTACCGGTGACAGTCCAATAGAAATGAAAGGATTTGTTCCCGCGCGCTCTGTGGTCATTCCGGGTAGTTACACCAAGAAATTTCCGGCGGGTGATTATAACGTACCCTGTGCTTTAATTATTGGAAAACGTAAAGAAAGTACCGATAAAAAGACGTCTTTGAACGACGCGCTAAGAGAGTCTAATGTAGTTGTTAGTTGATGGTTGATAGTATTCCAACTTTATCCATGAACTTAGCGCCTTCTTTGCTGTCCTTTGTGGTTAGATAATAAAAGGAAATTACATTTATTTATTTTTCTTTTTTCTCAATTTTTTCGAATTCACTTTCTTCTGAAACTTCCTGCTATAAAGGGTCATCAAGCGATGGGTTTCTTCGGAAGTTTTACCATATAATTTGCCGTAAACCGGCGCCATTATATCGATCATTGTCTTTGAGAGCCACATTCTGCTAAAGTTTCTCATTCGCTTATTGAAATCCATTGACTCAAAGCGCATTCTGTTTAGATCGATGAGATAGAAATCGTATTTTCCTTCTTCGGATTCGACAATCAGGGTGTTTCCCGGAGAGTGATCTAAAAAGTTGATTCCCTTTTCATGTAGCTGAAACGTGAACGCTGCGAATTGTTGCAGAATTACATTTCGATTTGGCCATTTCGGATTATGATTCAATACACGGAAATCGAAATGGTAATCCAAATGCCGACTGATATAGTAACTTTCTTTAAGTACGAATGCTGAACACTCCATATAAGAGACCGGGAAGGGAGTTTTGAGGCCAGCATCCAACAGTTTTTTGGCGTATTCGAAAGAACGTCTCGCCTTGCTCTTCCGAAGAAATTGATAGACCAATCCTTGAATAAAAGTCGGTGTTTTAAACTTCTTAATGTTGAAATATTCCTCTTCGATCTTTACCTTTTTCAGGGTATTGCGTTCCCCTTCCATCACAAGTTCACTTACATCATCAAAACGATTGATCACATCTCGTAACCTGAAAGTTTTATCGCTATAATCGGGATGAACGATCAAAGTTTCCTTCATTATAAATTTTAATTAACTTTAAAAAAAAGATACCTTGCGAAGGTAAACTATATGAAGAAACGAAAAATAAAAAAATAAAAAGAAGATTTTTGAATGTTTTATTTTTTTATTGAAAGAAGGAATGAAATGATTGATTCCATGCGTTTCTGTTTTTTAATTGGTTTACGCGATAATTATTTAATAAAAACGCTTGAAAATTCTTGTCATACAAAACAAAAGAATTGGCGATGTGCTCATAGCTTCGGTACTTGCCAATAATTTGAAGATCATCTTCCCTCAAAGCCATATCTCTTACTTTGTATACGATTATACAGCCGGTGTATTAGAGCAAAATCCGAATATCGATCGGTTAATTTTAGCAAATGACAAAGACTTAAAAAAGCCTTTGGTTCTATTGAAAGCAATTCTTCAGGTACGACAAGAACGATATGATATCGTCCTGGATCCCTACTCGAAATTTCAAAGCAAGATGATGTGTCTTTTCTCCAAAGCACCGATACGGGCGGGCTTTAAAAGGGCACATAAAAAACTAAAATTACCATTCTATACCCATCCGGTTGACTTTTTAGAAAAGGCGACTCTTTTCTGCGGAAAAGCGATCGAAGACAGGATCAATATGCTCAATTCAGTATTTACAATTCCCAATCCCGATCCTCGTTACAAGATCTTTCTCACGGAGGAAGAACAAGCCTATTCAAAAACCTCAGATCTTAAAAAACCCGTCATAATGTTGGGAGTTTTGGGTAGTACACCTAACAAATCATTGCCCTACGAGTATACGGCACAATTGACAGATTATATAGCAGAAACTACTCACGGTACCCTGCTTTTCAATTATGCTCCTCATCAAAAACATGAGGCTGAAAAGATATATAACCTTTGCAGCAGGAAAGAACAGATCGATCTGGATATTTATGAGGATTCCATTCGTGGTTTTATAAAATTGATGAACCAATGCGACCTGTTGATCTCGAATGAGGGAGGAAGTGTGCATATTGCGAAAGCCCTTGGGAAACCAACTTTTACTATTTATTCACCCTATATCAACAAAGGAGATTGGAATAGCTTTGAAAATGGAATAACACACGAATCTGTTCACTTAATGGAGGAGAGACCAAATCTGTTTGAAAACTTTACTCGCGAAGAAAGACAAAATATTGAAAAAAATCCCGAGCAACTTTACCTCGAATTAACACCCGAAATTATCTTGAATAGACTGAAACCCTATTTAGAATATCAACTTAAAAATCTAACCTGATGAATCTACTGAATAAATTTCACCATTGGCGCCGTAAAAGACGATGGAACAAGCAATACAAAAGGGGCAGATGGGATAGCCTGAAAAGTGATATGGAGGCGAAGCGATATTATAAGATCATCGATTATTTCAATCAATTTGCGCCTGAGAATCCTGCTATACTGGATATAGGTTGTGGTGATGGAGTTCTTAATGAACGATTAGGAGATTTTAAGTATGATTATTTTTTAGGGGTTGATTTTTCACGCGTCTCTATTGAAAAGGCAAAAGCAAAACAATTTCCTAAAGCAGAGTTTTTAGCAGAAGACGCCATCAAATTTCGACCCAAACGAGATTTTGACGCCATTGTATTTAACGAAGCATTTTACTATATCCCGGAATCCGAAAAAACACCTGTACTCGATCTAATGCTGGATCATCTCACAAATGATGGCATTCTGATAACCTCTATTTTTAGAGAGGGGACGGGCTGTTGGGAGTATTTTAAAGAAAATCCCCGATTGAAAGAGATTGCCTTTGAAACCATTACTACAAAAAAAGAACAAACCTATTGGAAGATCGGGGTATATAAGAAAGTTGAGGAGTTGAGAAGTTGAATAAAACTCTACATTTTTCATTACACATTAATTCCGCCTTCCTTACCCTCCTACATTTTATTTCGGACGGGCAGGTACTTCGGACGGACTAGCATTATTCATTGAACATTAAACCTTTCTTTATTCCAAACTCCGTCCATTTCTTATTTTCGGTCTTCGCCACCTTCCGGATTTCCAAATTTCGCTCTAAAGATTCTTCAGTCTTATATCCTCTTGGATGATCCAAATGAATCACAATCGCATGGTATCTGATCTGTTTACCTTTTAATCCGAAATTCCTGAGCCGCTCTCCCAATTCCCGATCTTGTCCTCCATACTGCATACGTTCGTCAAATCCGTTAATGGCCAGTATATCGTCTTTCCAACCCGAAGAATTATGGCCGTTCCAGCTAGCATTCGTGGGGGTGATCGTATTCAGAATAAAGGCATTCAGTGGACCTGAAGACAATTTATTATTCTTGAATGAAGATCTTAAGCCATGTTGTTTTAGCCATGAAATATTAAAACATCGCTGAGTATATATATCGTCTTTAGTGATCGTTTTGGAGATACTCAAAGGTAGCATAAAATATCCTCCGGACAAAAAATACCCTTCTTCTCTATATTTAAAGTGTTGCTCTACAAAATCCTGACGCGGAATGCAATCTCCATCGCTCATAATAATATAGGGTGCACTACAGGCAACAATTGCTTTATTCAGAATTTGTGACTTTTGAAATCCCTTATCCTCATGCCATATATGCTTAATTGAATAAAAAACTTCAGCTTGCATCCGCGCCAAAAGTTCCTTGGTTTCATGTGTAGATCCATCATCGGCGATAACAATTTCAAAACTTTGGTAGCTTTGATTATTATAACCATGCAACACCATTTCCAAATAGTGCGGCGAATTGTAAGTGCTTATTATTATTGATGTTGTAAGATCTTTCAAAACGAGAACGAATTTTGCGGGACAAAGGTAAGTTACTTTTTTCGTAGATTCGACAGGAATAATTTTCAGAAGATATCTTTGACATAAAGTAGTTTGAAATCTTATTCTTTAAAACGTCAAATATTAAGTTATTTCATTTGTTTTTATTGTTGTTTTTAAAGGACAGATGGAATGTTTAAATAAACATTTCCTAAGTTTGTCGTGTGGCTAGTCTAACCGTAATCATCCCAACCTTCAATGAGGAAGCTTATCTTGAAGCTGCCCTCCGGTCGGTGCAATTTGCCGATGAGATCATTGTCGTGGATTCCTTCAGCACAGATGACACACCAAATATAGCCAGGATCTATGCTACTCACTTTCTACAACGTAAATTTGATAATTTTTCGGATCAGAAGAATTATGCCTTAGAACACGCCACCAGTGATTGGGTATTATTTTTGGACGCTGATGAGCGTATCACTTATTCCCTGCAAGTCGAATTAAAACACGCCATTGAAACCGGTAAGCATGGAGGATACAAGCTCGACTTTCCACATTTTTACATGAACCGCTTCCTTTATCACCACAATAACAAGGTCCTTCGCGTAGTTAAGCGGATAGGAACACATTATACAGGATTGGTACATGAAAAATTGCACTGTGAAGGCAGTATTGGACAGCTTAAAAACCCCGTTTTGCATTTTACTTACAGAGGCCTGGAACACTATATTGCCAAAAAGGAAAGCTATGCATGGATTCAGGCGGAGCAACTTCAGAAAAAAGG
>SMUY01426671.1_pt1 | contig 13576 bp, 10 predicted proteins | sample 2456441 | NCBI WGS metagenome assembly SMUY01 (sample SAMN11095931, study PRJNA526329) | marine sediment metagenome | biome: Marine sediment; feature: Surficial sediment; material: Deep marine sediment; isolation source: Hadal surficial sediment | place: Pacific Ocean | collected 2014-11 | depth...
CAGCAGGATTCTTGTCATTACAGCAGCCCTTTATCTTCTAGCGCGGCCACCAGGCCTGCTACGTCATCGACCATTATTCCTTTCTGCCGTTCTTCCGGCGGCGCGAAAGCGGTTTCGTTGATCCTCGCGGATGCCTCTATGTTGAGATCGCCCAGTGGAATCTGCTCCAGTGGCTTTTTCTTCGCTTTCATAATGTCCGGCAGCTTTACGTATCTCGGCTCATTGAGCCGCAAATCGGTGGTTACCACGGCAGGCAGATCGATCTCGATTGATTCGAGCCCGACATCAACTTCCCGGGTTACCTTCGCTGTGTCGCCGTCGAGGACGAGTTCTGATGCGAAAGTCGCCTGTGGCCGGCCCCAGAGTGCGGCCAGCATCTGACCGGTCTGGTTGTTGTCATTGTCGATGGCCTGCTTGCCGAGCAATACGAGACCGGGATCCTCGCGGTTGACGATTTCCAGCAGCACCCGGGCGCTCGTTAATGGATCGGTCTCTTCATCAGTTTCCACCAGGATGGCACGGTCGGCACCCATCGCCAGTCCTGTTCGCAACTGCTGCCGGGCATCGCCGCTGCCTATCGATATGACGATGATCTCGTTGGCTTCGCCGCGCTCTTTGATTTGCAGCGCTTCTTCCAGTGCGATTTCATCGAACGGGTTAATGCTCATCTTGACGCCGTCAGTCTCAACACCGCTGCCATCCGACCTGACCCGAACGCGGATGTTGTAGTCCACAACGCGCTTCAGGCCAACAAGTATTTTCTCCACCAAACGACTCCGGGCTGCTAACGGTCGCATATTGTGTCTGAGGCCAATCCTGTGTACAAGGCTCAGAATGAAAAGCTATCGCCAACTTATCGAGGTCGCGGAACTCCAGGACATGGCTGGCTCCACAGATTGTCGGGTGATAGATTGCCGCTTCGAATTGATGCGGCCGGAGAAAGGCCGCACAGAGTACCTGGCCGGCCATATTCCCGGCGCCTTATACGCGGACCTCGACCGCGATCTCGCCGGGCTGGTAAGCGATGCTTCCGGGCGCCACCCGCTGCCTGAAGTCGATGACTTCAAAGCTACGCTCGAGAGCTGGGGTATTGGGGCAGGCACGCAGGTCGTCGTCTACGACACCGCGAGTGGTGCGCTGGCGGCCCGCCTGTGGTGGTTGCTTCGCTGGTTTGGCCATTCGCGGGTAGCGGTCCTCAACGGCGGTCTCGATGCGTGGCGCGCTGCCGGCGGAGCGATGGGAACCGAGGTGCCCGAATATCCCGAATCCTCATTCCCAGCGGCGCCCGATGCCGGCCTTGTAATAACGACCGGCGAAATCAGCGCAACGATCACCGCGGGGCGTGCATTGCATCTTGTCGATGCCAGGGACAGGCCGCGTTTCGATGGCCTGACGGAGCCGATTGACGCGGTTGCGGGACATATTCCGGGCGCAATCAATTTTCCCTTCGCCGAGAACATCAATGCCGATGGCACCTGGAAATCGCGCGAAGAGCTACGTCAGGCGTGGGCCACGCTCCTGGGGAGTGATACGCCGCCGGCATTTTCCGTCATGTGCGGCTCCGGCGTGACGGCCTGCCACCTGGTGCTTGCAGCCGCTATAGCCGGCCTGGACGAACCGCGTGTCTATATCGGCTCCTGGAGCGAGTGGATTCGGGATAGCTCGCGGCCGGTCGCCCTGGAAGCTGCGGATTTGGCCTGAACTTAATGTAAATTCGACGAGTCCAACGGATTAAGTTCGGCGACAATGGACCCCCTGGACAGGGCTGCTAATAGCAGTGTGACTTATGAGAAAATATCTTATAAAACAAGTATTCACAGTGTTTGTTTCATGCGCTCTATTAAGCATTTCTGTGGCCGCGGAAGCGGGTGACAAGCTCCCCGAAGACCTCGATTTGAATGGCTCGGATTGCATCTGGATCCGGACTATCCGAGACTATACGCCACTGAGCAGAGACAGCCTGCTGATTCATGCGTCCGCCAAGCGAAGCTACTATGTCCGCTTGCTGGCGCCGAATTTTGGACTAAAATCGTCGTTCCAGTTGGGGACCAGATCCCGCGACGACAGGCTTTGCCCTTACGGTGGGGACTCGATAATTTTCGACAGATTTTCGGGGGGCGAGGCCAGAATTCACTCGATCAGCAGGGTGACTCCGGAGCAGGTCGAACAGTTAATGATTCGTTACGGGAAGCAAGACCCGGGCGATATACAGGACCCGGCGCCGCCGGAAGTGAAAGGTGCCGAGGTTGAAGAGCTAGGCTGAGTCGGACAGGTTCCTGGCAACAGGAGCCAGGCGATTCAGCCGCGCAATCCGCAATCTCCGTGCGGACCCGCCCGGCCAGCCGCAAGGTTGGCCGGGTTTTATTTTTAACTTCGGAATGCCAGATGACCGACCGCGTTATCCAGACCAGCAAAACTCTGGCGGACGTCAAATACGAGATTCGCGGCCAGCTCGCGCACCGCGCCGGCGAGCTCGAAAAGCAGGGTTACGAGATTCTCTCGCTGAATATCGGCAACCCAGGGCTATTCGGATTTCGTACGCCGGAGACGATGCGCCTGGCGATGATCGAAAACCTCGGTCAGGCGGAAGCCTACAGCCACCAGAAGGGCATTTTCCCCGCCCGTGAAGCGGTCGTCATGCAGCAGCAGAACCGCGGCGTCATGGGCATCACTGCCGAGGAGGTCTTTATCGGCAACGGGGTCAGTGAATTGATCGACCTGTCGCTCCGCGCTTTGCTGAATCCGGGCGATGAAGTGCTGATACCAAGCCCGGATTATCCTCTGTGGTCTGCTGCGGTCGCCCTCAACGGCGGTGTCGCCAGGCATTACCCATGCCCGCCGGAGAAGTCGTTTGCGCCCGATCTCGCGGCGCTGGAGGCGCTGGTTACGCCACGCACCAGGGCGCTGGTAATCATCAATCCCAATAATCCGACGGGTGCGGTTTACGACAGGGTAACGCTCGAACAAATGGTCGCGTTGGCGGAGCAACACCGCCTGGTGATCCTGTCTGACGAGATCTACGACCAGATGGTCTACGACGATGCCGAGTTTATTCCGATCGCGACGCTCGCCGGAAATACCGTGTGTCTCACGTATTCCGGTCTGTCGAAAGTTTACCGGGCCTGCGGTTACCGTGTTGGCTGGTGCGTGTTTACGGGCGATTTGGAAAAAGCGGAGTCGTTGAAACACGCAATGGAGCTGCTTGCCGCCCTGCGCCTGTGCAGCAACGTGCCTGGCCAATGGGCAGTGCAGACGGCGCTTGGCGGTTTTCAAAGTATCGGGGAACTGGTCACCCCTGGCGGTCGCTTGTTTCAGTCACGCCAGGCCGTCGCCGACGCGGTCGGGCAAAGCTGCTACCTGAGCATGATCATGCCGAGAGGTGCTATGTATGCGTTTATCCGGCTGGACGAATCGCTGGCCGGCAAGCTTGATGATCGGTCTTTCGCACTTGAGCTGCTGGAAAGCAAACATGTGCTGGTTGCGCCCGGCAGCAGTTTCAATACGCCGTATTCTGATCACTTTCGAATAACGACTTTGCCGGATCCGGATGTTATTAAGGACGTATTCTTGAGGATAGACACCCTGTTGGAACAGCACGCGTGACCCGATGTACTTATGGCTTAAGGACGCAATTGCCCGGGATGCAGTAGTAATCACGGCCAGCCGACGCCTGGCGCGCGAACTTCAGGCTGCGTATGCCGCGCAACAGCTGGAGGCCGGCGTCCAGTCCTGGGTAACACCCGCAATCAGTTTCTGGAACGACTGGTGCAAGCGGCAACTCGAAGCCGTTGTCGACCCGCTTCCGTTGCCGCTTCCCATCGATAATTTTTCCAGTTCAATCCTGTGGGAACGTTGCCTTGGAAAACACGCGCCAGACGGTCTGCCTGCGTTGAGTGGTGTCATTCGGCAGGCGCGTGATGCGTGGCAGAGACTCAATGACTGGAATGTTCCCCTGGCTGACGTCGCAGATTCAGCGCGCAGCCCCGATGAGCAGATGTTTGCGGCGGCAGCCGCGGATTACCAGGGGCTGTTGGAAGCTGCTGCCTGGACGGACCGGGACGGCATCCCACGGCTCATTACGGGACTGCTGGCAAACAAGCTGATCCGTGCGCCGAAGGCGGTGATTTTTGCCGGATTCGATCGCTTTTCGCCTGCGGTGACCAATGTCATCGATGCCCTGACGGCGGCTGGTTGCGGCGTGGACACGGCGCCGGCACCGGGAACAAGCGCTGAAGTATGCGTTGCGTCATTCGCAGATCATGATGCCGAGATGCGCGCGGCGGGCGCCTGGGCGCGGCACATTTTGCAAAACGATGCGCAGGCGAAGGTAGCGATTATCAGTCCTGCCTTGCAAAGCGAAGCGGACACATCCGCGCGACTGGTCCGCGAAGGTCTGGCACCCGGCTGGCAATACGCTGGCGAGAGCTTACGCGCGGCGGTCAACGTGTCGTACGGGCGCAAGCTGTCAGATTTTCCCGCCATTTCGAGCGCATTGTTGATTCTGCGGTGGATCCATCACGGCCTATCCACGAGAGAAATCAGCCTGTTACTTCGAAGCAAATGCCTGGTCAGCCAGGCTCTGGCGGGGCGCAGCCGCCTGGAGCTTAAATTGCGCAGGCTGCCTGATCGGGCGTGGTCGGCCGGCAGTCTTTTGCGAGCACTCAAAGGCAGGGATGAAAGCGCGGATTCGCTCGCGTGGTTCCGCGGCATGGAAGCAGTCATCGCGTTACAACAGGATGCACGGCAGGCAGGCAGCCCGGCATATTGGGCAGGCCGCATGGATTCGTTGCTGAGCGCATGGTGCTGGCCGGGCGAGGGAGCGCTGACAAGCAGCGAATTCCAGCTCATCAACCGCTGGCGTGACTTGCTGAACGAATTGGCAAGAACGGCAATAGTAACGCCGCAATTGCGATTCAATGAGGCGGTGCAGCGGCTTGCCTCGCTTGCGTCGGAGGTCATTTTTCAAGCTGAAGCAGATGCCGGCGTCGTGTCGCTGATGGGCACACTCGAGGCTGCCGGCATGGAATTCGACCACGTATGGATTAGCGGGATGCATGCAGGACTTTGGCCGCCTGCCGGCAATCCCTCGTCGCTGCTGTCGCGCCAGCTGCAAAAACAATCCGGCCTGCCCGATGCGACACCTGCCGATACGCTCCTGTTTTCGAGACGGGTGTTGCAACGCCTGACAGGCTGTGCGCCGGCAGTGGTCCTCAGTTGGCCGGGAAGCGATGGCGAGTCAGAGTTGGCAGCCAGCAGTCTGCTCGACGAAATGGCGCTTGAGCGCTATTGCGGACCAGGAGATCCGGGCTGGCATGCCGCTCAGTATTGCGCAACAGACGCGACGGCAATTGTGATGGATGATCCGGTTCCTGCTGTCACCGCGGACGAAATCGTAAGAGGCGGTGCTTACACGGTACAGCGACAAACTGTCGAGCCTTTCGCTGCATTCGTTTATGGGCGCCTCGGGGTCAGGCGTGCCAATGCGATCGAAACCGGCATTGCACCGGGTGTGCGTGGCGAAATTATCCACAGCGCCCTGCGTACTTTGTTTGCGGGCCGCCCGAGCCAGGCAGACGTAAGAAACTGGGATTCGGCGAATCTCGAACAGCGTCTGGGCAGCGCGATCGACTCGGCGCTTGCCGATCATTTGCGGCATGCTAATACAACGCACACGCGACTGCTGGGCCTGGAGCGGACACGGCTTTTTCGGCTCTTACGAAGTTTTATCAGCGCGGAGATCGAACGCCCCGGGTATGTGGTTGTGGACGTAGAAAAGTCCATCGACTCCGCAGCATACGGTGTCCGGCTCGAGCTAAGGATCGACCGCATCGATCGTCTCGCGGATGGCTCGCTGCTCGTCATCGACTACAAGACCGGCAGGCCGAAGAACCTGCTCAACAGGGATGGTGATCCACTGGATCTGCAGCTTGTGGTGTATGCGGACGTGTTGCAGGAAACAGTTGGCGGACTCGTGCTCATCAACATAGACAGCCGCTCGATCAGTTACAAAGGGACGGGCGGTAGCGTGGAGTGGGATGTTGCACGGCAGGATGCATGGCCGGAACGACTCGATGCATGGCGCGACGAGGTGCACCGGGCTCTCAGGGAAATCGCGGCCGGCGATGTGCGCATCAATCTGCTTCTGACGGCGGATGAAGGGCGCCCACTCGGCATTCTGAGCCGCCTCGAGGAATACAAGCGTGCTCACTGACAGCGAGCTGCTGCAGGCAGACGGGCGTTCGCGCGCCGATGCGCTCAATGTAGAACGCTCAGCAATCGTGCAGGCGCCGGCCGGGTCCGGCAAAACAGAATTGCTGATACAGCGTTACCTGAAATTGCTGGCAATAGTGAACAGTCCGGAAGAAATCCTGGCGATTACCTTTACGCGGAAAGCTGCCTCCGAAATGAAACTACGGGTTATCGGCGCATTGCGGCTCGCGCGCGATGGCGTTGCACCTGTGCCGGAACACGAACGTACTACGTTTCGGGCAGCGTCCGCGGCGCTGGCGCGGGATCGTCAGCTAGCCTGGAATCTGATCCAGTCACCTGGCCGCATGCGAATCCAGACAGTCGATGCTTTTGGCGCAGGCATTGCCAGGTCATTGCCGCTTAGCTCCGGGCTCGGGGGGATCGGTGCCACGCTGACCGGCGCGGAGATGAGTGCCATGTACCGCGCCGCTGCGGCCGCAACGTTTGACAGCCTCGACGCAGCAGACGGACCCGGAGAGTCCGTTGCATGCGTACTCAAGCACCTGGACAATCACACGGGCCTTTACATTTCGCACATCTCGCGAATGCTCGCTTACCGGGATCAATGGCTGGCGATGACCGGTAGCGGTTTGTCCGATCCACAGAACGCCATCGCGGCACGCAGGCAACTCGAAAAAAATATCGAGAACATCGTCGTGCAGCAATTGACCCGCCTGTGCAGACTATTCCCGGAACGTCGTGCGTCTGAACTTCTCGCCCTGATCAGTTACGCCATCCACAATCTGCATAAAAGCGAGAAGCCGGACCATCCGCTGTGTGAATTGGCCGGCGGCAGCAATTTACCGGGCAGGGCTGCGGACGATCGCGTCGCCTGGCAGGCAATCTCCGGATTCCTGCTGACAAAAGGCGGCGATTGGCGAAGGAGTATCAACAAGAACGACGGCTTCCCGGCTGGTGATAAGGGGCAAAAAAAATCCCTGTACGCGCTGATCGATCAGTTGGGCGACGTGCCGGACCTGCATGAAAACCTGTCGCGCATTCGCAGCTTGCCTGAGCCACGATACGTTGACTAACAATGGGACGTATTGCTGGCATTGCTAAAATTGTTGCCACTGGCGGTGGGGGAGTTGCAACGCCTGTTCAGCGAACGGGGTGTCAGTGATCACATCCAGGTGGCGCTGGCCGCGAACCATGCGCTTGGGCCAGTCGACCAGCCGGGTGAGATCGCGTTAATGCTCGACTATCAGCTCAGGCACCTGCTGGTTGACGAAATGCAGGACACGTCGCTCAGCCAGTACGGTTTGTTGAAAAAACTGACGGCGGGCTGGTCGCCGGGCGACGGACGCACTTTGTTCTGCGTCGGCGATCCTATGCAATCCATTTACCGGTTTCGTGATGCCGAGGTCGGACAGTTTTTGCTGGCGCGACTTAACGGCATTGGTGGCGTCAAACTCGATTCACTGCTACTGCGGAGAAATTTTCGCTCCGGTGAGCATCTTGTGCATTGGTTCAACACAATATTCAGCCAGATACTGCCCTCGCAGGACGATGCGCCCAGCGGTGCAATCTCCTACTCTGAATCAGTGCCGGTCGAGGAGCACGCGAATTCCGGCGAGTATCGAATACATCCACTGTTCGACGCCAGTCCCGACGAGGAGGCCCGATACACGCTTGAGGTCATCAGGAGGTGCCTGCACGAGCACCCGGACGAGGGCGTCGCTGTCCTGGTTCGCAGCAGAACAGTTTTGCCGGCACTCACTCACGAACTCCGGCTTGCGGCTATTCCATACCAGGCCCTTGAAATCGACAAGTTGACTGATCTGCCGGAGATCATCGACCTGCTTGCGCTGACCAGGGCGCTTTGCCATGAGTCAGACCGGCTTGCGTGGCTGGCCCTGTTACGCGGTCCGTGGGTGGGGCTGACCTGGAGCGATATTCACAGCATCGTCAAGAATGACGCCAACAGCACTGTCATGGAGTTGCTTGATGACGCGAAGCGAATGGCGGGCCTGTCCGTCGACGCTGTTGACCGGCTGACAAAATTCCGCGAAAGGATGGTTGCTGCCACGCGAGGCAGCGCTACGGAAACTTTGCGTGACCGTATCGAGCTGGCCTGGTATGCGTTGGCTGGTCCCTCTTTATTGCGAGATGCAGAGCAGCTCGACAATGTCTACCGCTTCCTGGACGTTATCGGCAAAATCGAGTCAGCCGGTTCGCTGGCTGATGTTAACGATCTCGAGCGTATGCTGGACCGCGAGAGGGTATCGAGCAGGCTCGATCCTGACTGCCGTCTGCAAATTATGACCATGCACAAGGCCAAGGGGCTGCAGTTCGACCACGTTGTGCTGCATGGACTCGGCAGAGCGGCAAGAATCAGCGACAAAGCGGTATTGAGCTGGCTGATCAATACCGGCAGCGACGGCCGCAGCGAAATGATTATCAGCACGGTCGGACCCCGCAGCGAGGTCGAAAATGATCCGCTGCACCAGTTCATCGAGGCAACACAAAGAGACAAGGAGCGGCTCGAACTCGACCGCCTGCTCTATGTGGCCTGCACGCGTGCACGCAAGAGTCTGCAGCTGATCGGCAACGTTGGCCTGACAGCGGACGGCCAGTCGTACCGGCAGCCAGATGGCAGAAGCCTGTTGCATCGCCTCTGGCCCGCGATCGAGCCGGTTGTCGCACGGGCGTTTGCAGAATCAGGCATTGCCGAGATCGCCGGTACCTACGCTGACGATGAATCGCAGCTGGTCGCCCCGGTGTTACGCCGGCTGAAGTCGGAGCCACCTTCCAATGCGCCGCCATTACCGGGATGCAGGGACTGGCCCGAGCAGTCTGCACCGGGCAACGAGTCGCAAGTTGAGTATCACTGGGTTGGTTCGGCGGCGCGACATGCGGGGACCATCGTGCACCGCTGGTTGCAGAGAATGTCAGATGGCATCACCGACATTGACGACAAGAACAGGTTGCGGGAGACAAGCCGGCGGTGGGCGCGGGGCTTAAGCGTGCCAGAAGAGGAAATCGAAGCAGTGTGCGATCGTGCCGCGATTGCACTTGAGAAAATCTCGAGCGATGAGAAAGGCCGGTGGCTCCTGTTCGGTGATGGCAGGGCCGAATTAGCGGTGAGCGGCGTAATCGATGGACAGGTCCGGTCGGTCATTATCGACCGGATTCGTATCGACGATGAAGGTGTCCACTGGATCGTCGACTACAAGACCAGCACACACGAGGGCGGAGACCTAGAGGGATTCCTGCAGCAGGAAGCAGACCGTTACAGACCGCAGCTCGATCTGTATGCCGTCCTTTACAGCAAGCTGACCGATGCGCCGGTGCGCACGGCCCTGTATTTTCCGCTGTTGCAAAAATTTTGTGAGGTGGATCTGTAGGAGCAGCCTCTGGCCGCGATTACCTATTGGCCCAAACCGTGTTCTATACATGTGCTAGCCTCTCGAGCATGAAATCTGCTCATAGCGCACGGAATTTCTTCACCCTGATCGCAACATTGGCGTTCATGAGTGCCTGTGCGACCCCGGGCATGCAAACCGACATCACCAACAGTGTCGAGCCAACGATTGACACGCTGGTCACGGCGCAGTGGTTGAGCGAGCACCTCGATAATCCGGACCTGGTGGTGCTCGACTGTACCGTCCTGGTGGAGTTCGATGAAAATGGCGCTCTACAGATTGCGAGTGGTCGGGCGAACTACGAGGCCGGCCACATACCGTCCGCCGGATTTGCGGATCTCATGGGAGATCTGTCCGACCCTGACTATCCTTCGATGTTCGTCATGCCGACGCCGGAACAGTTTGCTGCTGCGATGGGCGCACTGGGTGTCGGCAATGATTCCCGGGTGGTCCTGTACGCCGCGAACAACCCGGACTGGGCTGCCCGGGTCTGGTGGATGCTGCGCTGGGCGGGGTTCGACCGGGTGGCGCTGCTCGATGGCGGGCTGCAGGCCTGGATAGCCGATGGTCGGGCGCTGTCGACAATCCCGGCCAAGCGACCGGCGAAACAGTTTACTGTCGCTCTACGACCGGAAATGGTTGCGGACCGCGACCAGGTGCTTGCCGCCACCGGCAATAACAAGGTAAGTCTTGTCGATGCAATGTCCGACGCGCATTATCGGGGTGAATTTTCCATGTACGCACGGCCGGGCCACATCCTTGGCGCCACGAATATGCCGTCCTCCGATCTTCTTGACGAAGTGGGGCGCTATCGCTCATACGACGAGCTGGACATGATGCACGATGGCGACCGTAACGCTCGCGTCATCACCTACTGCGGTGGCGGGGTAGCGGCGTCGTCCGTCGCTTACACCATGCACCGACTCGGCTTCACCGAGGTCGCCGTCTACATGGGCTCATTGCAGGAATGGGCTACCGATCCGGCGAACCCCATGACACTGGAAACACAGTAGGAGGGGCTTCAGCCCCGAACATTCCCCCGGAGTCATTCGCGGCTTAAGCCGCTCCTACAACCGCTCCCAGAGCCGCTTCTACAGTTTCCCTTCGAAACGGAATTCATGCTGACCCTGCTCATTTGCACTGCCGAGGAAGCGCAGCTGATTCACGATCGATGGTGGCGTGGCAGGGGTCGGCGCGACCAGGCCGATAAACGAATAAAGCCCGTCCCGAGACAGGTTTATTGTGCCGGTCACATCGAGCACGCCCGACATATCCTCGATCGTGCCTACAATCAGGCCATCGATCGTCTGAAAATCGGCCCGAAAATCTCCAATTCTTGAAGATGACAGATCCGGTACGAAAAAATCGGTGATGATCACCGAGCCCTGTGCTGCGACCGGGATACCATTGCTGATTACGATCGTCTCGAACTGCAGCGTAATATCGCCGCGAATGCCACTTTGCTGAAATGCCGGATGCACCAGGTCCAGCGGCACATTGCCGGATAAACCGGACAGCGTCAGATTTCCACCAGGGCTTAGCGCGAGTTCTGTATTGATCGAGCCGGACACCGGATTGCTGCTGGTCTTGAAGCCGAGTTTTCCGGACAACAATGACATTGGCTGGAAACGCCAGCTGATGTTTCGTACGTAAGCACCTCCGGCAATTCCCTCGGCCGCGCTGCCGCTCCAGACCGAACCGGTGATGCCACTCAGGCGGATTTCTGCCGGCGCAATCCACTGGTAGGCGACTCTCGCTGGAAATGTTGCGAGCATCACCGCAAAAAATATCAGGATGCCAGGGATGACAAGGCGTTTCATGCCTGTCAGCGTTCCAGGGTCAATGTCGAATTGACCAGGCCGGGGTTTTCCCCGGCGGCAAGCGAGAAGCTGCCGGACTGCACCAGCAATCCGTATTGGCGGTTCACATCGCCGAGCCACAGCATCAAGTCGTCAAATGCCGCGCTTTCGAATTCAATCCGAATGCCATTGCCGGCCGGCGTAGGCTGACTTCTTTGCAGGGAGCCGTACAGGCCTCGCTGCCGCAGCGTGCTGTCGATAATGACGACGAGTGACTGGTCCTGGCCTGCCTGATTCGACTGGCCGGTATCGGATGCCTGAATCTGGCCTTTTAACGGCCGCAATTCCGCCAGCGAAATCTTCCAGATGTCGACCCTGGCGGCGGCAGATTTCTGACCACTATCGAGCGGCGTCCAAACGCCAAACCAGAATGTCACGCACACAATTAACACTACGGCCGTCAGCACGAGGATCTTTTCGCGTTCCTCCAGCGCATCGAACCAGGTCCTCATCGACCGATCTCCTGTATCTGGATCCGGCTGTTGACATTTTCGCCGTCCTGATCAGTGGACTGAATAGTGGCCCGGAATTGGCCATTTTGACCGACGGCCCTTTGAATACTATCGAGCATCGCAACATTCGGTGCCGTTACCCGGACGTCGACTACTCCGGCGCGATAGCTGATGGCCACGATATGTGCTTCCCGGTTCTGCTGCATCGCCCGGCTTAGTTGTTCCATAGATTGCAGGAACACCGGCGCGGAACTGGTGGTGCCGGCGCGGCGCCTGAGGGATTCGACGACGCGGGCTGGATCGTTGGTTTCCGGGGCGCCCGGCAAAATCTGCTGATACTCGGTGTTGAACAATTGCTGCAATTGCGCTTCCTGCCGCAGCAGGAGGTAGTAGTCAGTTGCTTTTGCGGCGATACCGATGACACCGAAGGCAAGGAGCAGGATCGCTGCTACCTTCCACGGTTTGAGCAGACCTCCGTATTCCGATTGCGCACCGTAAACACCCTGCAAAAGGTTGATGCCGGCCCCGGTCGCGACGGTAACCGCGAGTCTCGGCATGATGCCGTCCGCGAGAAGCTTGACGTCTACGCTATCCAGTTCCTGGCGAATTGCAATCCAGTCCTGCTGATACCGCTCTTCATCTTCCGCTGTGCAATAGACGAGTACGTGACGCGGCAGTGTTGTCGGATCTGATTCCTTGTCACTTTCGCTCCCGGCGCCTTGATCCAGCGCACCGATCGCCGCCAGTGCATCGCCTGGGCTAACGTCCTGCATGACAAGTTCAATGTCGCCGCCGTCGTTGATGAAAACCTGGTCCCCGGCGAGCAGCATGCTAATCGTTCCCGGTATGCGTGCCAGACCGTAGCTGTCCGCAATGATCGATGACGCATGAATGTCCGCCCCGGCAAGCAAGTCGATCCATTCGGCGAGTCGTTCGTGACTGACGACGCTGACGGGTGTCTTGCCGCTGGCGCGCCGCGGGCCCGCGGCAAAATGGAGTTTGTCGACGTCGTCCGCGAGATAATCTTCCAGTGCATAGGGCAGGGCAGCCTGCAATTTGGCGCCGGCCCTGAGGGGAATGTCGACACTCGTGGTCAGAATTTCCGCACTGGGCGCGAGCACGATGACCTCGCGATCGCCGATATCCGCCTTCGCCTCACTCAGCATTCCGGACACCGGAGGCCCCTGCGTTGCGCCGCTTGAATCTGCCGCGATCCAGTGCGCCTGCTGGCTTGGATGCTCGCCAAGCCGGATAACCAGGTATTCGGACATACTTAGAGGGTTCCCAGGCTGCGGAGGATCGGCGTAACGTCGCCGCGTGGCCCCCGTTGCAATACGCTGTTTAACGTGAAGCGAACCGTATCAATCCGCACCACGACCTTCAATTGAAAATACTGCGTTGACTCTTCGAGATTATTGATCACGTCCGGTGTAACGAGTGACGAGAACGAGGTTTGAATATCCGTAAAGCCGCCGGACTCGCGTTCGGCAATCAGGTTTTCGACATCGGCGAGGGTCATGTTCTCGTCCAGTGATTGCAGCACGGCGCCGGTCGCCGTGTTGACATTTATTCTCGTACGGCCGGGCAGGGCCGTAATATGAGGCTCGAGCGCATTGAAAGTCAGTTTGTCCATGCCGTCCAGTGCGGCAAG
>SMUY01260900.1_pt1 | contig 13563 bp, 7 predicted proteins | sample 2456441 | NCBI WGS metagenome assembly SMUY01 (sample SAMN11095931, study PRJNA526329) | marine sediment metagenome | biome: Marine sediment; feature: Surficial sediment; material: Deep marine sediment; isolation source: Hadal surficial sediment | place: Pacific Ocean | collected 2014-11 | depth 0-1...
ACCCGAGCAGCCAGCGGCCGAGACGCCGATCGGGTTGTGTCCTGCCCGCCTGGATTCCCCGGGCAATCCAGGCATACACGGTGATGATCACCAACTGCGTCGCTAGCAGCAACGGATAGGGAAAGGCCTGACTGTGCCAGGCGTCGAAGGCCGGCAGCAGCGAGACCGGGGTGAGAGCCTGGATCAGCTGCGCGGCGACCCGGAAGCCGAACAGAACGATGAGAACCGACAGGATCACCGCGGTGCCATTCTCTGCCCTGGGACCAATCATGTTGAACGGTGCTCTCTACAGCGAAGAGCCTCCTATGCCTTGACGACCCGGGTGCGGCTGAGTCGGTCGTGCAGGCCGCGCCGCTGCGGATCGCGGAGGGCCGGAAGCATGCCGGCCAGCAGCGGTAGGGCGGATACCACCCAGGCAGCCAATCGAATGGCGGCGCGACCGAAGCCGACGGAGAACTGATCGGTGCCGACGACCCGCAGCCGCATGACCATGCGGCCGATCGTCTGACCGCAGCTGCCGACGAAAAACACCGAGTAGCCGACCACAAAGATCGCCCACGCGATCCCCAAACCGAACGCTTCCTCGACGAGGATCTGGCGGAAGGGCAGCCCCGTTCCGGAGCTCGCCGCACCCACCAGGGCCGAGCCGATCGCTGTCAGCACGAGCAGATCGCACAGGGCGGCGGCGGCGCGCTCGCCCAAGGGACCGGCGGACGAGTGCTCGGCGCGCGGCTCGACGACCTCCTCGTCCCACTCGAGCGCTTGAGCGTCCTTCGCATCGTCCCCCGGCAGGTCAAGGTCGAGTGCTGGAGTCGCCGCCGCCGGCGTAGCTTCCTCGAAGTCGAGCTCGGGGACCGAATCGTCCGCGGTGGTGGGTTCATCGGCGTCCGGCAGGTCCGGCATCACAGCTGGGGGCAAGTCGCCGGCGGGCTCGTCGTCGTCCCCCGTTTCGAGGTCCCCGGCTTCCGAGGGCTCGTCGAAGATTGCATCGAGACGCTCGATCGCCTCACCGGTGGAAATCTCCGGCTCGCCATCGGCGGCGGGTTCCGCGAAGGGCTCGAGCTCGTCGGTCTCCGCTACGCCCCAGTCAAAGTCGGCGGCGGGTCGCTCTTCCGGCTCGTCGGATGGGTCGGCGACAACCTCCGCATCGTCGGCGTCGAGGGCCTCGAGCTCCTCCGTCGCGGCGTCGATGTTGTCTTCGACTAGGTCGAGGTCGAGGACGATATCGTCGGTCTGCTGATCGATGGTGAAGTCGACGTCCTGCTCGCCGGCAGTCTCGGCGAATTCGATGTCGGTCCCGCCCGTCGCTTCGAGATCGACCTCGTCTGTGACGCCGTCCTTGGCTGCAGCCGGCGTTTCTTCCGGTTCGGCGGCGGGTTCGACGATCGCCGCGCCGAAGCCGACGACTTCGGTCTGTTTGACGACGACTTCGTCGTCTTCTTCGAGAACGACAACCTCGGGTTCTTTGCTCGCATCGACGTCACCTGCAGCGAGAGATTCCGTCTCTTCCTCGACCTCCATCTCTTCAGCCACCTCGACCTCTACCTCGTCGGCTTCCGGGACTTCGACCTCATCGGCTCCCTCGACCTCATCGACTTCGACCGCATCGGTTTCCGCGACCTGTTCGGCCCCATCGACGTCGACCTCATCGGTTTCCGCGACCTCTTCGGCCTCATCGACGTCGACCTCATCGGCTTCCTCAACGTCGACCTCGTCGGTGGAATCCGGTCCGGTGGCTTCGTCTTCCTCGATGTCCCGCACCCCTTCGATTTCCTCGACCTTTTCGTCCGGCTCGATCGCCTCTAGGTCGTCGGCTTCCGGCTCGTCGATGTGGGCGCTCGTTTCGACCTCTTCGGCGTCGCCACCGTCCTCGAGCTGTTCCTCGTCACGACGCGCCCTGATGCGCTTGAGGCGTTCGCGTAGCTCTTCGCGCCAATCGGCAAAGCCGGGGATGTCGCCGTCAAATTGGGGCTCGTCGTCGATAGGCAGCGGTTCGGCGCCGGTGATCTCGATGTTGATCTCTGCGTCGGTAGTCGTGGCTCCACCTCGAACGTCGTCGTCCGCCGATAGGTCGTCGCTGTTCACGATCGGTGCCTCCTTGCTGGGCCCACCGTTCGCGGGCGCGGTAGCGGCCATCGCCTCGGCAGCACCGTTCGCCTCGCCCGGTAGGGGCACGAACCAATCAGGCGCGTCGGCGTCAGGTGCCGCGGCCAGAGGGTTCTCGTTTTGTTTACGTCGGTCGAGACGAGCGCGGTGCAGCCGGTCGCGCAGCTTCACGCGAAGCTCGGGGTCATCCCGGAGTAGGTGCCGGGCCCCGTCGAGCGACGCGGTGGCCAACGGGCGAACAAGCGCGAACGACTTGTCGCAGCGGGGACATTGCGGCACGTCGTCGAACGTCACGAGTCCGCATTCGGGGCATTTCACGACGCTTGTCCCGAGTACGCCGTAGTGAAATCTATGGCGTCTTCGCTAATCGACGATGTCGTCAGCATCGCCTTCGTCGCGGCGCCTTGTATCTGGCCTCTTGTGTTCGCACCCAGACCCATCACACTTTCAGCACGGCATGCTGGCAAGGTGGGCATTCGGATGCTAGCAATACCCCATGAGTGTTGTCGAGTGCGCCCCGACGTCAGCGGCGGGCGGCGAGCGGATGTCTGAGCGCGCTCACTCGCCAGCGACGTCGGCGGGTTCGATGCCGTACGACTTCATCTTGCGGTACAGGTGGCTGCGCTCGATGCTGAGCGCCGCGGCGGTCCGCTTGACGTTGCCTCCATGCTCCCGCAGCTTGGTCAGGATGAAGCGTCGCTCGAAAAGGTCGCGGGCTTCACGGAGCGCGAGATCATCGCGCGAGTCGCGCGAGTCGCGCGAGTCGCTCGGGCCGAAGGCATCGATCGCCGGCTCGAGGTCGGCCTCGTGGATCGTTTCGCCGTCGACCATGATCACCAGGCGCTCGCAGACGTTTTCGAGTTGGCGCACGTTTCCCGGCCAACGGTAGGCGGTGAGGTGGGCGATGGCGGCCTCGGTGAGTCGCTTGGGGCTGATGCCGTACTCGGCCGCGGTACCCCGCATGAAGTGCTCGGCGAGCAGCGCTACGTCGTCGCGGCGCTCGCGCAGGGGCGGAACCTGGAACGGGATCACATTGATCCTGTAGTAGAGGTCCTCGCGGAATCGACCCGATTCGATTTCCTCCTGCAGGTCCTTGTTGGTCGCTGCGATGACCCGGACATCGACGCTGTGATCGGTGGTCGAGCCCACGGGCTGGAAGGTCTGCTCCTGCAGCACGCGCAGTACCTTCGATTGGGTGCGCATGCTCATGTCGCCGATCTCGTCGAGGAACAGCGTGCCGCCGTCGGCGAGATCGAACTTGCCGGGCTTGTCGGAAACGGCACCGGTAAATGCTCCCTCGACATATCCGAAAAGCTCGCTCTCGATGAGCTCGTCGGGGATAGCGGCGCAGTTGATCTCGACGAAAGACTCCGACGACCGTTGCGACAGGGCATGAATGCGTCGCGCCACGAGCTCCTTGCCGGTGCCGTTTTCACCGAAGATCAAGACGCGGCCGTTGGTCGGGGCGGCGCGACTGATCTGCTCGCGCAGGGCGACGATGGCGTCGGATTCCCCGATCATGTCCCAGCGCTCGCTGGCCTCGGCCCGCAAGCGGCGGTTCTCGTCTTGCAGGGCCTTGTGTTTGAGGCCGTTCTCGACCACCAGCAGGACGCGATCGAGTGACAGCGGCTTCTCGATGAAGTCGAATGCTCCGAGCTTCGTGGCCCGGACCGCCGACTCGACGCTGCCGTGGCCCGAGATCATCACGACGACCGAATGGGTGTCGGTTTCGCCGAGCTTCTCGAGGACCTCGAGCCCGTCGATGCCGGGCAGCCAGATGTCGAGAAGGATGAGGTCGGGATGAAAACGCTTGGTCGCCCTGATCGCCTCTTCGCCGCTGGAGACGGTATTGACGCCGTAGCCCTCGTCTTCGAGGACGCTCTTCAGGGTGGAGCGTACGTTACGCTCGTCGTCGACGACCAGGATGCCGGGCGCGCTACTCAACAGGGTAGCTCGATCGTGATGACGGTTCCGCGGGGTTGGTTATCGCTCACCCTGACATAGCCGCTGTGATCGGCCACGATCTGATGGACGATCGCCAGGCCGAGCCCGGTGCCGCCGTGCTTGCGCGAGAAATAGGGGAGAAACAGGCGGTCCTTGTCTTCCGGCTCGATGCCGGGGCCGGTATCCGCCACCTCGATGCGCACCGTTTGAAGGTCGTGGTCGTACGAGGTGCCGACCCGCAGCGTGCCCTCGCCCTCCATCGCCTCGACGGCGTTGTCGAACAGGTTGGTGAAGGCGCGTTTGAGCTGGTCGGGGTCGGCTTCGATGGTGGGGATCTGGGCTGAAAAATCGCGTTCGACGGCGATGCCTTCGTGCATGCTGGCGCAGGCCAGCAGGCCGTTTTCGACGATCTCCTGCAAGTTCGCGGGCACCAGGCTGACCGTCGGCATGCGCGCGTAGCGGGAAAACTCGCTGACCAGGCCCTTGAGGGTGTCGACCTCCTGCAGAATCGTCCGCGTTCCCTCCTCGATGACGTCGTATTGTCCCTCGTCGCCCGCATCGCGACGGTAGCGGCGCGCGATGCGCTCGGCCGACAGCTGGATCGGGGTCAGCGGATTGCGAATCTCGTGGGCGATGCGCCGCGCGACTTCCCGCCACGCCGCGGTCTTCTGCGCCGTGATCAACTCGGTGAGGTCGTCGAGGACGACGACCGTTCCGATGTAGGCGCCGACGCTGTCTCTGAGGATCGAACAGTGGGCTGCAACGGTCAGGCGGCTGCCGTTGACGTCGAGCGAAAGCTCGTCCTCGAGGGGGGTGCGTCGTGTCTTGGCGCGCTCCATCAGGCTGCTCAGGTCGGCGAACGCCTCGTTGCTCAACACGTTCTCGAAACGATGGCCGATCGCCTCCGCCGCGTCCATCGCCAGCATGCGCGCGGCGGCGCGATTGAACGTCGAGATCTCGCCCTCGGCGTTCAGCGCGACAGCCTGCAGGCGACCAACATCGCCTCCATGTAGCGGCGCCGCTCGTCGAGCTCGGTGTTGGTCGCCTGCAGGCTGTCGCGCGACTGGCGCAGGTTCTCCTGACCGGCGCGGAGGTCCGAGGTCATCTGGTTGAACGATTCGACCAGCGTGCCGAGCTCGTCCTGGGCGTCGACCTCGACCTGGTAGCTGAGATCGCCGGCGGCCACGGCTCGCGTGCCCTCGGCGAGCTTCTGGATGGGAACCGTCACACCGCGGGCCAAGTACATCCCGACCCACAGCGCCGAGAAGACGATCAGCAGCGTCATCAGCAGGAAGGTCAGCAGGTAGTTTCTGAGGATCGGATCCTTTTCGGCGAGCCCCGACATGAAACTGTCGTAGAGGCCCTCGATGGCGCCGACCTCGGCGACCAGCTCGTCGTTGAGGACACGGGCGACGACGAGCACGCCGGTGACCTCATTGCGTCGTGTCGGATGATAGATAGGTACGCCGGCGCGTAGCAGCCGGACACCCTCGACGATCTCCTTGTTGAGCCGAAACGGCTGGCCCTGCAGCGCCGCGGTGATCAGCGCCGCGTCGACGTGGAGTGCGTGTGTGTCCGGCAAGGGTTCGATCCGGCGTTCGCCGGCGGCGCCTTCTTCGTTTTGGCCGCCTTGTTGTGGGCCCGGGATGGCTGGTCGCTGGAAGTACGTCGCGAATTCGCTGTCGGTGTCGAAGTACGGGTCCAGCAAGAGGTTGGAGCCGTAGTACACGACCATGGCGTCGAGCTCGTACTGCCGGCTTCGCGGGATCAAGAGAGTCTCGCGTAAAAAGTCCCAGGCGACGTCCTCGAGAGTGCCGATGCGGTCCTCGCTGATCTCGTCGGCGAGGCCGAGCGCGAAACGCTGAAGCTCGCGAGCCTGGTCTTCCTGCGCTCGCTCGGACACTTCGCGGGCCCGTTCCACGATCTGCTTGGTATCCGGCGAAAACCAGGTATCTACGGCCGTCGTGATGAGACCCGAAGCAACGATGAACAGCATGACGGCGGGAATCAGGACCATGCCGATGTAGGTAACAACGACACGGGTGCTGAACTGTGACCCGGGCTTCTGGCGGCGGCGCTCCACGTAGAGCTTGATGACGTTGCGGCCCAGTACGAACAGCATCGCCAGGATGAGGGTGATGTTGAGCGCCGTCATCGCCTGCAACGAGACGGCGCCGGAGGCGAGGCGCGACTCCCGGAACACCCACAGCGCCGCGGCATAGACCGCCGCCACAATCATTAACCCGACGATCGTCAGCCATCGGTTGCGCAGCTCTTTCTTGCTGCTGTCGCTAGGTTGGGTACTCATGGAGAACGCTCCGACACGCACGAACGAACCACTGACCGATCAAATGCTAGCAGGCTGGAGTGCGGACGCCGAAGGGGGTCGAGTAACCGCCGGGAAGGGCGTAACGCTTCGCAGGCGCGCGGCAATCTATACGAGGCTGCGGGCCGCAGCGGGTTGCCGAGATGCCGACCGTCAGATCAGACGCGTGCGGGGACCAGATACGGGCGACGAGAAGCGATGTCGTAGACCACGTCTTCCCAGGTGACCGTGCGCCACGCGTCGGTGGTCTTCTGGATGGTCTCGACCAGACTGGCGTGCAGCGAGTGACCGGCGCGGTAGGCGACCACGTGCCCCAGCAGGGGAGCGCCGAGGAGCATCAGGTCGCCGATGGCGTCGAGAATCTTGTGGCGCACGAACTCGTCCTCGAAACGCAGCTGATTGTTGAGGATCGAGTTGTCGCCGATGACAACCGCATTCTCCATCGAGCCGCCGAGTGCCAGGCCATTGCGGCGAAGAGCTTCGACCTCGCGTAGGAAGCCGAAGGTGCGGGCCGGCGCGATCTGCTCGGTGAAGCAGCGCGGCGTGACCACGAACGTCTGCCGCTGCTCGCCGATCAACGGGTGCTCGAAGTCGATCGTGTAGGAGATCTTGAAGCGATCCGACGGGTAGACGGCTACGAATTTATCTTCTTCCTCGATACGAAGCGGCTCGAGGATCTTGATAAACTCGCGCGGCGCCTTTTGTACTCGAATCCCAGCCTCGTGCATGAGATAGATGAACGGTGCCGCGGAACCATCCAGAATGGGAACCTCTACGCCCTCGACCTCGACGATCAGGTTGTCGATGCCGAGCCCGGCGGCCGCCGCCAGCAGGTGCTCGACCGTGCCGATCGTGGCATCGCCCTTGGCGAGCGTGGTGGCGAGATTGGAGCGTTGCAGATGCTCCTGGCGCGCCGGAATCTCGGCGCCATCGAGATCCATTCGCCGGAATACGATGCCGCTGTTCGGCGGTGCGGGACGCATCCGCATGGTGACGCGCACGCCGCTGTGCAGGCCGATGCCGGCACAATCTATGTCTTTCCGGAGTGTTTTTTGCGTCCAGTTCAATCGAACCCCCAGGGTTGAGCCTCCTGTACCTCAGTCACGTTTACAGCAAGATTAGTGCCAACGTTTCGAAATCAGTCCTAAATCGTTAGGTGACAACGTTTTACGGGAATCTGAAGAATTGTCGAAAAACCTGTAGTGTTGATTTTAGGCATCATTTTGATGCCCCCGTGTCTCTTTTCTGCAACAGGTGACGTTTCGTGCGCATCGCTGTCGTGACCTCCGATGTGCCCTTTGTAGAGGGCGGCCATCGCGTCATCGCTCGGGCGCTCGTCCGCGCCCTGAGGGAGGCCGGCCACACCGCGGACATCGTGACGACCCCACAGAACCGTTTCGGGCGCCAGCTGTCCGCGTACTGGGCTACCTGGTTGACCGACGTTCAGGTGGCCGGCGACGGCGGCCCGGTGGACCGGGTCGTGAGCCTCAGATTCCCATCCTATGCGGTGCGCCATCCGCGCCAGGTCGTATGGCTCAACCACCGAATGCGAGAGTACTACGACCTTTGGGATGACTTCAGCTCGGGGCTCAGCGGCAAAGCGATGCTGGTCGAGGGCGTACGCCGGAGCATGATCCACTTCCTCGACGGTCGCTTGTTGCATCGGCGCACGGTGATCGCCCAATCGAGGACCATCCAGGCGCGGCTGAGGCGCTGGGGAGATATCGATTCCGACGTGCTGTACCCGCCCGCGTCGCAGCGTGACTACCGCTGCGACGACTACAACGGCTCGATCCTCGTCGTCGGTCGGCTGACGAAGCTCAAGCGCGTCGACCTCTTGATCCGAGCGGCGGCGGCGGCCGGCGGCGATTGGCGGGTTCGCATCGCCGGCGAAGGCCCCGAGCGGGCGGCGCTCGTCGCTCTGACTCGGGAGCTCGACCTCGAACACCGCGTCGTTCTGCTCGGCGAGCTCGACGAAGACCGCCTCGTGCACGAGTACGCCAACTGTGCCGCGGTGTACTTCGGGTCGCGCGCCGAAGACTACGGCCTGGTGACACTCGAGGCGTTTTCTAGCGCCAAGGCGGTCGTCACCTGTACCGATTCGGGCGGCCCGGCTGAGCTCGTCGAGGACGGTGTCACCGGGTTTGTCGCCAAGCCTGAAGTCGAAGCCGTCGCCGGCGTGCTGTCGCGCATTACCGGGGAAGCGCGGCTTGCCGAGAAGTTGGGATCGTCGGCCGCCGAAGTGGCGGCACGGCATAGCTGGCCGGCCGCCGTCGAGCGCCTTCTCGCGGCCTGCTAGCTTGGACTTCTCGACGGATAACTAGCCGGATCGTCGCCAGTCCGAGCGGCCGCCGGACTTGGACTCGAGCCGGACGTCGGTAATCTCCATGCCTCTCTCGAGCGCCTTGCACATGTCGTACAGCGTCAACAGGGCGACCGACGCCGCGGTCAGCGCTTCCATCTCGACCCCCGTCTGCCCGGTGCACGAAGCGCTGGCGCTGACGTGGAGGCCGTCATCGTGCGGTTCGACCTGGACGTCGACGTGGCTCAACGGCAGCGGGTGACACAAAGGGATGAGCTCGGCGGTTCGTTTCGCCGCCTGGATCCCGGCGATCCTCGCCACCTCGACCACGTTCCCTTTGGGGACGTCACCACTGAGAACCCGGGCCCGGGTCTCGGGACCCATGCGCAGCTTCCCGGAGGCGGTCGCGGTGCGCTGCGTCGCGGGCTTGTCGCCGACGTTGACCATCGTCGCCCGACCCTCTTCGTCGAGATGCGTGAAGTCCCGGTTAGCCATGGTTTCCGCAGCGTAGCACGCGGATGGGGGGGTGCTAGCCGGGCTATATCTCCGCCCCTCGACACGCCCTCTCCTACGGCGGTTCGCCGTTGCTCCCTCGGGCCGGAGGAGTGCGGCCCTCGACCTGTTCTGCTTATAGGAGCGCCAAGTTTGTCTCCGAGGTTTCAGGACCGGCACGCCAATCGGGTTCGGTCGCCAAACGGTTGGCGGACAGAGCCCCTGTCGAGCCGGCGACCAAGCCGCAATCGGCACGGAGTCGCGCGCGGTCGCCGGCCCGGTGGAGCGGTCAAACCCGATACACTCAGGGCATGTCGCAGCCCACGGAAAGCCCACCGCAACAGCTCACTTTGTGGGACCGCGAAGCGGTGGAATCGATGCGCGTGCCGAGCGATTCCTGGCGCCAGCGATACGATGCGGAGGCTGCCCGCGCTGTGCCCGGGCGGGTCGCGCCGGGGCGCTCTTCCGCCACCACCGAGCTACAGGCTCTGCACACGCCGGCCGACCTCGACGGCTGGTCGTTCAACGGCGAGCTTGGTTTCCCCGGCGAGTACCCGCTGACCCGTGGCATCTACGCGAGCATGTATCGCGGGCGTCTTTGGACGATGCGCCAGTACGCCGGTTTCGCCACCGCCGAGGAGACCAACAAGCGATTCCGGTATCTGCTCGAGCGCGGCCAGACCGGCTTGTCGACAGCCTTCGATCTTCCCACCCAGATTGGCTACGACTCCAACCATCCGATGGCGCGTGGTGAGGTCGGGCGGGTCGGGGTGGCGATCGACTCGGTTCGCGACTTGGAAGTGCTGTTCGACGACATCGACATCGCCGAGGTGACGACCTCGATGACGATCAACGCGACGGCCGCCACCCTGCTGGCCCTGTATTGCGCGCTGGCTGAGCGCCGTGGAGTTGCTCTCGAGCAGCTCGGCGGCACCGTGCAGAACGACATCCTCAAGGAGTACATCGCCCGTGGGACGTACATCTACCCGCCGGTCGCGTCGTTGCGCCTGGTGACCGACACGTTCCGGTTCTGCGCCCAGCGCGTGCCGCGCTGGAACACCATCAGCATCTCCGGGTATCACATCCGTGAGGCCGGCTCGACCGCGGTCCAGGAGGTCGCGTTCACACTCGGCAACGCCATCGCGTACACCGAGGCGGGGCTGTCGGCCGGTCTCGACGTCAACGACTTCGCTCCGCGGCTGTCGTTTTTCTTCAGCGCCCACAACCATCTTCTCGAGGAAGTCGCCAAGTTTCGTGCCGCCCGCCGGCTGTGGGCCCGGATCATGAAGGAGCGCTTCGGCGCGGTGAATCCCAAGGCCTGGAGGATGCGCTTTCACGCCCAGACCGCCGGCTCGACGCTCACCGCGCAGCAACCCTTCAACAACGTCGTGCGCGTCGCCGTTCAGGCTCTGGCGGCGGTGCTCGGCGGTTGTCAGTCATTGCACACCAACGGCATGGATGAGGCGCTGGCGCTCCCCACGGAGGAGTCGGCGCGCACCGCGTTGCGAACCCAACAATTGTTGGCCTACGAGCACGGTGTCGGCGATGTGGTCGACCCGCTCGGCGGCTCGTTCACCGTCGAGGCGATGACCGGTGAGCTCGAGGAGGAGGCGGCGGCGCTGATCGACGAGATCGACAAATTGGGCGGCATGGTCGCGGCCATCGAGGTGGGCCACGTGCAGCGGCTTATCGAGACGGCCGCCTACGACGATCAACGCGCGATCGAGTCCGGAGAACGTTACGTCGTCGGCATCAACTGCTTCGAAGAAGAAGAGCGGGGTGGCCCCGAGATCGCGGTACACGAGATCCCGGAAGGACTCGAAGAACGCAAGGCCGAAGAGCTCGAAGCGCTGCGCGCCGAGCGCGACAGCGACGCCGTTGCCAGGGCGCTGGACGGCTTGTACGCCGCCGCCTCCTCGGATACCAACCTCGTCGAGGTCATTCTCGAGGCGGTCAAGCAGGAAGCGACGCTCGGGGAGGTCGCCGACCGCCTCCGCGACGCCTTCGGCGAGTATCGTGATCCCCTTACGCGCTAGTAGCCCGTTGAGAAGTTCGGGCTAGCCTGGCCCGCGCAGCCGTGACCCCTCGAGTAGTAGCGTACGCGGAGCACCTGAATCGAGCGCACCGCGGTTACTCGCGTCCTTACTCCGCGCCCGCGTCAGGAGGGCGTTGACTAGGGGGCGACGGGAAACGGTCGCCTCCGGTGTGTACAATGATCACGTTCCAAGGCGTCTTTCCCCACCGTAGTGGAAATCCCAATGAAGCAGCCCACGAAGCTCCGCGCCCTCGTTGCCCCGACCGATGACCTGCTGGCCGTGACGTTCCGTTTCGGTCTCGGTGTGAGCCTCGTGCTCGCTCTGCTCGCTGCAAGCTCCGCGGTAGCGACGGCCTCGGCCCCGCAGCGGCTGGCTCGGGCCGATTTGGATGCGTTCGAGAAGGTCGACCTCGACACGCTGGCAGAGAAATACCGAGATTTCTACGACGAGATAGAGGTCATTCTGACGCCGGAGGAAGAGGACGTCTTCCTGCGCCTCGAATCGGATTTTCAACGCGACGAGTTCGTTAAGAGGTTCTGGTTGGTACGCGACCCGAGCCCCGGCACCGCCGCGAACGAGTACAAGGAGGAGTACGCGAAGCGGCTCGAGCACGTCGAGAAACACTTCGGCCGTGGAGCGCCCCGCCCGGGAAGAAAGACGGAACGGGGGCGGATGTACCTGCTGCTCGGCGAGCCGATGAACATCAAGTCGTTGCCCTACGAGCAGCAAACGTACCCCATAGAAATCTGGTGGTATCACGCCAATCCCCGGCTCGGCATCCCGCCATTTTTCTGGCTGGTTTTCTTCAAGCGTACCGGGGTCGGGGAATTCCGCCTCTATAGCCCGCTGGTCGACGGGCCGATGGCGCTGCTCAACCCGTCCGGCGAGTCTTCGGTGCGTCAGATTCAGACCGGTGAAACGCGCTACATGTCGCAGATGGAGGGTGAGATCGGCGCCGCGCTCGATGTGCTGCAGCGTATCGAACCGGAGCTTGCCCAGGTTGCTCTGAGCTTGATTCCCGGCGACTACGGCGGGCAGGTGGGCTATGGCTCGATGCGCTCGCAGATGATGATGGGCGACATCGAGAGCATCCCCGAGACCATCATGCCCTCGGCCTCCTGGGCGTATCCGATTCTCACCGGCATGGTCGAGGCCAACGTTCGTTTCGAGACCATGCCGATCCAAGCGCAAGCGATCGCGTTGTTGGATCCGAGCGGCGTGCCGTTCCTTCATTACGGGCTGCTCACCCAGGGAAATCGTCTCAACCTGAACCACTACGAAGACTCTTGGTACGTCACGTTCCTGGTCGCCGGAACGCTGGTTGACGATCAGAACCGCATCATCACCTCGGTCAAGGGTACCGATGGCTCTTCCACGAGGGTCCTGCAGGCGGATCTCGACGAGGCGCAGGCTCGTGAGCTGCGCAGTGGCCCGCTGCTGTACCTCGACCGGTTCCCGGTGGTTGCAGGTCGCTACGACTTCGATCTCGTGCTCGAGAACAACGTCTCCCGTGAGTACGGTCACGAGTCGTTTACGATCGACGTCCCCGCCCCGTGGCCCAGCGTCGTGCGCAGCTCGCGCCCGCTGTTGCTGTGGGCCGTTTTCGACGACCCTGGGTACGATCCCTTCGCAGAGCACTACCCTTTCCAGATCGGCCGGCACGCGCTGATCCCGGCGATCGATCCGGTGTTCAACCCGGCCGGGGCGATCATGGTTTTTCAGCAGCTGTACCTGCCGCGCGGGCACCAGGGCTTTCTTGAAGCCACCTACAGGCTGTCGAACGGCAGCGAGACGTTGATCGATCGCATCGAGTACATCGATCCCGCCGACGCCGACAGCAACGGCACGATCAACCACCTCGCAACGATCGTTCTCGAGGACGTCCCCGCCGGCGAGTACGAGCTCTTTGTCGATCTCGACGGCGATGATCGCGGCGGCACGTCCTACACCATCACCGTCGATCCTGACGCGGAGGCATCCCCACATCTGCACATGAACGCCGGGCCGCCGCCTACCGACCCTTGGTTCGCCTTCGACCGCGCCCAGCAGCTTCGTACGTTGGTTGAGATCGACAAGGCCATCGAGGTACTCGGGACCGCCGTCGAGCGCGTCGACGACGAGAAGATCCTGAGGCTGCACATCGATCTCCTGATGGAAGCCGAGCGCTATCAAGAGCTCGAGGCGCTGCTGATGCCGTTGCAGCGCGAGCGCCCCAACGACGTCGACATCCTGATGGCGCTGGCGGCGGTCAACTCGCAGATGGGGAACAACGGCCAGGCCATCAGATGGTACGAGCGGGTTCGCCTCGCCACCCGACCCGAGGAGAGGATCGATATCCTCAACCCGCTGGCATCGGC
>SMUY01031921.1_pt1 | contig 13561 bp, 11 predicted proteins | sample 2456441 | NCBI WGS metagenome assembly SMUY01 (sample SAMN11095931, study PRJNA526329) | marine sediment metagenome | biome: Marine sediment; feature: Surficial sediment; material: Deep marine sediment; isolation source: Hadal surficial sediment | place: Pacific Ocean | collected 2014-11 | depth...
ATGCTGAATATGGCGATATTTCACGTGGCCCACGCATTGTTACCGACGAGACTCGTGCCGAAATGCGTAAAATTCTACGTGAAATTCAGACTGGCGAATATGCTCGTGAATTTATATTGGAAAATCAAGCTGGCGCGCCTATGCTTAAAGCCAGCCGCCGTCTCGCCTCCGAACATCAGATCGAAGTAATTGGTACTAAACTTCGTAGTATGATGCCATGGATCAAAAAGAACAAGTTGGTTGACCAAGAAAAAAATTAATGTGAAGTGACAGATAATGTGTTGAACATGAAATATAAAATGTAGATCCCGCTGCAATAAAGAAAACTATCGATCACTATTAACTATTCATGTGCTGATGAATTATCCTCACCCCTTTTTTGCCCGCGAAGGTTGGCCCTTTATTACAGGAGCAATTGTTATTGCAGCACTGGTCAATATTCTTGCTGGCTGGCTTTGGGCGGTACCATTCTGGTTAATCGCATTCTTCGTTTTACAATTTTTTCGTGACCCACCACGTGTTGTGCCACAAAAAACTAACGCGGTACTATCGCCTGCTGATGGCAGAATAGTCGCAGTGGAAAATGTACAAGATCCTTATCTCAAACGTGACGCCATAAAGGTGAGCGTATTTATGAATGTGTTCAATGTTCATTCCAACCGAAGCCCAGTAGATGGGAAAGTGCGTAACAAATGGTATTTCCATGGCAAATTTATCAATGCTACTTTACCTAAGGCCTCTCTGGAAAATGAACGTAATGTTCTGTGGATAAAAACTGATAGTGGCCTTGATATAACCTGTGTGCAAGTCGCTGGGTTGATTGCAAAACGTATTCTATGTTATGTGAAAACTGGTGACTATCTTGTACGCGGCCAGCGTTTCGGTTTTATCCGTTTTGGCTCGCGAGTAGACGTTTATCTCCCACTTAACACTGAAATCAAAGTAAATATAGGAGACAAAGTTTATGCAACGCTAACCATACTAGCAGAATTAGCCCAATAATGCCGGAAGCGCGCGCCCCCTCATTCGTCTCTCTGAGCGCTATCCCCTGTTTACCATCCTACCGTAACGGTTTACCATGCATCGGTCTCTTAGTGTAATGCACAAATAATGGAAGACCCTAACCAACCTCACATAATGTTTAAATCCAATCTGCGGCGGCGTGGCATTTATTTGCTCCCCAACTTGCTTACTACCGCTGCGCTATTTGCTGGGTTTTATGCCATCGTGCAAGCAATGAATGGACGTTTTGAACATTCCGCAGTAGCTATTTTCATTGCCATGGTACTGGATGGACTGGATGGACGGGTAGCACGCCTTACCCATACCCAGAGCGAATTTGGCGCTGAATACGACAGCCTATCCGACATGATTTCATTCGGTGCCGCTCCTGCACTGGTCATATATGAATGGGCCTTGAAGGGCATGGGAAAGTGGGGGTGGATTGCAGCTTTTATTTATTGCACCTGCACCGCGTTACGTCTTGCGCGTTTTAACACAAAAACAGAGACAGCAGACAAACAATTTTTCCAAGGTTTACCTTGTCCTGCTGCTGCTGCTCTGATTGCAGGGCTAGTTTGGATAATGCTAGACTTTAAAATAGAGGGATCAGACATCAAGTGGCTAGCATGGAGTATCACGCTGTTTGCAGGCTTTACTATGGTTAGCAACCTTCCCTTTTACAGCGGTAAGGAAATAAATTTACACAAGAGCGTGCCATTTATAACCGTGTTGTTGCTAGCTCTGTTCTTTTTTGTGCTGATTCCAAGTCACCCACCTGTTGTATTGTTCTGTTTGTTCATGCTTTACGCATTATCCGGCTACGTCATTTGGTTGTGGCGGTGGCAAAAAAAGAAGAAAATTAGAAGTATACAGAAGACCTGACCCATTTTTAGTTGTGTAAACAGAAAAAAGCCATTTATATTGATCTCATGAAGAGAATTAACAGCCACTCTTTGTTTTATCTTCCACATAGCCTGCTACTCCTAGCAGGATCGCTACTGCGCGCTGTGCGCTGACTACTACAACTTATTTCAAAGTTTTATGCAGCAGAATCTGCTTTGCAGATTCTGTACTTCAACTCAAGCATTTTTTCTATATATAATAGATCTAGACGGAGAAAAAATGAAAGATCATTTGATTATTTTTGACACGACTTTGCGTGATGGTGAGCAAAGCCCTGGTGCGTCCATGACCAACGAAGAGAAGGTTCGTATTGCGCGACAACTTGAACGTATGCTGGTCGACATTATCGAAGCCGGGTTCCCGGCTGCTTCCAACGGTGATTTCAAAGCGGTGAAAGCGGTGGCTGATGCCATTAAAGATAGCACCGTGTGTGGATTAGCTCGTGCCATTAAAGAAGATATCAACCGCGCCGGTGAGGCTCTGAAGGGTGCAAATTCAGCACGTATCCACACTTTTATCGCTACCTCACCGATTCACATGGAGAAGAAACTACGCATGTCTCCTGACCAGGTGTTGGAGCAAGCCGTAAAAGCTGTGAAATGGGCACGCCAATATACTGACAACGTTGAATTTTCTCCTGAGGACGCGGGTCGCTCAGACATTGATTTTCTTTGTCGTGTACTTGAGGCGGTTATCAAGACTGGAGCCACCACCCTCAACATTCCTGACACTGTAGGCTACACTATGCCGGAACAATTCGGTAAGCTCATGCACACCCTACGTGAACGCATACCCAATTCTGACAAGGTGACATTCTCGGTACATTGCCACAACGATCTGGGTTTAGCAGTTGCTAATTCTTTATCAGCGGTAATGAACGGTGCACGACAGGTTGAGTGCACCATCAATGGACTGGGCGAGCGTGCAGGCAATGCCTCTCTTGAGGAAATAGTGATGGCGGTGCGCACTCGCCAGGATTTATTTCCTTGCGACACGCGTATAGATGCTACTCACATCGTACCAGCCAGTAAACTTGTTTCGGGCATTACCGGCTTCCCAGTACAACCTAATAAGGCCATCGTCGGTGCGAATGCATTTGCACATGAATCTGGCATACACCAAGATGGCGTAATTAAACACCGTGAAACGTACGAAATCATGCGTGCTGAAGATGTTGGCTGGGGCGCAAACAGATTATCGTTGGGAAAACACTCTGGACGCAACGCCTTTCGCAACCGTTTGGCAGAGCTCGGTATCGAACTGGAATCGGAAGTACTCAATACTACATTCATGCGTTTCAAAGAACTGGCCGACAAAAAGCACGATATCTTCGATGAGGATTTGCATGCGCTAGTTTCAGACGAAACTATGATTTTACAGGAACGCTACAAGCTCCTATCCCTGACCGCACATAGCGAAACTGGTGAAACTCCGTACGCCAATGTAGTTATCGCTGAAGAAGGCAAGGAATTGCATGCAGAATCAAACGGTAGTGGACCGGTAGATGCCACTTTCAGAGCAATTGAAAAGATTTTTTCCAGTGGTGCTGATTTACAATTGTATTCGGTTAATAACATCACTAGCGGCTCTGATTCTCAGGGTGAAGTAACCGTGCGGTTGGAGAAATCTGGACGTATCGTCAACGGTCACGGAGCGGATACTGATATTATCGTAGCCTCTGCCAAAGCTTACCTCAGTGCACTCAATAAGCTGCACAGTAAGCTGGAAAGAGCGCATCCACAGGGATAGTAAATTACTTATACCTATTTTACTTATACCACGTAGCGACATGCTTCCTAGGAGATGCTAGCTATCTTTTTCTAAATATGCACCAATTGCTGTTTATGACGGGTAAGTCCAAGGGCCACGCCATGCACGTAATACCAAGTTAGGATAAGTTGCTTGTCCTAGACTTCCGTTGTAGCGTCCAAGCGCACGAAAGTAGTCTCCTCTCTCCATACGCAGGTAACCCAGCAGGATGCTACAGCCGTAGCGTAGATTACGACGTAAGTGAAAAAGATTGTGGTCAGGATCACCGCATAGTTTTGGCCAGAATGGCATAACTTGCATGTAGCCACGTGCACCGACTCTTGACACAGCATACTTCCTGAAATCACTTTCAATCTGAATAATGCTTAGGATCAATTGTGGATCCAAACCAGCACGTGTAGCTTCGTAATAAACAGTCATTAAAAAATCATTGCGCATTTTCGGATCAGATATACGCTTTTCGAGTCTTTTAGACATGGCAGCTAGCCATGCCATGGCTTTTTTCTCAGATGCAAACACAGATACAAACAGTTGGTGTGTAACAGGCTTATAAGGTACATCAGCAATAAACAGTCCTGCGCTAGCGCTATTGCAGACTGCCCCTTCCATTTTTTGGGCCCCAGCCTGAGCAAAAACAGGAAAGAATAATAGAAATATCCCAGCTAACTTCCACATATTTTTGATTCTACAAAATTAATAACGCTTCGCAAGGGAATAACCTGGTATTTATCATCGCGCCGACCTTGGTATTCGACATTTCCTTCCTTCAAACCACGTTCGCCGATGACAATGCGATGGGGGATTCCAATCAATTCCATGTCAGCAAACATCACACCCGGACGCTCCTCGCGATCATCCAGCAATACCTCAATACCAGCAGCAGAGAATTCCGTATACAGCTTTTCCGCTTCAGTTCTTATCTGTACACTTTTATTCATGCCAATGGGCACAATGGCAACTTGGAATGGAGCCATTACAATTGAAAAAATAATACCGTGCTCATCGTGGTTCTGCTCAATAGCAGCTGCTACGATGCGCGATACACCGATACCGTAGCAACCCATTTCCATGGGTCGAGACTGACCGGATTCATCAAGATAGCTAGCTTTCATCGCATCTGAATATTCCGTGCGCAACTGGAAAATATGTCCAACCTCGATGCCTCTGCAGATTTCCAGTTTACCTTTTCCATCAGGTGATGGGTCGCCTGGAACAACATTGCGAATATCAAATACGTGGTCAGGTTCTTTCAAATCACGGCCAAAATTAACGCCAGTAAAATGATAGCCTGCTTCATTTGCACCACAAATAAAATCACTCATTTCCACGACAGTCTTGTCGGAAATAATGGGTAGTTCCAGACCGACTGGCCCCATATATCCTATACAGCAACCGGTTCTACTAAGAATTTCCTCCTCGCTTGCCAACCGAAAATTATTAAGAAATGGAATTTTCCTAGCTTTTATTTCGTTTAACCGATGATCACCGCGTAACAACAACAGGACCATTTCATTATTCACCATCACCGCTAAAGTTTTTACGGTTTTTTGAATTGGTATTTTCAGGAACTCCGCTACTTCCTCACAGGTTTTTTTGTTAGGTGTTGCAATTTTTTGTATGGGATTATTAGCTCGCTCACGTAATTTTTCTGGTGACAGCGCCTCAGCAAATTCAATGTTGGCTGCATAAGTTGAGCCCGGACAAAAAACGATGCCATCCTCACCCGAATCTGCCAATACGTGAAACTCATGCGAACCGCTACCGCCTATGGCTCCTGTATCTGCTTCCACCACACGAAAACTCAACCCCAAGCGTGTGAATATTCGGCTATAGGTGTCATACATAACCTGATAAGTTCGCTCCAGGCTCGCAACATCAACATGGAATGAATAGGCATCTTTCATTACAAATTCACGCGCACGCATCACACCAAAGCGAGGACGGATCTCGTCACGAAATTTGGTTTGAATCTGATAGAAAGTAAGTGGTAATTGGCGATAACTTTTTATTTCTCGCCGTACAATGTCAGTAATGACTTCTTCATGCGTAGGCCCAAAACAGAAATCACGTCGATGTCTATCTTTAATTCTCAGCATCAATGGTCCAAAATTGTTCCAACGCCCGGTCTCTTGCCACAATTCAGCTGGTTGTACTACAGGCATCAGAAGCTCCACTGCTCCGCTCTTATCCATTTCCTCCCGAACGATGTATTCGACCTTGCGCAAGACTTTCAAACCTAGTGGCATCCACGTGTATAGCCCACTTCCAAGACGCTTAATGAGGCCTGCGCGCAACATCAGCCTGTGGCTGACTAATTCTGCTTCAGCAGGAGACTCCTTGAGTGTGGATATAAAAAATTGTGATACACGCATCACCTAGTTCCATTGCAACAATTAAATGGAAGTAATTCTACCTCGAAAAACTTCTGTGCGTATTATTTGCCCACAACGTTCATGACAATGGCCTTTGGCAATGGAGTGCATTATCACTGTTTACACGTAATGTCTTTAATAAATTCCCCTTGAAGGAACCTGTTTGTCATAATTACGCCAATGACAATAAAATTAGAAGTATGTGCTTACTAAGCGATACTGCAAACTTTAAGATGGCACTAGACTGGCACACGTACTAAGTAGCACGGAAGAAACGCGGTAAATTGAACGAGAAATTTTATTAATATAATAATTGCTTTCAATCTAATATAAAATATGAAAAAATCCGTATCCATATTATTGGATGGATCACACGGGTAATCATATGATCGACCGTAATGGATATCGCTCCAATGTTGGTATTATTCTACTGAATAAGAAGAATGAGGTCTTCTGGGGCAAGCGTATTAAACAAAATTCCTGGCAATTTCCCCAAGGTGGCATCAACACGGGTGAGAGCCCAAAACAGGCTATGTACAGAGAGCTAACAGAGGAAATAGGTCTGAATCCTTGCCATATCGAGATCGTTGGACGCACACGTGACTGGTTACGCTATGAAGTGCCGGATCATCGGACAAAACGTGATTGGCGTGGAAATTACAGGGGACAAAAACAGATTTGGTATTTGTTGCGCTTGGTAGGACGTGATTCTGATGTGTCGCTGCGCACGAGCATTCGCCCTGAGTTCGATGCCTGGCGCTGGAATCAGTATTGGGTAGAATTGGGGTCGGTGGTCGAGTTTAAACGTCAAGTTTACCATCAAGCTCTAACTGAGTTAGCACGCTTACTCAATCTTGAATCCCGTAAAAGCAATAGTTACGGCAAGTATGACAGTAACTATGGCAGAGAGTAGGGTTTAGCTACGACCATGCCTACTAAACAGGTCAAATAATTTCATCTGAAAACCGGGTTCTAGCAGGATAATATTCTCTTAATTCGCAAATCAACTATTTGCACCGCATGCAGTCTACTACATTCAGGTTTCCACTCTAGATATGTCTAACAACTACTTCAATCCTGCGAATCTGTGCGCTACAAAATTTTGTTGTAAAACATTATAGTGTGGATATATTAGCGCTTGCCTTGAAACGTGAAAGAAACTGACATCAGGAAATATGATGCTACACTTTATAAACAAGCAACAAAATTATGAGCAAATGATTCATAAATGACAGTCCATAGAATGATTTGAATAAACTAGCTATCACGAAAACTACAGATACTTCCCTATTTTCCTAGTTTCCCTTTCCATATTAATTCCATGCTCCCCGTGGATTAGTATTAAATAAAAACTTCTTGTCAATTCGACTAAGTGCATACTGCTACTTCTGTTCTCTTTTAAGTTTAAGAATATAGATTTACTCCTGGAAATCAAGTAAAGTTAGCCATTGAATAATTAGAACATGGAGTCACCCATGACCGCTAAAGGACAATTGTTACAAGATCCATATTTAAACACTCTACGCAAAGAGCATATTTCAGTATCAATTTATCTGGTAAATGGCATTAAACTGCAAGGCCACATTGACTCATTCGATCAATATGTAGTGCTTCTTAAGAACACGGTTACACAAATGGTCTACAAGCACGCAATCTCTACCGTTGTCCCTGCCAAAACTTTCACCACTCCATTTGAGGCGCCAGTCACACCTGATGCTTGATCGTTCCGCTAGCAACACTATTGCTGGCACTAATGCTGCTATACTAGTTAGCCTAGATTTTGGCAATAACAATTACTCCGAAAATCTAGAAGAATTACGGCAACTAGCCACAAGCGATGGACTTACAATTCCAGCAGTGATTAAGGGTAAATGCTCTCAGCCCAATCCTGCAACCTACGCAGGTTATGGCAAGGTAAATGAAATTTCCCTAATACTGAAGAAAACTGGCGCCTCGCTGGTGATCTTTAATCATAATCTTTCTCCTGCTCAACAACGTAATTTAGAGCAACGTCTTCAGTGCCGCGTGATAGACCGTACCAGTCTAATTTTAGATATATTCGCACAGCGCGCTAGAAGTCACGAGGGAAAACTACAAGTGGAACTGGCTCAACTTGAATATCTTGCTACTCGCCTGGTACGTGGTTGGACTCACTTGGAACGACAAAAGGGCGGCATAGGTTTACGTGGTCCTGGCGAAACCCAACTGGAAACGGACCGACGATTGCTTGGAAAACGGGTTAAGCTACTTAAGGAGAAACTTGCAAAACTCCAGTGCCGACGGAATGTACAGCGACGTACCAGACAACGTGCTCATGTCATGTCAGTTTCTATTATTGGTTATACCAACGCGGGCAAGTCTACCCTGTTCAATGGCCTCACCCGAGCATGTGTCTATACTGCCAACCATTTTTTCGCTACACTGGATGCAACTACACGTAAATTATTTATCCAAGGGCATGGCCCACTGGTGGTTTCCGACACAGTGGGCTTCATCCGCGAGTTGCCACACACGATAATCGCCGCATTCCGGGCTACGTTAGAGGAAACCGTGCAGTCAGACATGCTACTGCATGTGGTGGATGCGGGCAGTCCTAATCGAGAAGAGCAAATTGAGGAAGTCAATAAGGTGCTGAAGGAAATTGGTGCTGATGCAATTCCGCAGATTCTGGTACTAAACAAAATAGATTTAATCAATTTATCATCAGGAATGTCTGGGTGTCGACGCAACGAGTATGGTAGAATAACGCAAATTCGGTTAAGTGCAAAAACCGGTGAGGGACTCGAATTTATTAGGATGGCGCTAGCCGAAACAATTGAACAACGTACTGCGTAATAGTGTAAAATATCTCTAGAGATAAGAGAGGCAACTAACAAATACACTAAAGTACACTACGATCAACTATCGAGTTGGCAAGTTGAGTAGTGCGTTTAGTATTCTCTTGTCAGGACTAAAACCCTAAAGGTTCTTACTAGACTATCTAATGGTCGAATTTAATTAATATTAATAACCGGAAAAATAAAGATCATCATGGCAAACGACCCACAGTGGGGACGAAAAAAAGGGGGCCCTGGTCCACCTGATCTGGACGAAATGTTACGCAACGTTACCAAAAAGATCAATGATCTTTTTGGACAAAAGCGCCGTGGTAATAATGGGTCTAGTGGTGGTGGTGGGTCTGGTGGTGGAAATTTAAAACGTTTTGCTAGTGGCTTGAGTCTTGGCGTGATTCTTGTAGCGCTAATAACGCTATGGATAGTCAGCAGCTTTTACATTGTCAATGAAGGTTATCGAGGAGTAGTTTTGCGTTTAGGTAAGTACAGTGAAACCACCCAGGCAGGGTTACGCTGGCACTTACCATATCCGTTGGAAACCGTAGAAAAGGTTAACGTAAGTCAAGTACGCACAGTTGAAATCGGCTACCGTACTACCGTGACAAACAAGGTGCTGAAGGAATCACTGATGATAACCGATGATGAAAACATTATTGATATTCAGTTTGCCGTGCAATACATCCTCAAGAATCCTGAAGATTACCTGTTTAATAACCGTAATCCGGACCTAGCAGTGCTACAGGTGGCAGAATCCTCGATTCGTGAAGTTATTGGCAAAAGCAGTATGGATTACGTACTCTACGAAGGACGCGAAGATGTAGCAGATAAATCGACCCAATTAATGCAAAAACTTCTAGATCATTATAATATAGGGATCGCTATCAGCAAAGTTACCATGCAGAACGCACAACCGCCACAACAAGTTCAGGCAGCATTTGACGATGCAGTTAAAGCGGGGCAGGATAAAGAACGACAAAAAAATGAAGGGGAGGCTTACGCTAATCAGGTTGTCCCCGTAGCTAAAGGTAATGCTGCTCGCCTAAAATCAGAGTCGGAGGGATACAAGCGGCGAGTGATCGAAAACGCCACCGGCGATGCTAGCCGTTTCAAACAAATCTTGGTTGAATATACTAAGGCGCCTGGTGTAACCCGTGATCGTCTTTACCTAGACATGATGCAGCATGTGCTATCTAACACAAACAAGATATTGATTGATCAAAAAAACAGTAACAGCTTGCTATATTTGCCTCTGGATAAACTGATTGAAAAGAGCGCCCCAGCTCGAGCTCCAGCCCCAGTACTCGAAACACCCCTAGCGATCGTACCGGAACCCGTAACGAACACCGCTACTCGCACGCAACGTACACGCGAAGCATTCCGCTTGCGCGCAAGGGAGCCAAGATAAATGAAAAACCAAAGCATACTAATTGGCGGCTTAATCGCTCTGTTCTTTCTGGCAGGCTCATCAATGTTTATTGTAGATCAGCGCGAGAAAGCCATCGTGTTCCAACTAGGTGAGGTAGTCTCGGTAAAGTCTGATCCAGGGTTATATTTCAAGATTCCTATGGTACAGAGTGTGCGCTTTTTTGATTCGCGTATATTGACCATGGATGCAGAAGAACCAGATCGGTATATCACCTCAGAAAAAAAGAATGTGCTAGTGGACCTGTTCGTCAAGTGGCGCATCATCGATGTTAAGCAATATTACATCAGTGTGCGAGGTGACGAAGATATGGCTAAGATTCGTCTGGCACAGACGGTAAACGCTAGTCTACGTGATGAATTTGGTAATCGTACGGTACACGAGGTAATTTCTGGCGAACGCGACCAGATTATGGAAATAATGCGTCAGAAGGCTGACAGGGATGCCCGCAAGATTGGAGTAGAGGTAGTGGACGTGCGGTTAAAGCGCGTTGACTTGCCAGCAGAAGTAAGCTTATCGGTCTACCGCCGAATGGAAGCAGAAAGAACACGTGTGGCTAATGAACTGCGCTCGACCGGTGCGGCAACATCTGAAAAGATTCGTGCCGATGCAGACCGTCAACGCGAGGTAATCATGGCAGAAGCTTATCGAGATGCCCAAGTGATCAAGGGACAAGGTGATGCCAAGGCTGCAGAAATCTACGCCGAAGCATTTCAGAAGAATCCAGAATTCTATTCTTTCTATCGCAGTTTGGAAGCTTATAAACAAAGTTTCCGGAACAAAGGTGACATAATGATTCTAGAGCCAACTTCCGAGTTTTTCAAATACTTGAAGGATCCAGGTAAGGGCGGAACATAAGTACTAAGAATCACCGTAATTCCAAGCTCACAAATTTGTTTATACTATTTTTATAGTACGGTATAGTTACTATACAAGTTTATTACTATTGGTTAGCAAAAAATCTCCGCTCAGAGCTTCGGTTTTTTTAGACGTCCTATATTGGGGTTATTAGAGCATGTGGGACACTTTGCTAATGGCATTTGCATTGATGTTAGTGTTGGAAGGGATACTACCGTTCTTACTGCCTGGTATTTGGCGCGAGACCTTCAAGAAGCTGATCGAGATTGGTGATAATCAAATACGTTTCATCGGCTTGACATCGATGCTGCTGGGATTGCTGTTTCTATACCTTGTGAAATAAATCCACATCGTCACACTTCAACTCAGTGTTGTCCGAACAATAAATATGCGTAATTGGGTTCTACCCGAATACATTGAAGATATTCTACCCGCGGAAGCACTGCGCATAGAAACGATGCGACGGCGCATTTTGGACTGGCTGTTAGTGCATGGTTATCAATTGGTGGCTCCGCCCATGCTGGAATTTGTAGAATCACTGATCTCGGGTAGCGGCGGTGATATGAATTTACGCATGTTCAAGATGGTTGATCAATTAAGCGGCAGAATGATGGGTTTACGTGCAGACATAACACCTCAGGCTGCGCGTATTGATGCTCACTTGCTGAATTGCAAAGGTATTACCCGTTTATGCTATGTAGGTAGTGTGCTACACACAGTACCGTCAGGATTGACTAGCACCCGCGAACCGCTCCAGATTGGTGCAGAAATTTTTGGCCATGCCGGATTGGAAAGTGATCTAGAAATCCAGAAGCTTATGTTGCAAGGTCTAGCAATTTCCGGAATAGATAAAATCCATCTTGACCTTGGCCATGTTGCCGTATTTCGTGGCCTTGTTAAAGGTGCTGAGATTCCGACGGGTTTGGAAGCGGAATTGTTTAGTGCACTACAAGCTAAGGATGTCTCCGGATTAAAGGAACTCTGCACGGGACTTGGTAAGTGTATAGACAAAAATGCGCGACAGGCCTTGATGTTGTTACCGAAACTATATGGTGACAAAAAGGTATTGGCACAAGCACGCAAATTTCTACCTGATTACCCAGAAATCAAGAAAGCACTAGATGAATTAGAAATAGTAGCAGCGGAATTGAAGTTAGTGGTGGATACGCTTACATTCGATCTGTCCGACTTACGTGGCTATCATTACCACAGCGGTATAGTATTCGCAGCCTATGCCGATGGTTACCCCAGCGCAGTTGCACTAGGCGGACGTTATGATGAAATTGGTAAGGCATTTGGAAGAGCTCGTCCAGCAACCGGATTTAGCATGGATTTACGTGAGTTATCGAGAATGATAAAAACCCACGATCCCTGTCCCAAGAGAATCCTAGCGCCATATAGAAAGAACGACAAAGGTCTTGAGAAAAGAATTGAGCAGCTTCGCATTAAGAACCAAATAGTGGTAGTGGAATTGCCAAAGCATGGGGGTGATAGAAATACATTTAACTGCGATAGAAAACTAGTATTACAAAATAAGGTATGGAAAGTTGTTGATATCTAATTTTATGCTCATAAACACTCAATTCCAGAATTACTTACCAGTACAATATTTGCTTTCTCTGCAAACTCTAAGGTTTCTGATGGAATATTTCTTAATGCTTAAGCAAGATGGTTAAAAACGTGGTTGTCATTGGCGCCCAGTGGGGTGACGAAGGAAAAGGCAAGATTGTGGATTGGCTGACAGATCACGCTCAGGGAGTGGTACGCTTCCAGGGTGGGCATAATGCTGGGCACACGCTAGTCATCGGTGGCAAAAAAACCGTTTTGCATTTGGTACCTTCTGGAATTTTGCACCAAAACATAGCTTGTTATATTGGCAACGGTGTGGTGGTATCCCTGCAAGCATTGCTTGAAGAAATCGACATGTTGGAGCAGGCTGGAGTTGACGTGCAGGGACGGCTACGTATCAGCAAAGCCTGTCCGCTCATTTTGCCCTACCACAGCGCGCTTGATAATGCTCGGGAAACAGCAATGGGTGCAGACAAGATTGGCACCACTGGACGAGGCATTGGCCCCGCCTATGAGGACAAGGTCGCACGGCGGGCAGTACGCATACAGGATTTATTCCACCGTGACCATTTTGCTGCCAAACTTGGTAAAATTCTTGATTATCACAATTTCGTACTGAAAAACTATTTTCGTGCGCCAATTGTAGATTTTCAGAAAACCATGGATGACACCATGTCTATGGCTGAACGCATTAAACCAATGGTAGCGGACGTCTCACGACTTTTATTTGAAGTCAACAAAGCAGGTAACAACTTGTTGTTTGAGGGTGCACAAGGGACGATGCTTGATATAGATCACGGCACCTATCCGTATGTTACCTCTAGTAATTG
>SMUY01098490.1_pt1 | contig 13560 bp, 11 predicted proteins | sample 2456441 | NCBI WGS metagenome assembly SMUY01 (sample SAMN11095931, study PRJNA526329) | marine sediment metagenome | biome: Marine sediment; feature: Surficial sediment; material: Deep marine sediment; isolation source: Hadal surficial sediment | place: Pacific Ocean | collected 2014-11 | depth...
CATGGAAGGCCGCACGACGCTGATCATCGCGCACCGCATGTCGACGGTGCGCCGGGCGGATCTGATCATCGTCATGGATCGCGGACGCATCCTGGAGACCGGCACGCACCACGAGCTGGTGGCGCGGCCGGGTCCCTACAAGGATCTCTACTCGCTGCAGTTCGTCGACTTTGCCGAAACGGCGCCGGGCCCGTGAGGTTCGCCGCAACTCCTGCCCGCAAAAGTGAAGACAATAGTGACGCGGCACACTAACTTGTTCGATCGGCTCGCTCTCGCCGTCGCTCCGGTCCTCGGTGCGGCCTGGCTCCGTGGTACGCGGGCCACCATGCGGCTGTCGTTTCACGGCAAGGAATCCGCACTGCCGCCGGACGGGGGCCCGTTGATCTACGCGTTCTGGCACGCGCAGCTAGGGCTGATGCCGTGGATGCAGCTTCGTCCCCCTACTGTTGTGCCGGTCTCTCGGTCCAAAGACGGCGAATGGACCGCGCGTCTGTTCGAGCGGCTCAACGCGGAGACGGTGCGGGGTTCCACCAGTCGCGGCGGTGCGACGGCGTTGCGTAGCCTGGTCCGCGCCGCGCGCGCCGGCAAGGATCTGGCGATAACCCCGGACGGCCCCAAGGGGCCCGCGGAGCGCGTCCAACCCGGCGCCGTCTGGTTGGCACGGCTGTCGGGGCGGCCGCTGCTGCCGGTGGCATTCGCCTGTCGGCCGTGCGTTCGCGTTGGTTCATGGGACCGCATGATCGTTCCCGTACCCTTCTCTCGTGGGGTCTTCGAGTACGGCGAGCTGCTTTGGGTGCGGCGTGATGCCGACGCGGATGTCAGCGAGGAAGCGCGCGCCGAGCTGGAGCGGCTCCTTGGCGAGACCACCAACCGCGCGGAGCGGCGGCTGGTAACATAAGGCGATGATTCGGAGTATGAGTGGCTATGGACGGGGAGTCGCGGGCGACGAGGGCGTGCGGATCGCATTCGAGTTGCGTTCCGTGAACCATCGTTTCTGTCGCGTCGGCACGCACCTTCCCGGGGAGCTCACGTTCTTCGAGGGGACGGCACGTCAGCTCATCGCCGAGCGCATCGAACGCGGCAAGGTCGACCTCTCCGGCACCCTCCGTGGGCCGCGGGGGCTCCCGGAGGTACAGATCAATCGCGACCTGGCGAAGAGCTACAAGGAATCGATGGTCTCCCTCGCCGCCGAGCTCGGCATCGAAGCCAACATAGACCTTGGCATGCTTACCGCGCTTCCGGGTGTTGTTTCGGGGCAAACTACGCCGCAGATCGATCCCGAGCGGGACGCCCCCATCGTGCGAGCGGCGCTCATTGCCGCACTGGACGCGCTCGATGAGATGCGCCTTGCCGAGGGCAGCCACCTCGCGGTGGACATGGCCGCACGATTGCAGATCATCACCGGGATGGTGGAGCGCATCCAGGAAATGAGCGGCGATCTTCCGCGGCGCTACCGTGATTTGCTGAAGGTCCGCATCGAGTCACTACTAGAGGACGCCGCCGGCGAGGTTGATGACGCGCGGTTGGCCCAGGAAGTTGCGCACTACGCGGACCGTTCGGACATCACCGAGGAGCTCGTGCGACTGCGGAGCCACGTCGAGAAGGCCGGTGGTTTGCTGGAGAGCGGTGGCGCGGTAGGACGTTCGCTGGAGTTCTTGCTGCAGGAAATGCATCGCGAGATCAACACCATCGGCGCCAAGGCCAAGGTGGTGGAGATCGGCGACCTGGTGGTCGATCTCAAGAGTGAGCTGGAGCGCGTGCGCGAGCAGGTGCAGAATATTGAGTGACGATCCGTCGGCGCCATGCTTTGTGTTGTCCGCCCCCTCGGGAGCCGGCAAGACGACGCTGGCGCATGCCGTCCTGCAGCGCGTCGGCGGGGTGGCGCGCACCGTGTCTTGGACGACACGCACGCCGCGGATTGGGGAGACGGACGGCGTGGACTATAGTTTCGTGACGCAGGATTCTTTCGCCGCCCAGGTCGACGCCGGTGGTTTTCTGGAGAGCGCGCAGGTGCACGGATTCAGCTACGGCACGCCCGCCAGCGAGGTGGAACGCATTCTTTCCACGGGCCACGCGCCCCTCATGGTCATTGACGTGCAGGGCGCCGCGGCGGTTCGCGAGCGGCTCGCGGAGGCGGTGACGATCTTTGTGGTGCCGCCTTCGAAACAGGTGCTGGAGGAGCGCCTCGGGGGGCGTGAAGGGGCCGACCCGGCGAGCGACGAGCGGATTTTCCGCCGCTTGGGCGTGGCGGCGGAGGAGATCGCGCAGTTCGTGCGGTACGATTACGTGATTATCAATGATGACTTTGACCAAGCGGTTCGCGAGCTCGAAGGGATTCTGATCGCTGAGCGGTGCAGACGGCGGGCGCGTACGCGCGCGGCCAACGAGATTCTCGAATCATTCCGATGATCAGCCGAGGAAAAAATGCTGAACGATAGCTACTATTTGTTTGTCGAAGTGGCGGCGCAGCGATGCTCGCAGCTCATGCGGGGCGCCAAGCCGAAGATCGATCTGCGGGCGCACAAGTATTCCACCATCGCTTGCGCAGAAGTGAAGGAAGACCTGATTCCGTGGCGGACGGCAAGCGACGAGGAAATCGCCGCCGAGCTGGCTGCCGCCGCCGCCGAAAAGGCTGATGTCGGAGACCCCCTCGCGCGGATACCGCAGCTCGAAGTGGTGAAGGAAAACGAGTAAGACCGTGCCCGGCCCGCGGGTCTTGCTCGCCGTAACCGGAAGCATCGCAGCGTACAAGGCCTGCGAAGTGACCCGGCGTCTGCAAGACCGCGGCGTCGAGGTCCGCGTGGCGATGACGCCCAACGCCGCGCGGTTTGTCAGCCCGTTGACCCTTGCCGCGCTGTCGGGCCACCGGGTGCTGCAGAGCTTGTTCGAGGACGGCCGTCCGGAGCGCATGGAGCACCTGCGCTGGGCGGAAGAGTGCGATGCCCTGTGTGTGGCGCCGGCGAGCGCCGACTTCATCGCCAAGATGGCGCTCGGGCTGGCGGATGATCTTCCCTCGACGATGCACCTTGCCTTCGAGGGGCAGGTTCTCGTCGCTCCAGCAATGGAAGATCATATGTGGCTTCACGCGGCGGTGCAGCAGAACGTCGAGACGTTGCGCGCGCGGGGCGTCAAGATTGTACAGCCGGCCACCGGTCCCCTCGCTTCCGGCCGGCACGGACCCGGGCGTTTGGCGGAGCCACCGGTGATTGTCGACGCGATCATGGAGTCGCTCGTTGTCGATACCGGCCACCGGCCCCTCGCCGGGTTGAACGTGCTGGTTTCGGCAGGGCCCACGCGTGAGCACTTCGATCCGGTTCGCGTGCTCACCAACCCGTCAACCGGCAAGATGGGGTACGCCGTTGCGGTTGCTGCGCGGCGGCTCGGCGCCGACGTGACCCTGGTAAGCGGCCCGACGGAGATCCCCGACCCCGCCGGGATCGACACGATGCGCGTTGTCGATGCCGAAGAGATGCGTGTCCGGATGCTGGGATGTGCCCGACGTGCGGATGTCGTGGTGATGGCGGCCGCGGTAAGTGATTTTCGTCCCCTGCGGCGCGCCGCCGAGAAGCTCGAGAAAGCCGACGATGAGGGGTTGTCGCTGCGCCTGGAGCGTACCGCCGACATCCTGGAGGAGCTGGGTCGGGTCCCTGGCGAGCGTACCCTGGTGGGTTTTGCTGCGGAGACCTCCGATCTCGAAGGCCGTGCCCGGGAGAAACTCGAGCGCAAGGGATGCGACCTGATGGTCGCCAATCTTGTAGGGAGAGCCGGGGCCGGGTTTGCCGCCGATACCAACGAAGTCATCATCCTGGATCGGTTCGGAGGGCGGGCGGAGGTCGGTCCGGCACCGAAGGCGGAGATCGCCACCCTGGTCTTGGATGCCGTCATCGCGTTTCGGCGCCACCTCGGCGTAGTCAGCCCCGAGAAGGCCGGGTGAGCAGCGACTCCATTCGCGACCGGGTAAAGCACCAACTCGCCGACCACCTGGAGCGCCTGGAAGGCGAAGGACTGTGGGGCCTTGTCATCCCGGAGCCCGGTCCCATGGTTGGCTCGGCCAACACTGCCGCGCCCGACGATGTGCAGCCTATTGGCTCGGGTGTCGCGACACCGCCCGGCGAATCGTCGTTGCGGCCCGTGGAGGCGGAGGCGCTCGCGTGCGTCGCCTGTCGTCTGCACGAAACGCGCACCAAGGTTGTGTTCGGAGTCGGTAATCCGAGCGCCCGCCTGATGTTCATCGGCGAGGGTCCGGGCCGAGACGAGGATCTGCAGGGTGAGCCTTTCGTCGGTCCTGCCGGCCGGCTGCTTACCAAGATCATCGAGGCAATGGGGTACGAGCGCGAGGACGTTTACATCGCCAACGCCGTAAAGTGCCGGCCGCCGCAGAACCGCGACCCGCATGCCGACGAGGTCGCCGCTTGTCGTCACTTCCTCATGCGTCAGGTGGCGTTGATCGAGCCCGAGATCATCGTCCTGCTCGGTCTCTCGGCGATCCGTACTGTGCTGGACCTGAACACGCCACTGTCGCGGTTGCGCGGCAGCTTTCGGGAATGGAACGGAACCCGGGTGATGTGCACCTACCATCCCGCGTATTTGTTGCGGACCCCGAGCGCCAAAGGCATGGTGTGGGACGATATGAAGATGGTCCGCGCTGCGCTCGACGCGGCGGTAGCCGACTGAACCGGTGATCGCTGACCGTGCACACCGGAGACCTGTTTCAGAGCGCCCGGGACGACGTCTTTGCCGAAGTTGCCGTGCCGGTCCCGGCGGGCACGACGTTTACCTATCGCATCCCGCCGCACGCCACCGCCCTGGTGATGCCGGGCTCGCGCGTGGTGGTGAAGTTTTCAGGGCGTCGCCTCACCGGCGTGGTCACGGCGACTCGCTCGCGTCCGCCGCAGGGCGTTGCGCCAGGCAAGATCCAAGACCTCGACGATTGCCTGGACGCGACCCCGCTGCTGTCGCCGGTGTTGCTGGCATTGACCCGGTGGGTTGCCGAGCAGACCATGTCGAGCTGGGGAGAAGCGTTGCGCACGTCGCTTCCCAGCGGCATCGACCGAATTTCGCGACGGCGTATCAGGCTCACCGCGGCGGGGCGCCGCGCCGCGGAGTCCAACGGCGGTAGCGACCGCGACGCCACCCTCTCAAACGATGCCCGTGCGGTACTCGAAGCCCTGTCGAAGGGCAGCGAAGGGGCTCGCACCTTGGGCTCGTTGCGGCGCTCTAGGGCCGGTGCCACCTGCGCGCGGCTCTACGAGCTGGCCCGCCGAGAGCTCGTCGAGATTGAGGACGAGTGGTCTTCGGGCGTCGGGGGCCGCTGGCGCAACGTCATCGTCCCCGCCCGTCACATCACCCGGCAGGTAGCCCTCGAACGCACCGCACGGGCGCCGGCGCAGCGGCGGGTGCTCGAGCTGCTGTGGGGGCAGGCCGGGGGACTAGCGATTGATGCGGTGCGCGAGGCGGCGAACTGTGGCGTTTCGGTGGTCAACTCCATGGTGTCACGCGGGCTGGTCGAAACACGCCGGGAAGCGATGGCAGTTGACCAGCGTGGTACCTGGTCGGGAGGCGACGACGGGGCGGGGCGGTTTGTGCTGATGCCGAGTCAGCAGCAGGCTCTGGATCGTATCCTGCAGATGTCTGGTGGCTTCAACACGGTGCTGTTGCACGGCGTTACGGGGAGCGGCAAGACCGAGGTCTATTTGCGCGCCGCCAAACGCATTATCAGCGGCGGCCGCACGGCGCTGCTGCTGGTCCCCGAGATCGGCCTGACGCCGCTGCTGGCGCATCGCGCCAAGGCGGTTCTCGGCGACGCCGTCGGTGTGTTGCATTCAGGAATGTCTCAGGGCGAGCGGCTGGCCAATTGGTGGCGTGCTCGCAGTGGGGCTATTCGCGTGATCATCGGGCCGCGCTCTGCGGTGTTCGCGCCCCTCGAGGATGTCGGGCTCATCGTCGTGGACGAAGAGCAGGATGGCGCCTACAAACAGGATGAGACACCGCGCTACCACGGGCGCCAGGTGGCGCTGCGCCGGGCCCAGTTGGAGAGCGCGATTGTGGTCATGGGCTCGGCCACACCCGCGGTGGAGACTTTTTTCGCCGCTTCGCAGGGTCGGCATGAGATCCTGTCCATGCCGGATCGCGTTGCCGACCGACCGCTGCCGCGGGTCGAGGTGGTGGACATGCGGGAGGAGTGGAAGCGCACCGGGCGCAGCTTGCTCTCCGAGCGCCTCGAGGAGCAGTTGGAGGAATGCCTGCGGCGTGGCCACCAGGCCCTCCTGCTGCTCAACCGTCGGGGCTTCGCCGCGTCCTTGTTGTGCCGCTCCTGCGGCCAGCGCATTCCGTGTCCGGAGTGCTCGGTGAGTCTGACGCTGCACCGCACCGAGCGCGCCTTGCGCTGTCACTATTGTGATCATCGCACGCCGGTTCCGGAGGCCTGCCCGGTCTGCGGTTCGTCGCAGCTTCACGAGGTCGGCCACGGCACGCAACAGCTGGAGCAAGCGGTCACCAGCCGTTTTCCGCAGGCTCGTGTGCGCCGTTTCGACGCCGACGAGACCCGCCGCAAGGGCGCCCACGCGGAGATTCTCTCCGCCTTCGGCCGTGGCGAGCTCGACCTCTTGGTGGGTACGCAGATGCTCGCCAAAGGGCACGATTTTCCAGGCGTCACCCTGGTGGGGGCGGTGGGCGCCGACGACGCCCTCGGACTGCCGGACTTCCGCGCCGCCGAGCGTACCTTTCAGTTGCTCACCCAGATGGCCGGGCGGGCGGGGCGCGGAGAGGACCCCGGCCGCGTGGTGCTGCAAGCGTATCAGCCGGAGCATTACGCCATCGCCGCCGCCGCCGAGCACGACTACGCTGCCTTTTACGCCCGAGAGATCGACTTTCGACGTCGGCTGGCGTACCCGCCGTTCGAAGCGCTGGTGGCTTGCGTGTGCCGGGGGCGCAACGCGATGGTGGTCAAGGAGGAGGCGGATCACCTGGCGGGGGCGTTGCGCGAGCGTGCCGGCAGCGCCATCCATGTGCTCGGACCCGCATCCCCGCCGCTGGACAAGCTACGGGGCCGTCACCGGGTGCAGGTGCTGTTGCGCGGCAAGGATCGGCGCGCCCTGCGGTTATTGCTGCGCGACGCCCTGCACGGTTTGCGCCAGGAGCGGCGAGCTCCGCGAGATCTCCGTATTGACGTGGATCCGCTCAATTTGATGTAGTGGGCGAGCTGGGGCTTGGAATCAGCTTGAGAGTGGGTTCAATTTTATTGATTTCCCACCACCCGCCCCCGGCCTCTCGGCGCCTCCGGCGCCTCGCTGCCCGCTGGGCGCGTAGGTGGGGCGAGGCGGCTTGCATACGGCGGGCGATTGTTCCGTTCCTCGCACAGGTGGAAGCGGCGCGCGTATACAGACAGGCGCCCTTCGTGTTCCTCTGGCAAACAGCGGGCAAGGGAGCTGCAGTAGGCAGCGACCGGAGGGGACAGGGTGGCGGGCATTCAAAAAATCAGGAAGTCTCTAGGCCGCCACCCTCTCGATGCGGAAAGTCCGAGGTGCCAGATCGCGCCCGCAGCGTAATGAGCGGGCGCCAGGGCGTGGGAGGACAAGGCGCGCGCAGATTCGGGAGCGGAGGCGTACCTTTAGGTACGTCGAGCATCCCGAATCAAGCGCAACGCAGTCATCGTGCGCCCTGGCGCTCGCGAATAGGGCGGGGGTTGGTTTGGACCCAGTACTCGATACGCCAGCTGGCCACCGCATCGCTCGCATCGCCTTCAATGAGACCGTCGCCGGTCACCGGCATGCTGGACTTCGCCGCGATCTGAAACGACTGATTGGTGGCCCCCAAGCGGCGGCCGCTTTGGTCCAGTAAATGCACGACGATGGTCACGCGAAATCCCTCGTCGGCGGGGTTTTCCACCGTGCAGTTCCAGGCGTAGGTGGCCTCGGTGGTGGACGCGTGGGTCCAGGTGAAACGTGGTGTGAGGATGCGTAGCGGGCCGTCGGTGGCACCGCGGGCACGCTCGGCCAGCGCCCCGGCACCTTCGCGCGGGGACGGTAGCGGGCCGGAGAGCGTCGTCGGTCCGACCGCTCGGGGTGGCGAGATACAGGCGCCGCCGAGGATGGCGGCGAAGAAGATCGTAAGGGTGATTCGGAGTGTTGCAGGGTGGTCCATACGCATGTTCCCAGCATAACCGATGGGGACTATTTCTTTCTGATTGCCACCACCCGCCCCCGACCTCTCGGAGCCTGCGGCGCCTCGCTGCCCACTGCCCGCGAAGGTGGGAGAGTTCCGCCGTCCGCTCGCCAAATAGGTGACTGGCGGCGCGGAAGAAACCCGCTATAGTCGGGGCGATGAGTACCCGCGACCGTCACTTCATCCACCTGCACAACCACACCAACTTCTCGCTGCTCGACGGCGCCACGCGGATCGATCGCCTCGTCGACCACTGCTGCAAGCAGGGCATGCGCGCGGTGGCGATTACCGACCACGGCAACATGTTCGGAGTGGTGCAGTTCTACCGCGCGGCGCGGGATAACGGGCTCAAGCCGATTCTCGGCATGGAAGCCTATCTGGCGGCCGGGTCACTTCATGACCGCGGCAATACGGGCTCCGGACGCGAGCGTTTTCACCAGCTGCTGCTCGCCAAGGACCGCGATGGATACCGCAACCTGATGAAGCTCTCCTCGGTAGGCTACCTGGAGGGCTTTTACTACAAGCCGCGTATCGACAAGGAGATCCTCGCCTCCCACTCGCAGGGGCTTATCGCCACCAGCTCGTGTCTGTCGGGCGAGGTGCCGCAACACCTGCTGCGTGACGATTACGAGGGGGCGAGAGCCGTACTCGGCGAGCTCGTCGACATCTTCGGTCAGGACAACGTCTACGTGGAACTACAGGATCAGGGCCTGCCGGAGCAGCAGCAGATCAATCCCCAGCTCATCCGTCTCGCCGCCGAACTCGACCTGCCGCTCATCGCCACCAACGATTGTCATTACCTGCAGCAGGCAGACGCCCGCGCCCACGACGCGTTGCTGTGCATCCAGACTGGCAAGGCGATGTCCGAGCCGCAGCGCATGAAGTTCCCCAACGATCAGTTCTACGTGAAAACGCCGGAGGAGATGTGGAAGGTTTTCGCCGCGGTGCCCGAGGCTCTGCTCAACACGGAGAAAGTGGCCGAGCGCTGCAACGTGGTGCTCAACTTCGGCGAAAACCACCTGCCACGCTTCCCGGTGCCGGAAGGCGAAACGTCCAACGAGTACCTGGAGAAGGTGGTGCGGGAGGGGTTCGAAGGTCGCCTTGAAGCGCTGCGACACGCTACTGCCGGGAACGGAGAGGTAGCCCGGTGGGCCGGCAAGCATACCCCCGAGGAGTACCACGAGCGTCTCGAAACGGAGCTCTTCACCATCGCCTCGATGGGCTTCGCGGGCTATTTTCTCATCGTCTGGGACTTCATTCGGTACGCCAAAGAAGCGGGCATCCCGGTGGGCCCTGGGCGCGGCAGCGCCGCCGGCAGCCTGGTGGCCTACTCCCTTGGCATTACCGACATTGATCCCCTCGAGTATGGGTTGTTCTTCGAGCGCTTTCTCAATCCAGAGCGCATCAGCCTCCCGGATATCGACATCGACTTCTGCATGCGACGCCGCGGAGAAGTGATCGACTACGTGGCCGACAAGTACGGCCGCGACCGCGTGGCACACATCATCACCTTCGGAACCATGGCGGCGAAGGCGGCGATTCGCGACGTCGGCCGCGTCCTGGACCTCTCCTATGGTGACGTCGACCGCGTCGCCAAGCTCATTCCCAACGAGCTCGATACCACCCTCGACGCCGCGGTGAAGTCGGTTCCGGCGTTGCAGGAGGCGATCAAGAAGGATCCCCGCGTGGCCGAGCTGGTCGATCTGGCGCGCCAGCTCGAAGGGCAGGTCAGACATGCGTCGACGCACGCCGCCGGCGTCGTCATCGCCGACCGGCCGTTGACCGACTACGTGCCGCTGTATTGCCCCCCGGCGGGATCCGGCGGCAAGCAGGAGCATGCCGTCGCGACGCAGTACCCGATGAACGACGTCGAAGCCATCGGCTTGCTGAAGATGGACTTCCTCGGGCTCAAGACCCTCACTGTCGTCCATGATGCGCTCGAGTCGATCGCCCGGGAGACGGGGGTGAAAATGAACAGTTCCGACATTCCCATCGACGACCCGGAGACCTTCAAGATCTTCGCCGCCGGCAGCACCACGGGCATCTTTCAGTTCGAGTCGTCCGGCATGCGTGACGCCCTGCGCAAGCTCGGTCCGAGTCGCATCGAGGACCTCATCGCGATGAACGCGCTGTATCGTCCGGGGCCCATCGGCTCGGGGATGATCGACGAGTACATCCGGCGCAAGCACGACCCCGCCCGGGTCAAGTACCTGTTGCCGCAGCTCGAGGACATCCAGAAGGAGACCTACGGCGTCATCGTCTACCAGGAGCAGGTCATGCAGATCGCTTCCGAGCTCGCCGGCTTCACGCTCGGCGAGGCGGACGTGCTGCGCAAGGCGATGGGCAAGAAAAAACCCGAGGTGATGGCGTCGATGGAGGAGAAGTTCATCGGTGGGTGCAAGGAGCGCGCCGTGCCGGCGGATCTCGCCAAGAAGATCTGGGACCAGGTGGTGGAGTTTGCCGGATATGGCTTTAACAAGGCGCATTCGGCCGCCTACGCCGTGCTTGCTTACCAGACCGGCTACCTCAAGGCGAACTATCCGGTGCACTTCATGGCGGCGTTGCTGACCTCCGATCACGACGTTACCGACAAGGTGGTGCGCTACATATCCGAGTGTCGCGACATGGAGATCCCGGTGCTTCCGCCCGACGTCAACGAAAGCTACATGAGCTTTACCCCTACCGGTGACTCCATCCGGTTCGGGCTCGCCGCTGTCAAGGGAGTCGGGGAGGGGGCCGTGCTGGCTATCCTCGAGGCGCGGGAGCGGCTCGCGTCGTTCTCCAGTCTCTACGAGTTTTGCGAAGAGGTCGATCTCGGCAAGGGTATCAACCGGCGTACTATCGACAGCCTCATCAAGTGCGGTGCGTTCGATTCGATGATGCTGCGCGAGGGTGCCGAGCCCGATCCCGGCGACACACGTGCCAAGTTGATGGCGATGCTGGATGGCGCCCTGGACAGCGGTCAGCGGCGACAGCGCGAGCGACGCATGGGACAGACCAACCTGTTTGCCGATCTGGAAACCGATGCCGGCACCGGGGCGACACTGCCGCCTGATCTTCCGGCCTCCAGTTATCAGCGCTGGGAAGAGCGCGAAGTTCTCACCGCCGAAAAGGAGTCGCTCGGTTTCTACATCACCGGCCACCCGCTGGAGCGTTACCGGCGTGAGCTGGAGGAGTTTGCCAACGCCACGACGGCGAAACTGGCGCACATGGGCGGCGCTCAGGAGGTGGCCCTCGGCGCCATTATTACGAGCATCCGGGACCTGAAGACCCGCAAAGGCGAGCGCATGGCGGTGCTGCAGGTCGAGGATCTCGAAGGCTACGCCGAAGTGGTGGTATTTCCCGACGCCTATCGTGCCTGCTTCAACTTGCTGAATGAGGACGAGGCGGTGCTCATCAGTGGGAGGCCGGAAAAGGAAGAAGAGGCGGCGCGTATGATCGCCAGCGACATCCAGCCACTGACGGAGTTCTTCGAGCAAAAGGCCAACGCCAAGACGCGGGAAGTGCTGATTTCGGTGACCCTCAGCGGGCTGCCCGACGAGCTGCCGGAACGGCTGCGCGACGTGCTCGAGCGCCACCGCGGTGAAGTTCCAGTTTCGTTACGGTTGCAGCGCCCCCATCCCGAGGGATTTCGCGCCCATGTGGAACCGAATCGCTTCCTCTGGGTTGCCCCGAGTCCGGAGCTGGTGAACGAGCTCGAGGATCTCCTCGGCGAAGGTTCTGTTCGTCTGCGGCGATGAAGGAGTCGGCCCCCGATTCTTCTTCCTCTTTCTCTTCTTCCTACCCGGTTCGGCTCAACATCGCTTCGCGCCTCGCGGAGGGCGCCATCGACGCTGGATGGGGGTCCGACGTTGCTTTTCACTACCGTGGCCGCCTGATCACTTATGGGCAAGTGCGCGACAGCGCGGCCCGCTGGGCCGGCGCCTTGGAGGGGCTCGGGGTGGCCCCCGAGCAGCGTGTCCTGCTGGCGTTGCCCGATGCGCCCGCCTTCCCGGCGGCGTTCCTGGGGTCCGTCTGGCGTGGCGCGGTGGCGGTTCCGGTGAACCCGTATCTGACCCCGGATCGATACGAGTTCTATCTGCGGGACAGTCGCGCCGTAGTCGCCGTGGTTGCCCCGTGGCTGGTGGAAGCGGTGCTGGTTGCGGCGCCGCGGCTGCCTTGGCTGCGTGAAATTGTCGTGTGCGCCGACCCGGAGGCGCCCGGAAGCGAGTCCGACGACGGCGCCCGGCGCGCGCCGGTGAGCGCCGGCGGACCGCGCGTCCACGATGGTGATGCTCTGGCGGCACAAGCGGCACCGGTTGCAGCGGCGGACTGCCATTGCGACGAGCCCGCGTTGTGGCTCTATACCTCCGGGAGCACGGGCTCGCCCAAGGGCGCCATTCACCTGCAGCACGACATCTGGGTGTCGGCCGACTGCTGGGGGCGGCGCACGATGCAGATGACACGGGAGCACGTGCATCTGTCAGCGTCGAAGCTCTACTTCGCCTACGGTCTGGGAAACAGCCTGTATTGCCCCATGTGGACGGGAGGCAGCGCGGTGTTGGTGCCGGAAAAGCCGACGCCCGCCAACATGGTGGACGCTATCCGCGTCCACGGAGTCACGCACTTCTACGCCGTGCCGACGTTCTATAACGCTCTCTTGGCCGACCCGGGGTTCATCGGGCTGGTCTCGGATGGTGCTCTGGCCAGCCTGCAGGTATGCGTATCGGCCGGTGACATGCTGCCCGCGCCCCTCTGCGAACGCTGGATGGAGACCACCGGAGTGCCGCTGCTCGATGGCATCGGGTCCACTGAGTTGCTCCACATCTTCATTGCCAACCGGGTCGACGACGTACGGCCGGGGTGTTCCGGTCGGCCGATTCCCGGCTACCAGGCGCGCATCGTCGACCGGAGCGGAGCGGATCTGGGGGACGACAGCATCGGCGACCTCTGGATTCGGGGCGACTCTGCCTGTGCCGGCTATTGGAACCGACACGCCGATACCAAGCGATCGGTGCGCGGCGAGTGGTTCGTCACCGGCGACAAGTACCGACGCGACAGCGACGGCTACTACTGGTACACGGGACGCTCCGACGACATGTTCAAGGTGCACGGGCAGTGGGTCAGCCCGACGCGGGTGGAAGGCGTGCTGCTCGGGCACGAGGCCGTACACGAGGTGGCGGTGGTGGCGTCCAAAGACGATCGGGGACTTTCGTGTGGCATCGCCTATGTGGTTCCGTCCATGGAGACTCAGGGCCTCGCCGATCGTCTGCGGGCACACGCGGCGGAGCGGCTGTCGGGCTATCTGGTGCCGGCGCGGATCGAGTTCGTCGAAGAGCTACCCAAGACGCCGACGGGCAAGATCCAGCGCTTCCTGCTGCGCGAGCGCGAGGGCGCGCGCTTGGCGACCCATTGAGA
>SMUY01087808.1_pt1 | contig 13552 bp, 11 predicted proteins | sample 2456441 | NCBI WGS metagenome assembly SMUY01 (sample SAMN11095931, study PRJNA526329) | marine sediment metagenome | biome: Marine sediment; feature: Surficial sediment; material: Deep marine sediment; isolation source: Hadal surficial sediment | place: Pacific Ocean | collected 2014-11 | depth...
ATTGAGATCCTTGGTGTGAAAATCAATGAAACCCAGTCTGGTCAGGGCTGCGAGCAGCAACCCAAACGAGAATCCCACGGCCGAACGGGGTTGGCCATCGTGTTCGAAGCTCCAGACGGGGGCGTTTACTCTGGCCGCGCTTTTTGCCAGGGTGCCGCCTGTAGTCACGGCCATCACCACGGCTCCTTGTTCTACCGCCCGATCGAAAGCGGATAGCGTTTCTTCCGTATTTCCGGAATGGGACGAAGCGATCAGCAGCGTCCGACCGTCGGACACAAAGCCGGGCAGATCGTAATTTCGCCAGATTAGGATGGGAACCTTTGCCGAAGGTATGGCGTAAGAGGCCAACAGGTCGCCTCCGATGGCGGAGCCCCCCATGCCGGCGATGACTACCTGGGTCACCTGATCTACATCCGGAAGCGGATACCGCTGCCCAAGCTCCCAGGCCGCCTTAAGTTGGCCTGGTAGATCGTTGATGTACCCCAGCATGTCCAAAGGATCGAGCTCCTTGAAGCGCTCCGGTTCATCCAGAATCACTCTTCCTCCTCTGCGAGCCGATAAACCGCGCGCCGCGGCCAGCCGGTTTCGGCTGCCACCTGGCGTGCAGCTTCGGATCGCCGCATTCCCTCGGAGATTCGACGCGAAACGACCTCTCGGACGCTGTCTTCGTCCCATTCCGACATCCAATCCGCGCCTCCAATCACCAGGGTGATCTCACCGCGCGGCTGCTCTCGTTCAAACTGCAGGCGCACTTCGGACAACGTGCCTCGGACAATCTCCTCGAACTTCTTGGTCAACTCTCGGCAGACCGCGATTTGCCGATCTGGACCGAACACCGCTTCCAGGTCCTGAAGCGTATCGCGCAGCCGGTGGGGAGCCTCCAGCGCCAGCATCGTGCGGCGTTCTGAAGCCAACTCCTGTATCGCTTTCTGCCTTCGACCCGCCTTACGTGGCAGCCAACCCAGGAATACAAAAGAATCGGTAGGAAGCCCGGAGGCGACTATGGCCGCCATGGGCGCGGAGGGTCCCGGGATAGGACTTACTTCGTGACCCGCGGCCGCGGCCGCGCGCACCAACTTGAAGCCGGGGTCCGACACCAGCGGAGTTCCCGCATCCGAGACAAGTGCCACCGAGCCGCTTGAGAGGTGATCGAGCATCAGTTGCAGACGAACTGCTTCGTTGTGATCGTGGTAACTGAGCAGGGGCGTCTTGATCTCATAACGGTCGAGAAGTTTTCGAGTGTGCCGCGTGTCTTCTGCCGCGATGATATCCACTTCGCGCAGCACCCGCAGTGCCCGAAGCGTGACGTCTTCCAGGTTGCCGATGGGCGTAGATACCAGGTATAGAGTTCCCACGCGCGTATTTTAGCAGAGCAGACTAAGGTCGACTTTGCGGGCCGGCCCGTGGGGCGGGGCTCCAATGGATAAGGTGATCGGTGTGAGGGCAGAGAATAAAAGAGCCCGGCCTATGGCCGGGCTTCTGGCTAAAACTGTCGCGGGCTTCTAATTCTTAGGCCACTAAATCTGGAGGGTTGTCTCCGGACGCCTCGTCGGACTCGGAAGAATCGTTCTCCGCCTCCGCAGATTCATCGGAGGTCTCGTCTTCGGACCCGGAAGCTTCTCCCATATCCTCCACAAGCTCATCGGAGGTTTCCTCTTCGGACCCGGAAGCTTCTCCCATATCCTCCACAAGCTCATCGGAGGTTTCCTCTTCAGACCCGGCAGCTTCGTCCATATCCTCCACAAGCTCATCGGAGGTCTCGTCTTCGGACCCGGCAGCTTCGTCCATATCCTCCACAAGCTCATCGGAGGTTTCCTCTTCAGACCCAGAAGCTTCTTCCATTTCGTCCGAAGGCTCATCGGAAGCCTCCTCTTCGGGCCCAGAAGCTTCTTCCATTTCGTCCGAAGGCTCATCGGAGGTTTCCTCTTCAGACCCGGAAGTTTCTTCCGCCTCGTCCGCAGGCACATCGGAGCTTTGCTCCTCGACCCCGGAAACTTCCTCCGCCCTCCAAGATGTTTCTCCCACCACACCCTCGGCCGGATCGTCCGTTGGCTCGGCGGTCCAGGATGTCACGTCAAAACCTTCCGCCCGAACTTGCACTGCCTGGGGGCCCTTTTCAGTGTCTTCGATCACAAAGGACACCTTCTCGCCCTTCTCCAAGTTTCGGTAACCTTCGCCTTCAATGCCGGTGAAATGCACAAAGACTTCGCTCTCTTCACCGTCAGGCGCGATGAAGCCATAGCCCTTGACCCGGCTGAACCACTTCACCGTTCCAGACATTCGTTCGGCTGCCATTCTTGACTCCTCCACGGAACGGACCCCATCTGGGGGTCCCTTCATTAGAACGGGCGCAGGATAGCACAGGAGGGTTTCTCAGTCAACGCACCCTATCTAAAGGGGGTCTGTTAACCGCCCCCTCCCTGAAAACCGCTGTACGTAGGGCTTTGTGGTAGACTCCGCGAACTCATCCAGAGAGGCTGAGGGACCGGCCCTGCGAAGCCTCGGCAACCTCCCGCGAGGAGGTGCCAATTCCGGCAGAAGCGGCGGAACAGATCCGCCAAATTTCTGGAAGATGAGGGATGATCGTGAAGTTTCGCGGCCCCTTCGTCCAGAAGGGGCCTTTTTCCTTGATAGGTGGGGGAATGAACCCCCGATATTTATTCGCAGCGAGGATTGGAAGGCAGGTATGGGAAGAATCCTGACCCAGACGCTTGGCTACCCACGTATCGGTACCGATCGTGAGCTCAAGAGGGCGCTTGAGGCCCATTGGCGAGGCAAGGTTGGAGCGGACAAGTTGCTGGAGACGTTCCGCACGGTGCAGCGCCAGTCGGCGGAGGCTCAAGCGGACATCGATCGAGTCGGCGCCGGAGATGCTACGCTGTATGACCACGTCCTGGACTGGACCTTGCGTCTGGGACTCATTCCCACCCGATTTAAATCATTCGACGGCTTGGAACTCTATTTTGCGATGGCCAAGGGCGCGGCGGGCCTGCCGGCTCTTGAGCTAACAAAATGGTACGACACGAATTACCACTATCTTGTTCCCGAGATCGAAGCCGACATGCAACCCAGCGCAAATTTTAAGGACTTCGTAGAGCAAATCGCACTGGCACAGGAGCTCCTTGGCGAGCGTACGGTACCTGTCGTGTTAGGACCAGTAACTTTATTGAGCCTGGCCCGCCTGGAGCGGCCGTTTGGTGAGGTACTCGAAGAACTCATTCCGCTCTATGTAGAACTTCTCAGCACGCTCAAGGAGCTTGGGGTGGCTGAAGTGCAGCTGCACGAACCCAGGCTGGTGCTCGACGATGCGGGAGAATTTGAGAACCACTATCGAGAGGCATACCAGGAGTTTGCCAGAGTCCATCTTCCCATCAATCTCGTGACCTATTTCGATGATTTAGGCGACACCTATGCCTGGGCAGTGGACCTACCGGTCGCGGCGCTCACGCTCGATTTCACCCGCGGCGACAACTTGAGCCTCGTCGAGCAACACGGCTGGCCGAAGGATAAGACGCTCTGTGCCGGATTGGTGGACGGTCGGAGCATCTGGGCCATCGGGCCTGCCGAAGTGCTTGACACCCTGAACCGCATTCAGCGGCATGGGGGTATCAGATTGAGTGCATCGAGCTCGCTGCAGTTCGTGCCCTATCGCGCTTCGATAGAGAAACACTTGCCGGAGCCGCTCAAGGGCGTACTGGCCTTTGCCGAGGAGAAACTGGCCGAAATTGTGCTGATTGGACGGATGGCCAACGGGGAATCCGCTGTGAGTGAAATCGAGGCCAGCGAACGCGCCTGGTCGGAGTATCGGTCGTTTGCCCAGGCCGAACCGGAGATTCGAGAGCGGATACGGACGCTGGAAACTGGCTCTTATCAGCGCCATTCTCCCTATTCCGAAAGAAGGCCGAGCCAGATAGAGCTTCCGCGCTTCCCCATCACGACCATTGGATCCTACCCGCAAACCGCAGAAGTTCGCCGACTGCGCGGCCGTTACAAGCGCGGCGAGATCAGCCAGGAACAGTACGAGGCCGGCGTGGACGCGTGGATTGGCTACACCATCGGCATTCAAGAAGGCATGGGCCTGGACATTTTAGTGCACGGCGAGTTCGAGCGGTCCGATATGGTGGAATTCTTTGCCGAAAAATTGAATGGCTTCGCCCTTACAGAATCCGGCTGGGTACAAAGCTACGGCAACCGATATGTCCGGCCACCGATCATCTGGGGAGACATTCGGCGCACGGCACCCATGACGGTGCGGGAATTTCGTGTCGCACAATCGTTCACAGAGAAGCCGGTCAAGGGGATGCTCACCGGGCCCGTGACGATCTTAAACTGGTCTTACTCACGCACCGATGTGCCTCGGAAGGAAGTGGCGTTCCAGCTGGCTCTGGCCCTACGCGAGGAAATCGCGGATCTCGAGGCGGCCGGCGCCCGCGTGATCCAGGTGGACGAGCCCGCGCTTCGCGAAGGCCTTCCGTTGAAGCGGGCTCGCTGGGAAGAGTACTTGGAATGGGCTGTAGATGCATTTCGACTCACCACCGGAGGCGCAAGAGACGAGACGCAAGTCCACACCCACATGTGCTATTCCGAATTCGGCGACATTTATGACGCCATTGATGGAATGAATGCGGACGTGATCTCCATTGAGAATGCGCGCAGCGGCGATGAGACGCTCCATGAACTCGCCGAGTACGGGTACAGCCGCGAGGTCGGCCCCGGCGTATACGATATCCACAGCCCTAACATCCCGAGCGTGGATGAAGTAAAGGCCAGACTGAAGGCTTTCTCGGAGAATTTGCGGCCGGAGCAGATCTGGGTCAACCCGGATTGCGGTCTCAAGACCCGCAACTGGGATGAAGTACTGCCCGCTTTGGGGAACATGGCCGAGGCCGCCCGACAGGTGCGAGCAGAGTCGGAGGCCGTCGCCGAGCCCTCCTGGGCATCGGACTGAGGCTTATGAGCAACCGCGTTAAGTTCCTAGATTGGTTGGCCAGCGGGAAGCCTATCCTGGCGGATGGCGCGATGGGTACTCAGCTGCATGCGCGGGGCATTCCCTTTGAGGCTTGTTTTGACGAATTGAACCTATCGCGGCCCGAATTGATTCTGGATATTCATCAGGAATACTTGCAGGCAGGGGCACGAATTATTGAGGCCAATACTTTCGGCGCCAACCGCCATAAGCTCTCTTCGCATGGGCTGGAGCACCAGGTAGAAAAAATTAACGCTGCGGGGGTGGCGTTGGCCAAGCAGGCTATCGAAGAGACCGGGGCAGATGCACTCGTTGCCGGAAGCGTGGGTCCACTCGGTGTACGCATGGCTCCCTTCGGTCGAGTTAAGCGGGAGGAAGCGTATGAAGCATTCAAAGAGCAGATCACAGCACTGGAGCAGGCCGGCGCGGACTTGATCTCGCTGGAAACACAAAGCGATCTCTATGAGCTGCGCGAAGGGATCCAGGCCGCCAAGGTGGTGGGCGACCTGCCCGTAATCGCTTCGGTCACCTACACGCGCGACGACCGTACGTTGCTCGGCGACACACCCGCCCAAGCCGCCAGGCTGCTCTGGGAGTCCGGCGCGGATGTGGTTGGAGCCAACTGCTCCGGGGGACCTGCCCAGCTGCTCCGAGTATTGCAGGTCATGCGGCGCGCAGTACCGGAAGGCAAATTCTCTGTCATGCCCAACGCGGGTTGGCCGGAACAAGTAGGAGGGCGCATCATGTACGCGGCCACTGCCGACTACTTCGCGGAGTACGCGCGGGCCTACACTCAGGCCGGTGCCTGTATCATCGGCGGGTGCTGCGGTACAACCCCCGAGCACATCGCTCACATGCGAACGGCTATTGAAGGAGTTGAAGTAAGTCAGGTCCGTATCATTTCGATTGAAACCGACGAAGACCTGGAGAAACTCTCGAGCGGTCAAACGGGGGCCACCCATTTGAGTTCTAAGTTTGCGAGCGGCCAGTTCGTTCTATCCGTGGAGGTCAATCCGCCCAGGGGGCTTTCAGTAGAAAAACTCTTAGCCGGAGCTCGTTTGCTCGCCGCTGCCGGGGCGGACGTTATCAATGTGGCGGACAGCCCCATGGCCCGCATGCGCATGAGCCCTTGGGCAGTGTGCCATCTCGTCCAAGATGAGGTCGGCCTGGAGACCGTCCTGCATTTCCCAACCCGCGGGCGCAACTTGCTTCGGGTGCAAGGGGATCTCCTGGCCGCGCACGCTACCGGTGTACGCAATATTTTTGTCGTGATGGGTGACCCTACCTCCATCGGCGACTACCCCGAGGCGACCGACAACTACGATGTGGTGCCCTCGGGGCTGATCAAGCTGATCAAACATGGGTTTAATGCTGGCGTCGACCATCACGGCGACGAGATCGGGGAAGCCACCTCGTTTTATGTCGGGTGTGCGCTAAATCTCGACACGGCGAATGTGGAGCAGGAAATTCGGGTGCTGCGACGAAAGATCGAAGCCGGCGCGGATTTCGTACTGACTCAACCCGTGTTTGAGCCTCAGCGAATCGAGCAAACGATTTCTGCCTTTGAAGAGCGTTACGGGCCGCTTGGCATACCCGTGCTTGTCGGAATACTTCCCCTGTATGGAATCAAACACGCCCGATTCTTGCATAATGAGGTGCCCGGCATTTCGATTCCAGAAGCAATCCAGAAACGGGTGTCCGCCGCCGGCGATCGGGCGCCGCAGGCTGGAGTATCCATGGCAATCGAAATAATTGACCAACTAAAAGATAGCGTCGCCGGCGCCTATTTGTTGCCGCCCTTTAACCGGTATGATATGGCGGCTGAGATTATCGAATCCGTAGCTGAAAAGATGCCGGCAGGCGGAGGCGTCTGAGCGAAGAGGGCACATAGTCATCTTGCGTATTCAACTTCGAGAATGAGACCCAAAATGTTACATTTGGCTTGATCATTGATCCACACAAGAATACCCCACAGATCATGCAGGACCGTTAGAATGTCAATTCCAGGCTCGCCTTGAGGGATTCACAATGACTGATTTAGCCGATCGCGAACTTAACCCGCCACGTGGGGGAGGCACCTCACGCCTCGAGGGAGCGGAGCTGCAGCGTTTCCATGAAAAGCTCGGTGACGAATGGGAAGTGATCGACGATCGGCATCTGGAGAAGCAATTCAAGTTCAAGGACTTCCAGACTGCCCTCGATTTCGTAAACAAGGTTGGAGAGTTGGCAGAGTCGGTTGACCACCATCCTGACCTCTGCCTGGGCTGGGGAAAGGCCAGTATCACGATCTGGACCCACAGCATCGACGGCCTTTCCGAGGCTGATTTCGTCTTCGCCGCCCGCGCCGATCGGTTTGCTACTTCGACCTAGTCGCGGTAGTCAACCGATCCACCGGGATCACCGATTGCTCCAATGATCGACGCTGGGTTCGTGATTCATCCTGCCACACGCATTGGACATGTGCACCTGCGCGTCGCGGATCTGAAACGCCAGATCGAGTTCTACGAGCACGTTTTGGGATTTTCGCTCCATTGGCGCCAGGAGCGAAAGGCCGGCCTGGGAGCCGGAGGGGCCGATCTGCTGCGAATGTCGGAGGACCGCGATGCACAGCGCACGCGCGGGACGACCGGCTTGTACCACTTTGCGGTACTGTTCCCCAGCCGCCGCGAACTGGCACGTGCCATCGCGCGACTGTTGTCACTGCGCTACCCAAATTCCCCTACGGATCACCTGATAACTGAGACTACCTACCTGGATGATCCGGAGGGCAACGGGATCGAGCTTTATATCGATACCCCCGAACGAGGCAGGTGGGACATGTCCGATGATGGATTTGGCGCGGTTGACGCCCAAGGAAATCAACACTCCGGCCGTGAACCGCTCGACGTGGAAGCGCTGCTGCGCGAACTTCAGCCGGGCGACAGCCTGGAACAGCCTGCGCCGGAAGGAATCCGCGTGGGCCACGTTCACTTACACGTGGCGGATGTCGCGGAGTCCAACCGCTTCTATCACGACCTACTTGGATTCGAGATTCAGGGCCAGTCCGCGGCGGTGGGCGTAAGCTTTGTGTCGGCCGGCGGGTATCATCACCATATCGGCCTGAACACCTGGCTCGGCCAGAGCGCGCCCCCCGCGGCGGACGGCGCCCTCGGTATGCGCTACTTTCAGGTCGTCCTCCCCGATGAGAGCGAGCTGAAACTCCTGACGGACCGGTTGGAACAAGCCAACCTTTCAATCGAGAGAAATGAAGACGGCGTCCTCGTCCGTGATCCCTCCCGTAACGGAGTTCTGCTGACCGCAATTCAGAATCTCGAGCGTTGAAGGGAGAATTCAAGTGAGAGGTATCCGACGCATGTCTCCCCGCGCAGTAGCCTGCGCAGGCAACCGAGTTCGCAACGGCCTGATTTCCGGCCACAGTGTTCGATCCAGCTGGAGCCCGGCGCAGTCCATAAATATCCAGCAGTCCGACCTCCTGCCGTTGTAACCGCGTCCCTCGAAAAGATCTCGGGGTTGGAACGTGGCCAAGGACCCCGCGCACATGAAAACTACTGGAAAACGAAGTCGCACTCAACTCCTGAATACACCGCGTGACAGCGCCCGCTCGTTGCAGCTCACGCACGACGTTCGCTACGCGGGCGATTTCCTCGAATCCCGGTTCTGGCGCTGGTTGGGCGAATACCTCCGAACGGTCCTCAGCGGCCGGGACCGATTTCGAGAATATGACCTGAGCGACCCCCAGGCGGGAGTGTACGTCATGCCGAACGTTGCCTCCGTGGCGCTGGCCTCTGACTGGGGAACCGGCACGATCAGCGCCTACCGGGTACGGGATGAGATCCTGCGCCTCAAACCCGATATCACGATGCACCTCGGGGACGTTTACTACGTTGGTAACCAGGAGGAGTTCGACGACTACTTCTTGGGCGATGACGACTGGCCACGGGGGTCGCTTGAGCCCGCGGGAGATATCACTGCCCTCCCTACTTATGCCCTTAATGGAAACCACGAGATGTATTCCGGCGGCCATGCTTACTTTCGTTCGATCCGTGAGCATTTCGGGCAGGAAGCCAGTTTCTTCTGCGTCGAAAACGAGTACTGGCGCATCGTGGCGCTCGACAGCGGCTACAGCTCGAAGCTCATCCCGGGTTTGGAGTTACTTCCATGGTGGGTGCGGCTACAGGCTCAAAACATCCAGTGGCTTCAGCGCAACGTCTTGAGTTCGACGGACACTCGGCCGATTCTCCTGCTGTCGCACCACCAGTGGTTCAGCGCCTTCGAGAGCGAGCACGGTAAATTGGGCAGGGATTTGGGCACCGATCCCCGCTTTCTGCTGTGGTTCTGGGGACACGAACATCGGCTGGCCGGATATGGCGCCTACCAGGCGCATCCGAAGGGTCCCAAGATTCGGGGGCGCTGCATCGGGCACGGCGGCATGCCCATCGAAGACATCCACATGCCGGTAAAGCGTGAACGCAACCTCGTGTTTTACGATCGGCGAGCCGCGGGATCGGTAGACGGCACGCAGGTGGGATACTGCGGATTTGCGCTGCTCGATTTCGACCGGGAGGCACTCGTGATCAGTTATGTAGAGGAAACGGGCAAGGTCTTGCTGCGAGAGAAGTGGATCCGGACGGAGGATGGGGCCCGTGGGGAAGTGGTCGATTACGATCCGGAATTGCTGACCCTCGAGCGGCCCATCGACCAGTTGGTAGCTTAAGTTCTGAAGTCGCACAAAACCTTGGCGAGGCTGGCGTCATGAGTGGGAGAGTTGGTGCGCGTTGGCCTGGCCGGTATCGCTCCCTCGGCTTGACCCGTCGGTTGCGCGGGTTACAATGATCGAGATGCCAGCAGTTGCGTTGATGGTCATGTCCGGCACAAGTTGGCTGATGGAGCGATGTCCATCGGCGAGGGGTGCTTACACGCGCTAGACATGCCGAACTCCCCGCAAGCGCCAGCCTCGAGCTGGCGTTTTTTTGTCCGCACAAAAAATATTGCGATGTTAATCCGATGAACTCAAAGGGGATATTTTAACCGTGCGCATCCACGTATCCGTGGCGTGGCCGTATGCTAACGGCGATTTACACGTCGGACATCTGGCGGGGGCTTACCTCCCGGCCGACATCTTTGCGCGTTACCACCGCCTGAAGGGCAACCAGGTGCTGATGGTATCGGGCTCGGATTCGCACGGTACTCCCATCACGATCGAAGCGGACATGAAGCACCAATCCCCGAGGGAGCTCTTCGAGCATTTCCATCAGCGGTTCCTCGAGACTCAACAGGCCATCGGCATCAGTTATGACCTCTTCACTCACACCGACACCGAAAATCATTACCGTATCGCGCAGGATTTCTTCTTGCGGCTGCGCGAGCGGGAATACTTGTATTTGGAGAAGCAGCAGCAACTGTATTCCGAATCCGAGGGACGTTTTCTCCCCGATCGCTACGTCGAAGGCACCTGCCCCATATGTGGCTATGGCGAGGCGCGCGGCGACCAATGTGACAATTGTGGGAATCTGTTGGACGCGCTGGATCTAATCGATCCCCGAAGCAAAATTGATGGAAGTATCCCAGTGGTGCGTGAGACGGAACATTTCTTCCTTGACTTGCCCGCATTCACGGATCGTCTGCTCAATTACCTGGATCAGCATGTGGATCACTGGCGGCCCAATGTTTACAAATTTGCCCGCAACTACGTAGAAGGCGGTCTGCTTGGGCGCCCCGTCACACGCGACATCAAGTGGGGCGTCCCGGTTCCACTCCCGAAGTGGGATGATAAACGGCTGTATGTGTGGTTCGAGGCGGTAATGGGGTACCTGACCGCCTCCATCGAGTGGGCCAAGAACATCGGCGAGCCCGAGGCATGGAAGGCCTGGTGGTACGACCCGGCCGCGAAAATCTACAACTTCATCGGCAAAGACAATATCCCCTTTCACACATTGATCTGGCAGGCTGAGCTAATGGGCGTAGATCGCCTGTACGAGCAGGACGAGAATCTGCACCTCAACCTGCCCTACGATGTGCCGGCAAACGAATTTATGACCTTCGAAGGGGCGCAATTTAGCAAGAGCCGCAAGTGGGCAGTTTGGCTTCCTGACATTTTGGAGCGGTATGACGCGGACGCCATCCGTTACTACGTGGCGGCCGCGATGCCTGAGTCGCGGGACAGCGACTTTTCGTGGGCGGATTTTCTAAGTCGAAACAACGATGAACTTGTTGCGACGTGGGGAAACCTTGCCAACCGGGTGACCTCGTTCGCCTACAAACATTGGGACGGCAGGGTGCCGGAGCCGGGAGATCTGACCGCTCAGGATCAGGAGCTGATTGAGCAGGTTGAGGGCGGATTCGAGACGGTCGGTGCGCATCTGGAAGCGGTGCACATGCGGGCTGCGCTCCAGGAGGCGATGCGGTTGGCCCGCGAGGTCAACGGATACCTGGATCGTGCCCCCTGGTTTAAGGTGATCGAGGAAGACAGGCCGGCGGCTGCCAGAACCGTCTATACCGCGCTGAGGGCGGTCGACTCGCTGAAGATCCTGCTGGCACCCTTTTTGCCATTCAGCTCGGAAAAACTCCACACCGCGCTCGGAAATGACGGTCGGCTGTTTGGCGAGCAACGTATAGAAACCTATGAGGAAGAGACCCGCACCCACTCCGCGCTGATCTACGATGGAGCCAATGCCATCGGCCGCTGGGCTCCGAGCGAATTGCCCGCTGGCCAAGCGTTGGCAAAGCCAAAACCGCTCTATAAGAAGTTAGATGACGACATCGTGGAGCTGGAGCGTGCCCGGCTCGGTTTGGGAGTCGCATCGTAGGCCGGGGGCTGGCTGCGCAAGGTAACCGACCTTTCCCTATTTGCCCTTAAATCTCGGATCGCGTTTTTCGAGGAACGCCGCCACACCTTCGGCGTGGTCCTCCGTCCGCCCCGCAATCTCTTGCAGTTCAGCTTCATATTCGAGAGTCTCTTTGAGGAGTGCCATTGTGGCACGGTTGATAGCACGTTTGCTGAGTCCGTAGGCTCTCGTCGGCCCGCCGGCTAGCCTGGTCGCCAATTCGGCCACCGCTTCCTCTAGCCGGTCATCCGGCACAACCTGGTTGACCAGGCCCCAATCCAGCGCCTCTTCCGCGGTGACCGCCCGATTCATAAAGGCCATTTCGACCGAGCGCGCCAGCCCAAGCCCTGCCCCGACCGCCGGGCCGTTGATGGCGCCCACGATAGGTTTTTCCAGAGCATGCATCTTTAGGATGACCCGGTTATAGGTGCGGTGGAGATGCTCGCGTAAGGAGAGTTCGCCTCGACTGATTGCGGCCACGTCCTGGCCCGCACTGAAGATGCGTCCGGTTCCGGTCAGGACCAGGCAGCGCACCGACTCGTCCCGGTCCGCGATTTTCAGTACCGAGAGCCATTCTTCGATCATGGTCTCGTTAAAGGCATTCGCCTTCGGGCGATTCAACGCGGCGGTTAGCACCCCGCCCGACTGATCGAGATTGATGAACTGAAACTGACCCATTTAAGGGTTAGGAGAGGGGATCGAAACCGTCGTCCGGGTAATCATCAGGACCATCGTCGAAGTCGATGCGCACCTGAAAAGGATCCTGCAGCAGGCGAACCCAAAGCAGCAACTCCTGGCCCTCATCGGACTCTCCCCACCGGGCCGCGATGATTTGCGCCTGGTCGGGCAGGCCTTCCTCCGAGAGGTATTCGAGGGTCATGGGCTGATGATCGCGCCAGGCCCGATAACAGCGCTCGACAAGCTCTGGGGCATTCTGGCTTCTAAGGCGACACATCGCCACTTGTGAGGGTACTGGGCCTTCAACGAGGCCGGGGAGCCACGAGTCGGTGTCCAGCTCAAACGTGGGTGGTGGGCCTTCGATGATGGTGATTTTATCGGGTTCTGCCAAGCAAACCTCAGGATTTGGGGGGCGCGCGCTATGTTACCACAAGCGCTTATCTGTAAGAATTCGTACCCGCCACAAGCGCTGCGCCCCGTAAAATCATCATGTGAAATCTGAAAACTTTGATTTAAGCGCCTTTGGCGTTCGTACCGCCAATCAAATTGCCAATCGCGTGCTCGGCATCGGCCCAAACGACCTGCTGAATCCAGAGCCCGCGCGCAGCGGTCTCGAGAATCCGGCGCGCAAGCTGCGAGAAATCGCCAATGATATGCGTGCGCAGGCCATTTCACCTGAGACGGGCGAGGTGGACTACGGCAAGCTGGTGGAAAGCGAATCCTACGCGCGTTTCAAAACCTTCGCGCGGGCCCTTCCCTATTGCACCAAAGAAGACCTGGGGGATAGGCCCCATCAGATCGCTTTTTGGATCAATCTTTACAACGCACTCATCCTTCACGGCGTTCTCCATTACAAAGTCAGCGGCTCGATGTTGCGTGACGTTGGATTCTTTCGCAGGGTCGCCTACAACGTGGGCGGGATGCGGTTCTCGGCAGATGACATTGAGCATGGCGTGTTGCGCGGCAACCGGCGCCATCCCTATCTGCCTTTCACTCAGTTCGCTAAGGGTGATCCGCGGGAGATGATGAGCATCGAGGATCCCGATCCGCGTATGCACTTCGCGCTCGTGTGCGGCGCGCGCTC
>SMUY01336413.1_pt1 | contig 13528 bp, 9 predicted proteins | sample 2456441 | NCBI WGS metagenome assembly SMUY01 (sample SAMN11095931, study PRJNA526329) | marine sediment metagenome | biome: Marine sediment; feature: Surficial sediment; material: Deep marine sediment; isolation source: Hadal surficial sediment | place: Pacific Ocean | collected 2014-11 | depth 0-1...
CCGGATCGGCACCCGCCAGGCAAATTCGAGGCCGCCGTCCGGAAACCGATCGAGGATGCCGGTCTCGGTCCACACACCCAGCCGGCCGGCGCCGCGCCACTGGGGCCAGTCTTCGGTGCGGACCGTTGTCGTCAGGACGAGCAGGGCAGCGGCCACCCCGACCAGCCACCGGAGCCGAAGTTGCACGCGCCTCCACCGGCTACTCTCCATAGGTCTCTCTCGGCGCTGTGAGAGCCGCACCGCGACTTGCCCGCCCGCGCGAGCCCATCTCTGGCCTGACGGACCTGAATCCCCAGCAGGCTGCGGAAAAGGCCAGCCAAGGCGCGCACATGCGCGCCCCGCGGCGGCGGCGCGGGGCCACGGGGTCCCCGCAAGCCGTCGCGAGGGGTTCGGGGCGTAGCCCCGTCTAGGTACTAGACGCGCCCGGTCGGGGACTCGGGGGTACCGCACACGTCGCCGAGATACCCGTTCCCGCCGCAGTAGGACGCGTCCTGAAGCTGGATCAGGATGCCGTCCGGGTCGGTGAAATACAGCTCCGGTGTGCCACCCGGCGCGCCGCCGCGGTTCTCCATCCGCATGGTCACATAGGACGTCAACGGACCGACCGGGCCTTGCGCATCGCCTCGGGCCGTGACGCCGTAGTCCTCGAGCACGCCGATGATCCGGTCGGGGTCGAAGTCGTCGACGGTCAGACAGGCGTGGTGGATGATCGCCCCCTGGGGACCACCGCCGGCGCCCGCCAGCGCCAGGAACTGGTTGCCCGACCCGACCCTGAGCACCGGCAGGGCGCCCTGGTAGGTATCGACCGGCATGCCGAACAGCCCCTGATAGAACCGGATGGACCGCTGCTGATCGGTGACGAAAATCGTGAAGTGGTTGAAGTCGCGCACCGCGAGGAGTCCCGCGCTCGGCGCCGGCTCCGGTGTCGTCAGACAGCGCTCGCCCAGTAGCCCGGCGCCGCCGCAGTAGCTCGAGTCCTGGAGCTGGATGACGACCCCGTCCGGGTCTCCGAAGTAGAGCTCCGGTGTGCCTTCCGGCGCACCGCCGAACTCTTCCCCGCGCATCCTGACCCGCGACTGCATCGGGCCGGATGCGCCCGACGCCGCGACCCCGTGCTCGGCGAGGATCCGCACGATCCGCTCGTCATCGAAGTTGTCTACCGCGAGACACAGGTGGGTAATGCGTGGGTTGTCGCTCGCGCCGCCGCCCAGCGCCATGAACTGGGGGCCGTCCCCGACCCGGAGCACCACCGTCTCGGCCTGACGCGCCGCGATCGGCATGCCGAACAGCCCCTGATACCACTCCAGCGAACGCGCCGGGTCCGACACGCTGAGTGTCATGTGGTTGATGGCCCGCACCGGGATCGGAGGGGCCGTCTGCGCAAGTGCGGGAGGCGCCGGTGCGTCGGTGGAGGTCGCGGGTGTGCGTGTGCCGCCGTCGGGTGTGCAACCGGCCGCCGCCAGCGCTGCGAGCGAGCCCAGGAAGATACGCCGGCTGACCTGCCCGTGCTCATACGCGGTCATCAGTCGGTCGATGTCTGAGTGCATGGCTCACGTTCTCCGCGGCCCTGAAGGGCCTTGCTACGGATTCTCGATCAGCTCCAGCGCGAGTCCGTCGAGGTCCTCGATAAGGATGGCACGGCCGTCGCCGAACGGATACGGGCCCTCGAGAATCGGCACCCCTGCCGCCTCGAGGTGCGCGATAACCGTGTCGAGATCCGGGTAGGTCAACCCCACATGATCCACGACCTGTCCCCGGGACGGTACGAGCGGCTGGTCCCCATCCGCGCCGCATCGTCCGTCGCGACACTGCCGTGTATACCAGGCCAGGCTGGCGTTTGCCAGCCGCACAACTCCGATCGGCTGCCGGAGCTGACCGGCCGGGACGAACGTCGGATAGCTGACCGGGCCAATCTCGACCTCGCACGGGTCGCGCACCGTACCCTCGGCACCGAGATGCTCGACATACCAGTTCACCGCGCACCACGGCGCCTCGTGCCAGAAGTGCAGATGGCCGTAGAAGAGGTCGTCGGTCTTGGCGTTGCCGTTGAACTCGAGCAGCACGCCGTCCGGGTCGACGAGGTACCCGAAATCCTGACTGTTGGGGCCACGCTCGGGCGGTGTGCCCTCCAGCGCCTCGAGCTCGGCGACGGTCAACAGCCGGTCTCCGAACGGTGCGAGCCCGGAGTGCGGAACCCCCTCGTCATCGTCGGGACCGGTGTAGACCGGCAGAAACGCGAAACGCCCGCCGGCGGGGTCCAGCGCCGTGAGCCGCTCGTAGAACGCCTGCCCGTCGGTGCTGGGACCGGTGGTCCAGAACGCGCTCTGCGGCACCGACCGGTGCAGCTCCGGGTCGAAGCCGCCCGGCGCCGGTGTGTCGACCTCGGTGTAGAGATGATAGACGCCGTCGGCGGCAAACGCGGGGAACCCGGCCACCGTGGTGGTTTCCCCCGACGGCCATACGGTCTGCCACCACTCGAGCGACCGCGCCGGGTCGACCGAGTTGATATGGAGGTGATGCAACGTCGGTGCCGGGAGCGTCACTGTCGTGCCGGCATCTTCCGCCGTGGCGTCGTCCGCCAGCGCCAGGTTTTCGGCCGGGGTGCACGCGGCCGCGACCACAACGACCGACAGCACCGCGCTGACACCCGCGGACCGTCGGAGGGCGTCGCGCATCAGGACTCGCCGCTCCGGAGTGGTCTGAAGAAGGTCCGGAGATCCTCGACAAAGAGCTCCGGCTGCTCCATCGCTGCGAAATGACCACCCCGGGGCATCTCGGTCCAGTGCGTGATGTTGTACGACGCCTCGGCCCACTTGCGCGGCGTGATGAAGAGCTCGTACGGGAAGATGGCCGCGCCGGTCGGCACCTCGATGCGCCCTATCGGCCCGGAGGTCGGTGCGCGGCTACTCTCGTAGTAGAGCCGCGCCGACGACGTCGCCGTCTGCGTCACCCAGTAGATGGTGATGTTGGTCAGCATCTCGTCCTTGGTGAAGATCGATTCTGGGTCGCCGTTGCAATCGCACCAGGCCCTGAACTTTTCGACGATCCAGGCCGCCTGTCCCGCGGGCGAATCGTTCAGCGCGTAGCCAAGCGTTTGCGGCTTGGTGCCTTGAATCTGGGAGTAGCCGCTCTCGGCCGTGGTGTAGAACGACCGCCGCGCTTGCGAACGCGCGAGCTCCTCCGGCGGTACGCCGTCCGTCGGGTCGCCGCCGGGCGGCGGTCCGCCGATCAGCATGTTGAGGTGCAACCCGATCGTCTGCTCCGGATGGTTGAACGCATGCCGGCTGCTGATGATGCTGCCCCAGTCGCCGCCCTGGATGCCGTATCGCTCATAGCCGAGTCGCGCCATGAGTGCCGCGTTCACCTCTGCGATCTGCTCCGGACCGAACCCCGGTGACCGCGGCTTGTCCGAAAAACCGTACCCGGGCATCGACGGCGCCACGACGTGGAACGCGTCCTCGGCGTTGCCGCCGTGGGCCACCGGGTCGGTCAGCGGTCCGATAATCTTGGTGAACTCGGCGATCGAGCCGGGCCAGCCATGCGTGATGATCAGCGGGATCGCGTCCGCTTCGGGTGAGCGCTGGTGAATGAAGTGGATGTCGAGATCATCGATGCGGGTCTTGAACTGATCGAACTGGTTCAGCCGCCGCTCCTGCTCCCGCCAGTCGAACTCGTCGCGCCAGTAGGCGATCAGCTCCGTCAGATAGTCGAGGTCTGTGCCGTAGTCCCAGCCGACGCCATCGAGCTGATCCGGCAGTCGGGTCCGGCCGAGCCGTGCCCGCAGATCGTCGAGCACCGCCTCGGGCACATTGATGGTGAACGGTCGGATCGCGGTCGGGTCCACCGGCACCTCCGCTGCGGCGGCGTCGTCCACCGGCGCGGCCGGTTCGGTCGCCGGCGCGGCACACCCGACTGCCGCAACCGCGACAAGCGCCACGACGACCACCAGTGGGTTCAATCGCGGTCTTCCCAGTCTGCTCTGTCTATCGATCACGGCATCTCCTGTAGCGGCTCTTGTGGCGCAGGCCTTCAGGCCTGCGTGGCAAGGCTCCAGCCTTGCCCCACACCCGACCCGGAGCCCTCGGTCCTCTCCCGCCGTTGGACTCGTTCGAGCATCCTGGGGACTAGCGCGCCGGCTCGGTGGCCCCGAGCTCCCGCAGGACGTCGACGGCGGTCTCGCCGGTCCGCTCCGGGCCGACGTTTACGATGCTCGGCCGCCTCGACGCGGCAACCGCGAGCTGGAGCGGCGTGCGGCCACGCCCGTTCTCGACATCGAGGACCGCGCCACGGTCGGCGAGAAACCGCACGACCGACGGCAGGTTGCGCGACGCCGCGTCGTGCAGCGCAGCCGTGCCGCTGAAGTCGGCGGCCTCGAGGTCTGCGCCCAGCTCGACCGCGACCGTGACCGCCTCGAGCACACGCTGCTCTTCCACCCCGCGGTCGGGGTTGAACAAGAAGAACCGCCCGCGGTCACTCGACCCGCGCAACGCCGCCATCAGGGGCGTCACGAAACCGCCCACGACGCGCGGCGGACCCACACCGCCTGCCCGCTCGATGACGCCCTGCCAGCGCTCGGTCGTGGTCAACGTGGGGTCGGCGCCGGCGGCAGCCAGCGCCCGCATGATCGCCGGCTCGCGGAACGAGGCCGCGAGCCAGAACGGCGTCGCGCTGACATACGACGCCCGCAGCGTCCAGTCCTCGCTGGTCCGTCTGAGCGGCGTGCCCTTCTCGAGCCGGATGTTCGGATCGGCGCCGCGGGCCAGCAGCGCTTCAACCGTCGTCAGATCGCCCCGCAGCACTGCCGCGTGTAGCGCGGTGTAGCCGGCGCCGATGGCGTCGGGCTCGGCACCCTCGGCCAGCAGGAGGCCCGCACAGGCCGTGTGGCCGCTATGCGTCGCGACGACGAGCGGGCTCGTCCCATTCGCTGCCGGGTTATCGACATCGGCGCCGGCGGCGAGCAGCAACCGGGCGGACTCGACGTCGCCGTGCCGGGCGGCGAACAGTAGCGGGGTGAACCCCCCGAGCTGCTCGATCACCCCCTGGTCGAACTGCGCGGCGTTGGTGGTGACATCGAACATCAGTCGTGGGCGTACCCTCGACCGGGCCTCGACGTCGGCGCCCGCCTCGAGCAGGACCTGCACCACGTCGTGCTGCCCCCTTGTGACCGCCCACATCAGCGCGGTCTGCGCGCGCGACGTCTCGCGCGCGCTCACGTCCGCCCCAGCCTCGATCAGCAGACGTACCCCCTCGGCCGTGCCGGACCGCGCGGCGGCCATCACCGGGGTCTCCCCCTCCAATAACGCGGCGTTCGGGTTTGCACCGGCGTCGAGCAACCGCGCGATCGCCGCCGCATCGCCGTTGCCGGCCGCCAACCAGAGCGGTGTGGCGCCCAGCCGGTTGACGGCATCGACGCTCGCGCCAGCCCGGAGCAGGAGATCGACCGTCTCCAGGTCCTCCCGGTACACGGCCCAGTGCAACGCGGTCGCGCCGTCCTGTTGACGCGTGTCGACCTCGACGCCATCGCCCAGCAGTCGTCGCACGGCCTCGGCGTCCTGACGTTTGACCGCCTCGATCAGGGGGGGATCCACAGCGGCGGTGGCCGACACAGTGGCGGCCATCGCCACACCCATGCACAGCACGATCGCCGAACACACGCGGACCAACAGGCGTTTTGCCAGCATGTTTGTGTCCCTTGTCTTCCGCGCCGCGTTCCCTCACCCCGGCCTTCTTCCAGAGGGAGCGGGAGCACCCTGAGCGCTCAGGTCATCACCGTGCGAACCTTCTATTACTCGACGAACACCTGCCCCATCGCCCACGGGTGCTCCTCGCACGCATAGGTGAACGTGCCGACGTTCTCGAACCGCACGTAGCCTGTCTCGGCCTCCTTCAGGGGGCCGGTGGTCCACGACGCGTCCTTCGAAGAAATCGTGTGGGTCAATGCTCCGCTGTTGACGAAGCTGACGACCGTGCCGGCCCGCACCCGGATCTGGGACGGGTTGAACGCGTGCTCGTCCACGGCGTAGCGGAGACCGACACCGCGCTCCGCGCTCGTCACCAGGGTCGACGTCATCACCTCGTTGGTGGCACGACCCGGCGTCCGTGGCCCCCCACCCATGGGCGGCGCCTCTTCCTCTGGCACGGTCCCGCCCAGCGTGAACGCCCACATCTCGGGCCCCATCGCCAGCGTGACATACTGCTCGCCGTTCACCTCGTAGGTCGTCGCCGGTCCACGTGCGCCGCGCACGCCGGTCTGGAACTGCCACAGCCGTTCGCCGCTTTGCGCGTCGTAGGCCTGGAAATTGCCGTCCCCGGATCCACGGAACATCAACCCGCCGGAGGTCGTGAGCGGGCCGCTGGTGCCCAGCTGTGCCGGCGTGACCTCGTGCTTCCACGCGATCCGGTTCGTTCGGGTGTCGATGGCCGCGATAATCCCGACCGCGCCCGGCAGCTGGGTGTACGACCGTGCACCTCCACGGAACCACGGGTCGTCGGTGATCCGGCGCGCTCGTCCGATGTGGCCCCGTCCCTGGGCGTAGATGAACCCGGTGTCTGGGCTGAACGACATGGACGTCACGCGGACCCCAGGAATCGGCACTCCGGGGGCGACGACGTTGTCGCGGTCGGTGTACGGTGGGGCAAAGCTGCTGCACTCGAGCTGCCAGGGCGGCGCGACCCGGTCGCGCCAGTAGTCACAGTCGGGCAACAGGCTCTCGGCGCCGATCGGAAACGGCTGGGTGGCCGCGGTCTTGTTGTAGGAATCCTGCGGAACCGGGCGCTCCTCGATCGGAAAGACCGGCTCGCCGGTGGCCCGGTCGAGCATGAACAGGAACCCGTCGGCGCGTAGCGCCGCCAATCCCTTGACCGCCCGGCCGTCGACCACGGTGTCGTAGAGCAGCGGCGCGATGGCGATGTCGGCATCCCAGAGGTCGTGACGCACGACCTGATAGTGCCAGCGCAGGTCACCGCTCTCCATATCGAACGCCAGGACCGATGCGGTGTAGAGGTTGTCGCCGGTCCGTGCCTCGCCGCCAAACATCGGCACGGCGTTGCCGGTCACGTAATAGATGAGACCCAGCTCCGGGTCGGCGTTGGCGACGTGCCACACCCCGGCGCCGCCTTGCTTCCAGACGTCCGCGTACCGGCCCTCCTGCGGCCAGGTCTCGCTACCCGGCTCGCCCGGTCCAGGAATGGTCCAGAAGTCCCAGAGGACCTCGCCGGTGCTGGCGTCGAGGGCAACCACCTTCCCGCGAAACGCCCAGTCGCCGTTCGCCAGCCCGGTGAACACCTTGCCGTCCACGTAGATCGGCGCCCCCGAGACCGCCTGTCCCTTGCGGGGCGGGTCGTAGCCGATCTGCGTCGCCCACTCGAACCGGCCGGTGGCCTGGCTGAACGCGGCCACACGGCCATCCATCAGACCGACGAAGACCTTGCCGTCTCCAAGTGCGACGCCTGGCGGCGACGGAATGCCCCGGCCGGCGTTCAGGATGTCGCCGATGCCGGCCCGCTCGAGGTCCGACGACGCATCCTGGTCGGGCTGCACCGTCCAGATCTCCTCCCCGGTCGCCGCGTCGCGCGCGTAGAGTCGGGTGCCGGACCCGATGAAGAGCACGCCGTCCTTCACGACCGGGGTCGCGCGGGTCGACGCGCCACCGTCAAAGGAGAGCGACCACGCCGCGCCGAGCGTGGCAATGTTGCTGCGATTGATCTGGTCCAGCGTGGAATGTCGTGAATTGGTCCAGTCCCCGCCGATGAACGGCCAGTCGGTGTGCCCAAACTGGCTGCCATCCGTTGCTGGCTGCGTCGATGGCCGCGCGCCCACCCACGGCAGCACGCCCAACGCGACGATCGCCGTCACGAGTGTCCAGCGCAATCGCGAACTCAGCACGCGACCCTCCGGTTTTCTTTCTCGCGTACCGCGACTGCCCTGGGCGGGCCTGAAGGCCCTTGCTCCCTCGGCTGCGGTCCACGCGCGAATGGGTAGCAAGGCCCTTCAGGGCCGCTTCATCAGAGGCCGAGTCGATGCACCCGCCCGACGGGCCTCGAGGCCCATGCTACCGTGCTGCACGGCGAAGCCCGCTCGCCTTCGCCAAGGCGTCGGCGGACAGGCCCGCATCCTCTTGCCGGGTTCCTCCTGCCTCCTGCGAGCGCCCGCCCCTACACGCCGCTCAGCAGGTCCAGTTTCCCGGTGCTGTCGCTCATCTGCTCCACCGGGATCCCCATCTTGTCGAGCAGTGTCAGATGCAGGTTGGTCACCGGCGTGCCCTCCGGGTACGTCAGGTGCCGGCCACCCGTCACACGACTCCCGGCCGCCCCGAACAGCACCAGCGGCAACCCGGTGTTCTGATGCCGGTTGCTGTCGGCCATGCCGGCACCGTAGAGGAGCAGCATGTGGTCGAGCAACGAGCCGTCGCCATCTGCTGTCGACGCCAGCTTGTCCAGGTAGTACCCAAAGAGCGTCGTGTGGAACTCGTTGATCTTCGTGATCTTCTCGTACAGCCCCGGGTCGTTGCGGTGGTGGGAGGTCGGGTGATGCGAGTCGGGTACGCCGATCTCGGCATAGGTCCGACCGCTCAGCTCGCGACCCATCATGAACGTAATCACGCGGGTCAGGTCGGTCTGATACGCCAGCACCTGCAGGTCGAACATCAGCGTCGCGTGGTCCCCGTACAACGCCGGCACACCGGCCGGTTGCCGTACCTCGGGCAGCTCTCGGCTGCTTTGCTCCTCGGCCCTCTGGATCCGTCGCTCGACGTCGCGCACCGCGTCCAGATACTGGTCGAGCTTTGCGCGGTCGCCCGTGCCGACATCGCGGCCGAGCTCCGCAATCCGCTCGGTCACCGAGTCGAGCAGGCTGCGGTCCTTTCGGACTCGCGCCAGGCGGATGGACGGGTCGGTGGAGCCGGTGTCACCGAACAACCGCTCGAAGACGACCCGCGGGTTGGCCTCCATCGGCAGCGGCGTCGTGTCGTCTCGCCAGGCGATGGTGCTGGTGTAGAGACAGCTGAACCCGACGTCGCAGGAGCCGACCACGTCGCGTGGGTCGAGAGCGAGCTCGAGCGAGCTCAGCTGGGTGTGCTGTCCCAGCTCCCGGGCGACCAGCTGGTCGAGGGAGACCTCCGCCGCGAGGTTCGACTCCGTGCGCGTCGGGGTCACACCGGTCAGGAACCGGGTCGACGCGCTGGCGTGGACGCCGGCGTTGCTCGGCACGGCGTTCAGATTGCTCAGCACGAGCATCTGATCGCGGTGGGCCGCCATCGGCTGCAGGATCCGCGTCATCTCGAACCCGGCGCCGTCAGTCGCAGGGGTCCAGCTCTTCATCGCCATGCCGTTGGGCACGTAGACGACCCCCAGTCGGCGCACCGGCTCGGCCGCCCTCGCCCGCACCGTCCCAAACGCCGGAACCATGCTGTCGAGCAGCGGCAACGCCACCGCCGCCCCGAGACCACGCAGCACGGTGCGCCGCGGGAGTGCTTTGTTGGTGATGATCATGATTCTGACCTCCGCATCTGGAAGGGAGCGCTCTTGATGATTCCGAGAATGATCGCGGACCAGCGATAGTCGACCGCCTCGGCCTCTCGCACGATCCGCCGCACGGTCGGCATGTCGTAGTACTGGACCCCGCGCCCGAGCGCGTAGGTCATCAGTTTCTCCGTGACGGTGCCGACGAAGTCGGCCGGGCGGGCGAGCAGCATGTCGCGCAGCCCGGTCGGCCCGTCGAACGCGCCGCCGTCGGGCAGGACGCCCGAGGTGTCGATCGGCTTGCCGGCGAACGTCGTTCGCCACGCGCCGATCGCGTCGAAGTTCTCGAGCGAGAAGCCGATCGGGTCCATCGTCGCGTGACACACCCGACACGCCGGGTTCTCACGGTGCTCCACCATCGCCTCCCGCAACGAGCGCGGCTTGCCGTCGGCGTCGGTCTCTTCGAGCGCCGGCACGTTGGGTGGCGGTTCGGGTGGTGGGGCTCCGAGCAGGTTCTCGAGCACGAACTTGCCACGCAGCACGGGCGACGTGCGATTGGGATACGAGGTCACCGTCATCAGGCTGGCGTGTCCCAGCAGACCGGCCTGCCGGTCGCCCTCGACGTTCACCCGGCGGAACCGACTGCCGTTGACGCCGGCGATGCCGTAGTGCCGGGCCAGCCGCTCGTTGACGAACGTGTAGTCGGCACTGAGCAGCTCGAGCACGGAGCGATCCGCTCGCAGCTGATAGTCGATGAAGAGCTCGGTCTCCTGCTGGAACGCCTGGCGCAGGTTCTCGTCGAACTCCCGGAACTCGCTCGGTGTGGGGTAGACGCTCGCCAGGTTCCGCAGATACAGCCACTGCCCGACGAAGCCCTCGATGAGCGCTGCCGCGCGGTCATCGGCCAGCATCCGCCGCACCTGCCGCGCGAGCACCGCCGGCTCGGAGAGCGTGTCCTCCTCGGCGAGGGCGAGCAGCTCCTCGTCCGGCAGGCTGCTCCAGAGGAAGAACGAGAGCCGCGACGCCAGCTCGACATCACTGACCGGATAGGCCGTGTCCGGCGTCGCGTCCACCGGGTCGCGCTCGATGCGCAGCAGGAGATCGGGTGACGTCAGCAGACGCTCCAGCGCGAACTGGATCCCGCTCTCGAAGCCTCCCTCCTGCCGTCCCGCCTCGTAGAACTCTATCAACGTGGCCACGTCGTCGTCGGTCACCGGCCGTCGATACGCGCGACGGGCGAGGGAGGACAGAATCTCGGTGGCGCAGCCAGGCTCGTCCGCCGGCGTCGCGGGCCGGCAGATCAGAATGCGGCGGCGGCTGGGGGTGTCGCCCGGCCCGTCGTCCGTCAGCGGCCCGGTGATCTCGATGCTCCCCACACGTGGGTTCGTGTCGGGCATGTCGTTCACCGCCAACGCAAAACCCTGCTGGCGGGGCTGCAGGACCCCCTCGTCCTCCCATCGCTCGCGTGGGAACGTGGCGCCGATGATGCGCGGGCCCGCCTTGACCGGCACCTCGACCACGAGGCCCGCGTCGGAGAAGCGCATCTGGTAGCTTTCCCACGCGTCGTCGCCGCGGATATTCCCGGCAAAGCTGTAGGGCGCCGGCACACCCGGCGCCTCGCCGCCGATCGTGAACTGTTCGAGACGCGCGCCGTCGAGGCTGATCTCGATGTCGTGCGGGTCATCGAGCCCCCGGACGAACTGCACGTAGTTGGTCTGCAGCTTCACCTTGATCCGATACAGGCCGTCGACCGGAAACGTGTGGTTGATTGCGACACCGCCACGCGACCCGAACGGCAGATCCTCGCTCAGCCGATCGTCCTGCATCAGGTTCAGCGGCACGTCGTAGGTGGTACTGACCGGCCCAGCCGGCGACACGCCGAGCGCCAGCCGGCTGATCTTGTGCGCCGCCGAGATATAGCGCTCCAGCAGGGCGGGCGAGAACGAGAGCGCCCCGGCGTTGTTGTCGAACCCGTGCTCGTCGGGCGCGTCGGCCGGGATCAGCTCCGACACGTCGATGTCGAGATCGAACAGATCGCGGATGACGTTGCGATACTCCATCCGGTTGAGGCGATGGAACGCCTGGGTCCGTCCGGGATCCGGGTTGGCGGCGGCCGCGTGGTCGAGCTCGCTCTCGAGCCGGGCACGAAACCGGTCGTAGGTCGCCTGGTCCGGCCGTGGCCGTGGTGGCGGCGGCATCGCGCCGACTCGCAGCTTCCGGACCACTTTCTCCCACACCTCCGGGTTCGCCGCCACGTTGGTGACGTCCTCGGTGTCGAGCGTCAGCCCCACGTTGCGCAACTGTGTGATCTGCAGCGATTCGTCCGGGTCCGCCGGGCGGGACACGATGCGCTCGCTGTGACAGGTGACGCAGTACTGGTCGAGGAGCGCCCGTTGCGGGGAGACCTCGGCGGTCGAGACGGCGGCAGGCTGCTGCGGGGCGCCGGCGGCGCTCACCAGGTGTCCCGAGGCCAGGGCCACCATGAGGGTGATGACGATCAGGAAGGCGACGCCCGAAAACCGGCTCTTCATATATAGATCCATCGCCAGGGGAAACCGGCGCACTTGCAGACACGCAACGCCGCCCCCATCTTACTGCCCGTCCGCGTCCAAGAACAGGCTATTTTTCTTGCCCCATCCTCACATCGAGAACGCGACCCGGGGGGGGAGTGGGATTGGTGCACCAACGCCACTCTCGGGCGTCGCGGCGTCAGTCGAGCAAGTAGCGCCAATTGAGCCCGGGGAAGCGGGCGAAGCCGCGATCGGTCGTCCACCACTCGCACCCATGCTCGAGGGCCAGCGCCGCCAGGTAGGCATCGGTCGTGTCGGCGCCGCTGATGTCTCCTGTCAGCACCAGATCTCTGAAGATCGACCAATGGCGGCGACCCGGCTCGATGATCTGGGCCTCCGGCTGTGCCTGTAGCGCGTCGACGAATCCGAAGACGTCTCCGGGAGTTGGGGTGGGCCGAAAGACCCGGGGATTGGTTGCGATGCGAACCACAGCCGCCAGAATCAGGCTCGACAGAGCGACGGTCTGGCCCCCGGAGCGCAGGCTCTCCAGCTCCCGCCGACAGATGGAATGATGCGGCGATTGCTCGACCATCGCGTGGAGCAGGACATTCACGTCGCAGAGGATCACTCTAGCTCCAGCAGCGCGCTCGTGTCATCGAGATCGACGCCGGCGACGGGCTTCACATGGCTCAGGATCGGGAGGGGCGGTGGCCTGCGGGAACGGTGTCTGCGCGCACGCTCCTCGGCAAGATAGAGCCTGAGGCTGTCTTCCAGGACCCGCGTCAGCGACGTGTTGCACTCGGCGGCCAGCTTCTTGGCCTCGACGAGCAGATGATCGGGGAGGTTGATGGTCGTCCTCATGATGCGAATATGTTACATCATGATGCACCCTTTGTGTTGAGACGCTCAAGTTCCTCGAACGGGGCCATCTGGAGGGCGCTGTCAAGTTAGCGGGCATAGCCCATAGTTGTCCCGCGATGGCGGACATCCGTCGGGAGTTGGCACCCACACGTCACCTCATCCCAAAGACGGCACGAGCGGACTCTCAAGAGACGGTGGTGAGCTGCTCGGAGCAGGTGGCGGCTGACCCTGAACAGATTCTGGACAACGCCGTGCACCGATGCGAACCGGTGCAGATGGGCGGCCGACGTGAACCCTCGCCTCTGCTGCTCACGCTGGCGGGTCGGTTGATGCGAGACCTCCGCTCGGTTGTTTTCGTACTGGCGAGTACTGTGGACCACGGACGGCATTACGGTGCGGTGCGCCGCCGAATAGCTGCGCAGCTTGTCGGTGATCAGCCGGCGCGGCTCGCGGCCTTGTCGTTTCAAGAGCGTGCGAAAGAACCGTGTGGCCGCCCACCGATTGCGCCGCGACTGCACCAGGATGTCGAGCACGTCGCCGTCCTCGTCCACGGCCCGCCACAGATACTGTTGCCGCCCTATCTCGCTTAGAGAGAGGCTCTGAACTCTCAGTCAAGCCCTTGTTCACTTCGCACAGTGCACCTCTGAACGTCGATGCCGACGGAGTGCGGATAGCTCGACGGCTGGCGATTCTGTCCC
>SMUY01325229.1_pt1 | contig 13523 bp, 15 predicted proteins | sample 2456441 | NCBI WGS metagenome assembly SMUY01 (sample SAMN11095931, study PRJNA526329) | marine sediment metagenome | biome: Marine sediment; feature: Surficial sediment; material: Deep marine sediment; isolation source: Hadal surficial sediment | place: Pacific Ocean | collected 2014-11 | depth...
CTCCAAAGCGGCCTTGGCAATCGCTGCTACACGAGCCCGCCGCTGGTCTTCAAGCACCTGCAATCGCTGCTGCTCCTTGAGACGTTGCACCTCGCGCTGGGCCTCTGCAATCTTGCGTTGCCCTTCCGCACTCTCCCGGGTGACGCGGTCAATCCCGACTTGCCTGGACGCCTCAACAGCATCGGCGATGTCAGTCAGGCTTGCTTCGGCCAGTTCGTTGCTGCGTTCCTTAAGCGCAGCTTGTAGGGTGATTGCCTGGGGGGCACGATTCGAAGCGACCGACAGCAACGCGTCGAGCATCCGCTGATCACGCTTGACGGCAATCAACTGTGCGTCGATTCTGCCGGAGATCTCGGCGAGGGCGGCAGTATAATCGGGCTCGATTTGAGTTGTCTCGATCTCATCAAGCGGCTTGAGTAGGATCGCAAGTTCTCCCTGTAATTCTTCGGTTAACTGCGCTGCGGGGAGGGCAGTCTGTCGTAACGCCGCGTATTGATCGATTAGTTCCGGGCTAGAAGCAATTCGTCTACCCGCCTCGTCACTTCCGAGCGGTTTAAGCGACATTGTCAGGAGATTTTGGGCCGCGGATAACGCTTCCCACTGCCCACGGATTCGCTCGCCCTGGTTGCGAATCCGCAGCAACTTCGCCTCCTGGAGAGCCAGTTGCTGCTCGGACAGGGCGCCCACGGAACGAGCTGAATCGGAGTCGTCTGGCGGAGGTGGAGCAATGGCCAAATGCTGTGCCGGCGATTTGCCGCCGAAGTCGTCCCGAGCCTTCAGATCATCGTCTGTCGAATCGTTTTCAAGCGTCTGTTCTGCTTCCTGGGACCGTGCCTGGAAATGCCTCTGCAAGTAGATCAATGAAAACGGAAGGACGATGAACATCACGGCCGCAGCCAATACGGCAATCTTGACCTTGCGCGAAACTTGCGTCAGTTTCGTGAGCGGTTCTTCAGTTTCGTCGGCCATCAGCTTTGTCTTGGTGTCAGGTTGGGGCTAGTTGGTGGGCTGCAAAACAGCCTTCAGTTCGCGGAGTAAGACCACGCTAATGAATGCCAAAAACAGTCCTAGCAGCAACAGCGGTAGGGCCACGTAACCAAACGCGAGAACGAGGACTTGTAATCCCAATACCCCGCACACGCCAGCACCCGCGGCAATCAGACAGAACCACATATCTGGCCTTGCACCATAGGCCAGCGCGACGCCACGAAGCTGTGGTGCGATGACCGCGAAGAGGACTAGCGAAAGCGCAATCAACGCCCAGTGGAATGACGGCCAAAGCGAGATGGCGGCCAGCTGCAAGGTCAGCGGTATCGCCTGCAGACAGGCTCCGCAGACGAGCGGCTTGTAGCTCTCTTTGATCTGGTAGTTCTGCTGCTGCTCGACTTCTTGTTGACGAAGATGCCGCTGGTTTTGAGCACGATGTCGTTCCGCATCGACCTCCTCACACAGCCAGGTTGCCAGCACGAAGGGCCCCACGACGATTGCTGGATCATTGTGATATACGAGCTCCGTCTCTTCGAGCACTTCGGTTCGAAGATGCTCCTCAACCCTGTCGCTGCGGAACAGATCACCGTCGACAACATCGACTCGCTCCTCGAGCCAGGTTGGAATGTCATCACACAACTCACGAACACGCTGAGGCATCGACCTTGTGTAAGTTGGCAACTCCGTTCGACGCGCGTCAGCCAAGTGTTGCTGCTGACCGTGCAGCGTGTGTGCCGTATAGGTTCGATGATACGTCCGGCGAGTCTGCTTACGACCATCGAGCGACGTTTCGTCCCATTCTCTCTCGGCTGAAACCTCCAGGTGGGTTCGAAAGAACCTAAACCGGCAGCCCGTCGGAATCGGCCACTCGATCGTGCCGACGACACGAAGTTCCACCAATTTGTCCAGCACGGCCAGGAAGTCGTCAACGAATTTCCTCACGCTTTTCGTGAGATCCCGCTGCAATTGAATGGCTCCTTCTGCTGGCGAAAGGGCAAACAATTCAGGCTCCAGATTGACACTCACGCGAATGGGATCGAGCGTCAAAAAGGTGAAATCCTTGCCCGCTTCCGTCGCGATTACCGCCGGAGTTTTGGCGATTCGGAGCGCATCGAGACGGTCGTCGTCGGTGACATAATGACGGCCACAAAGAGTCTCCACAAACGCCTCAGCTTGCCCATGAATCGTCTTCAATTGCTGCAAGGAAGCACTGTAAGTCTTCACAACATCGGACATTTCCTGGCACGCATCGGGAACTAGCCGGTGTGATGAAACGGTATCCGAAATCGTTCGCACGAGGTCGGTTCGAAGTGCCGACAGGTCGTCAAAGCAGTGCGATGATTGGTCCTTGGATCGGGACGCCGAGTTAGACTCTTCCGACCAAGAATCTGGGTGCAATGCGGACATGATCAGCTCACAATCTGAAGCAGGATTGGACCAGTTTGCAGCATGGAATCGGACTGTTGTTATAGCAGAGTCGTCAATCGGGACGGGCCAACGCCGCCGCAATTGATGGCCGGTGACATGGCCACCTCGAAGGCCGAACCTGGCGCCTGGCCACCTTGCCATCTAACCGGCCATGTTCAAACGAACGCAAGTGCTTGTGGGGTCATGGTTTAGTGAGGTCTTCGCGCAGGCAGGTTTTTTAGTGTAAGAAGGCAGCGATGTTGGGGGCCCCGGCCATGTGTCGTTTTACAGCCATTCGAATCATGACGCGTCGGGTACTAGCCGGTGGGATGAAACGGTAACCGAAATTGTTCGAACGAGGTCGTTCGAAATGCCGACAGATCGTCGTGGAATGCGACGATTGGCCCTTGTAGCAGGACGTTGCGTTCGATTCTTCCGGCCGAGAATGCAGGTGCAATGCGGACTTGATCAGTTCAGAATCTGAAGCAGGATTGGACTTGGTTGCAGCATTGAATCGCCCTGTTGTTACAGCAGAGTCGTCAATTCGGACGGGCCAACACCACCGCAATTGATGGCAGGTAACATGGCCAACTTGATGGCCGAACCTGGCGCCTGGCCACCTTGCCATGTAACTGGCCGTGTTCAACGAACGCAAGTGCTTTTATGAACGTGGTTTAGTGAGTTTTCGCGCAGGTAGGTTTTTTAGTGTAAGAAGGCAGCGATAATGGGGGCCCGGCCATGTGTCGTTTTACAGTCATTCGAATCATGACAAATCCTCAAGCCGAAGTCCGAATCAACGGACGTCGCTACCCGGTGCTCGAGCGCATCGAGGTTGGTGGGCGGACGTTCTTGGTGATCGAGCGACTTGGAAACTTCCTGCGACCGACCTATCGCGTTGTCCAGCGTGGTCTGACGCAAGAGGTTCGTTGCCTCCAGGTGCTGCCGTATTCAAATCCAGTGCTGTCGCGGTTGCGGCTACTGAGCAAAGTGTCGCGGCCCAATGGAAACCTACCGGCGATCATCGACTCGCATCGCCGGGGCGACGAGATCTTTCTGGTGACCCAGTGGATCGATGGTCCGACCATGCACGACTACCTTCAAGATTGCCGACGAGGTCGCGAGCCGTGGCCCAGCGCACCTGTAGTCATTAACCTGCTGCACGGCTTGGCGCATGGCTTCCGATTGCTGCACGATCGGCTGGGTGTCGTTCACGGTGACATTCATCCGAACAATCTCGTGCTCTGCCGGCACACGAAGCGACTCATTCCGATCGACTTCGGTAGCGCGTGGAACGTCGAGCGAGGTGCTGGCCGGCAGACGGGTGAAGGGGCAGCGCGGTCCTACGCGGCACCGGAACGGTTCGAGGACGGTAGCCAGGTGAGTTTTCAAGCCGATCAGTTTTCCGCCATGGCAGTCTGCTACGTATTGCTGACTGGAGAGGTGCCCTACGACGGACTGGGCGGTCGCGTGGCAATGGCAAGCCGCCGCGGCGGTGCGCACATCCCCTTGGCGCCGCCGAGTAAAAATCTCTGTCATCCGGCAAAGCTCCCCGCGAGGCTATGCGGCGACCTGGACGAAGTCGTCGGTCGTGGTCTAGCCATCTCGGCCAGCGATCGCTTTGCCACGACTCGCGCATGGATCGCTGCCTTGAACGGTCTCAGACACAACCTGGCTGCAGAACCTGCCAAGACGTCCAGCGCGAACCGGTGGCTGCTGAAGCGAGTGAGTCAAATGGGCAAGCTGCTGGGACTCGATTGACAGGTGTGGTTATCGACTGGGTGCGGGTCGAAGTTGCAGCACGTCCACAAGTTCATGCGGGGGGATCCAGCCAAAATGATCGCCGCACCGACTGTGAAATATTTTCCCCTGCTGCAGATCTGTCTTGGTACGAAACATCGCTACCTTGCGGCCGTAACAGGTCGTCTCGGTGACCTCGGGCTCGTACAGCCTCGGTTTGCCATGGGGGCAACCCCAGCAGGGAGCGTAGTTCGACTCCATTGGCGGTGATGGAATGGAACCGATCGTAAGCCAATCGGTAAGTATTCTCGGGATTTGACGCAGGGCTCGCTTGATTCGTTGGAAATCTTCAGCGCTTGGCTTTACCGCCAGTCCTTCAAAGGTGCCGCGATCAAGCACGATCCCGAACGGCGATTCAGCACGTTCGTTTACGCGGATCAGATGGCAATAGGCAGCAATGCGCGCTCGCTGCTGGGGCCGTAGCTCATCGCTGCCATTGCGGACGAAGACGGGAATGGCCAGCGGTCCACGGCGCAGAATCCTCCACGGTCGTCCTCTGATTCCCAGCTCCTCATCCGCGAGCATCTCGTCCACGGGATGTGACACGAATCCGGCAGCACGGAGCGACCACCAGTTCACCGATTCATCCTGTGGAACCAACTCGGAGGGTTCGATTGGCTTCGCCCTGGCAACGGCACTTTGGTCCTGCAACAATCGCCACGTCGTTCGGATCTCTTGTAGGAAGAACCAAGCGGGAATTGCAGCCGCGAGCAACCCCGCCCAGAAAAACGACCAATGAACTAAGGTCAGCAAGAAACCCAGGACGGCAAACGTGGCAACAGCGGCAGTCAATTGCCAAAGCAACGTTGCCTGAGCGGCAAGCTTCTGTTCCAGTTCCGCGATCTCGTAACAGGGAGTGTAGTCGAGCCGGAGTATCGATTGTTCTTGCCCCATATCTTCCATCGAGTCGGCTTGGGTAGAGAGCATCGCACGAGGGCAGAAAATCTGTTCACTTACTACGTGCACACCCAAGGGCTCTCCGGGCATGTAGTGTGGTCGTTTACTCATGATGCCACCCTGCCAGCTGCTCTTGGACTTCACTCACGCGACGGGGACGAAACTTGTAACTCAGCGACATGCAGCGGCGAACAATGTTCCTGACGCGGTCGGGCAGGTCGATGCTGTCGAGTTGGGATGGATCTGCCGGAGAAGCGGGCAGCACTGCGGTCGCAGCAAAAATCAGCACTTGAGCCCAACTGTACAGGTCGACGGAACGGCTGATCTGATCATTTTCAATTTCGGGAGCGAGGAACGGGTTCTTGTCCCAAGGCTCCGACACGCTGATGGCGCCCTCCATCAGCTTGGAAAGCTCTAACTCGGTGAGCAACACATCGTCATTTGGTTCCGACAACACGATGTATTGCGGCGACAGCTCACGACGAATGATCCCCTTTTCATGGATCACCTCCAGTCCGGAGAGAATCTGCACCATCATTTTCGCCAGCTGAGGGCGGCGTAACGGTCCATACCGCAGCTTGTCTTCCAGCGTGATCCCGTCGAACCAGCGATCGATGACCCAGAACCTCGATTCGTCTTCACTGTAGAGCACTCGCTCATTGATGGGGAACTGTGGGTGGTCACCTACAGTTCGGCAGACGGTCGGATGACGTAGCAACTGTTCCCGCACACGATCGTTGTCCCGTGTGTTGAGGCGACGAAGGTCATAACACTTGCCACGTCCCAGGGTTGCAGGTAGCACCCTGTGCGAGAGCCGAAAGATGCGAAATTCCAAACCGTTAGAGAGCGTGACGGGCTGTGTCATTGCATTGTCGATGCGCCATTCAGCCAGCACCTGCGAATCGAGCTGGTTCAAATCGGTTTCTTCGCCGCCCGCGCCGAGCAAGTACGGCCGCATGTCCCAGATCTCCAGACTATCGAACAGCTTTCGCGCCGATTCAGTTTGCACCCGTTCTCGACTAAAACAGCGATTGACTGTCGTTGGCGACAGCTCCGCATGCTCTGCAAGTCGCCTGCGACTGAACCCTTTCTCCAGCCGTAACTGATCCATCAGTACTGGGTTCAGCACGACATAGCCATCGTGGTCGTCGGTGCGAGTGACCATGATCCGTCTCAAAGTTTTCAAGAAAAGATTCGGAGAGGTGGACAGATATGGACAGAGCTGAGCGCCTATGAACAGCCCGATCCAGAGAATAACGCGTGTCGTTGATTGTCGCAGATGTGCGTGGCAAATCCAACTCGCGGAAAAGAACGAAGCATGCGTCTTAGCGAAAATCAGATGCGAGTACTGATCATCCTCACGTGGGAACTACGCGTAGCGAGCGAAGCACAGCTTGCCAGTCGTCTGGGCCTTACGTTGACACAACTTCGACAACTTGTTCATCGGCTCAGCAAGCATGGATTGGTGACTTCATGGCGTACGACGACGCTCCGTCTTGATTTGCAGGGGCCACTGGCGAGCTATGGTCGCGGTGACGATCAGCCTGACTTTCGTGCGATTGCCTGGCAACTGCGAAAACGGTGGCGTGAGTCTCCACGGATTCCTACTCGGGTTTGTTGGGCAACGAGTGCAGCTACACATCTCGTCGGTGGCGTGGGTGGTCGCCTTCGTCAGCCACTCCAGCTGGATCACGATCTGGGCGTGGCTGAAATCTGGGCGCGGCGATCAGGCGAGCCCGACCTGAAGTGGATCAGCGAAGACATTTTTCGCAACTGGTTTTTGAGGGAAGCTCGCACGAAAGTGCCCGACGCCTTGCTCGTGGACGAAAGCGGCAAACAAGTCAAACGCGTGCTGGAATACGGCGGTCAGTACTCGCCCCAGCGGCTCGAGAACTTTCATCGGTACTGGTCGGCCCGCACACCCTACGAGATCTGGTAGAGACATGGTGAACAAACCATCGCATCGAATTCGACTTGGAGATCGCGATCTCTCCATCCTCCACTTTCTAGCTGAGCAGCGGATGAGCTGGCTCGAGGCGATCCACAGACGCTTCTACGGGGATCGCTCGATCGAAGCAGCACGTTCGACGATGCGCCGGCTTTGCGGTCGAGGACCCCATTTTCGATTTGTTCGGATTGATCAGCTTGATCGCAACCGCAACTTCTTTCGACTGACGGCGAGAGGCGCAAGGCTGATCGGTGCTTCCAGCAGCGTGACGGATCCGTTGGGGCGAAGCACGCTACTCCGTCGGTTCGCGCTACAGTGGTTCCTGGAGGTCGATGGCCAGGAGTCACGATGGCACTGCAATCCGCGGGATTACCCCGATCTGTTCGCTATTGACGGCGACCGACTACCGCGGGCGAACTTCTATCTGGAAGAAACGGAAGCTGGCACGCTGCTCGGGTTTGCGATCGAAGACTACGGCAGTGACAGTCGCCGTGTCGCCCGACGAGCGGTGGATTTGCTACAGCGGTTCTTGGTCAAGCGCTGGTTCGACGAGTTGTTCGCGGCCCGCCGCTTTGCTGTGACGTTTCTGGTGGCGACCTCCGACAAGGCAACCGCAATCGAGAACCGTTTCGAACGTGATTGCAACCGTCGACTCGCGATGCTCTTGCGACAGATTCCCAGCACGACGGCGGCGACCATTCTGACCGACTATGTCGTCGTACCCGGCCTGCTGTCTTTGATCCCCACGAATTCGACTGCGACGAAGAAGGACGAACATGACCATTCATGAGCCGGTTGAAAAGAACCTGAAGCACAAAACCGACGTGATCTCGTGGGGTGATGTTCCCTGGGACGACTGCGACTTGAATTTCCGGCCGCCGTCGTTGTCGAGACTCTCGCTCTCGGCAGGAGCCGTGTATCGACAGCTGCTTGTGGCAGCGAGCATCAGCGTGTGCGCTGTCGCGGCACTGAATCGATGGGTGACACCGCTCATTATGGCGGAGAGTTCGTGGATCGAAGCTGTGGTTGTCGCGGCATTGGTTGGTACGCTCGTATCGGTAGGCCGCTACCGTCCGCTACCGCGCGCGGTGAGTTCGGCCGATACGCGAGCGACCGCGCCGTTAATGTCAGTCAGCGTGGTCGCATTCTACTTGATCATCCGGATGAACGAATCAAGCAGCTTGTTTGATACTGGAATTCTGCTGCTGTTTACCGCGGCGATCCCAAGTTGCTTGCTCGCCGCAGATCAGCTGACCGGCCACGCTCTGCACTGGTGGACGGCAGATCCTGCTGTGGACCGTGACACGATGGTCGCATGGAGGAACGCCTGGTGCGGCAGATTCATGACCCGCCATGTCGACGAGCTGGTGAGTTACGGCGTTGACCCCAGTGAAGTCACTGTCTTGAAACGGTACTGGTGGGGGCACGTTGCGATCGTGGCCCTTTACTTGGCTGCTGCACTGGCTTCGCTGCTGATTGCCTATCGATTCCATCGAAACGAAGTCGGACTCATCTTCCTGTCTGCCTCCACGTTGATGCTGCTATTGGTCGCAGCTGGGGTTGATCTGAAGTCACAACAAAGTGGTCGACGCATTGCTCAGGTAATGGGGCAGTGGTTTTTGTACCTGAAAGACTCTGCCCAACCACCGTGGGTCTTGCAGTCTCCAGCTGGTCCGCAACTCGGTCGGGCGTTTCAGTCTTACGTTGGAGTTGGTGGCCTGTCGGTCTCGTTCTGGGTGCTCGGACTCGTCACTGCTTCTGCTCCCACGCAGTCACTCGCTGAATTGCAAGGCGATGCAGTGTTCTACACCGCTCTTGTCGGCGGGGTTGCCGCGCTACTAGCGCCCCTACATTGGCAACTGATCTGTTTTGTGGTCTCCGGTGCAACGTTGTCCGGGGTTGAATCTGGGCTGATTCCCCAAGACCAAGCAGGAGAGATCTGATGAGACGACACTTTCGAAGAAGCGCATTTGACGGTTACGTGCAGCGATTACTTCACAGCGCCAACTCGGTCGAACGCGAATCCACCTATTGGGGGCACACGCTCCATCACGAATATCCCGTGCTGGTGCCGGTTCCGCTACTGTTCGAGCATGTGCACATTTTGGGCGGCACCGGTACCGGCAAGACGGCACTCGGAATCGCCCCCTTGATGATTCAGTTGATTCGCAGGAACGACGGACCGGTGATGGTGCTAGACCTGAAAGGCGACAACGCGCTATTTCATACCGCCCGAATCGAGGCCGACGCGGCCAATCGCAAATTCAAGTGGTTCACCAACAAACCTGGTCGCTCCACCTACATCTTCAACCCCTGGCGACAAGCTTACCTGGAGGGGATGGCGATCCAGGAGATTCTTGGACTGTTCTTGTTGTCACTGAATTTGCATCATGGCGACGACTATGGACGCGGATTCTTTTCATTGGCGAGCCGCACGCTGCTGCAGGATTGCCTGAAGCAGGCTCTCGATCTGGAGCAAATAACTCGGCGAAGAGGGACCGAGGGGCAGCGTGCACCCCAGTCATTCGTTGAGCTCGAAGCACAGATTCGACAATTGGCGGGTTCCCGTGAGGAGTATCGAGCCGGACAGCATCTGCTGCACGTGCTGCAGAGCTTGATTGATTTTCCGCAACTGAACATGACGCCCGCGCGGAACGCTGACGAACCTGCGGTGAAGCATGCGATTCATATGCCTGACGTGATCAATGAAAAACAAGTCGTCTATTTCTATCTACAAGCCGTGACGGACATTACGACCGTCGCGGAAGTCGCACGGCTGGCGTTGTACTCGATTCTGAGGGCGGCTCTTGCCTACCGGGATGAAACGGGAAAACCACCTCGGGTTTACGTGATCACCGATGAGGCTCAGCATCTGGTGGCACAGAATATCGCCAATGTTCTGGCACAGGCCAGAGAGCATGGCGTTTCGTGCATCCTGGCCCATCAATCCATGAGCCAGCTGAACCCTCCCGGCGGAGTCGATTTGCGTGAGTTGTTTCTCAGCTGTACCAGCGTGAAGCAATTCTGGTCGGCGCGGGATCCCGCGCTCAAGGACCACATCTCGAAGATCTCGGGCGAAGTGAACTACTACTCGGCAACCTGGCCGCAATTCAAGAGTCGCGTCAGGGGTGGTGAGATTGGCCGGCAGTTCGCGGCATCCAAGCCGGAAGAACGCCCCTACATTCAGATTTCGGAATCACCGGGGCCACGATTGACCAGCCAGGATCTCGAAGACCATAGCCGGCAGCCCAATACCAGCATCCTGTCGATCGAGCGGAATGCCGGCATGTGCTGCTTTCAAGGCGCTTTCCCTGTGCACATGGATTGGATCATGCCCGAGGCGGAGTACGAACAGCGAAAGCTGGAGCTACCGTGGCCCGAGCCGTCAGATGAAACCATTGTGACCAGCGGCATCTGGCCCGCCATGAATGGTGACGACCAAGCTGATGACGGGACTACGGCGAACGCCGACGACGTTCCAAGTCAGCGATCTCAGTCGGCAGACGAAGCGGGCGTCGTCGTCAACAAACTGGATGGGTTGAAGCGTCGAAAACGAGGCAAGAAAGGTAGGCGATCATGACCCCTAGTTTTGAATTCATCCTGATCTGCATCGGACTCTACTACCTCAAGCGGTGGACAGCTGGAAAAGTTATGCACCATCCCGAGCGGCAGACCATGGACGCGCTGGACCGGATGCTGCAATGGGTGTTTGTCGTCGCGGCCGTTTGGCTTTGCGTCGGCTTTGCATGTCACTGCCTCATCTATGCTCAGCTTGTAAGCGAAATCACGGCAGATCTCGAACCAGGATCGCTGCCATAAACGCCAACCAAAACACAACACCGTTTTTTCTTTCTTCCCCTCCTCGTCCGGGAATGTTCAATCAATCGACGAGTCGCAGCCTTTGCTGTGAAGAACGTGACGTGTTCACGTTCACCGAGTACGCGACATTCAGGGACCTGTCCCAAACCAAGACTTCAGCACCCGCTGTAACGTTGGTTTTGTCGTATGAGGGAGCAGGAACCCAACCCTTTTTGGGTTCCTGTTTTTCACTGTCGAAGGATGTGGCAGTGGGCGCGTTTGTTTCTTCCGGAAGCGCTCATGATCCCGTGGGGTCATGACTGCTTTTGAAGCAGTGTTAATAACCAACATGGAGAAACAAACGATGGCATTGAAGTCAGAAAAAGACAGCGAGCAACATACGAAGTGGGTACACGTGGAGAACGGTAAGGTGATGGTTCGACGAATCCACCGCATGGAGATACAGGCACGAACAGGCGTCATGTATCGACTTCGCGGAAAGGATTTGCCGGACTTTATCCAAACCTCCGCAGGTGATGGCTACAAGGGAGCGCATCTCGCGCAGATTCTCTTGAGGCCGGAAAAGATTCCAAAACGGACGCCCTACACGGCCACCGTTGCGAATCCCTACCCGTCACTTCGTGATCTCGCCAACATGGGCTTCGGGATCCTCGGCTTTTTACTACTTAGATTCATCATCTTTGTAGTAGCAGCAGGTCTCTAACCCAATCGCATCTGGAAGAATTCGCCCTTCTTCCAGGTGCACTTTTAGGAAATAGCATGACTCGAGGATTCGCGCAAATGACGACTACAAGCTTGCAGCTGACCAAGCGAATCAGATGGTCCGAGTGTCGACACCTCTCCGAACTCGCTTTGCTCATTGATGCCGCGCCGACAGCACTGCGCATCCCGCTGCTTCAATTGGCGATCACGTCTGAGTCAGCGACAGAACTTAAGACGGGCAACATCGTCGGCGAAATCCGCTCGCTGCTCGTCAACTGCCTGGCACAGGTGTTCGGTGGTTTTCTCACGACAAAGATCACTGCGATGGAACAGCTGCCAGACCTTGATCTGGTGTTGTGCCGGTTCGAGTTGTGCCGGGATCCGGCCGAAATCCAATTGGCGGTGTGCGACTTGGTGGAGTGCCTGGCCCTAATGGCGAGCGTGAGCGAATAGGAGCGACAAGATGCAACGCAACATCCATCTCTCATCGGAACGACACGACTGGGAGACGCCCCGGTACTTGTTTGACGGGCTGAACGCGGAATTCGGTTTCGAGTTGGACGTTTGCGCGACTGCCGCGACGGCCAAATGCCGCCGTTACTTTACAGCTGATGATGACGGGCTGACCAAGGACTGGGAAGGCAGCTGTTGGATGAATCCTCCTTACGGTCGCGAGATAGAGCAAAGGATGAAGAAGGCTGCCCAATCGGCACGTGACGGTGCCTTGGTTGTCTGCCTCGTGCCGGCGAGAACCGACACGCGTTGGTGGCACAAGTACGCGACCCTCGGGGAAATCCGATACCTGCGTGGACGCTTGAAGTTCGGCAATGCCAAGAACTCAGCTCTGTTTCCGACTGCGATCGTGATCTTCCGACCGCCACGAATGGGAGACGCGAAACGACGCGAAGAGCTCCGATAGTTCGCTCGTCGTTGAGGCTCAAAACGAGTGAACAAAATCATTCACCTAGAATTGGGGACAATTGAAATGGAGAATCCGAAACCGCCTGCCCACGTGATCCGTTTCGGCTTGATCAAGGGAAGCATTTGGCGCAATCAAACGCGCGTTGGAGAGCGGTACACCGTCACGGTTGTCTGCCTCTTCAAGAACGGCGACCACTGGACCGAGTCAACACGATTCGGCCGGGACGACCTTCCGCTTGTCGCCAAGGTCTGCGATCTCGCGCATACCTGGATATATGCCAACTCCGGGAGCCGAACGAACGAGTCGAATCAATCTAAGCAACAAGGATAGCACGGTGATGGCGAAGTTAAATGACGCCCGGCGATCGTTAGAGCGGGCCAAAGAGTCTGCATTGGGACGGCTGAAGCAGATCGAGGAAGAGCGACGAGAAATCAAGTCATCCGTAAAGTCTCTCAACGCTGCCTTGAAGGCTCTGGTCAACACGAAGTCGTCCGGCGGAACAGAAAACTCTGACATGTCGGAGGAAGACGTTGTAGCAACACCGCCGGCACAGAAGAGTAACAACGTGAATTCTAAGATCCATTCCGAAGAAAGAGGCGACGATGACGGAACCTCAGAACATTGAATTCAAAAGAGCAGTAACTCAACCACTCCTCATCGATAGCCGCCAAGTTGGTGAGCTATTGAATCTGTCGACACGCACGGTTTGGCGATTGCTCAGCGCGGGAAAACTGCCGCGACCCGTGAGGATTGGACGAAGCGTGCGATGGTCGCGCAGCGATTTAGAGACGTGGATTGCCAACGGCTGTCCGGAAACGGCGCCCGTCGAAGTGATTCAGAGTGAGCAGGGGAAGTAGGAAAAACAAGACTAGACGACGACCACTGCGAGCCCATACCGACGATTGGTTGTACGCGCAGAGGAATTGATCAAGACTGACGTTAGGCAAAGATGCTTCAGCAGAAACGGCCACCTGGCATTCCAAACTTGCCGGAAAACGAGTTACGCGACGCATCGACACCGAGATTCCGACACGCTTTTAGTTA
>SMUY01324252.1_pt1 | contig 13520 bp, 8 predicted proteins | sample 2456441 | NCBI WGS metagenome assembly SMUY01 (sample SAMN11095931, study PRJNA526329) | marine sediment metagenome | biome: Marine sediment; feature: Surficial sediment; material: Deep marine sediment; isolation source: Hadal surficial sediment | place: Pacific Ocean | collected 2014-11 | depth 0-1...
GAGTCCTTCACAACGCTGGACCCATCGATCTGGACGGAACGGGGTGCCACCACGCCCTGACACAGCGGGCTTGCCTCACCCTCGATCAGGTTGTCCAAGCCTCTTTTTTGCAGGACCTCCAGCGATCTCATTAAGTAGCTTTGCGGTGTGCTGCATTCGCACCAGTAGGCCTTACTGACAAAACCCTGCACCCGATAACCCTCCTGAATAAAGCGGGGGTAGAGATCATCGACAGTCTCGGAAGGACCTGCGGGGATGAAATCGAGGATCTTGGGATCGAGGATGTGAACTCCCGTAAAGACATGGGGTTGGTCGGGATGGGTTCCGGTCTCTGTTGGACCGAACCCCGTGATGTTGTTTTGGTCGTCCAGGAAGACGGGATTATAGGAATATTCATCCGAGTAGGGAACCAGAACCAAGGTCACCAGGGATTCCGTTTCCTGGTGAAAGCCGATGGCCTGATCCAGATCTTGCTCGAAATAGATCTTTCCGCTGCAGACCACGAAGGTGTCCCCGGCCAAAAAGTCACGAACCTTGCCGATGGCACCTGCTGTTCCCAACCTTTCTGTCTCGTGGGAGAACAAGATTGGAGGTATCTCTTGACCTTCGGTTCTCATGTCTTGGACGGCAGCTTCAATGGAATGAGGGAGATGATGGGAATTGATCATGATCTCCTGAAGACCGGCGCCTGCCAGGAGTTCCCACGCATAATGGATCAGAGGGCGATTCAGGAAAGGAACGGCCGCCTTGGCACGAAAATCGGTCAGAGGGTGGAGCCGCGTTCCCAAACCCGCTGCCAGAATCATCCCTTTCATAGGTTCCAGCCTTCAAGTTCCAGGTTTCAGCTTTCAAGTTCCAAGTTCCAAGTTTCGGATTTGGAATGTTGGATTTTGAATTTCCGCTGACTGCGGTCAGCGGTTAGTTTTCAGCTGTCAGCAGCTCTGTGCCCTGCGGTCTGTTGTTCCAGATACATCTCGACGTAATTTCTTTTGATGAACGAATCAGGGGTCCAGCCGAGTTGGGAAGCCAGAGCTTCAATGGTGTTCTCAGGTCCTTCGAGTTCCACGAAGGTTCCAACCGGGGTTTCATCAAGGCAGATCTTGGCTTGCTCCTGGTCCACAGAGAGTGTGTAAACTTCCCGGATTTTCGAGTATTCAAAGCAGATGTGCATTCCCAGGGCTTCAAGAACCTTGATCGTTGCCTGGGGGTCCTTGACGCGGGTCTCCAGTTCTTGCCGCTTTTTGAAACGAGGATCCTCCTGGATTTCTCCTTTGAAGGTCAGGGTGATCTCTTCCCCGAAAGTGCGGAGGCGAACCGCGCAACCGCATGTCTCCAGGTTCCTGTCGGTGAAATCAAAGAGAAGATTCTTCTCTTCTTTTCGGGGTGAGAGGCAACGAGCTCCCAGTTCCTTAAGGCGAGCGCGAATAGAGTCAAGCTCCTCTTGGGTGATGCGAATTTTGACTTCAGTCTCCAGTGCCATCTTTGATCCTCTGTTATTAACTGTCAGCCGCTAATATAGCAAGTATTTTTGACGGATTTCCCGAAACTCTTGAAGCTTATCCTGCCAGGAATGCTCGATTTTCTCCAGGCCGGACTCTGCTTCGATCTGCTTTCGAACCTCATCGGTGCCGCAAAGGATATCAAAGGGAAGCCTTTCGTATTCGTACTCGTAAGGGGGCTCCTTCCATTGAAACCGGTCTCCTCCCATTTCTCGATAAGTGATCAACAGGGCCATCCCCGTCCGGAAGGGCTGAAAAGCCCGTCGATCTACGACGTGAATCTGGATCCCTCCGATCATCTGAGAAGACCATTTGTGGAAGGTGGGGGTGAAGTAAGTGGGGCGAAAGACAGCACCCGGGAGGTCCATCTGCCCCAATCGCTTTGCCGTCTCAAAGGGTTGGATCCAGGGGGCTCCGCTGATTTCAAAGGGTCGAGTCGTTCCCCTTCCTTCCGACACGTTGGTGCCCTCGAGCAGGCACATACCGGGATAGACGAGTGCCGTATCCACAGAAGGCATATTGGGTGAGGGAAGCACCCAGGGCAGTTCGGTCTCTTCGAAGAACATCTCTCTTGCCCATCCGCGCATCGGGACCACATGAAGCTCGCATTGAATGCCAAACTCGGTGTTAAAATAAAGTGCCAATTCTCCCACCGTCATCCCATGTCGGACGGCCAGGGGATACAGTCCAACATAGGAGCTGAAACCGGCATCCAGAACGGTTCCTTCCACATCGATGCCGTTAATCGGATTGGGACGATCCAGAACGATAAAGGACTTTCCTTGCTGCTGGCAGGCCTTCATGGCCAGTGCCATAGTGGAGATGAAGGTGTAGTAGCGGGCGCCTGTATCCTGAAGATCAAAGACGACGACATCGACCTCAGACAGCATCTTCTCGGTCGGGCTCCGGGTCTCACTGTAAAGACTGTAAACCGGAAGGCGGCTCACCGGGTCTCTGTAATCCTCCCATTCAATCATGTTGTCCTGGGTTTCCCCCCGGATGCCGTGTTGAGGGCCCATCACCGTGGTCAGTTCGATTTCAGGGTGATTGAAGAAGAGATCCAGCGTGTGGCTCCACTTCGAATCGATCGAGCTGGGGTGGACGATGACAGCGACCCGTTTGCCCCGGATGAGGTCGAGCTGATCTTGAAGGAAGACTTCCAGGCCTGGTTGAACAAGAGTCATTGTGGATGTTCCGGACGCATCATTATAGGCGCCCTAGAGACTCAGGGACAGGCGATGAGACGAATTCCCTTCTGAAGAAACTTCTGTCCCCTGTATCTCCTGTATCAGTCCCCGAGGGCACGATGCTTACTCAGAAGTTTCCGACAATCTCACTTCCTTTAGTGGTCCAGCGATCTTTGCGCCGTCGTAGGGTGCCTTCGACGGTGACGAATCGTAGGAGTCTCGCCTTATGTTTTGATCGGGTTCAAGACCCCCGTCGTCAGAAAACCTGAGTTGGATTTCTTCCAGGGAGGACTCGGAACCGACGATGGTGATGTGGTCACCCACATGCAGGCGTGTGTAGCCGTGGCAGATGAGTGAGGCGCGGTTTCTAAGCACACTAAGGACCAGCGTATCTCCCGGAAGTTGTAGATCCCTGAGGGCTGTGCCTTGCAGGTTGGGATTGGAAACGACCAACTCGACGACGTCTTGTCCCTTTTCCATGCCCAGAAGTAGTGAGGCCGCCGCCGGCGAGCGGACGAAATGGTCGAGCAGGTTCACCATAGCCAGACCGGGGTCAAGAATGGTCGCTCCCAGAGCCCGGTAGCGGTCCCAATAAGAGCGGTCATGGGAACGTACGATGACGCACTGTGTTCCGAATCGCTCGTAGGCGGCCTGACAGATCTCCAGATTTTCTTCGTCCCGCATCAAGGCCACAAAAGCCTGAGCCTTTCCTGCTCCTACTTTCTCCAGAGAAGCGGGGCTCAGGTCCAGCATGGGGATGATCTCGATCTCTCGCTCTGGAACCTCCTCGATCGGTTCTGTTTTTAGGGTGAGTACATGGACCACCCAGCTGTGGGCATGGAGCTGCCGGGCCAGTGCCAAAGACTGTCCCTCCAAACCAAAAATGAAGGCGACGGGTACTCCGCGAAGGTCGCGCCGGCCGGCCTTCACGTGTGATTCGCCGGCCATGTGAAGGGCCCACTTGAAGAGCGGTGGTCCCACCAGTTGGTTGAGGATGATCACTGCGATCATCATGGCTGCAAAGGCATCTCCCCATTCGGGGAATTCAACGGCCACCTCACGTGCCAGTCCCAGCCCGATTCCAGCTTGGGTCACGAAAGTCATCCAGCTGATGCGGTTAAGCCTCCAAGGGTCTCCAGCCGCCAGGCCGCCGGCTACCGACCCCATAAAGATGCCGAGCAGGCGCACGGAGAAAAGGAGCAGAGCGATGTGCCAGGTCTGTAAAAGCGTGTCAAAGGCCAGCGATGCACCGACCAAAGTAAAGAAAGTGATGTAGACGGTCGGACCAACGAGATCGACGATCCGCTGAAACTCGGTGCGGCTCGAGCTGAAATTGGTCACTACGAATCCTGCCACCATGCACACCAGGAGGGGCTCTAAGAATATTTCCACTGTCCACGAGTCTCGGGACAAGTGATGCAGGAAGGAAGAAAAAGGGAAGACCAGGTAGTTGCAGGCCAGCAGCAGAATACCCTTTAGGACACCGTTTACCGGGATGGGTGAAAGGAGGGTGATGATTTTTCCCAGAATCACTCCCAGACCTGCAGCCATGACAATCTCTGTCACAACCAAAAGGACCAGGCCGAACCGGAGGCCCAATTGGCCCAGGACTGCATCAGCGATCGAGGAACTGATCGTAAAGAGGATGATGACGACCACGTCCATGGTGACTGTCACTCCCAGCACCATGCGCGTGAAGGGCCCGCTCGCTCGCAGTTCATTGATGACGGCTATGGCCGACGAAGGTGAACGGGCCACCATAATAGCGGCAGCCATCAGAGCGATGGCGAGACGTGCCGGTGCCGGCAGCGTTGCCATGAAAGGAATCGCACCGGCCAACAGATAGACTGCCAGTGTCGACAGGGTGTAAGTGGACACCACCAGCCCCAGCGTCACCCAGCGGATGGTGCGAAAACGGCTCTTGAATTCAGGCAAGTAGAGATGCGCTCCCGCGGCAAAACCAATGAATCCTAAAGCAATCTGGTCAAGAAAATGCACTCTTGCCAGAGATCCGGTGCTAACGACTTGCAAGACATGGGGGCCCGCCAAGATACCGGTGAGCAGAAAGCCCGTCACCAGTGGGAAGTGAATGCGGGTAAAGAAAGTTCCGATCTGGCGGGAAGCAAGGGCGATCAGGCCGAAGACTAAAAGGGCAGCCACAAGCTGCGTATCCAGATGCATACATTAAGTTTATCGGATTGGGTCGATGCTCGGGGGGAGGGCCGATCCAGGGTGGCCAGCAGGCTGTGCAGGTGGGGATGCCAGTAGAGCTGGTCGCTGTACGTTTGGATGGCGAAGATGGACGCGGGCAGGCCTGGAACTCTCCCTGTCAAGCAGGCATAGTCAGGATCTCGGATAGTACTTGTCAGGTAGCCCTGTGAAGCTCTGACTAAAGGTCCGGAAAAAGTTGTAACGGACGAGATGATAGAGGGCGGAAAATCCATCTATCCACCCAATTTTCTTCCCTTCCAGCTGTGTCCGCGGGCGATAAGAAATCGGTAGTTCGTAAATCCTCGCCGAAGTCTTGGCGCTATAAGCAGTTAGCTCTACCTCAATTTCAAAACGCCTTGAGGTCAGATTCATGCTCTTGATCAAGTCGGCACGAAAAACCTTGTAGCATGTTTCCATATCAGTTAGGTAGATTCCTGAACACAAGTTGCTCAAGGCCGTTAAAAGACGGTTCACGAAATAGTGGTAGGTTCGATGAACCTGAGGAGAGGTCTGCTTAAATCGGCTGCCATAGACCACATCTGCTCGATCGTCGAGAAGAGGCTTCAGAAGGGCCGGTATATCGTTGGGATCGTATTCGAAGTCGGCATCTTGAATCATGATAAAATCCCCTGATGCCTCCTCGATTCCCCGCCTGACGGCAGCACCCTTACCCTGGTTTTCTTCCTGTCTGATTACTTGCAAGGGAAATTCCTTTGAGAGCTGGGCTAAACGGGAATAAGTGTCGTCCTGAGATCCGTCATCCACAAAGATAAACTCGCGCTCGATTGGGCAGGGAGATGAAATCGATCTTTCAACGAAGGATCGCAGCAACGGGCCCTCGTTAAAAACAGGAACGATCACGGAAAGTTTCGGCATTGTAATAGAAGTCTCAGATAGATTTAACATTAACATGAAAATGTGCCTTGCAGCATCAGACCCACTGTGAACAATCCAGTCCTGGCCATCTTTAGCTTGCCCTGCCGTTGTGCTAACTCCTGCTCTTTTCTCTAGTCCCTGATTGGATGAATGCCAGAGCCGATTTGATAAGCTAGTCTCGAAATTCAAGCTTTGAAACTTTAATTTTTCCGACTCGCGGATTCACCATTCTCACCTATGAATCCAAAGCGCAAACTGCCCTCGAAGCTAGCCGATGTTGTCCTGCCGATCATCATCGCCCTGGTTCTTTATTTCGGGACTCTTAATGCTCCTTTTCTCTATGATGATTTTTCCTACGTCGTAGACAACACGCAGATTCGTGAGGTAAGCAACGCCCCACGATTATGGATTACCCCCTACCATCAGTCTGGTCTTTATCGACCGGTGACAGCCACGAGTTACCTTATCGATTACTTCTTCTTCAGTCTGGATCCACGCGGATTCCATCTCTCCAATTTGCTTTTGTACCTAATGACGATTCTTTTGTTTTCTGTGGTGATCCGCGAAGTCGGAGGGAATCGATCAGAGGCACTGTTGGCCAGCCTCGTTTTTGCCGCTCATCCGGTGCACACTGAAGCGGTATCTTGGATTGTGGGCCGTGCGGAAGTTCTTGCTGGCTTGTTCTGCTTCTTGGGGTTGATTGGCTGGGCAAGGTTTCGGAAAACCGATCAGTGGCGCTACCTGATTCTCACCTGCGTGGCCTATTTCCTTGCCCTGGGGGCTAAGGAAATCGCTGCACCTTTGCCGGCCGTCCTGTTTCTGGGTGAGGCCTTGGGATTATTCGGATCCTCTAACTCACATGTCTCTAATTCTTCTCTAAGTTCTTGGACCGGTCGCCTGCGACCTCTCCTACGATATTTCCTCATCCTGGCTGCGGTTTTCGCCCTCTACCTTTCGCTGCGCATCGCTGTCCTTGGCCAGTTTGGAATCGACCAGAGGAGCATTGGATTTGCAGGGGATTCCGCTCAGACACGCTGGGCCTCTACCCTGTTCGGAATCGGCCACTACATTCGACTCTGTTTATTCCCTACACAACTCCGTATCGACTACATGGGCATGAAGTTGGGCAATCTTTTTGATTGGCGGGTGATCCTCAGCTTTGGAGTGCTGTGCGTGCTCGGCTTTATGATCTTTCGATTTGGCCGGCGTGTACCTCGGATCACCTTCTGGCTGGGATGGTTCGCGTTGTTTCTTCTTCCCATCTCAAACCTTGTGGTTCAGATCGGAGTATTTCTAGCCGAGCGCTTTTTGTTTCTTCCGTCGGCTGCTGCCTGTGCCATTTTCGGGGCAGGCTTCGTCTATGGGCTTTCCGATCAGCGCCAGCGGTGGATACGCGGTCTGACGGGCCTTGGCCTCATAGTCTTGCTGTGCACCTTCTCCTTCATGACCATCGTGCGGAATCGCGATTGGCAAGATCCGGAGCGATTTTGGCGCACTGCCCTGGCTCAGCCACCAGTGAGTCAGAAAACCCACCATAGCCTGGGAGCACTTCTTTGGGATCTTGGTAGAGAGAGGAACGATCTAAGCCTGCTGGATGAGTCCGACCGCATTCTGGAAGCTGGTTTTGCATTGCGCTTCAGGCCTGACTGGAAGTTGACTAACGACCATGTCCTGATTGTTCAAGATCTCGCCAACCATTACCGCGAGAGGGGACACTTTGAGGAAGCGATCCAACTTTATGAGCAAATCATCCCACTGACGCAAAGGGACCCCGCACTTTTTCCGCTTGGCCGTTCCGCCGTTCTGGGGAATTATGGCCTGGCGCTTGAAAAGGCGGACCGACTGGAAGAGGCCCTTTCCGCTTATGAACAAATAGTGGCTATGGGTGAACAGGAGCACCTGGCCGGCGCCATGATGATGGCTGGAACTATTCTTCACAGGATGGGGGATTTTGAAGGCGCAATTCAACGTTTTCAGGAAGCCATTCAGGTGAACCCGACTTTCGGAGAGGCTTACTTTAACCTTGCCCCGTCTTTATTTGAAGTCAAACGCTCAAAGGAGGCTTTTGAGTCACTGGTTCAGGCAAGGCAGTTGGGCGTGAGTCGAGCCGGTGAATACGCGAGGGAAAGGGCTCAGCAGATCATCAACCAGGCCGTAGTCGCAGAGAACTACGGCCTGGCGCAGCAGGCCATGGAGTCTCTTTTGGCCGTTGTCGAAGAGACGGCCCAAGATGCTTACTCACAGGGCTTATGGACCGAACAACTCGGGAATCCGGATATGGCCCGGAACCATTACCAGCGTGCCCTCACTCTCGATCCCCAGCATTCGGAAGCTCTTTCTGCTCTGGAACGGACTCGTTAGTGGCAAAATCGAAAAGAGGGGGCAGTCAGAAAAGGATATGAAGATGACGAGATTGATCTGACTAAGGAACGGGCAATCGAACGAACAGGCCAGAACTTCGGAATGATCCACAAATCAGGAATAAAGGGAGATGTTTTCTCGGTGTCAGCGATCAGGCTGAGGGGGAAGGTTTTTGCTACCGTCGATGGGGTAGAACTCCAAGGGTCTGGAAGAGGAGGTCAGGCCCAGTTCTGCGGCGGCATCGAAGAAAGTTTGTAAGCCCCGCAGATTTTCTTGATCGAGGGAGTAATTCAGATTTTCCCGGATGTATTCGCGTATTTCCCAAGCTTCAACCCCAAGCTTCTTCGAATAGACCGAGGCAATTGTATCGATTTCCTGCAGCCCCTGCTTCCTGGATTGATAGAAGATTTGTGCTTGTTCTCCCAGATCAGCAGCCGATCGGACAGCCCAGACGGCAAACACAAAGGGCAGGCCGGTGAAGCGATTCCACTCGGCTGCCAAATCGTAAACATGCAGGGAATCTCGACGCACTTTAAGTGCTGGATTTCCAATGATTAAGGCAGCGTCGTGGAACTCGAGCATCTGTTCAGGATCAGGGGATGTCTCATGATAAGTCACCGAATCCAGACCGTAGAATTTGCCCAGAAGGATCTTGAGAAGGGCCACCGAGGTACGGCTCGAGCTGTCGACGGCGACGCTGGAGACTTCTGTAAGGGGTTTTTTGCTGACAAATAAGACACTTTTCGCCTCCCGCTTGGAGGCGATGGCGATGTCGGGAAGCACCAATAATCCTGGGATTCTTTGATATTCGATCACCGGAATCAATCCGACGTCAGCCTCCCCGGTGGACAGGTGTCTGGCGCATTGAGAAGGGACGTCAAAGAGGATGTCAAAAGTGTCCTGATAGGGGCCGTTCAGAAAACCCCATCCCAAGGGTACGGAATTGAGATACTCGATAAAGGAGACTCTGAGTTTCGTCCTAGACACAACGATTCGATGATATCAAAGAACTGACAGCTGACAACCGATACCTGACAACAGACCGCAGACCCCAGACCGCTGACCGCGGTCAGCGGAAATTCCAAATCCCAAATTCAAAATCCAAAACAAATTCAAAATCCAAAATTCCAAACCTGACCTGGAACTTGGAACGCGCGAGAAGCGCGCCGGAAAATCTTTCGTAGTTTTCCCAACTCAAACGTAATAGATAATAAGATGGACGAAAAAACCTATCATTGCCTGGCGCTGAGTCTGGTTCCCGGTCTGGGTACCAGAAGGATCCATTTGCTCGTGAAGGCCTGTGGGTCACCGGCCGATGTGTTCCGGCTTTCGCCTGCTCAGCTGGCTCGGTTTCAACTCTCTGAGGAAGCCAGAGCCTTCATCGCCAGCGGATGTGCCCTTAAAGCAGGAGAAGAGGCCGTTGGGCAGGCCGAGAGGCAAGGGATCCGGATCCTGTCCGTTCTCGATGAAGAGTACCCACACCAGTTGAAGGAGATCTTCGACCCACCTCTGGTGCTTTATTGTCTTGGCAATCCTTCCGTACTGCGGCGTCCTGCTATTGCCGTGGTGGGCTCGCGCCGCTGTTCCCTGTATGGAAAAGAAATAACCGAAAAGATCACCCGCGAGCTGTCTTCGCTGGGAATATGCATTGTCAGTGGCTTGGCTCGGGGAATTGATGCGCAGGCCCACAGGGGAGCCCTGGAGAGTGGAGGAACGAGCGTCGCCGTTATGGGAAGTGGCGTTGATGTCATCTACCCTCGGGAGAACCGCCGGCTCTACCAACGGATCTGCGAGCAGGGATGTGTCATCAGTGAGTTTGTGTGCGGCAGCTTTCCGGCACCCCAAAATTTCCCCATCCGCAACCGGGTAATCAGTGGATTGTGTTATGGAACGGTCATCGTCGAAGCAGCAGAGTTCTCTGGATCATTGATCACGGCGCGGCTCACGCTGGAGCAAGATCGGGAACTGTGGGCGGTCCCCGGAAACATCACCAGTAAGGGAAGCTATGGTCCAAATGATCTGATCAAGCAGGGTGCGAAGATTCTTATGGACATCCAGGATGTTCTGGAAGAGTTGCCGCCCTATGTTCTAGGCTTGTTGAATGAAGCGGGAGCTGCGGCGCCAGGTTTCGTGGAATCTCTGACGCGGGATGAAGAAAAAATTGTAAACTTTTTGGCTTCAGATGCGTCTTTGCATATTGATCAACTTCTGAACAGATCAGAGCTCAGTCTCGCTCAGTTGAACGAGGTCTTGTTGCAACTGGAAATGAAAGGAGTCATCCGTCAATTGCCGGGACGCAGGTTCAGCCGAAAAGTCCTTTAAATTAAGAGTTTAGAGTTGTGAATGGAGAATACGATCGATAGGTCAGTGGTCTGCGGTTTGCGGAGCCCCCTGTCAGTTGTCTGTGGTACTGATCACCTTTGTTCGAAAAAACAAAAGGGTATGCTATTTTGGTAAAGTGAATTCAAGATAGAGGAGAAAACGAACGTCTATGCCCAAAGCGATGGTCATCGTTGAGTCGCCCGCTAAGGCGAGAACGATTGGGAAGTACCTGGGGAAAAACTATAATGTGTGTGCCTCAGTGGGTCACATCAAGGATCTGCCCAAAAAAACTCTGGGTGTGGATATCAAGAATGATTTTCGTCCCACCTATGAGATCATTGCCGGAAAAGCCAAGATAGTTCATGACCTGAAAAAAGAAGCCGAAAAGGTAACAGAAATCTATCTGGCAACGGATCCCGATCGCGAAGGGGAGGCCATTTGCCAACACCTGGCTGAGGAATTAAATGGCGGTGCTAACCACAAGATCTACCGCGTTCAGTTCAACGAAATCACGAGAAGCGCGATCTTGCGTGCCTTCGAGAATCCCTCCACCATCGACCAGAATAAGGTAAGCGCCCAGCAAGCCCGCCGCATTCTCGATCGACTCGTGGGTTACAAGGTGAGTCCCCTGTTGTGGCAAAAGGTGCGCAGAGGGTTGTCTGCAGGCCGGGTCCAGACGGTAGCCCTGCGCATGATTGTGGAGCGGGAACAGGAAATTCGAGCCTTTGTATCGGAGGAATACTGGAGGTTTACGGCCGATCTAAAGGCCAAGAATCCGCCTTCTTTTGAAGCGGGCGCGGTCAAGCACAAGGGGAAGAAGTTCAAAGTTTCCAATCAGGAGGAAGCGGATCAGCTCATGAAGGAGCTGCGTTCAGCGGATTTCGTGGTTTCTGAGGTGAAGAAAAAGAAAAGGAAGCGCAATCCGGTGCCTCCATTCATCACCAGTAAGCTTCAGCAGGAGGCCTCTCGAAAACTGAGGTTTTCCGTAAAGAAATGCATGGTAGTGGCCCAGCGCCTCTATGAAGGAGTGGAACTCGGGGATGGGGAAAGTGTGGGCTTGATTACTTATATGCGTAGCGATTCCACACGCGTCGCTGATTCAGCTTTGACCGAACTCCGTGAGTATGTGCAGACCACCCTCGGAAAGGACTATTTGCCTCCCAAACCGGTCGTTTATAAGAGCAAGAAGGGAGCCCAGGACGCCCATGAGGCAATTCGGCCCACTTCGGTGTTTCGTGAGCCGGAAAAGATCAAGACCTTCCTGGGGCGTGACGAGTATCGGCTCTATGAGTTGATTTGGAGGCGGTTTGTGGCTTCCCAGATGACTCCTGCCCAGTTCGACCAGACGGAAATTGAGATTGAGGCGAATGAAACCCTATTTAAGGCCGTGGGAACGGTGATGAAGTTTGACGGTTTCTTGAAGCTCTACCGGGAAGGGCGCGATGATGCGCCCCCCGAGGACGACAAAAAGCCGCTGCCCGAAGTGGAAAAAGGGGAGAAGCTGCAGGTGCAGGAGATCGTTCCGGAGCAGAAGTTCACTCAACCCCCTCCACGTTATACCGAGGCCACCCTGGTCAAGGCTTTGGAGGAAAAGGGCATCGGTCGTCCTTCCACCTATGCCCAGATTCTTTCCGTCATCACTTCTCGCGACTACGTCAATAAGGAGGACAGGCGTTTTGTGCCTACCGAGATGGGCGAGGTGGTGACCGAACTGCTGGTCCTGCACTTCGGGGGGATTTTTGCCTACGACTACACGGCCAAGCTGGAGCAGGGTCTTGATGAAATTGAGAGCGGCAAGGAGGACTGGGTCCACACGCTCAAGGAATTCTACAAGGGGTTCTCTAAAGAGCTGCAGCAAGCTCGCAAAAATATGAAGAATCTGAAAAAGGAGGAGACCCCGGCAGGTGTGAAGTGCGAAAAATGCGGGGCGGAGATGGTCATTCGCTGGGGCCGTTTTGGCAGATTCGTGGCCTGCAGCAGCTATCCGGAATGCAAGAATACTCGGGAAGTGACGCAGGAAGGTTCCTCCGATCAGGAGAATCAGGGTGGGTCGGAGGAGAGACCGTGTGAGAAGTGCGGAAAGCCGATGGTCCTCAAGAAAGGACGTTATGGGGAGTTTCTGGCCTGCTCTGGATATCCGGAGTGCAAGAACACCAAAAAGGTGATCCAGGACAATGGGGAGGTGGGTGTTGAGGAAACTCAGGAAACCAAGAATGAGAAGTGTCCCCAGTGCGGCTCCCAACTGGTACAGAAACACGGACCCTATGGGGCGTTTGTTGCCTGCGCCGACTATCCGGATTGTAAATACATCAAGCAGGAAACGATTGGCGTCGATTGTCCGGAGTGCAAAAAAGGGCAGCTCACACGGCGCCGATCGCGTCGCGGGAGGTACTTTTACGGATGTAGTACCTTTCCTGAATGCAAGTTTGCTCTATGGCAGAAGCCGATCGACGTCAAGTGTCCCTCCTGTGCTGCACCCTATCTTCTGGAGCGCACCACCAAGAAAGAGGGCTTGACTCACTTCTGCAATAATCCCGAGTGCGATTATAAGGAATTGGTTGAGGAGGCTCCCCAGATTGAAAGTGTTGACCAGATGACCGCCTAACTGCTGACCCTAGATCACAGACCACAGCCGGCAGACCGGCTGAAATTCAAAATCTCAAATCATTAGTGTCCGGTTTAGGGATTGGTTCATCCGTATAAGTAAGTTCAACAGTTAAGGTTGTCTGTGGCTTTGAGAGAAATCGATTTGGCGGGGCTCGGGGACAGGCCCAAAATACTAGGCTAACCTGCTGCGGGTAAACACTTTTTTTTAGGGCTGGCACGGAATGAGTTTAGACAGGACGGTAGAACGGTAGTGGGGAGAAGTTTTTATGTCCCGAAAATCGATCTTTTCCTCTACACAATCTTGCAGATTTTAAGCGTGACCCTTTTTCAAAAAATCCCAATTTGACAGGCACTTACAGAATTGAATTACAAAAATGACCTAGACCATTGCCTTACCCAGTTGCAGCTATTTAACTTTTAACCGAACAGTAGTGATCTCAAATTCCAAATTCCAAAC
>SMUY01416434.1_pt1 | contig 13520 bp, 10 predicted proteins | sample 2456441 | NCBI WGS metagenome assembly SMUY01 (sample SAMN11095931, study PRJNA526329) | marine sediment metagenome | biome: Marine sediment; feature: Surficial sediment; material: Deep marine sediment; isolation source: Hadal surficial sediment | place: Pacific Ocean | collected 2014-11 | depth...
CCTCCGAGACCAGAAGCTGTTGAACACCCCTGGGGCCGTCTAACCGGACACGCCGACCGGTGCTTATGGCCGCCACTTGTGGCAGCGTTGACACGCGCGCGATGAAACCCTCCTCCAATGTCGCCGCGCTCGGCCCTGTCTGTGCGACCGGAGCCGCAACGTAGATATCAGCACGCAAGCTCGCGGTCAGCCAATCGAGGAATGATTGACGAAAACTGTCGATCATAATGCCAACCCCCACCGTGGCTGAGATCGCAACGGCAAGCGCGGCGATGGCGACGCTGGTGCGGCTTAAGGCAGCCACCACACTGCGCGTTGCCAGGCGCCCCAATAAACCGAATAGCGTGCCCATAACAGGTTTGAGCCCTCTCATAAGCCACACGGTTGCCGCCGGAACGACGAGCACGAAACCCGCGACCAATACAAACAGGGCGCTAAAACCAAGCACTAAGCTGCGGCTCGGAATAGCCAGCAGGCCGATACCTAATACGACGACGGCAAGGCCAACCAAGGCAACTCGGGGTGCGCGTCGAGTCGCGCGACTTTCAACCGCCGAGCGCTGTAATACGGTGCTCACCGGTGCGCCCGTGGCCTCCCAAGCGGGGGCCAATGCCGCTAATAGGGTGGCGCCCATACCGACAGCCACTCCCTTAAGCAACGACAGCGGCGTAATCGTCAACTGACTCACCGATACGACGAAGTACAGGTCATTAATGGTTCGCACCACCCGTTCTACCAGCCCACTGCCCAAAGCAATGCCAAGCGCAATGCCGCACACAGTTCCGATACCGCCAATCAACATCGCTTCCATAATGACTTGACTAAAGATCTGTGGACGAGTCACTCCCAAGGCACGTAACGTGCCGATAAGCTCGCGGCGTTGGACGACGGAAAACGTCATGATGTTGTAGATCAGGAACATACCAACCAGCAATGCAAGAAGGCTCAACGCAGTTAGATTGACCCTGAATCCACGTGTCATTTGGTCCAGCGCATGGGAGCGACTTTCCGAACGGATAATCGTCGCGTCCTTCGGCAAGATGCGATGAATTCGCTGTGTGAGCTCGGTGTCGTCGTCGGGAATAATGAGATCTATCCGGCTTAGTCGCCCCTGCATACCCAACAGCTCTTGTGCCGTGGCAATGTCGGTAACGATCACTAAGGCAAGGCCCTGCTGAGTAACACTATCCGTAGGCTCTATCAGTCCAACGATGGATAGCGAATGGCGAGTGGTTCCAATACGCAGCCTGAGCGTGTCACCCGCGTTGATGCCCAATCGATTCGCAGTACTACGGGTTATGAGGCCGGTTGCCGGCTTCGACAACAGTTGTGTCAGCCCCGGTGTATTCCTACCACTACTGACATGGGGTCGAAATCTTGCTTCCGCGAACGGATCGATGCCAAGGAGAGTGAACGTGTGTCCGACAAACTCTGGTACTCGGGCATGACCTTCTACCACCGGCGCAGAGGTGCGCACTCGTGCTTCGATGCGTAGTCGCCGATAAGTCACCTCTGACAAGCCACGCGGCCCACCTACAATTTGATGCGTCGCTCGGCCAGAAAGTGTTTCTACCGAAAGCGTGAACGCACGGCGCGCACTCTCGTTGGCAAGGTCGATGGCGACGACAACTGCGACACCGAGCGCAACCCCCAACACCGACAAGACCACTACCCATGGATGTCGTGATAGATAACGCAGGCTGGCACGCCGAAGTATCATCGCGGGTTCATATCTGGCTTAGACGATGAGCAAAGGCGGCCACTGTCAAACCTGAGTACGCGGTCGGCTAGATTTACCGCTTCTCGACTGTGCGTCGCCATTATTAACGTAGTACCGGTTGCCCTATGCATACGTGCAAGTAACTCCAAGACCTGTTGCCCAGTATCCGCATCCAAGTTGCCGGTAGGTTCGTCGGCAAGTACTAGCAACGGCTTGTGAACCAATGCACGCGCGATGGCGATCCGCTGCTGCTCACCCCCCGACAGTCGATCCGGAAAACTGGCAACCCGATCTGCTAGGCCCACTTCTTCTAATAGTTCCTGAGCAAATATACGCGCGGCAGCGTCTAGCCTGCCATTGAGCTCCAGCGGCAATAACAGGTTCTCTTCAACCGTGAGGGTGGGAATAAGGTTAAAAAACTGAAATACGAAGCCGATGTGCTCGCGCCGAAACACGGTACGCGCCGTTTCAGACAGACTACTCAAAGATGCCCCGTCGATATGCACTTCGCCTGAGCTGGGTAGATCGATACCACTTATTATATTGAGTAGCGTAGATTTCCCCGATCCACTGCGACCGAGGAGCACAAGAAATTCACCCCGTTTGATCGTTAGCTCTAGGTCGTGTAAGACAATACGTTCCTGTCCGCCTTCATAGTAACTCTTAGTAATTGCAGACAACTGCACCAGTGGTTCAAGCGTATCCACGGTTCGCTCACTACCTCAATCATTCATCCGCTGTGCCCGTATGATAACGTGGACATGACCTCTAGTCGCAGCCGGGGATGCCCTGGTCGCGTTTAGGGCGTCGGCGTCTACGCCTTGGTGGCTTTTAGTCGGCCAGGACAATGCACCGGTGATGCGCAAAATAGGTGGTGCGCGCAGATCTTGATACGCCTTGTACATGCGAGTACGCTAATCAGGCGAAGTACTTCTTGGGGGGCTTTCGCCGAGGAAGGGCTAATAGGGTCAAAAAGAGGTCGGGTTTATGCGTAAGAAGTCGAATCAGAAACCCTGCAGTGCCATCGACACCCTTTATGGTGCGCAAACCACAGTGAAAGGAAACACCACTTTTCGTGGCGGGCTGAGAGTCGACGGAGAGGTAAAGGGTAACATCACGGCGGACAGCGAAGACGATAGCACCCTCGTCCTGGGCGAACATGCCGAGGTGGTTGGCAACGTAAAAGTTGCACACCTGACGGTTGCGGGCAAACTTAGAGGCAACGTGTATTGCTCCCAGCGTATCGAGCTTTTGTCCACGGCCAACGTCAGCGGCGAGTTACATTACAAACAGATCGATATCGCCCAGGGAGCAAGCGTAACCGCAATCCTGGTACACGAAGGCGACACACAGGCTGACCAAGGCGCCGTTACCAAACTAAAAACACTCTGAAATAAGGCAAGGGCTTCAGGATCAATCCAACCTAAGAACGCATACGTTCACCGATGGAGTCATAAAGCGGTTCGGCAACGATCTTTGCCGGCTTCATTTCACCAAGCAGTTCGATCTCAAACGCCTCGCCATCTTTGGCCAACGCTGTGGCTACATAACCCAGCGCAACACTCTTTTGGACATGATGCGCGAAGCCGCCGGAGGTCACATAGCCGACACACTCACCATTGTGAAAGATCGCTTCATCGTGTGTCACATCGATATCGTCTGTTCCCATTACCATTGTGACAAGTTTCTTTTCCGGCCCCTTGTCCCGCTGGGTAAGCACGGCTTGCTTGCCGATAAAGTCTGCTTCTTTGTCAAAAGCAACAAAGGCATCGAGGCCCGACTCAACTGCCGTGAAGTCGGGGCGGAAGTCTAGGGTCCAAACACCCCAGCCCTTCTCCAAGCGCAACGACAACAACGTGCGTGCGCCGTACAGTTTCAGCTCAAGATCCCTACCTGCATCCTCGATTTGTTCGCATAGCTTTACCTGATACTGAGGTGCACAGTAAATCTCAAAACCAAGCTCTCCCGAAAAAGAAATGCGCGCCAAGATAACCGGCACACCACCGACGGCAGTGCGGCGGATGTCGCGAAACCTCAACCCCTGCGCCGACACGTCGTCACGAGTAATACGCGATAGTAACTCGCGCGAGCGCGGGCCAGAGATCGCTATGCCGTGGAGTTCATCGGAGCGGTTGCGGTAGCTAACGCCGTTGTCGGGCATATGCATGTCGAACCAACGTCGGTGCATTTCTTGTGCCGCCCCCGATCCAAAGACGTAAAACGTGTCTTCATCGAGACGCGCTACCGTCAGATCCCCATAGAGCTTACCCTTTGGCGTCAACATAGGCGTCAAATTCAGACGACCAACCTTAGGTAATCGTCCTGCCAGCATGCGGTCGAGAAAGGCCCCCGCGCCTGGCCCCTTGAACTCGTGATTGGCGAAGTTGGCAATTTCGACGGCGCCGACTCCCGTGCGCACGGCCCGCACTTCATCCGCGACGTACTCAAACGCATTGGAACGGCGGAACGTTGGCGTTTCGTGCGCATTTTCCGGTTTGTCGGCAAACCAAAGCACATGCTCCAGGCCGAAACCGGTGCCCATGACGGCACCACGGGCAACAAGTCGATCATAGAGCGCGGTTGTCTTCTGACGACGACCGGCCGGCAATTCTTCGTTGGGATAGGTCAGGATAAACCGACGTGTGTAGTTTTCCGCCGATTTGATGGTGCCATACTCATGCGTGGCGAATTCACCGAAGCGGGCGATGTCCATGGCCCACACGTCGATCGACGGCTCACCCTCTATCATCCATTCCGCTAAGCACAAACCGACACCGCCAGCTTGGCAAAATCCCGCCATAACACCAACTGCCGCCCAATAGTTCTTCATGCCGGGGACAGGTCCAATCATAGGATTACCATCTGGACCAAACGTGAAAGGACCATTGACAACGTTCTTGATACCGGCACGACCTAAAGCGGGGATGCGCTCGGAGGCAAGTTTCAAGCGATCGGCAATGCGATCGAGATCCGGGGGCAGCAACTCATGACCAAAATCCAACGGCGTGCCTTCTACCTTCCAGGGTGTTGCCGATGGCTCGTAAGTGCCGAGAAGCAATCCCTGCTGCTCTTGCCGAAAATAGAGATTGCTCTCGTAGTCGATCCCGCATGGCAATTCTTTGCCGTGGGCCTCGATTTCCGGAATCGTCTCTGTAATAAGGTAATGATGTTCCATAGGTTGCACGGGTAAATCGATACCGGCAAGATGACCGACCTCGCGCGCCCACAGGCCCGCAGCATTAACGATCATTTCCGCGTTAATGGTCCCGTTGGGTGTCACCACATCCCAACTGCCGTCGGCTCGCGGGTTAGTCTCGATCACCGGCGTGTTGCGATGATACTGTGCACCATATTGGCGTGCCGACTTGGCGTAGGCGTGAGTCACGCTCGAGGGATCGATGTAACCGTCGATGGGATCCCAAAGGGCGCCGAGATATTTTGAAGGATCGATAAGCGGATGCATCTCGGCAACTTCCTGGAGCGAGATGAACTCTTGGTCCAATCCCATATAGCGCGCTTTCGAACGTTCTTGTTTCAAGTAATCCAATCGCTCGGGGGAGGAAGCCAAATAAAATCCGCCCGTGGGATGATGGCCCACGGACTGTCCCGAGAGTTCCTCCAATTCCTTATATAGGTTGATGGTGTAGCCTTGCAGACGCGAGATATTCGGATCAGAGCTTATCGTATGGATTTGTCCGGCCGCATGCCACGATGAACCCGATGCCAATTCAGAGCGCTCGAGAAGCACGACGTCTTTCCAGCCGTGTTTCGCCAGATGAAACAGGATTGAACAACCGACGACACCACCGCCAATGATCACTACCTTTGCATGTGTCTGCATAACCTCCCCCTACCCCCTCCTACGAGCGGAGGGGAAATAGCAAGACAAACCCCCCTCGCCGGTTTATTGCACTCTTCCTTGATCTCCGTTCCCCTCCCCACTTGTTGGGGTGGGACAGGGAGGGGTCATCGCGTTCAATCACTCAACGCAGTGGAATCTTTCTCTGGCCGTGCGTCCGTCAAGCCGACCTCACTGAGTCACTTCTCCGAGGCTTTATTATAGGTATATGTAAGTATAAACGCGCGCGCGTAAAGCTCGACTTGGGCTGGTAACTAGGTGCGTCCGTCAAGCGATCGAACCATCGAGGGGGTCAAGGTGATCGCTAGCACTACAAGAGAAATGATCGCAGCGCCTGTGAACATAGCGGCAGGTGCACCGAACGCGGCAGCAATGCTGCCACCCAAGATGGCGCCTAGTTGAATAAGGCTGAAGTTAATCCCGTGAATTCCCATCACCCGTCCGCGAAGCCTATCGGGCACGTTAAGCTGCAGTACCGTCATTGATGCGACAAGGTAGGCCGACACGAAAAGATGAATGAAAAAGATACAGACAAGCGCCACATGGAAGACAGCCGGCAGAGCCGAGGCCAAACTTACAATGACCCCAAACAGGCAAAGCCCGATCGCAGCGAGTGTTACGAACGCGAGCATCACGCGAGCAAAGCGGCGCGCCCCAAAGAAAATACCGACGAGGAGCGTGCCCGTGACCGAGCCTACACCAGACGCAGAGATTAGTGCACCGTAGCCCTGTTCGGCGACCCCGAGAAGATCTGCGTAAATCGGCATGAGCTGTAAGTAGGAGACGCCGAAGAAAGACAGCAGCCAGGTCAAGAGTATGAGCACGGCGAAAAGACGCGTGCGCAAAACGAAACGAATGCCTTCGATGAGTTGTGCACCAGATGTCCCGTGCGGTCCGGTGGTGTGGCCGATGTTCAGGCTGGCAAGAACGAAGCACATGCCGATGAAGCCCGCTGTGGCGATCAGAAACACGGTGGCCGTGCCACCAATCGTGATGATGACACCTCCGACGGCAGGCATGGCCATGCGCGTACCCTGCCACAGGATCGAGTTGAGCGTGACTGCGCTCATCATTTGGCTGCGCTGTATCAGCGCCGGAAAGATGGCTTGGCGAGCCGGCCAGTCGATACCTGTCAGAAGTCCTATAAGCGCGGCAATAACGAGAACGTGCCCCAGGGTAACGCGCCCCGTGTAGTCAAGCAAAGCCAACAAAAATAAAAGGACGGCAATGGAGGCCGACGTAGCCATCAGCAGTCGGCGCTTATCGATGCGGTCCGCGAGCACACCACCGAAAAAGGCCATGATGATGGCAGGTACTGCGGCTGCCATGCCTAGCAGCCCGAGGTCGAACGCAGAGCCCGTTAGGCGAAATACCAGCCAGCCCTGCCCGAGCACGACGAGCTGGGTAGCGCCGACGGAGCCAAGCGACCCCAACCAATACCTACGAAACGGGGCGCTGCGAAAGGCAGCGATGCGTGACACCAGGCCAGTGTCAGGGCCAGGGGAAGAATTCCTCATTCGCTCTGGTCTACAACGGAGCAAGCGTAACGATACATCGCTGCGATTCTAAACTCGCCGCACCGCTAACACCTACTGTGCTGAACCGCGCCGACATCGGCCTCGCGCAGCTCAGTTATTTCGTCAAAGCAAAGCACTCCCATCGGCCGTGTTACAAAAAAACCAGTGCCGTTGTGTTCAGTATCACTGGCGGGCAGGACCGCCACAGCAGCGTCGCGACTGCTGAGATGTCCGATCAAGGCTGTCCCTTGCGCCAAACCGAAGCAAGCCACGGCTGTAAATGCCGGGGTTTGCCAGCGGGCCGATAGTAATGCTCCAGCTCAATGAAACCGGCCGCGACCATAAACCGTCGCCATTCCGCGTGTTCCAAATAACAACAGTAGCGATCGCCTGACCACCCCTCCCGGTTGGGTCCATGTGGATTCGAACTAAAGAGCACACCATTCACCTTGAGGCAACTCCAAAGCTCCTGCAGCACTCGCGGTAGCTCCTGGGTTGGGACATGAAAGAGTGAAGCATTGGCGAAGACACCGTCGAACCGATTACTCGAAAGATCCAGCGCCAGGAAATCTTGGTGTAAAATCTCGCACCCTGAGTGCTCGCGGGCCATTTGAACAAATTGTTCCGCGCCTTCCAACCCGACCGCTTCATGCCCAAGTTTCCGCAATCTGACTAGGTCGCGACCAGGACCACACCCGAAATCGAGGATGGTATAAGGTCTTTCCCCGCGAAGATGACGCAGCAAGGCCTCAACGTTTTGGCTTACATCGTGATCGCGCGTGCCTTGCCAGAACGAGTTGGCGCTCTCATCGTAATGAGCCAGCGTGACCGATGCCACAGCGCGAAGCTCCTTCGCAGTCAGAGCCGTCAAATGGAGCAATTCGCCGCTCATAGCCTGCCTTTCGCCTCGTTTGTCCGCCGCTCCCGAAAGAGTTTAGCGATTTTTTGCTCTATAAGCTCACATTGCTTACGAATACTTTTATATTGCCTTGCCAGCTCTCTCTTTCGCTGCTCCACTTTTTCCGTGGGCAGGCCCATGCTTTGGAAAACGATAACCTTTGCGGTGTGCCCCCAAATTCGTGAGTTAATTGATGCCGGCAACGGTGAACACGAAAGGCGGAGGGCAAGACCCCTCAGAAAACGGCAAGATACAAACGGCAGGTAGATTTTGCTTGGTTCTTTCAGGAGGGCTAAATCGTCCAGCACCTGCCTGGGGGCAACAGCATAGCGCCGTTGGTAAGCGTCGACACTAGAGGCGCTATAATCGCCCCTGCTTGACCGCGCACCCATGCAGATGGTTGCTAACGCTTGTAATCGTGATATCGTTTTTGGCACCAAGGTGACACCATAGGATAAGCTGTGCGGCCACAACCGATAGCGACGCCGCGTTGTTCGCCGGTTTTCTAAAAAATTATGCTGCGTTTCCTCAAACCGCTGTCACTTACCAGTCATGGGGCCATCGCGCTCATCATTGGCCTTGCGTTCCTCTTTCCAACCCTGTCGTTGGTGGTCGGTGGTGTCGAAACGGAGGGAGTTGTGGTTGACTTTAAATCGGTTCCTACTGGCACTTGGGGCAGTGGCGGCAATCAACCGGTGGTCAACTTCTACGGCCCCGACGGGACGCCGATTACGTTCACTTCTGGCGCCCGCGTCAAATGGGGGTTCGGACCCAGCCGCGGCGAACAGGTTACAGTTATTTATGATCCCGACGACCCGAGCAAAGCGGCAATCGGCTCTTTCATGCTTTTGTGGTTCCTCCCAACCGCGTTTCTGGCGGCAGGACTGATTTGCGTTTTTCTTGGGCTGACTCGTTACTTCCATCGCCGCGCCCCCACAGAATGAAGTCGGAAGCGCCGAGCAAAGATCAAAAGCCCTACTTGTCGCGTCCAAGCTTGAACGCTTACGCTCGCAGATCGGGGATTTGAGTAAAGTTGTCCTGTTTGGGTGTGAGGTAGAAGCAGAGCCCTGCAATTTGCCTCGCCCACCAAGTCTGTGGTGTGGCGATGATAAAACCGGCGGCGGTTGATACTAACTGAGGCGCTTCTTAGCTAACGCCCAAGCATACCCCTTGCTAAACAGAGTTTCGCAGGGGCGATCGCGCGGAATTATTTGGCGGTATACTTGAACTTCTGCCCACCGATACTCGCTTCATACATCAGTCCGCCCTTAGCCACAGTAAAGACCGCCAGTCCCCTGTAGTAGCCTCCCCTAGTGATCGCATTGTTCATACCGCCGCTGGCGGTGGCGGAATTGCCGGTGGTGGATACGCTTGCTGAAGCGCCGGCAGTAATCGCCACGGCTTCTGCCTGGACCCCAAACTCGAAGTTGCCATGGGTGAACTCATCGAACGCGCGCTTGTCCTGGAAAAAGATGATCTGGCTGTAGACCTGAGCACCTAACTGGAAACCCAGGGTCAGTTGCGTCATGGAGGCGTCGCCAACGTGTTTACCCACGGCGTAAACCCGACCTTTGCCATGCGCTGCGCCAACAACGATACCCCCTTTGCCGATGGTGGGGAAAACGGTGTAACCGTAGCTGTTGCCGAAAAAGGTGCTGCTTCTACCGGCGTCCTTGAACATCTTGATGGCGTCCTGGTATTTATCGGCCCAGGCCTGGGTAAAAGGCATAGACATGAGCAAAAGGATAAGTCCAGCACGTATGACTAACTTCATGTTCGGTATCTCCTTGAACGTCGTAGCAGGTTTATTGCCAGCAGATTTATAGCACAGAACGCCGCACATGTGTGACGAACAGTAAACCGCCTACTCTCAGCACCCCCCCTGATCCAGTCTGCCGCTGCAGTCTGCAACTGTTCGGGCGTCTCACCCGCACCTCGACCATAAAATGTAACGGGGCGCTATGTGGCCTCGCTACATCTTATGGCGAAGAGGCGACCTACATGGATGTAGGAAGCTAGAGCAATGCACGACTCCATGGATGGAGGAGGTAGAACCGCGTCGGGCGACCTGCAAGGACGCAGGAAGTTAGGGCAACGCAGGAGCAGTTGCCGGAACAGCGGTCGAGGAGCAATTGACGGGAGGTCACCGCCTGTCCATCCTTGCACTCGCGACACTTGTGCGTCCTGCGCATCGGGATTCGAGCGCCCGGACGGTTGCCCGTCAACGGTTTTTAAATGCGCTCAAAGCCGTCACCCACCCGATCCGTACCTAAGAATATTATGAGTAAAGGTTTTCGCTATTCAATAGCTCATTTATCCTGGGTCTTGTACGTTTGGAATCACCTGGTGATTTCCTTATAGTGTTTCAGACTCCGCGTAGCAACGTTTTTTGAGCCAACAACATGATCCCGAGGCGTCGACGCGTCACCTGGTATGGCCAATCCTTGGTGCAATCATCACCGCGCTGTTACTGGGGGTTGTTTTGGTTGGGGGATTAACGAAAGCTACAGATTGGTATCAATGGTGGCCTCACGTCTCGATGTCGGAAATCAAGCGAGTCATTGACGCAGCCGGTTGCGGGTCGCACAAATACAAACAGCCTTAGGACGCACCACTTACCGAACGCGATAGACACCTAAGCTGGGGTTCCAGCCTTCAAGCGCCAAGATTTCGCGGGGGAGCGATTCCCGTTGCCCGATGATTAGTGCGCCTCCCGTCGCGAGCTTCGGTAGCATCTTTGACAGCACCTCCCGTTGCAATGCCGGCTCGAAGTAAGTGAAAACGAGGTTGCGGCAGAGGATCAGTTGAAACGGTCCCGCCGGCCATTCTTTCCTGATGTCTTGCCGAAGGAACTGAATGCCTTGCCGGAAACGCCCGCGAACCGAATAGGAGTCGTCAACGCGCTCGAAAGCCGAGGAAATCCATGACGCAGGTAGGTCTCTCAAGCTGCTAGAGGGGTAACACCCGCTCTCTGCCCGCTGCAGCAAGTGCAGGTCCGCGTCGGTCGCCACGACGTCCAAAGCGATTTCTGGTAAGCGCTCGGCGAATACGCCGAGCTTCCATAGCATCGAGAGCGTGTATGGCTCTTCGCCGGAGGCACAGCCGACACTCCAACAGTGGAGTGTGCTTTGCCCCGAGGCCACCGCCCTTCGCGCAAGGTCGGGGAGAATGGTCTTGGTCAGGAATGTGAAGACGCGCTGATCGCGGCAAAATCGGGAGATGGAAATCCGGCAGAGAGAATCCAAAACCTCCCATTCTTCCCGATGCGAGCTTAGGTACGACGAGTAGCTAGCGATGCTCGCAAGACCTAGTTCCTTCGAGCGCCGGTCAATCCTCTTGCAGACCTGGCGACGAACCTTGCGAAAACCCGCCCAACGCATTCGCAGCTGCGGGCAAACCGACTGCAGAAACTGCACGCATTCTGCGTCTTTCAAGAGAGGTCACAGGTTCGCATCTGAATCATCCAACCGCGGCGGAATCAAGACAAAGTTGCCGAAATGTTTCTTTTCGAGAAACTCGCGCTGTGCGCCTGCGATCCGTTCCAGCGGAAACGCCTTTCCATGAGCTCGCGACACCTCCACATCTGATCTCCACGGATAGCCGGCGATGCGCGTCAAGTACGTTCAACGCGGTCACCTTCCCTCCCTGTTCGTCACTAAGGATATTATTTAGTAAGAGTTTACGCCATTCAATGTCCCCGTTTATCCCAGCATCTCCCCTGCCCTGCTACTTAGGCGATTTGCCATTTGGTCTTGCAAGTCTCCGCTGGGCTCGATGGAAAATCTCCACACTGGCTCCACGATATCAGCTTCGAATTCGATTTCGGCCGCTTTCGGCGTTAATCTATCGAGCAAGGCCGAACACAAGACTCTCAGTCCTTAAGCCATCACGAGGAGCTCGTATGCCAAACACTATCCGCTTTTCATGTGCTGCAATGGCAGTGCTTTTTTCTATCGTTATCTACGCCGAAGAATCTGCTCTCACGAGAGCGAATGTTCGAAATGTCATCGACACGCTAACGGAATTGAAAAAGGAGGTTGATAAAGATAACGCCTACAATTTTGAGGAGATGACTCAAGTGGACGCGTATACCAAGAGTCAAGCAATGCAGAACAAATACTTAAATATCCTTAAAAGGCATGAATTCGCCGACCCTAACGAATGGCGAGAAACGGTTATGCGCGTATTCATTGCCTATAGCGCATATAAGATGCAGCTGCAATCTCCAGAAATGACTGCCCAAATGCGACAGGCGATGGCACAGATTGAGAGCAATCCCAGCCTAACTGATCAGCAAAAGCAACAGATGTTGCAGATGATGCAGCAGAGTAATCAATCCGTGCGTGCGTTCGTGGATGCATCGAGCAACGACGTTGAAGCCGTCAAGCCCTTCGTTGCGGAAATCGATAAAACGTTCGGCAAATAGTCGGCCTCGCCGGATGGAGGAAATGCAAAAAGATTGTAGGCCGCTTCTGCGCATCTCGGCAATTCGGTCGCTGCTCCCGCGCATCCCTGCACCTCGGGATTCGAACCCCCGGACCCTTGCCCGTCAACGGTTTTCAAGATTACGGCTCCCTGTACCCTCCTCTCCCCGTTGATGCCAACGAGTCCTTATATAGGGACTTACTGGGCGTATAGTGGGCGTGTTGTCCCGTCCAATACCGGCTAGTTACGGACAGTTGATTAGCAAATGATTAGCAACCGCCAACGATGATTGAGACTCCCACCATCCTCATACTCAGGGTCTTGCCGCCAAATTCCAGTCTACGACGCCCCGTGGTTTCCTATTTCATCTTATCGTAATGCATTCAGGAACTTGACGTATTCTATTTACCGTCCTTCGAAGTGTATTTGCTTGCAACGACCTCAACTGACCTATCATCTCGGCCCCTGACTTGATGACCGCAACCCATTCCCTCGCAAACTCTTTTTGTGTAAGCCCCTGGGTCTGCCGTAATCGAATCCACATCGTACAAGGCTTCGACGATACAGATTGCAGTTCTTGGTTGAAGTCGTCTTGTTTAGGGGTGAGGTAGAAGCAGGGCATGGCGGGTCTCTCCATAGTTCATTCTAAGGGCTGATTCTCTAGGGTACAGAATGGAAAGAATGATAACCTGATTCGCGTTGGACTCTCGTGGGGGTTATAAAGACGTGGCAAGGACGGTAAAAAAGGGCAAAAAACTAGCTGGCAAGCGCCAAGTTCGGACCCTTGAGCTAGCCCAACCGGCTAAACGGAAACCCCCTCGGCGTCCCAAGCTGTCTCAACGCAAGCTCGACAAGGCTTGTGCGGCGCATAGGAAATGGCTCGAAACGAGAGATGGTAAGCCGCCGGCCAACCTAGAAAACAAAGACGCTCAGGGCCTTGATCTTTCCGAGGCCGGCCTCCGCGACGCCCAGCTTCAGAAGGTCATCCTCAGCGGCGCCAACCTGCAGGAGGCCCACCTCAGCTTCGCCAACCTGCAGGAGGCCAACCTCAGCTTCGCCAACCTGCGGGAGGCCAACCTCAGCTTCGGCCAACCTGCGGGA
>SMUY01319921.1_pt1 | contig 13515 bp, 11 predicted proteins | sample 2456441 | NCBI WGS metagenome assembly SMUY01 (sample SAMN11095931, study PRJNA526329) | marine sediment metagenome | biome: Marine sediment; feature: Surficial sediment; material: Deep marine sediment; isolation source: Hadal surficial sediment | place: Pacific Ocean | collected 2014-11 | depth...
CACCACATTGAGCTCACTCACATCGGAAATGATGCGAAATATATTCTGGATATCGACTTCCTGAAAATCCAGGGAGATTTTGTCCTTATCTCCACTCAAAAGATCCCGGCAGGTGTCGCTGATTCTCTGGCTGGCATTTTCTTGAGACAGATTGGAAGAATTCGCCTCCGCAGTATGAGCGTTTGAAATGATCATTCCACCCGCTAACATGAGAACGGCGACCCTGGCAAGGCATATGGCTTTAAAAGATTTTGTATTCACAGCACTTTCCTTATAGACCGGAACTATTGATATCCCGGACAATCGTCGGCGTAACAAAAATGAGGAGTTCCTTGATGTCATCCTCTTCCTGAAAGTTCTTGAACAGGTAACCGAGAACGGGAATCTGTGACAGATACGGTACCGACTCCCTGTTTTCAGTTGTCGTTTTTTGAAAAAGTCCACCCAGCACCGTGGTGGCGCCATCGGCCATCAGAACCTCAGTTTTAACTTCCTTGGTGGTGATGGTCGGTACCCCTCCTACCGTGTTGGTGAAAATGGCGGCGTTTTGCGAAGCGGCCACCTTCATATAAATATGTTCATCCGCGGTTATATGCGGAGTCACCGTCAATCGGATGTCGGCGTCAATGAACTTGGTGACCGCCCCCTCGGTGGCAGTGAAAGTCTCATAGGGTATTCTCCGCCCGGCCTTGATCACCGCCTCTTTATTGTCCAGAGTGGTCACCTTCGGATTGGCGAGAGTGCGGGACTTGCCCTGTTCTTCCAGCGCCGTTATTTCCAAATCCAGGAATTGGTCAAAGGAGGAAGTGCCCAATAAAATCCCAAAGGTTGTGGTCGCACCCTCAATACCCAAATCAATTATTGCATCCTCCCCATCCGTAAAAACCAATGGTTGACCTTCCGTTGGATCCGTTTCCCTTATATTCTGGCCCTGTCCAACCCGAATAGTGGAGGCGAACTTCCCCGGACTGAAGGCTTCCCTTTGCGAGTACCCACGCAACCGGATACCAAATCCCTTGGCGAAGCCGCGCGTGATCTCCACAATTTTAGCTTCAATCTGCACTTGCGGAGTCCGCACATCCAGAATTCTGATGACGCTGATCATTTCGGTGATTTTAGGAGCAATGTCAGTCAGGATGAGCGTATTGGTTCGTTTATCGGCGGTGATGCTTCCGCGTTCACGGCTCTTGATACTCTCGAGGTTTTTCACCATATCTTCAATGTCGGCGTAACTGATGCGGACCATTTTCGTGGTCAATGGATCGAGCTCTCTAGCCGCCGCCAAGGTGGCCTTGGGCGCAATGCGCACAATGTTCTGTTCGCATACCCGGCCCAGCAAATTGTTTTCCAGGATCAATTCCAGGGCCGTGTTCCAGGCCACATCCGTGAGCTTGATGGTCGCCATCCCCTGAACATCAGGCGAGAACACCACGCTGAAGTTGCTCACTTCCGAGATAAATCTGAAAATATTTTTAAGGGTGGCATTCTGGAACTCCAGAGAGATTTTATCTTTTTCTCCGCTCAAGAGATCGTGACAAGTGTCGCTATCCCCTTTACCACTGCCTTCCGTATATAAAGCCGAGGACATGCCCTCAGCTTTCATCTCAAAATTACGGGAGGCCGGTACCGCGGCCGGGCGCACCGAGGCCGCCGCCAGCCTGATTTCAATCTGCCGGGGTCCGGATTTTATAATTTCATAAGAGGCGGCTTGCGCCAGTCCGATTTCCAGCCGCTGGACATTCGCATCCTCAAAATACAATGGATGAATATTGTTGACCACACCTTCATTGACTGCAATATCATCGCTCAACGAGCTTGGCCCCATTTTCTGGAAATCCAGAATCAACCGCAGAGGCTCCGTCAGTTTGAAGGCTGTGTAATCGATAGAGCGCGTTGTTCTGATCTTGATAGAAACCTCATCGCCATCTTGTTCGGCGGTCACTTCGGTGATCTGCCCGAGGAACATTTGTTCGAAAAATCCTTGAGCCACCTGAACCGGCGCCCTGTCACCCACCTGCGAAGCTTCCAATGCGGGCGAAGCATTCTTCCCGGAAGCCAGAGCCAGTGATGGCGTGACGCCGACAAGAAAGAATGCGGCGGCTACGGCCACTGTTACAAAGTCTATGGTTTGAATAGTTTTTGTTTTCACAACAGGTTCCTTACTCACGGTTGTCCAATTTCAAGCAATTGGGTCACGGATATAATATTGCCTTCAAAATCACGGACCCGCTCAACAATCACTATTTTTTCCTGATCGATTGATTCCACCGACCCGTAGTTCGGGCCCAGCAAAGAACCCACCCGGATGATGTGTCCATGGCCATCAGGCGTTTCCACCAGAGCCGCAATCTGCGATCTGTCCCAAATCACCCCAGCCATTTTCAAATTATCAAATTTAGCCTGCAAAGGAGTGCGGGCCTGCTCATCCGCCACTTGATTGGCCTTGGCAATTAAAGCCTGATAATTGGCCAATTCCTCTCGGTAATCTGCCTCGCTCAACGACCTCAATTCTTTTCTATCTTTAAACAAGGCCGCATAAAATTCCAGGTCGTTGTACAACGCCGGGTCAATGTTACGAACCCGTCTATACAGTTCCAAAGGAATGGACTCGAATTTCTCCAATTCCTCCCCAAATCGCCCGGCGTCCGCCACCGCCGCGGTGTCATCAATCAAGATGGGTTCCGGGAGAACCACCAGAGGCTCAAAGGGATCCCGCTTGTTGCTGAACAGGTAGCGCAATCCCGGAGAAAATACCGTTTTGATCATCGCAAAATCTTTTTCTCCGGAATCCATCACGTTCATCAGGTTATTCAGTCTGCGGGTTGCCTGCCGGTTCATGAGAGCAAGACCGTCCGCGTGGCCTTTTTGATCCACCTTGCTGAACCACTTGCCGGTTTTTGATTCATAAAACCGAACGGCCTTCTTTAAATCTTTATCACTCAAATTTTTGTACCGGAACAGTTCTTCCAGCAATTGCATGGACCGACGCTGGCTCCGCAATTCAGTTCTCATGCGGGCGATCAGACTCTCCGCATCGGGAGTGTGAAATTTCTCATTCAAAGGGTCCAGCACTCTCAGCATCGACGCTTTGTTCTCGAAATCGAAATTGAGTGCGCTTCTTGCTTTCTCAAGACGGTCGACCAGCAATATCCGCTCTCTGGAAGGAGGCGTCCCGGGAATCTGCTCAATGAATTTTTCAAACTTCCCGATATATTTCCAGTAATTATGCTCCTGGCGAACGATCCTCTTGCCCGTGGATGTTCGGAAAAATCCGATGGCCTTACGAATGTGGCGGCGATGAAAATCTTTTTTGATGCGCTTTAACTTCGCCCTGAAAAACTCGTTTGCCTGGAACGTTCCCCGGTACACCGAATTGACCATATCAATATGATCGTTGCTAAAGCCCAGCGAGCGCAGTAAATCCGGGTCGGTGAACGTCGCGGTCGGCACCTTCATTTTCGAAAGGATGCGTCTTTCCGTTTGGAGTCCGCTCGTTCGGTACAATTCCAAAGCCAATGCTTTTTTGCTCTGCGCGGCCCGTTTGGCCGAAGTGGGCGCTTGCGCGCTCCACGCCGCCCCCGGGAAGGCCAGGAGGGCGGCCACCAGCAAAGCAATCAAAGACAAACTTTTCATCGGAATGTATTTTTTTATCGGATTCATGGCGCTCTCATTCATATTTTTAATTAGCAGGGCTGACTTCTGACCCTTCAATATAGACAAAGGTATTTGCCTGGAAGGTCGTTTGAACTCTGGCAACATTTTCCAAAAGCATTGTTCCCTCATCGCTCCTCACCACCTCTTGGACATCCTCCATATCCATCTGGAAATGGGAGACATTCAATAACCGCAACAGGTTTTGCAAGCTGTCAAAAAAGCCTACGGTACGGTAGTAGTCCCCGTAAACCGTCATGGACATCGGGATTTCCTTGTAGAAATCTTTTGACGCTGTCGGGCTCAATTGAAAGTTTAAAATTTCAACCCCCAGAAAATTGGCCACCTCACTCACCTGGCTCAGCAATTCAGGGATTTCCCTGGAGAGGAGCAGGTGCCGTTTCTTTTCATGCAGAGTGCCCTTGATCGCGGCCACCTCGGCGGTGATAAAAGGTTTTTGCGCCACGGCTTTCAGATATTTATTAAGTTTGGCTTCGGTTTGGAATTTTGTTTTTTCCAGGGCCGCGTATTCCTCCTGGACGGGACTGTAGCCGAGAAAATAATAAGCCACCGCCAAACTCAAAACCAATACGCCCCCTACCAGATTTATATAAAGCGGCTTTACGCCAGCCAAAAAGTCATAAGGTATTTTGTCAAATATTTTATCCATCCCTCACCTCACTCCTTCACTTCAGGAAGCACCACATGGCTATAGATTAAAAATTCCCTGATTGGCTCCAGACCAATCCACTCCTGATTAGTGGATAGCAACACCACATGATCAAAGTAAGGAATATTTTCCAGGAGTTCCACGAACTGAACCACTGATTGATCGTATTTTGCCGATCCTTTGATTTCAAAAAATACATCATCCGGAGCATCCTCTTTTGCTTTTTTCTTAGCCTCATAATCGATGAACAAAAAGGGTATGCGCTTACCTTTAATGGCGTTCATATCCATTTGCCGAATGCCCCGCAACCAAACATCCTCAGGCAAACTGCGACCGATGTCTTCCAGAATTTCTGTGGTGCGGCCCCGTTGGGCTCGCAAATTATCAATCCCTGTGATGATTTTATTGAACGCGACTTTCTCTCTCTTCATTGTCTGAACGGCATCGTAGTCCGGCTTCAAGGCGCTGACCTGGGTTTGAATTTCCCGCACATCGTCATTGAGCAAACCGACAAAGGCCTTTTCCACAACCCAACTGAGGCCACAAAGCACCAGGACGAGTGTCATGGCCAATAAAATCGCGGCGATCTGCTTTTGAATCGCAATTTGCTGCAGTACTCTTCGATAGTCGTAAAGATTGATGGTAATCATTTGTAATCAAACCTTCTGGTTGCCAGCCCAACCGCCACGGTGGCCAACGGAGCCATCTGCGCCAGACTTTTTTGATCGAAAACCCTCTTGCTGACCTTGATCGCCTCCAGAGGATCAAAAATTTCTACGGGAACCCCGAGCCGATCAGCCAACAAACCGTCGACGCCCGTCGTCAAGGCTCCGCCCCCACACACATAAGCTTGATCCACCTGAGCGTTGGAGGTGGTGCTGAAAAATTCAAAGGATCGTTGCAGTTCTTCCAAAATCAGCCCGAACGCTTCGACCACAGCCCCAATCGCCTGATCCCTTTCAACATTGTCTGGGATCACTCCCATCTTTAAAGATTCGGCGGCCTCAAATTCCAATTCGAATTTGGACATGAGCTCTTGAGTGATATGATTGCCGGCCACCGGGATGTCTCGCGTGTAGGAGGTGACGCCGTCCATCAATATGTTCAGGTGCGTGAAAGCGCCGCCCAAGTCAATCAGCGCGACGGAACCCATGGTCTCCAGATTGCGGGAAATGCCCAACGCGTTGACCACGGCAAACACGTCCAAATCAATGACCACCGGCTTGAGTCCCGCGGCGGTCAAAATATCGGAGCGACTATCGATGATTTCATTTTGCACTGCCACCAAAACGACCTCCTGCTTGCCTTCATCCTCTGAATCAAAAGCCGGGTCATCTTCGTTCCTGACCTTTTGCGGCAAAATCTGAAAATCGAGTTGCACGTCATCAATATCAAAAGGTATGTACTGCTCCGCTTCCTGACGGATCGACTCCTCCAGCTCTTCCGGCGGCATGATGGGCACCTTGATTTTCTTAATGATGACATTCTCACCCGATACGGACGCCACGGCGTACTTGGTGTCAACTTTCTCCGCCTGCACCAGCCGGGTGAGAGCGTCTACCACCTGTTCCTCATCTTTGACCACCCCTTCCACCACAGCTTCCGGCTCTAAAGGCATGACCCCCAAACGAGACAGTTCAAATTTTCCCTGACTGCCAGACAATTGGGCCAATTTGATCGAGCTCGATCCTATGTCAATTGATAACAACTGTGTTTTGGCCGATAGAAACATGAAAATCCCTCAAGTGCTTTTTCTGGTTGGTATCCCTTTTATCTGCAACATGGAAAACAGCAATCCATCTTCTTTATCGGTATTTCCTGGTCCGCCTCAACTCTTTTTAGCTTTTACCCGGTTCGTGCCACCTGAGGTGCCATCCTTGAATATTCGAGAACGGTCCCCCAATTTGTATCCCAGCGCGAGAATGATCTTACGCTTGGTGTCCAGCCGACAATCGTTGCCTTTTTCAATTCGATCAATGGTCTGCACGGTCACATTGGCCTTACGCGCCAACTCGGCCTTGCTCATCATCTTGGATTCCCGAATTTGGCGAACATTGTTAACTTTTGCCACAGTGGTACCTCTTTGCAAAAAATAGTGGGATGAATTGCTTAAATTTAAATTTGTTCGATCTAGTTTTATTGGATAGCTAGTAATATACGGAAAATGTCTATAATTGTCAATAATATTCCTAAAAAAAATATAATTCTTTACCTAAATTTATATGAATTTACTATAATTTATAGTAACTATAAAAATGCGGACATACTGCCTCTCAAGGCCATTTAAAAGGCTTTAGAGAATTATTGATCCAAAAACAATTCCACTGAAATGGCCTAGATGATTGTTTTAAAAGTACTTAAAAAAATATTTAAATTCCGCCCTATTTTTCAACTCCTTAAGGCTAGCTCGGCATACTTTATTAACGCCTGTTAGCGGTTGGAGGGGTCCGCCGGGTGCCTCGGCACAAGCCAGAGTTGAGGCTTACTGGCGCCGCAGAGAGCCCAACGGCAGGCCACGGGACCAGGACCGCTGAACTCCGCTGGCAGTCAATAAGCGTTGGGCACATCTCCGGGCAGGGTCCTTAATTAGCTCATGGCCCGGTGCCCGTGCTTTACAGGGGGGGGTTGGCAGAGTGTGGAAACTTCGCTACAATCGAGGTCCTATGAAACAAGTTTATATGGAAACCTTTGGATGCCAGATGAATGTGGCCGATAGCGACCGCATGGAGTTGTTGCTTTTCCACTCTGGTTACGCCCGCACCCAGGTCGCGGAAGACGCCGATCTTATTCTGGTCAATACCTGCTCCATCCGGGAAAAGGCCGAGCATAAGGTTTTTTCATTGTTTGGCAGTTTCAGACCGCTGAAAGAAGCCAATCCCGACCTTATTCTGGGACTCGCTGGTTGCCTGGCCCAGCAGGAGCAGGACCGACTGCTCCGCCGCATTCCGGACCTGGATATGATCATCGGCCCCGATGTTATCGAGGATATTGGCTTAGCCCTGGACCAGGTACTCGCCCAGAAAACCCCAGTGGTGTGGACGAAGTTTGACCAACACAAGCAATACTCCATTCCAGAATTGCAATCTATTAAAAATCAAGGGCCTAGCGCGTTTGTCAACATTATTAAAGGGTGTGACAAGCTTTGCAGTTTCTGCGTCGTGCCCTTCACCCGGGGGCGCGAAAAATCACGCGAACCGGAGGAAATTTATCAGGAAGTACGTCAGTTGGTGGCGGCAGGGGCTAAAGAGATCATCTTGCTGGGGCAAAATGTCAACGCCTATGGCAAACACGGGTTAAAAAATCCGCTGGCTTTCCATGATTTGCTATACGGGGTCGCGGACCTGCCCGGTGTCGAGCGTCTGCGTTTCACCACCAGCCACCCCATGGATTTCACCCGCGACCTCATCCGGGCGTTCCGTGACCTGGGTCCGCTGATGAATCACCTGCACTTGCCGGTGCAATCCGGGAACAATCGTATTTTGGAGATGATGCGGCGTCACCATACGGTGGAATATTATGTGGATTTGATCGAAGAACTTAAATCGACAGTGCCCGGGGTGGCGCTATCGACGGACATCATTGTCGGATTTCCCGGAGAAACCCGCAGTGAGTTTGAAGATACTTTGAACCTCATGGAACGCATCGGCTACAGCAACAGTTATATATTTGCCTACAGCCCACGCCCCAACACCCCGGCGCTCGAATTCGAGGACAACGTGCCGGACGCCGAAAAAAGCGACCGCCTGCAGGCCACCATTGATCTGCAACATCGCCTGTCGCGGCAGAACGGTCAACGTTTTATGGGGAAAACAGTGGAGGTGCTGGTTGAAGGCCGGTCGGCCCGGCAGGGCGCTCGCTTCAAAGGCCGGAATCCGGAATACTGGATGGTGCTTTTCAGTGGTGAAGAGGAGAGCCTAAAACCGGGGCAAATAGTACCGGTTCAGGTGGATGAGGTGTTGGGACACGCGCTCAAAGGCCACGCCATCGCTCAGTAAAATCCCAAACGGTCATAAACGTCTTCCTCCAGTTGTTCCAAGGGCGGCCCAACCATTTGCAGGCCCAGCCGCAAATCGCGCAGGGTTTTAATATCCGGCGGGTTGGGATGGTCCGATAGGAGTGACAGGGTATCCACGCAGAAGCCGTCCAAATCAGCCAGCTGATCCAGCATATCGATGGGCAGATCCTCCAGATGAACCTCCTGACCCTCCAGATACCGCAGGATTTCCACCAACCGCAGTTTGAGGCTCACCGTCTGGTTTCTCAGTTGCGATACCAGTCGCGATTCCGGTCCCTTCAATTCTTCACAGATCAGCGTCAATAGTTTCCGCAAGTAACGGTAAAAAGCTCTGTGTTGTTTTTTATCGTAGAACCGGTCCTCCTTGGCACCGAATAAGAGAGCAAAAACCATTTCAATATCGAAGTCATCACTGTTCATGACGGCATACATCATGGCCTTGAATTCATTTTCCGTGATGGCCAGGCCCATGTCCTCAAATATTTCGTTGAGGGAGCCGGTTCGGCCTTGCGGGGTTTTCGGAGCGGATTCCCAAACTGTTGAATAATGTTCGGAGTCTACCGACCAGCCAAAATGAATTCCCGCGTTTTCGCTCCGCACCACCGCCAGTTTTTGAACTTCTTCTACAAATTGGGGCAGAGCAAAAGGCGGCAAATTTCCGAAATCGGTTTTGAAGGAAAAGAAAGCCTGCAACAATTGTTTTTCCAATCCAATAGTTGCAAAATTTCGATCGCTCATCAAACCCGACAAAACCTGTTCCAATTCCACATACAAAGCCCTCGCCCGGAGCCGGTCCTGGCGGCACTCGGAGGCGGTGTAATGCGCCAACCGAAACACGCCCTCCGTATAATCGACCAAATGAACCTTGAACCCGTCACCGGATTTGAGGCCACACCGTGACATCAGCGCGCTGATATCCCAGACCGTCAAGCGGACCTGACTTTTCCCCGGAGCCCATTGATTGACTTTGATCTGATCCGGGAAATAGCGCTCGTCGGAGTACTGGTAATAAGGGAGCACTTCTTCTATAAAAAATGTCTTTTTGACTTTTGGAATCTCCAGGCCCTGTGGATCTAGAAAAACCAAGTCCTCCTCCGGACAGTCCCAGGGAACGAACGGCACCAGTTGATGGCCGGGAATCCAAATCTTGCGATCCAATTCATATTTTCCGGGGTGCGCCGCCAACGGCATTTGCCCGATACGGTCCAACACCGCCTGGCAGGGCAAAAATTTCTGACCATGGATGCCAATTAAATTATCATGATCCCACAACCGTTGCTTCAATTGGTTGAGGGTGGTCGGCGCGATCTTCCTGCGCCAGCGCGCCTGAATACGGGTCAAAAAGTCATCCACATTGAAAGGAACGCGAGATTCGCGAATCAAATTGTCCGCGAGTGCTTCCAGAGTGAGCCTTTGAGTCATGGGATTGCCTGAGAAAAGGAAAGAACCAGGGATTGACTATTGACTCGGGGAACGGACATTCCTCGAATCCGTGGAGCGTCAAAAAGGGTCCGCCGTGAATTCAAACAGGCGGCCCAATAACGTGCAAATACTAACACATAATTTTAAAACGGGTAACCCCCCAGCGGGCCGCTGGAGGCAACCGGGCAATCCTTGCAATGCACGCAACAATTATTGTGCATGCTTAAAAGTACACAGCCATTTGCCTTCCCTGCCAGAGGGCCAGCCTGCGGCTGGAGGCAGAAAGGTCAAACTCTATTCCGCGCTCAATAATTATGGGGCATAACTGGTAGTTGGTGAACCGGGTCATTCTGAGTGAAATGAAGAATCTCTGTGTTCATCCGTGTTCATCTGTGGTTGCAAAATCCCTCCAGCCCTTTGCTTCATTGTGATAAAATCAGTTGATTATTAAATTAAGAGGTTGAGATATTTATTGGAATGATGCCACGGCGTGTTGTTCTGACCGGCTTGGGAGCCGTCAGTCCTAATGGGATAGGAAGAGAAACGTTTTGGAAAAATACCTGCGAGGGGATCAGCGGAATCGATCGCATTCGCAGTTTTGATCCATCAGACTTGAGCTGTCAGATTGCCGGTGAAGTCCATGATCTCGATTCTTCACAATGGTATTCGAAAGCGGATTTGAAAAAACTGCCGCGGGCGGTTTTGCTTTGTGTCCAGGCTTCGAGCGAAGCGTTGCAGGACGCGGGTTGGGACGCGGGCGATTTGCGCGACGAAGAATTAGAGAACCTGGGCATTCTAGTCGGTTCCGGCGGTTCCGGTTTTGATTATTCGGAAAAACAGTTCGGCCATTTTTACTCTGGCGAGAAACACAAAGTCAGCCCCTACGCCATCACCAACTCCCTGGTGGGCATGCTGTCCAGCGAAGTGTCGATGATATTCGGTTTGCATGGCCGCAGTCATGTGATTTCCAACGGATGCACCAGTTCGACCGATGCCATGGGGTATGCCTTCAATGTCATTCGGTTCGGTCAGGAAGATTGCTTGCTGACCGGCGGAGCGGAGGCTTGCGTGACCCCGGCAATGATGACGGGGTTCCAAAGAATGAAAGCCAACCCGGTGCACTTCAATGAGGATCCAATGCGGGGGTCGCGTCCATTCAACAGCGACCGCGAGGGTTTTGTGCTGGCGGAAGGCAGTTGGATGTTTGTCATGGAGGAGTTGGAACACGCTAAAAAAAGAAACGCCCGGATTTATGCCGAGGTGATCGGTTACGGTTCCACCTGCGACGCTTACCACCGGGTGGCCATCATGCCCGATGGCAAACAATCGACCCGCGCCCTGCAAATAGCCATGAAGGATGCCAGGGTCAACGAAGAGGAGGTGGGCTACATCAACTTCCACGGCACCTCCACCATCATCAACGACAAGATTGAAACGTTTGCAGTCAAACAGGCGATGAACGGGCACGCCATGAAAATTCCCGTCAGCTCCACCAAGTCCATGGTGGGGCACCCGCAAGGCGCGTCGGGGGCCCTCGGGGTGGCGGTCTCCGCCCTGTCCCTAGACCGGGGAGTTTTAACGCCTACCATCAATTTGGAAAAACCCGATCCGGATTGCGATATGGATTACATCGCCAACGAATCGCGGCAACAGGCAACACGAATAGCTATCAGCAACTGCATTTCGTTCGGGTCCAAAAACTCGGCCCTGGTCCTGAAAAATTTCAATTAACCGGCGAAGCGCCGGAGCAAATGGATCAAACTTGGCTTGCGCCCAAAACCATGAAACAGAGGCCAGCCATCTGCCTCCCCCGCTAGGGGGCTCAGTTATCGGTAGGGCATTTTATTTCCGGAAAGCTGGCTTTCGATGTCGCGTTCCATCTGGTTTTCTTCAGTGATGAATTTATCCAGCTCTTTCACGCTGTTGAGCACGAACAGGCGAGGCTCCTTTTGACCACAAATTTCCTCGTCCTGCTCAATGGTGATTGTAGGTCCCTCGATTGACTTGATGGTAAACTTTTTCCGGGTCCGCAAATTACCGAAGAGTCTTCGGTAGCGGATTTCTATATCACGATCATCCATTTTCTGATCTCCTTAAACAAACACGTTTCCATAAAACGGGTCAGTTGATGTGGAATTGTTTTAATGGTTATATCATACCCCAAACTACGCTTGGAGGAAAAGGGCTCTAACCCCAACTTGCGCCCAACCAGCGTTCCGCTGGACTCCAACAGGTCGTGCTCCACTGACGCTCAACATGGGTGAGGCATGACGCAAGCGGGTAGCCATTTGCCTCCCCTGCAAGGGGGCCAAGAGGTTAGAATTTGAAATCCAAACTTGCCATTCGCGAACAAACCGGACAAATGCTGATCGCGGGGTTTGAAGGCACTCGCCTGACTCCGGAAACGGAGGACCTGATCCGCAATCACCATATCGGCGGATTGATCTTGTTCGGCCGCAATTATGAGAACCCTGAACAATTGCGCCGCCTGATCGCGGACCTCCAGAAAACGGCGCTCTCCTCATCTACCGGATTGCCGCTGTTTATTTCCGTCGACCAGGAAGGGGGCCGCGTCGCCCGCTTGCCAGCGCCGTTCACCGACTACCCTCCCGCAAGTTGTTTAGGCCATGCCCGGTCGGAATCACTGGCCTTCCGATTTGGACAGGCTCTAGCGACCGAACTGCTGGAGGTCGGCATCAATATGGACTACGCGCCGGTGCTGGATGTGAACACCAACCCCGAAAACCCAATCATCGGGGACCGGGCGTTCAGCACCCATCCAGAGTGGGTTTCCCGACTGGGCGCCGCCTTCATTCGGGGGTTTCAGGAAACCGGCATGCTTGCGGTTGGTAAACATTTTCCGGGCCACGGTGATACTCGGCTCGATTCCCATTTGGATCTGCCCACCGTCGACCGGGCTCTTGACATGCTGGAGAAGGTTGAGCTGATGCCCTTCCGTGACAATATCCACATGCCCGCCGTGATGACCGCCCATGTCATGTATCCGGCGTGGGACCCGCAATTTCCGGCAACCTTTTCCAAAATTATTTTGCAGAAAGTTTTGCGCCAACGGCTGGGGTTCAAGGGAGTAATCATTTCTGACGATTTGGAAATGAAGGCGGTGGAAAAACACTGGCCGGTGGAGGCTATTCCCTCCCTCGGGGTGAACGCCGGGGTGGATATATTCTTGATCTGCCACAGCCAGGAAAAAATCCGGAGCCTGCACAATCGGTTGACCGAAGAAGTGGAACAAGGCGCCATTCCCCATCAGTCCATTGAGCAATCTGTGGCGCGCATCATGAAAATGAAAAGCGCAATCAAACGCACTCCTGGAAAAAATTCCAACCTCTCTCCCTGGGGCGACGCGCATCAAAAATTAGCCGACGAAATGCGCTCCCACCTCCCCATCGTCTAAAAACTTTTAAGCATTTTTAAGTGGCATGACATTCCAGATATTTATTTTAACGGCCCCCATAAACCAATTTTCAGAATTCACAAGTCAATTTAAAAAAAGCGACTGAAAATTTTGCGGGTTTCTCACCAAAATTATTTCTACTTAAAAACAATTCGGGTTATGGTTTGTAAAAATTTTCAATTAAAAATATTCCGACATCAAAATATTTGAAACGCCTTTAAACTCTAAAAAATCAAAGATCAATGATAATATTTACACTTCAAGCAATCCTAATTAATGTAAATGTAATTGACTTATAGAGCTTACGGCCTTTTCAGTTATTTCTGAGAACACCACTTTTCG
>SMUY01230755.1_pt1 | contig 13513 bp, 12 predicted proteins | sample 2456441 | NCBI WGS metagenome assembly SMUY01 (sample SAMN11095931, study PRJNA526329) | marine sediment metagenome | biome: Marine sediment; feature: Surficial sediment; material: Deep marine sediment; isolation source: Hadal surficial sediment | place: Pacific Ocean | collected 2014-11 | depth...
GATCGCGGTCGGCGGGGTGTTCGCGCTGCTCGGCGCGATCATCAGGTTCCCGGCCCGGGTCCTGGGCGGACCGCGGGCGCTGTAGTGGGGGGACATTCCCGAGCCCTGCGGGCTTCAGGCTGCAGGCTGCAGGCGCTCGGGAGTCACCTCCTGGTCCCGCTGCCACAGAGCAGTTTCCGAGGCATCCCGGGAACAAGACAGGGGGACGGTAGCCCCCGCGAGCGTGCGCGAGGCTTCCATCCCCCTTCGTTGTAACCCTGTCCCGGTCCCGCGCTACCGCGGCGGTTCGGTGGGGTCGGCGCCGTCGGTCGGGGCGCCAGTGCCGGATGAGCCGAGAAACAGCTTCCGCCCATCAAGGAACGTGATATTCCGACCGTTCGCCTTGAGCGGGCTCTGCTCGGTGCCGGCGCCCGACCGGTCCTTGCTCTGATAGCCGTCGACCACGATCTCGGTGCCTGGCGACAGCGAGGTCTTGGTGAACCCACGCCGGAACAACGTGTTCGGCGTGCCGCCTTCAACCATCCATATCTCTTCGCCGCCGTCGGCCGTCTGCGCGCGAAGGTGGATCCAAGCGTGCGGGTTAATCCACTCCACCTTGGTCACGGTGCCGGTCAGCTGGACCGGTCGGTTGGCGTCGAACTCGGCGGAAAAGGCATGATGGGCCATGACCGGCACCGTGGCCATCAGCATTGCGATGCCGGCGACGATGAGCGTTGTTCGCATCGGTTGTCCCCTCTGAAACCCGCGCCTCCCTTGGATGACACAGTCGGCGCCGTCCAGGCGGGCCTCAAGGCCCGTGCAACCACGGATCGTGTCACCTGCGAGCCTCGAGGCCCCTGCGACGACGGGTCGTGCCCACGTCGTCACCGGCTCTGGTCGCGGGCCGCCGCCTCGTCTGCCTCGAGTTGACGGGCGCCAGCGAGGATACCCGGCAACGCGTAGTTCCCCTCGTGACAGGCGTACTCGTAGAGCGGCTCGTCCGTCAGCGAGACCGGGATCTCACCGCCCCAGGTCTCGGCGAACATCGTCGGGTCGTCGATCGTGAACTCGTAGAGGATGGTCCCCTCGTCGATCCGCGTGAACCGCTCGACCACGTGCAGGTTGTCGGGTGGCCCGTAGCGATCCTGCTCCGGGTGGAAGTTGGTGGTGTCGACCACCAGCGTATCCCCCTCCCAGTGACCGACCGAGTCGCCCATCCACTTGCGAATGTGCGGCGGCGGGTGTGGCCGCCCGTCCAACGGGATAATCCGCACATCGTGGACCATCTCGACCAGGATCATCACGTAGTCCGCGTTCTGCACGATCTGGTAGTGGTTGTTGTAGAGCACCGGGAGCATCGGCGGCCCGGAACTGGAGCCGAACGCCAGCAGACACCGCTCACCCAGCGGCCGCAGCTCGGGATGGTCGAACCCATGCCCCTCACGGCGGCGCTCGGCGCGCGCGTCCGACCACGCTTGCCAGGTCTCCGTGCGCGGCGGGATCCGTCCAGTCGGTGGGTCGATGATGAGCGACGTGCGCTTCTCGCCCCGGACCGTGGCGACCATCGTTCCGCTGTCGATCCAGAAGTTGTTGTAGCCCCCCGGACGGTTGTCGTCTCGCGCCGACAGCACTTCCCGGTTCGGGTCGCTGGGCGCGGCCCGCTCCGCGATCCGGTCGAGGGTGCGCCCCTCGCGCACCGCAGCCTCTTCGGCGGTATACGCGCGCTGCTCGCCCAGCTCCTCGGGACGTTCCAGCGGTGTGATGGTGTTGTTGGTCCACATGCCCTGCAGGTCCGGCGTGCCGTCCGGCATCCGCGGCATCATCCAGTTCGGGTCCACCGACTCCACGTTCCCTGCCGCCGCGCGGGGACGCTGCCCGCCGAACGTGACCGAGGCCAGCGACACGACCGCGACCCCCACCGCCGCCACACGTGCGACTCTGACAGATCGATTGCTCATCTGGACCTCCACATCGCCCTTACTGCACCGGCTCCCGGCGCAGATGCCCGAGCATCAGCTCCTCGACGAACTCGACACACTTGAACTGGTTGAGCGCGGCATTTGGTTCCATCCGACGATAGAGCGGCATGCTGATCGTCCAGGGCCGCGTGAACACCTCGTCGTCCTCGATCGTCGCCTCGTAGTGGATGTGGTTCGGACCCCTCAGCGTGTAACGCTCGACCACACGCAGCCCGAACCCGTGGAAGTTCCCGGCGCGGTCGAACCAGGTCCGGTCGCTCTGGTCGGTCACCTCGACCACGAACGTATCGCCATCCCAGCTCCCGACCGACTGGCCCATCCACGAGTCGGCGGGCGGCGGCCCGGGGTGCTCCAGAAAGATGTTGCGCACGGCGCCGGCATACTCGTACGCGAAGAACACGTAATCCGCGCTCTGGAAGATCTGGAACGGAAACGGCATGTACGTGGCGCGCGGTACCCCGGGCATGTAGCACTTGATTTCGGGGTCCGATGTCAGCCAGGCAGCGGCGTTTGCTCTCTTCTTCTCCAACGCCCACGGCTGATACGGGATCGCGCCCCCGTCAACGACGCCGTTCCCACCCGGCACCGACCCGACCGCCCCGAGCGCCAGCACGTCGGCCGCCGGCACCGGCCCGAACGGACCGGGTCGGAGCGCCAGGGCCGAACGCGCAACATGCGGCTCGAGGTCGTAGTTCGCGGTGTTGACCGCCTGCCATATGCCGTTGAGGTCCGGCCTCCCGTTTGCCAACCTGGGGATGTCGGGAGTCTGCCCCGCGACCGGCGTCGTCGCCAGCAACAACCCGGCCACGGCACCCGCCGCGACCATGGTGCCGACCGCTTTGGTGACCCGGTGTCGCACGGGATCGCTCGCCTTCGCGTAACTCATTGGTGGTTCGACAGCGTGACGCGGCATTCTACAATGTTTTGGCTGCCCGCACCGACCGATCGGGCAGCGCCCTCAAACGCGGCTATAATCCGGCGATCCTGTACCAGGTCTGACGAGGTATGACGATGCCGCAACGCACTCGATGGGAACAGCTCAGTCGACGGGACGCGATGCGTCTGCTGGGCGCGGGAACGGCCGGTCTCGTCGCCGCCTGTGGTGGTGAGACGGCCTCCGACTCGGTGGCGCCGGTGTCGGCTGGCGAGACCGCGGTCCCACCAGCGGCCGCCGCCGCACACCAGCCGATCATCCGCACGATCCTGCGTGACGTCGCACCGGCCGAGCTGGGCGATGGGGCGATCCTGATGCACGAGCATCTGTCGGCCACGAGCCCGTATCCGTTCGAGCCGCCGCCGCAACGCGAGGTCCCGCCGCACTTCACCGGCGATGTGGCGCTCATCACCGAAGAGGTGCGGATCGCCGGCACCGAGGGCGTGGCCTGCATCGTCGACGGCGGGCATGCCGACATGGGCCGCACCCTCGACGCCCTGCGGGCGATCGCCGAGGGCTCCGGCGTGCACATCGTGGCGAGCGGCGGGTTCTACACGCAACGGGCCTATCCTCCAGACATCGCCGCCAAGTCGGTTGAGCAGATTACCGACGAGCTGATTGCCGAAACAGAGGCGGAGCGGTTCGGTGCCTATGGAGAGATCGGCACCTCGGGTGAGATGACGCCGGACGAACGCAAGGTGCTGACCGCCGTGGCGCGGGCGCATCTGCGGACCGGCGTGCCGATCTTCACACACAACGCCTATGTCGGAAAGCTGTCACGGGTGCCGGTGCCCACCGAGGCGGCGCTCTGGCAACTCGACCTCTTCGAAGAGGAAGGGGTGGATCTGGGCCATCTCGTCATCGGTCACCTGTGCTGTCTGGACCAGCCGGCCGCGGAGGTCGCCGTCGAGGTGGCCCGACGCGGCGCATTCGTCGGTTTCGACCGGGTCAACTGGGACGCGATGCTCGACGACGAGAAACGGGTCGCCATGGTGACGGCGCTGGTCGACGCCGGACACGCCGACAAGCTGGTGCTCGCCTCCGACTTCTACCGACGGACCGAGCTGAAAGCGGAAGGTGGACCGGGCTACGCCAAGACGGTGACGCAGTTCGCGCCGATGCTGCGCGAGGCGGGTCTGGACGACGCGACCGTGCAGGCGTTCATCGCCGACAACCCGCGTCGTTGGCTCACGTTCACACCAACGGCCTGAGCGGTAGGACGGCCCTTCCGGGCCGCCCACCGATCGACCCGTGAGAGCGGGACGGGCCTGGGCGGGCCGCAGTCGCCCGGCGGGCCTGAAGGCCCTTGTTACCGCGGCTCGCCGGACGCGTGTGCTGCGGGCAGAACCCGGAAGGTGCTCTCGGTTCTGACGCCACGCCCTTCGTGTGGATAGGTGTGCAGGGTCTCCACCACGAGCGTGGCGTCGTCGATACGCCAGCCGATATGCGTGATCGGCTCTTCTGCTCCGTCATCCACCCCGTAATTGCACGTGAGCTGATCCGCACTCGAGAAGGCGCTGCGCAGCCGATCGCCCCCGTCCAGCTCGAACGGCGAGAGCCGGCAGTCGTATCGAAGGTTGTCGATCGTGCGAGAGATGACGCAGTCCGAATTGGCGGCCCGCTGCTCCAGCACGCGCGCCTGTAGGTCACCGGCGGCACAGGTCAGGAGCTCGGTCAGCGCCGTGTCTCCCAGCTCGACCAGCACCGCGTGGCTCGTCCCCAGCACGCAGAACGTCACCACGCGGTCCCCCCACGACACCCGGCGCGAGTCGAAGACCCGCAGCGGCTCCATCCGAGCGCGACCATCGAGCAGGAAGTAGCGAAGCGTCGCCGCGCTGTGGATCACTGGGATCTCTGAACGAGAGCGCACGTGTGTAGACATCCGTGGAGCAAGGCGTCAGCCTTGCCTCGCAGGCCTGAACGCCTGCGCCACACATGCAACCGGAGGGATCGCCAAATTTCGTGTCACGTTCAAAGGACCGCAGCATCGTACCGAACCACCGACGTGGAGTCAAAACAGGGGCGCAGCGCGCGCCGTCTGAGAGCGGCGGGTGCCGTTCGTGTTGACCCCCGTCCATCCAATCAGCAAGATCGTAGTCCATGAACGACCCGCGAGCAGCGTCGCCGGACTACGCCGGGTTGAAAACCCGCGCACTTCTCGTGTCGGTCTTCACCATCGGCACCTGTGGGCTGATCTACGAGCTGCTGGCCAGCACGATTGCCAGTTACCTCCTGGGCGACAGCGTGACGCAGTTCTCGACGATTATCGGCGTCTACCTGTTCTCGATGGGGGTCGGCTCCTACCTGTCGCGCTACTTCCGGCGCGATCTGATCACGAGCTTCATCGAGGTCCAGATCCTGGTGGGCGTCATCGGCGGTCTCTCCTCGCCCGTGCTGTTCTTCGCGTTCGCCGAGATCGACGCCTTCCGTGTCGTGCTCTATGGCTGGGTGACCGCGACCGGTGTGCTGGTCGGTCTGGAGATCCCGTTTCTGATCCGCATCCTGGAGGATCAGTTCCCCCTGCGCGACCTGGTCTCGAAAGTGCTGTCCCTCGACTACCTGGGCGCGCTGGCGGCATCGCTGCTCTTTCCGCTCTGGCTCGTGCCGCGGGTCGGATTGATGCGGTCGTCGTTCGTGTTCGGCGTGCTGAACGTGCTGGTCGCGATCTGGACCTGCCACCTCTTCCGCCGCCAACACCGCCGGCCATGGCTCATCGCCCAGGCCTATGGTGCGCTCGTCCTGCTCCTGGCCGGTGTGGCGTTCTCGGACGACCTGATGGAGCGGTCCGAGCGACTGCTGTATGAGGACCCGGTGATCCTGTCGCGATCGTCCGCCTATCAGCGCATCGTGCTGACACAGAAGGACGGCGAGGTCCGTCTCTTTCTCAACGGGGACCTCCAGTTCTCGTCCCTCGACGAATATCGCTACCACGAAGCGCTCGTCCATCCGGGTCTGGCCGCGGTGGCGGCGCCCCGCCTGGCCCTGGTGCTGGGCGGCGGTGACGGGATGGCGGTTCGCGAGATCCTCAGGGACGACCGCGTGGAGCGGATCACCCTGGTGGATCTGGACCCGATGATGACGGAGGTCTTCGGCGAGCATGACGCGTTCGCCGCGCTCAACGACCACGCGCTGCGATCGCCCCGCGTCGAGGTGATCAACGCCGACGCGTTCGTGTGGCTCGAGGAGAACGCCACCCGCTACGACTTCATCGTCGTCGACTTCCCCGACCCCTCGACCTACTCGCTCGGGAAGTTGTACACCACCACCTTCTACCGACGGCTCGCGGCACATCTCGACACCGGTGGCATCGTGGCGATCCAGAGCACGTCGCCCCTCGTGTCCCGACAGGCGTTCTGGTGCATCGTCGAAACGGTGCGCGCGGCCGGGCTGCACGCCGCGCCCTATCACGCGTCGGTCCCGTCCTTTGGCGAATGGGGCTTCGTGGTGGCGTCCCGAGAGCCGTTTCAGATTCCCGACCGTTTCCCCGAGTCGCTCCGGTTTCTGACCCCCGCCATCGTGCGCTCGCTCTTCGAGTTTCCGATCGACATGGATGTGGTGCCGGTCGAGGTGAATCACCTCAACAACCAGATCCTCGTGCAATACCACGCGGACGGGTGGGACAACTACACACAATGACACACAAGGAGACAGGAAGCGCTGGCCTGTCTGCCGTCGCCTTGGCGAGGGCGAGAGGGCTGACCCGTCGAGACCTCCTGCGGGTCGGTCCCGCCGCCGCGGCCGCGATGGCGTTCGGCTGTGCGCCTCGCGCACCATCCTCGCCGGATCTGGCGCTCGACACCGGCCGCATCCGTGGGGCGATCGTGGGCGCCTCGCACCAGACCGGCCACCGGCTGCGGGAGGGCACCTTCCCGGAACCCCAACAGACCCGGGAGGTCTCGGTGGTCATCGTGGGTGCCGGCATCGCGGGTCTGTCAGCAGGGTGGAAACTTGCCAAGAGCGGCTTCCGTGACTTTGCGGTGCTGGAGCTCGAAGGGGAGGCGGGCGGCAACGCGCGGTGGGGAGAGAATCAGGTCTCCGCCTACCCGTGGGGCGCCCACTATCTACCGGTGCCGACCGCCGAGGCGACCGCGGTCCGTGAGCTGTTGGACGAGATGGGCCTGGTCCAGGGCTACGGACCGGACAACGAGCCCATCTACGACCCGCGGCATCTGTGCCACGCTCCGCAGGAACGGCTGTTCATCGATGGGGGGTGGCGCGAGGGCATCTCGGCGCGGGACCTGCTGGACCCCGACGGCACCGGCGCGGTCGCGGCGCTCACCGCGTTCGAGGCTCAAGTCCGACGGTATCGCGACTATCGGGATGCGCGCGGCCGCCGGGCGTTCGCGCTGCCGGTCGCCGCAAGCACCACCGACGCGGAGATCGTTGCACTCGACCAGCTGTCGATGCGCGAGTACTTCGACCGTGCCGGATGGTCTTCGACGCGGCTGCGCTGGTATGTCGACTACTGTTGCCGCGACGACTACGGGTGCACGCTCGAGACCACCTCGGCCTGGGCCGGCTGGCACTACTTCTGCTCGCGTCCTGACGACGTCGAGTACTTGACGTGGCCCGAGGGCAACGGCCGCATCGTCCGCCATTTCATGGACCGACTGGCAGCACACGTCAGCACCGGCATGCTGGTCTACAGGCTGCGTCCGACCTCGGATGCCGGACGCGACGGCGCATCGGCTGACGGCGTCGAGGTGGACGTGCTCGACACCGGCACCGAGACCGCCGTGCGGTTTCGAGCGCGCCACGTCATCTATGCGCTCCCGCGTTTCACAGCACGCCACGTCATCGAGGGATACGCGCCCCCCCCCGGCCTCGACGCGTTCACCTACTGTCCGTGGATGGTGGCCAATCTCACCGTGCACCGCCTGCCGGAGGGCGCGGCCTGGGACAACGTGCTCTACGAGAGTCCATCGCTGGGCTACGTGGTCGCGACCCACCAGAACCTGCGGATCGCCCCGGGGCCGAGCGTGCTGACCTACTACCTGCCGCTCACCGTGCCGAATCCCGAGACCGCCCGGACCTGGATGCTCGAGCGCAGCTGGCGTGACTGGGTCTCACTGATTCTCGCCGACCTCGCGCAGGCCCATCCCGAGATCGAGTCTCTCGTGACGCACGTCGACATCATGCTCTGGGGGCACGCGATGATCCGCCCCGTGCCGGGTTTCGTGTGGGGCGAGGCCCGACGCCGCGCCGCCGAGCGCCACGGCGCGATCCGTTTCGCCCACTCCGACATGAGCGGGATCTCTCTCTTCGAGGAGGCGCAGTATCACGGCGTCCGGGCGGCCGAGGAGGTCATGCGCGAGCTGGGCCACGCCCACCCCAGTTCGCTCTAGCAAGGCTCCGCCTCGCGAGCCGAGCGTGTCTCACAACCCCGCGACGCGGGGCCTCGCGCGTGACATTGACCCTCACCCCGGCCCGCTCCCAGAGGGTGAGGGCGACACCGGAGCGCCGTGTTGCGCAACCGGCTACGCCGTCGCGATCCCCATCTTCTTCTTCAGCGCGGCCAACGAATCGGCGCCCGCGCTGCTCGAGGGCGCGGCCAGGGCCTTGTCGAGGTCAGAGTCGATGCTGCCGCCGACATCGGCGAGCTGGTCGTACGCCTCGGCGAGCGACTCCTCCTCCTGGACCTTCTGCTTCATCTTCTCGAGCATCGCCACGGTGCCGGACGCGTCGGCGCCCGCCAGTTGCTGATTGATCTTGCGCATCGAGGACGCGGTGCGTGCCCGCGCCTTGAGGGTGATGGCCTCGGTCTCATACTTGCCGATCTGGCGCTTGAGCTCCTCGACCTTGGTCTGGAGCTGGTCGGCCATCCGCTGCTGCGTCTGGTGATCTGCGGTCGCCGTCGTGGCCTGCTGCAGCGCTTCTTCCTTCTTCTCCAGCGCCGCGGTCGCCAGGCTCTCAGCCTCACCCGCATCCATCTCCGCTGCCTCCATCCGTTTGAGAATCAGCATCGCCTTGCGCTCATAGTCCGCGGCCCGCTTCTTGTAGTCCCCCCCCTCCTTCTGCATCCGGATGGCCAGCGCTTTGACCTGCGCGAGGCTGACCATCGCGGCCTGGAGGTTCTTCTTGAGATCGCGGATCCCCTGCTCGGTCATCTTGATCGGATCCTCCAGGTTGTCCATCGCGGAGTGGGCATGCGATTCGGCGACCTTGAACATCCGACGAAAAATGCTGGCCATGACTGCGTCTCCTTCGACACGCGACGCTTCGCCTCAAACCGCCCAGACGACGGTTGGCTCCGCACCGCTACCGGGCTTTTTCAGCGGCCCCGCTACGCGGGGCTAGAAATTTCCTCGCATCGTGCACGATTGATCCAAAGCTCACGTTCTCACCTTCAGGGAATGTCTAGTGTTTGAAGTACGTGAGCAACTCGCTGCCATACTCTGCCAGCGCGAGCGAGAGCGCATCGATCGAGCCCTGGAGCTCGTTCAGATCGAGATGGGCGAGCTGCAGCGTGTCGCGAAAGAAAATGCGCTCGGCCGTCTCGTCGAGCACGAAGGCGCCATGCACCAGGGTGTTGTTCATCTGCAGCAGCCGGACGTAGAGATCTCTCGGCTCCGACGGCACCTCGGCGATCAGCTGCTCGAGCACGACGATGGGGGGCTCGCAGTCGATCACGAGCTGCTTGATACCATTGTCTTCGTCGTCGACCACCACCAGCTCCTCGGCCTCGTTCTCCGCGACGATCGTGAGACCGAGGTCGAGCAGGTAGCCCTTGACGCGATCGAGATTCTCAGACATCGAACAACGCCTCCTTGCGCATCAGTCCTGGGGTTTGCATCGTGCTCGCCGTACGTGACCAATCAGAACGTCTATCAATCTGCTACGTGTCGCCGGCTAGCAGCCCGTGTAGCGGGGGCTCTGTGACACGCCGCCTCGCGAAGCGGAGCCGGTAGATGACCCTCAGCAGTGTAAGGCGGAGCTTCGTGAGATCCAATCGCTATTTACGATCCAAGCGGCGCACGAGTTCATCATGGGCGTGATTGAGTCCCTGAGCCAACTGCGTGGCGGTCTGTTTCTTCTCGGGGTCGGCCGAATGCAGATCGGGGTGGTATCGCTTGAGGAGCCGTCGCCGGGCCTCCCGCACCGCGTCGATATCGGCACCGTACGGCAACTCGAGGTTGGCAAAGTAGCGCGCCAGCTCCGGGTCCTGCGCCGGCACGCCGCGCGCCCCGGCCGGCGCAGCCTCCCCGCGTGACCTGGTGTCGTCTCGGACGGTCCGCCCCTGTTCCCAGTTCGCGGCGCGCCGGCGCGGACGTCGAACCCCGGCGACCCATCCCCGCACATTCAACCGCGCTCCCAGCTCACTCCGCAGCAGCGCGCCCACGCGCCCGAAGATCGACATGATCAAGATGACCTGTGGCGCAGGCCTTGCAGGCCTGCGAGGCAGGGCTGAAGCCCTGCCCCACGCAACCTGTGTGGCGCTCGGATCATGGTCACGCGCCGCCCCGGTCGCGCGCCGAGACGACCACCAGCCGGTCATCACTGTTGACGATGGTGTCCGACTCGGGGTTCGTCACCACGTCCCCGCCCCCATGCCGCAGGATCGCCAGCGCGATCATGTCGTGATCGCGCTTCATGTCGCAGAACACGTCGAAGAACGGACGCCCCGCCAACCCGTCGGGGACCGGGACCGTGATGAGGTCGTGGCCGACCTGCGCGCTGAGCAGCTCACGCAGCACCGTGGAGATCCCGTGGTCCAGGGTCGCGGTCGAGATGACCCGGCTACTGAACTCGGCGCCCACGATGATCTCATCGGCGTGGGCACGCTCACAGTGGCGCACGTTGTCCTCGCTGGCCAGCTCGACGATCGAGTAGACGTCCGGGTTGAGACTCTCGACCGTCAGGACCGACAGCACCGCCTTGGCATCCCGCGCACCAGCGGCCAGGGACCGATCGCCGACAATGACGACGGTGGCCGCCTTCTCGATGCCGGCTCGCTTCAGATTCTCCTCGGTCAGATCGCCACGCACGAAATACAGATGCTCGTCCACCACCGGCTTCGCGTCGATGTCGGCCACCAGCACGATCGGCACCTTGGCCGCGCGCGCGTCGGCCCGCAGGTCCTTGAGGATCTCCTTCGTCCGGTCGTTCCATTCGCACAGGATGATGTGACCCTCGAGGTCGTACGCGCCCATGCCCCGCTCCTTCCTCAGTCGCTTCTCGACGAACACGCCGGCGATGGTCGCTGTGAACATGCCGAGCACGCCGATACCAAACACCATGAGCACGGCCCCGACCATACGACCACCCAGAGACACAGGCGCAATGTCCCCGAAGCCGACCGTGGTCACAGTGACGATAGCCCACCAGAGCGCGTCGGGGAAGGACCGGTTCTCCTCGAAGGAGGTGAGACCAACGGCCCCACCAAGGACCAGCACCACGATGACGCCCATCAACCGGAAGAGGTGCTCGCGGTGCAGAAACGCCAAGAACTCCAGCAACGGTTGCGCCACCTTGGCCTTGAAGACCCTCATCGTTTCCGCCGGAGCCCTTCCGTCTCCGTCCGAACTTCGGCGGATCCGCCATAGCTCGCACGGCATGTGTCGGCGAGCGACGGCGGACAAGATCGCCGGTCATTGCCCTTGGCCCTCACTCCGGCTCTCTCCCAGCGGGAGAGGGAGAAAGTGGAGCGCCTTTCCAGCAGCCTGCTAATACAGATCCCAGTCGCCGTCTCGATAGTAATAGAAGATCGCAAAATTGGTTTCATCGCTCACCTCGACCTCGGCGTCGAAGCCCTTGCCGAAGTGCAGCATGCTCAGCATCGCGTCACGGTTGAGAAAGCGGGTGCCGAGCGTCTCGAAGTTGAGCGCGGCGAGGTGCTGTCTGAGCCAGTCGGCCCCCGGCGCGGCGTCGTCACGCCCGCGCATCCCCAGCACCCACCCCAACTCTCCCATCGTCGGCACATGGTTGTGATACCGCACGGTCATGAACCCGGCCGCCTCCATCGTCGCACCCACCGACAGGAACGCCCGGCGCGTGAAGAACGGGCTCGTCGCCTGCGTGACGATGACGCCACCTGGTGAGAGGTGGCGGCGCGCCAGCCGATAGAATTCGAGGCCGTAGAGCCGCGCGAGGTCGATCGTCCGCGGGTCGGGGAGGTCGACCAGGATCACGTCCCAGAACCGGCTGTCGGCATCGCGCAGGTAGGTGTACGCATCCCGGTTCTCGACCGTCACACGCGGGTCGGCGAAGGCGTTCCGGTTCAGCTCGACCAACACGGCGTGCGAGCGCCCCAGCGTGGTCATGGCCGCGTCGATGTCGACCAGCGTGACGTCCCTGACCTCGGGGTGTCGCAGCACCTCGCGCAGCGCCAAGCCGTCGCCGCCGCCGAGGACCAAGATGTGGCGCCGGGCCGCACTCGCGAGCATGGCGGGGTGCACGAGCGGCTCGTGATACCGCTCCTCGTCGTAGGAGCTGAACTGCGTGTGCCCGTCCAGATACAGCCAGTGGTGGTCCCGGACCCGGGTCATCACGATGCGCTGGTACCGAGTCTGTTCCTGGTAGATCACCTGGTCGCGATACTTGCGTTGCTCGCCGAACAGGACGATCGGCTCGGCCAGCCAGGCCAACGCAATCAGGAACAGCGACACACCGGCGAACGACACGCTCAGGACGCGACGCCACGCAAACGCCTGGCGATGGCGCGCAAACAGCAGGCCGGCCACGACCAGGTTGATGGCGCCCACCGCGATCGGCGTGTAGGTGAGCCCGAGGTACGGCAGCGCCACGAAGGCGAACAGCACCCCTCCCAGCAGGGCCCCATAGTAGTCGTATTCCAGCACCGAGCTGATGTTCACACGCAGCTCGTCGAACACCTGGTTGAGCCGGGTGGCGAGCGGGATCTCGATGCCGATCAGCAGGCCGATGGCGAAGGAGATGCCGTAGATGATCGGCGCCAGGCTCGTCGTCCAGGCGGACAGGAAGTAGGCCAGGGTGGCACTCGTGGCGCAGACCACCGACAGGAGGAGCTCCACGGTGACGAACGCATCGAGGATCGGCCCGCGGATGAATCGGCTGAGCCGGCTCCCCACGCCCATCGCGAAGAGCATCAGGGACACGGTGAGCGTCCACTGCAGCACCGCGTCGCCGAGCAGGTAGCTGGCCAACGTGGCCATCACATACTCGGCCACGATGCCGGCCAGACCGGTGGCGAAGATACAGGCTTTGAGCACCAGGCCCCGGGACGGAGCCTGGCGGGCGGTCACGGGTGTCGTCATGCGTTCGCCGAGTCGGACGCGACCTGCAACTCCGGACCTGGAACAGGAATCGATGCCGCCGTCTGGCCTGGTCAGGCGCCAGGCCCCAGGCCCAACGGGCCGTGGGCTCTGTGGGAGCCTGCTCACTGCCAGAGGTTTTGATGCCGTGGGCCTTGGCGCCTGTGGTTTTTCCGGGCGCGTCAGGACAGGAGCGCCTGAAGCCTGACGCCCAAAGCCTGCAGGCTCGAGCTCTTCGGCAGCCTGCTACAGCGTCAACCCGATCAGCATGGACGCTGCCAGGTAGGTGACCGCTTCGATGACCCCGGCGCCCAGATTGGGCCGCTCCTTCACCAGCTCGTCGCTCAGGCTCGCGCCCGGCAAGAGCACCTTGTCGGCGAAGAGCCGGACGA
>SMUY01158802.1_pt1 | contig 13502 bp, 10 predicted proteins | sample 2456441 | NCBI WGS metagenome assembly SMUY01 (sample SAMN11095931, study PRJNA526329) | marine sediment metagenome | biome: Marine sediment; feature: Surficial sediment; material: Deep marine sediment; isolation source: Hadal surficial sediment | place: Pacific Ocean | collected 2014-11 | depth...
CAACGGTCGCAAGTAAGCACCTGTAAACGATGCCTTGTTAGCCGCCACATCCTCGGGCGTGCCAATGGCGATAACCTCTCCACCGCCATCACCACCCTCCGGACCCAAATCAATTACCCAGTCTGCTGTCTTGATGACATCAAGATTGTGTTCGATGACAACGATCGTGTTGCCCTTGTCACGCAGCCTATGCAGCACTGCCAGCAGATGTCCGATGTCATGAAAATGCAAACCGGTCGTTGGCTCATCAAGTATGTAGAGCGTGTTGCCGGTATCGCGCTTCGACAGTTCCTTGGCAAGCTTGACGCGTTGTGCTTCACCGCCTGACAAGGTCGTGGCGTTCTGGCCAAGGCTCACGTAAGAAAGGCCAACATCCATCAATGTCGTCAGTTTCCTGGCTATCACCGGTACGTTGCGGAAAAATTCGGCCGCATCCTCCACCGTCATATCGAGGACTTCGTGAATATTTTTGCCTTTGTAGCGAATCTCGAGTGTTTCGCGGTTGTAGCGTTTGCTGCGGCAGACATCGCAAGGGACATAGACGTCTGGCAGAAAGTGCATTTCGACTTTCAGTACACCATCGCCCTGGCAGGCTTCACAACGTCCGCCTTTGACATTGAAACTGAAACGGCCAGGCATGTAACCGCGCGAGCGCGCTTCCTGGGTGCCGGCGAATAACTCGCGAATTGGCGTAAACAAGCCGCTGTAGGTGGCCGGATTGGATCTGGGTGTCCTGCCAATCGGGCTTTGACTGATGTCGATGACCCGATCAATCAGGTCAATGCCAGTTATGGTCGCAAACGGCGCAGGATTGCGGCTGCTGCGATTCAGTTCTTCAGCGACCGCTTTGTATATTGTGTCGTTGACCAATGTTGATTTGCCGGAACCGGATACGCCGGTAACGCAGGTCATTACGCCAAGAGGAATCGAAACATTGATTGACTTCAGGTTATTGCCGCAAGCACCGGTAACCGTGAGTTGCTTTTTCGAATTAATCTTGCAGCGTTTGTCCGGCAGCGCAATCGAGCGTCGCCCGGACAGGTATTGTCCCGTCAACGATTGTGCATTCTGGCGGATCATCTCCGGTGTGCCCTCGGCGACGATCTGACCGCCGTGGACACCAGCGCCCGGACCGAGGTCGACGACGTGGTCTGCTGCAAGAATCGCTTCTTCATCATGTTCGACGACGATCACTGTGTTGCCGATATCGCGCAGATGCCTGAGCGTGCCGAGCAAGCGCTGGTTGTCGCGCTGATGCAGTCCGATCGAAGGTTCGTCCAGGATGTACATTACGCCGACGAGACCGGAACCGATCTGGCTGGCCAATCGAATTCGCTGTGCTTCTCCACCAGAGAGCGTATCGGCACTGCGGTTGAGAGTGAGGTAGTCAAGGCCTACATCACTGAGGAAACTGAGCCGCTGACCAATCTCGTTGACAATCTTGTCAGCAATCGTGCCCCGCCAGCCTTCCAGACTCAGTTGTTTGAAAAAGTCGCGGGCTTTGCCTACGGACAGGTCGCTGATTTCGGGTAACGACCGGTCGGTGATGAAGACGTTGCGCGCGGCGCGATTGAGTCTTGTACCGCCGCATTCCGGACATGACTGGCTATTCAGGAAACGCGACAGTTCCTCGCGAACAGCACTCGACTCAGTCTCGCGATAGCGTCGTTCGAGATTCGGAATGACACCTTCGAACCGGTGCAGCTGGCGAATTTGCATGCCACGCGAATTTGCATAGTGGAATTCAATTTTTTCCTTGCCGCTGCCAAAAAGGACAACCTGTTGCAGCGCTTCATCAAGCTCGCTGAATGGCGTCTCAATATCAAATTTGAAGTGAGTCGCCAGGCTTTGGATCATCTGGAAGTAATAGGTCGTTTTTCTATCCCAGCCGCGAATTGCACCGCCCGCCAGGGACAGGTCGGAGTTGACGATGACCCGCTCCGGGTCAAAGAACTGCTTAACGCCAAGGCCGTCACAATCCGGGCATGCGCCGCTTGGATTGTTGAAAGAAAACAGGCGTGGTTCCAGCTCAGCAAGACTGTAGCCGCACAAATTGCAGGCAAAGCGATCGGAGAACAGCAACTCTTCGTTGTCGGCATCGTCCATCCAGGCGATACGGGCCACGCCGTCGGCCAGGCGTAGCGCTGTTTCAAAAGATTCCGCCAGCCTTTGCTGCATGTCCGGTTTGATCCTGAAGCGATCAACAACGGCGTCAATGTTGTGTTTGCGGCGCAAGTTCAGGCTGGGCGGATCATCCAGCTCGCAGACTTCGCCGTTGATGCGCGCACGAATAAATCCCTGCGCCTGCAGGTCCTGCATCAGCTGCACATGCTCACCTTTGCGATCGGTAACAATCGGCGCCAACAGCATCAGCCGACTGCCCTCGGGCAGCGCCAGGACCTGGTCAACCATCTGGCTTACCGTCTGCGCTTCCAGCGTGACATTGTGATCGGGGCAGCGGGGAATTCCGGCGCGCGCAAACAGCAGGCGCAGATAGTCATAAATTTCCGTTACGGTACCCACTGTCGAGCGCGGATTGTGTGAGGTGGACTTCTGTTCGATGGAAATTGCCGGGGACAGGCCTTCAATATGATCGACGTCAGGCTTTTCCATCATTGACAGGAATTGCCTGGCATAAGCCGACAGCGATTCGACGTAGCGCCTTTGACCCTCGGCATAGATCGTGTCAAATGCCAGCGACGACTTGCCCGAGCCCGACAGGCCGGTGAATACGATCAGCTTGTCCCGCGGCAGGCTGAGGGACAGATTCTTGAGATTGTGGGTTCGCGCGCCGCGAATTTCGATGGTTTTCATAGGTTGGGTACTGAGTACGTCAAACAACCTGTTAATATACGCCGCCGCGTGTCGGCGACGCAAAATTACCCTGATCTGTATTCCGGCCTGAGTACAAGGCTAAGACCACCAAAACCAATCATGAGCAATAAATTCAGTCAGATTTTTGCACCGTTGTTGCCGGTCGAACGGCGCACGGTCGGTGTGGTTGCGTCGATCGCAATATTTCGCATGTTCGGGCTGTTTGCATTGCTACCTGTCCTGGCCATCTATGCAGCGGACCTTAAGGACGCCACGCCGGCCCTCATAGGCCTTGCGGTTGGCGGCTACGGGCTGACGCAGGCTTTTTTGCAAATCCCATTCGGCGCCTTGTCCGATCGTATTGGCCGCATACCGGTGATCGTATTCGGTCTCGCGCTGTTTGCGGCGGGCAGCATTCTCGCAGCGCGAAGCGACACGATATATGGCGTTATCATTGGCAGGTTGCTGCAGGGCGCGGGGGCGATCTCCGCGACGTTGACCGCACTGCTCGCGGACGCCACCCGCGAGGAAATGCGCACCCGCAGCATGGCGATATTCGGCATTGGAATTGGCGTGTCCTTCCTGATCGCGCTCATTGTCGGGCCGATGATTGCTGCGCAAAGTGGCGTCAGATCTCTTTTCTGGGTGGCGGCGGTGCTTGCCGTATTGGCCGGATTTCTGCTGACCTTGTTGCCGCGCGGCATCAAGCGTCCAGAACGTGCACCGGACCGGAGCATCCGGGCCGCATTCAAACCCAATCTGCTGCGCCTTGATTTGTATATTTTTCTTCTGCACGTATTGTTGACGGCCAGTTTTGTGGCGCTGCCATTCGTGCTGCGCAATCAACTGGATCTGGCCCTGACAGCGCACTGGAAAATCTATATTGGCGCTCTGCTGGCTTCGCTCCTGGGCACCGTGCCACTGATTATCAAGGATGAACGTCAGGGCAAGTCATCGACACTCGGGCTGGCCATAACACTGGTGCTGTCGGGCCAACTGCTGCTGGCGTTCGCTGGCCACACCACAGCTGCGGTATTCGTTGCCCTCGCTGTATTCTTCGCCGGCTTCAACTTCCTGGAAGCGGGCTTGCCAGCACGTTTGTCTGTTCAGGCACAAGGAGATCTGCGCGGCGCGTCACTCGGTGTATTCTCAAGCTCGCAGTTTCTGGGCGCATTTGCCGGCGGTTTATTAGGGGGATTCTGCCTGTCCAGCGGCAATCCGGCTACGGTGTTCGTGGCCGGCACGCTACTCAGCGCTATCTGGCTCGCGTTTCACCGGTTGGTCCCTAGCGAATAAACGCGCGAAATCACTGGAAATCGGGCTGGCATTTGGCGTATCAGGCTCTACAATACGAAATCTGCATTTTTCACCTGATGGGCAGCAGGTCTCATTAAAGTGAACGAAGCCACGTAGGCTTCGCCAAATCACGCTACAGAAATCAGGTTGCGATTTGCATGCCCGCGCGCTGCCAGCGCGATTAATTAACCAGAATACAGGGGACCAATATGGCCCGCGGAGTAAACAAAGTAATCCTCGTCGGAAACCTCGGCGGAGATCCGGAAACCAAGTACATGCCAAGTGGCTCGGCCGTCACGAATCTGACCGTGGCCACCAATGAATCGTGGAAAGACAAGCAGACCGGCGAGCAAAAAGACCGGACCGAGTGGCACAAGGTAGCCATGTTCGGCCGCCTGGCGGAAATTGCGGCAGAGTACCTGCGCAAGGGGTCCCAGGTTTATATCGAGGGCAAATTGCGCACTCGCAAATGGACGGACAAGCAGGGCAACGATCGCTACACCACTGAGATTATTGCCGACGAAATGCAAATGCTTGGTGGCCGCGGTGGCGGTGGCGCGCCGGCCATGGGTAGTCCGCCACCGTCAAGCCCACCACCGCAGGGCGCGCCGGGCTCATCAGGTGGTGACGATTTCGACGACGACATCCCGTTTTAGGAGCAATTGCCGCGAAAAAGGACTGACAGCACTGCTGCGCAGTCCGCAATCGACGGCCGCACGCACTATGTCCAGAAAGCTCTACATAAAAACAATGGGCTGCCAGATGAACGAGTATGACTCGGACAAGATGGCGGACGTCCTGCGTGAGTCGCATGGATTCGAACTGACGGCGGTGCCCGAAGAGGCCGATTTGCTGTTGGTCAATACCTGCTCTATTCGTGAAAAGGCCCAGGAGAAGGTTTTCTCCGAGCTCGGTCGCTGGCGAGCGCTAAAGGAAAAGCGCCCGGGTCTTCTGATTGGTGTTGGCGGCTGTGTTGCCAGCCAGGAAGGTGAGGGGATCAGCAACAGGGCGCCATTCGTCGACCTTGTTTTCGGCCCGCAAACGCTGCATCGGCTGCCGCAGATGGTGGATGAAGTCCGCAACACAGGTCGAGTGGTTGTTGATGTTTCTTTTCCAGAAATCGAGAAATTCGACAGCCTCCCGGAACCGCGCGCAGAAGGCCCGACAGCATTCTTGTCGGCGATGGAAGGTTGTAGCAAGTATTGCTCGTTTTGTGTCGTGCCATATACCCGCGGTGAAGAGATCAGCCGGCCGCTGGACGATGTCATCGGCGAAGCCGTGAGCCTCGCCGCACAGGGTGTTCGCGAAATCAATTTACTCGGGCAGAACGTCAATGCTTACCAGGGGGTGATGCACGATGGCCAGATCGCCGATCTGGCGACACTGATTTACTATGTGTCGGCGATCGATCGTGTGGACAGAATTCGATTTACGACTTCGCACCCACTTGAGTTCACCGACAGCCTGATCCAGGCCTATGCAGAGATTCCGAAACTCGCGAGCTATCTGCATTTGCCAGTGCAGCATGGCTCCGATCAGATTCTTGCGAGAATGAAACGTGGTCACACCGCACTTGAATACAAAGAGAAAATTCGCAAGCTGCGTGAGGCGCGGCCGGGTATTTCTATTTCATCGGACTTCATCGTTGGCTTTCCGGGCGAATCAGATGCAGATTTTGCCGCAACCATGGAACTGATCGCAGATCTGGGCTTCGATCAGTCATTCAGCTTTATTTACAGTGCCCGACCCGGTACTCCTGCTGCCGGGTTTGCGGATGACACACCGATGGCGGTGAAAAAAGAGCGCTTGCAGATACTGCAGACGCGCATTAGTCAACAAGCTATGGAGATCAGCAGGGCCATGATTGGGACGACGCAATCAGTGTTGGTTGAGAAGCCATCGAAAAAGGATGTCAGACAGATGTCCGGGCGTACGGAAAATATGCGTTGGGTTAATTTTGACGCGGATCCGGCATGTATTGGTGAGTTTGTCGATGTTGTGATTACAGAGGCGTTGCCGAATTCCTTGCGCGGCAGGTTGGCTGCTACACGGGCTGTGGCGTAGGTTGTAGTTACCCAGATTCGACTTCGCTATGGGGTAGCCAGCGGCGAAAGGCAGCCCTCGAAACCGCCAAAATAGAACCAACGTCATGGCGAGCCCGAAGGGCGCGGCAACCTCTGTCAGGTTGAGGTAGCGCTGAATAGAGGATTACTACAACGTCAGGAGATTGCCACGCCCTTCGGGCTCGCAATAACGTTGGTTCTATCCACTCCCACCACCCAATTCCCTATACAGATCACATTAATTCGATGTAATCTTGCGCTAAGCTTAACGAACGAGTGCCTAAGGAGTAGTACCCACCCCTTGAACGCCAGCCTTGTATCTCAGGACATCATCCTGGAACCCGTCGACAACAGTCGTCTGGCCAACCTCTGCGGCCAGTTTGACGAGCACCTCCGCCAGATCGAAAGCCGCCTCAATGTTGAAATCGCAAGCCGTGGCAACCGTTTCCGTGTTACCGGGAAGCTGGGTGCTGCAGAAATCGGTCGTGACGTGATTCGGTCTCTTTTCAAGATTACGCAAAACGAACACCTGGATCCGGAGCGGGTCCATGCATGTTTACAGGAGTCAGCAATGCCCAATGGTGAAACTGCGAAGGCTGAATCGGACGCCTACGCTGACAATGACAATATTTTCACAATCCAGACACGCAGAAAAATGGTTCGCGCGCGTGGCGAAAATCAGCGCGCTTACCTGCAAAGCATTCACGATCATGACCTGGCATTCGGCATAGGTCCCGCCGGAACCGGAAAAACATATCTGGCGGTCGCAAGCGCAATCGATGCGCTGGAGAACGAACAGGTAAGACGCATTGTGCTGGTGCGGCCGGCGGTTGAGGCGGGTGAACGTCTCGGCTTTCTGCCGGGGGACTTGTCGCAGAAGGTGAATCCGTTTTTGCGCCCGATGTATGACGCGCTTTTTGAGATGCTTGGTGCCGAGCAGGTCGGTCGCCTGATGGAAAAAAATATCATTGAGGTGGCGCCGCTTGCGTTTATGCGTGGACGTTCACTCAATGATTCATTTGTCATTCTGGACGAAGCGCAAAATACCAGTGTGGCGCAGATGAAAATGTTTCTGACTCGTATTGGCTTCGGTTCACGTTCCGTAGTAACTGGCGATATCACGCAGATCGATTTGCCATCCGGACAACAGTCCGGATTGAAAAATGCAATGGAAATCCTTGCGGACGTAAAAGGAGTTGCGTTCACATTCTTCACGCCAGGGGATGTGGTTCGCCACCAACTCGTGCAGCGGATTGTTGAAGCATACGAGGCCGACGACAACGGCAATGATGCCTGAGCCGAAAGTTGCGATTGAAGTGCAGATCGTCAGTGATGTTGAGAGCGTACCGGACGAGCAGGCGATTCAATCCTGGATTGAGGAAGCCATAAGTTGCTCGGACAGCGCCGGCGCATCAACCCGTGAAATCTCTGTGCGTGTCGTTGACGAGGAGGAAGGGCGTGCGTTGAACAACCAGTATCGCCAGCAGGACACGGCAACCAATGTATTGTCGTTTCCTGCGGTCGGTGCCGGTGAATCGGATCTGCCTTCTGAACTGTCGCAGTCACTTGGTGATATCGTTATTTGCGGCCCTGTGGTTGAGCGGGAGGCCGCTGAGCAAAACAAGGAAGTTGCCAGTCACTGGGCGCATTTGCTGGTCCATGGTGCACTGCACCTGCTCGGATACGATCACGAAACCGACCAGGATGCGGCTGTGATGGAGCAGCTTGAAATCAAAATATTGGCAGCCCGCGGAATTGATGATCCTTACGCGGTTAAGAATTGAGGGAAATCACGTTTTGATTTTTGCTGAACTGCTACAATATTGGCTTGTGTGACCCACCTTGCCGGTGGCAAACGCTTAATTTTTCAGACTCATAGTCAAACAGAGTAAATGAACGACAAACCACCAAGTACCAGCGGCCCAGGAACCGCCGGCGTATTCAAACGAGTAATGCGCGCCATCAAAGGCGAACCCTGGAGCCGCGAAGAAATCCACGACCTGTTGCAACAAGCCGAAAGCGTCTTCGATCCTGAGGTAAAGGAGATGTTGAATGGCGTTCTGGAAGTAGCAGAAACACGCGTTCGCGAAGTCATGATTCCCAGGTCGCAAATGATTGTGATCGAGCGGGAGCAGACCATTGACGAAATGCTGCAGGTCATCATTGAGTCCGGACACTCGAGATTTCCCGTCACCGGGGAAGACCGGGACGAGATACTGGGCATTCTGCTGGCCAAGGATCTTCTTAGATTTTTCGGTGATACATCCAGCGATGAATTACTCATCGAGGATTATCTGCGACCGGTTACAGTCATTCCGGAATCCAAGCGCCTGAACACGCTGCTGAAGGAGTTTCGCGATAGCCACAAACACATGGCAATTGTTGTCGATGAGTATGGCGGCATATCCGGGCTCTTAACGATCGAGGATGTCCTTGAAGAAATCGTTGGTGAAATAGATGACGAGCATGATGTTGATGAAGTTGAGTCTGTCCGCCCGGACGTCGATGCGGAAGGTCGGCCTTGTTTCGCGGTCCTGGCGCTGACCAGAATCGAAGACTTCAATGAATACTTTGGCTGTGAGTTAACTGAAGAAGAGGACTACGACACGGTTGGCGGGCTCGTCATGCATGAGCTGGGCCGTCTGCCGCGACTTGGTGAGACATTGCAACACGGTGGTTTCGAATTCCTGGTCACCAAAGCAGACAGACGTCGCGTCAACGAACTACAGGTGCACCGGGCCGCGGACGACTGACAATCGTGGCGCGAAACTTTTCCCTGAAAGATTCGGCGGTCGCATGGCCGCGCGTAACAAGGCTCGCATACTTTCTTTTCGGCGCACTCCTGATGCTCTCATTTGCGCCGTTCGGCTGGTTTGCCCTGGCGCCGGTACTGTTACTTCCGTTTCTGTATTCCACGCTGTATGCGGAACCGCGACTCGCCGCCCGGCACGGGTTTTGGTATGGAGCTGGTTTGTTTTTGGCCGGCACGTACTGGCTGTATATCTCGATACACGTGTTCGGCAAGGCACCATTTTTCGTCGCTGTCTTCCTGATGTTGGCGCTGGTCGTCATTATGGGTTGGTACTATGCGGCGACCGCATTTCTTATCAGCAAATTGGCTGCGGGCAACGCCTGGCGGTTGCTGTTGGCGGCGCCTGCAGTCTGGGTCGCGGTTGAATGGTTGCGTGGCTGGTTTCTCAGCGGTTTTCCGTGGATGACCCTGGGTTACGGCCAGATAGATTCTCCATTGGCCGGATTCGCAGCGGTTGCCGGTGTGTACGGCATTTCATTAATACTCTTGATCAGCACGAGCGCATTGCTGGTGGCTTTTGTCGTAGAAAAAAAGTTACGCCTGGTTGCCGCAACGATCGCTCTTGTGCCCTGGCTTGCGGGCGCACTAATCGGCAATATCGAGTGGACGGATAAAGCTGGCCCGGCCATGCGTGTGACGATTGTACAAGGCGGTATTTCGCAGGACAGGAAATGGTTGCCGGAGCAATTCACGCCAACGTTAAATCTATATCGAGAATCGATATCCGCAAATCCGGACAGTGATCTTATTATCTGGCCGGAGGTCGCATTGCCGGCGGCCCTTGATCAGATCGAAGGTTACATTGAGCAATTACAATCCGACATCAGTGAACGCGGACAAACGTTGCTGTTTGGTGTTCTTGAGCGGGATGCAGAAGCACAGCGCATCTACAACAGCATCGTGATGATAGATGGTAATAACGAGGGTGCGCGGCAGATCTATCGAAAACGGCACCTGGTGCCTTTTGGTGAATTCTTTCCAGTGCCGGAGTTTGTCCGTGAATGGATGCGCCTGATGAGCCTGCCACATAGCGACATGAATGCTGGTGAAGCCGAGCAGCCGTTGTTGCGCATGGCAGATGGTAATCAACTGGCGGTCGCCATCTGTTACGAGGATGCGTATGGCGCCGAGCAATTGTATGCATTGTCGGCAGCCACCTTGCTCATCAACGTTAGTAACGATGCCTGGTTTGGTGATTCAATCGCGCCACATCAACATCTTGAGATTGCGCGCATGCGCGCGCTGGAAGCAGGTCGCTACGTTGTGCGGGCGACCAACAATGGTGTCAGTGCATTTATTGGCCCGGATGGCAGTCTTCTGCAGACCGGTGATCAGTTCCGCTATGTCTCGATAAGTCATGACGTGATACCGCTTTCAGGGCTTACACCCTACGCCAGGGTTGGTAACTGGCCGGTTATTTTGTTCGTCCTGTCTGTGGCCGGTTGGTTGGCTTATCGTCTGCGGGCTCGTTGATTGTTCCATGAAATCAATGGCACTATTGATTATGTAACTAGTTAACTTATTGATAAATAATAAATAAAAATATTACTTGCTACTAATTCTATAGATCTATAGAATTTCCAGAAATCGAAATGAGGCGGTAAAGACGCATCGTGCCGGAAACCAAAAATAATAAATATCAACACCAGCGTCTGCAGGCCATCCGGTCCGCTGCTGCTGTCTTTGCTGAAAAAGGTTTTCACGGCTCGAGTACCAAAGACATTGCAGAGCGGATGGGTATCAAGCAGGGCAGTCTTTATTACTACTTCAAGTCGAAAGAAGAAGCGCTCGGTGAGGTTTGCCTGTTTGGTATCACGGATTACGTTGATCGAATGCACACAATTGCAGCGAGTGATCAACCATTCGAAGCAAAGTTGATGGCGACAATTACCTCGCACCTGTCGAGCTATAGAGAAAAAAACGAGGCGCTCAAAGTATATAACGATGAGCGTCTGTATCTGCCGGAAGCCAAGCGAAGCACGCTGAGAAGCATGGGTAGTGGTTACCGGCAGTTGCTGGAAAAGATTTTTGAAGAAGGCGTACAGAGTGGCGCGTTGCGTGACTCCATTGATTGCCATTTTGCAGCTCAGGCAGTCATTGGTATCTGCAATGCATGGGGCGACATCATCGTTCGCGATCCGGATGTCGACTTGTTCGGCATCATTCAGAAATGTACGGATCTGTTGTTAAACGGATTCAGTGAACGACGCAAGATACAACGCACCGACGATGAAACAGATGTTGCCGGAAATATGAATTAAAAGAGAAATCATCAATAAAAAGGACGTAAAGATGGCTAAGCAAATCGCAACAAATGTTACCTGGCAGGATGGAGAGGTGTCACGGGAAGATCGTCACGACATTCTTCGACAGAAGGGCGCGACGATCTGGTTTACCGGATTGTCAGGCAGCGGCAAGAGCACGATTGCCGTAGCGCTGGAGAGAGTTCTGTTCGATATGGGCAAGCTGTCCTATCGACTGGATGGTGACAATGTACGTCTTGGTATCAACAAGAATCTCGGCTTTTCCGAGGCTGATCGTACCGAGAATATTCGGCGTATTGGCGAGATTGCGAAATTGTTTGGCGATGCGGGCACGATTGCATTGTCGAGCTTTATCAGCCCGTATCGAGGTGATCGGGATGAAGTGCGTGCATTGCACGACGCAGCAGACCTGAGTTTTGTCGAGGTGTTCGTTGACTGTTCGCTGGCGGAAGCTGAGAAACGTGATCCGAAAGGTTTGTACAAGAAAGCCCGAGCCGGAGAGATCAAGAACTTTACCGGCATTGATGATCCCTACGAAGCTCCGACCAGTCCTGAGATTCACTTGCACACAGATCAAATGACTCTGGAAGAGGAAGTAACGATTGTTATCGAATATCTCGTCGAGAAAGGCATTATCAGGCGTGACTATTTCACCCGGTCTGAAGACCAGGCGACTGCCGCGGTTGCCGGTTAAACGGACATAAGGAAAGCAATAATGATTAAGCCACACGGGGCTGAGGTCCTTAACCCTCTTTACGTCGCAGACGAAGCTGAACGTCAGGCGCTTATCGCCGAGGCAGAATCGCTGCCCGCGCTATTGTTGAATTCTGCGGCGGCAGCTAATGCCGTAATGCTTGGCGCTGGATATTTTACGCCGCTCGATGGATTCATGGATCTCGCTGATGCGCTGAGTGTTGCCGAGAACATGCGTACTACCGATGGGCTATTTTGGCCGGTGCCGGTATTGTATTTGACTGATGACATTAGTGCGATCGACGGGAAGCGGCGCATTGCGCTACGTGATCCGAATACTAAAGGTAATCCGGTCATGGCGATTATGGATGTCGACAGTATCGAGGAGGTCAGCAGTGAGCAAATCGATTTGATGACCGAGCAGGTTTATGGAACGCTGGATAATTCGCATCCCGGTGTTGCTGTTTTTCAGAGTCTTGGTAACTACTGTGTCTCTGGTGATATCCAGGTATTGAGTTTTAGTTATTTCCAGGCGGACTTTCCTGACACATTCAGGACGGCTGGTGAAATTCGCGACGAAATCAGTGCGCGTGGCTGGGAGACGGTGGTCGCGTTTCAGACACGTAACCCGATGCATCGTGCACATGAAGAACTGTGCAGGATGGCCTTGGAGCGCCTTGGTGCGGACGGCATTGTTGTGCACATGTTGCTTGGCAAACTGAAAGCAGGGGACATTCCTGCTGATGTTCGTGATGCCTGTATTCGTAAGATGGTTGAACTGTACTTTCCTGAGAACACGGTCATGGTGAATGGTTATGGCTTCGACATGTTGTTCGCCGGTCCGCGGGAGGCTGTTTTGCATGCACTGTTCAGGCAGAACATGGGTGCTACGCACCTGATTGTCGGGCGGGATCATGCTGGCGTTGGTGATTTCTATGGGCCGTTTGATGCGCAGGCCATTTTCGAGCAGTTGCCGGAAGGTGCTTTGGAAATTAAGATTTTCGCTGCTGATCATACGGCCTATTCGAAGAAGCTTAAACGGGTCGTGATGATGCGTGAGGCTGGGGATCATTCTCCTGAGGACTATGTGATTCTTTCTGGTACCAGACTTCGTGAGATGCTTGAGGAGGGGATTGCGCCGCCGGCAGAGGTTGCCCGGCCTGAGGTTGCGGATATTTTGATGGCGCATTATCAGCGGGAAGAAGCGGCTTAGGCTGCCAGCTTGGTATTTTGCTTGGCGCGCTCTTTGTTGGGTTCTGACCTGCTGGAGTGCGTCTGGCATCTGGTATCTGGCAGGTGGCATTTGCTTAGGCGTCGCTGCGCGATCTCGCTCGACGTGACATACCAGACACACTCCTGCTGCAGGGTGCCAGTCTTTCCGGGCGGCACCTGAGTTGGGTTGTGAAAAGCCTGCTTTGCCGCAGGAGTGCGCCCGGCATGTCCCATTCGCTCAGACACTGCTGCGCGAACTCGCTCGGTGTGACACACCAGACACACTTCTGCTGCAGGGTGCCAGTTCTCCCGTTTAGCGCCTGGATTGGGTGCGGTGGAGAATGAGTC
>SMUY01226873.1_pt1 | contig 13494 bp, 11 predicted proteins | sample 2456441 | NCBI WGS metagenome assembly SMUY01 (sample SAMN11095931, study PRJNA526329) | marine sediment metagenome | biome: Marine sediment; feature: Surficial sediment; material: Deep marine sediment; isolation source: Hadal surficial sediment | place: Pacific Ocean | collected 2014-11 | depth...
GGACCGAAGAGTGCTGGTCGCGTCACCGAGGGACGGGGGCGCACATTGACTGCGGTGCAAACTGCCAGAGCACCGGTACGGAGCAGGCACAGTGTTTTCGCCAGTATCGGCGGTCGCAGTATTTTGTTCCTGAACAATCCTAACCGAGTCCTCCTGCCCCTGGCTAACGATGGACTTTGCTTTAGAATCTCTGCTATTGAAATGAACGAGGCTCTACTCTTGGCACAACTCGATCGCGGAACAGAAAATGATCTGGACGCTTTTCGCGCCGAAGTTGGCGCCTGGCTCGAAGACAACTGCCCGGCGTCCATGCGCACCCAGACACCGGAAAACGAAACCGTCTGGGGTGGTCGAGGCGAGCAATTCATCAACCCGGATTCGAAAATCTGGCTCGAGAAGTTGGCCGAGCGTGGTTGGACGTGTCCGACCTGGCCGAAGGCATATGGAGGTGGTGGGTTAACGCTCGAGGAGAACAAGGTTCTGGCCGAGGAACTGCGCGCAATCAATGCCAGGTCTGCGCTGCAGAGTTTTGGCATCTGGATGCTGGGTCCGGTGCTGCTGGAATTTGCGAGCGAAGAGCAGAAACTCGAGTACCTGCCAAAGATCGTGCGGGGTGAAATCCGCTGGTGTCAGGGTTATTCCGAACCCTCCTACGGTTCGGACCTTGCGGGACTACAAACCAAAGCCGAGGACCAGGGGGATTATTACCTGGTCAACGGGTCAAAAATCTGGACCTCTTTTGCAGATCAGGCCGATTGGATTTTCTGCCTGGTGCGCACGGCACCCGATGCTCCCAAACACGAAGGTATCAGCTTTCTACTGTTCGATATGGCAAGCGAAGGCGTGAGTACCACACCGATTCAGCTGATCAGCGGCGCATCACCGTTCTGTCAGACCTTTTTCGACAACGTAAAGGTACCCAAGGCCAACCTCATTGGAGAGTTGAACAAAGGCTGGACGATTGCGAAGCGGTTGCTACAACACGAGCGACAAATGATTGCGGGAATCGGCGGCATTTCCGCCCTCGGCGGTGGTCGGCGGAACCTGCAGGACATCGCCAAGGAGTACGTTGGAGAAGAAAACGGACGAATCGCCGACGCATCGATACGTAACAAGGTCATCGAACACCAGATGAACGATCGCACGTTTCAATTGGCTCTTGCCCGGTCTGCACAGGAGTCGCAAGCAGGCAAGGAGAACGGCAGTATCGCCAGTATGGCCAAGTACTACGGTACCGAGCAGAACAAACGCAAGTACGAGTTGTTAATGAACACCATGGGAACGGCGAGCATAGGTTGGGAGGGATCGGAGTTCACTGACAAGGAACTGAATACAACAAGACAGTGGTTACGCTCCAAGGCAAATTCCATTGAAGGCGGCACCAGCGAAATACAACTCAACGTGATCGCAAAACGAGTACTCGGGTTGCCAGATTGAGAATAAACATTGAATTTACGAAAGCAATCACAATATCTTGACGAACGGTAACAATCAAAGCAGGTAGATATTTTATGGAAACCATCATCACCCTGGTCGTTCTAGCTGTTCTGGGCTTCTGGATTGTCTCGATCTACAACAAGCTCGTTACCTATAAAAACCGGTTCAAAAACGGGTTTTCACAGATCGAGGTACAACTCAAGCGTCGCTACGACCTGATTCCCAATCTGGTGGAAACGGCAAAAGGTTACATGTCCCACGAACGGGAAACGCTCGAAGCCGTCATCGCCGCACGCAATCAGGCGATGGCCGGACTGGAAGCCGCCGCAAAAGATCCGGCAAACGCCGGAGCAATCAAGGAACTGGCCAGCTCCGAAGGCATTCTTGGCAGCGCGATGGGGAATTTTAACATGGTCATGGAGGCTTATCCGGATCTAAAAGCCAACCAGAACATGATGCAGCTATCTGAGGAATTGACCACTACAGAAAACCGCGTCGCATTCTCCAGACAGGCTTACAACGACGGCGTAACAGCCTACAACACCTTCAAACAGACTTTTCCTCCTGTGCTGTTCGCGGGTTTCTTCGGCCATGGCGATGACGCAACGCTGCTTGAGTTCGAAGACAGCGCCGCGATGCAGAAAGCACCCAAGGTCTCCTTCTAGCCCTGTCCAGAGAGGTAAAGCGGGTGGATTTTTTTCAGGCACAGGACGTTGCGAGGCGCAAAACGGGGCAGCTTGCATTGTTGTTCATCGCGGCTGTTGTCAGCCTGGTGATCCTGACCAACATACTGGTAGCCGCCGTTTACCTGTGGTCAAACAACTACGCAACGGCGCAGACAGTTTCGATGGGCGAGCTGATCAGTCAGCTCCCCGCCGAGTATTGGTTCTGGATCAGTTTTGGGGTAATCGGGGTAATCGCGACCGCGAGCATGTTCAAGTATATGGCTGTGCGCGGCGGGGGTCGCAGCATAGCTGAATCGTTAGGCGGCAATCTCATTCTTCAGAACACCACCAATATCGGCGAACGTCGATTGCTGAACGTGGTGGAGGAAATGGCGATCGCAGGCGGCGTACCTGTGCCTCCGGTGTATCTCATAGAAGAACCCAGCATCAACGCGTTTGCAGCCGGATTCGGAACGGACGATGCAGTCATCGGCATCAACCGGGGCACGGTCGACCAACTCACACGCGACGAGTTGCAGGGTGTTATCGGACATGAGTTCAGTCACATTCTAAACGGCGACACCCGTATCAACCTTCGCCTGATCGCAATTCTGCATGGCATATTGTTCGTCGGGATCATCGGCTTCGGAATCTTAAGAATCGGCGCCGTCAGTCGACGCGGCAACAATAACGGCATGCCCATTCTCGCGCTGGGTATCGGGCTACTCGTCATCGGCTACGCGGGAACGTTTTTCGGCAACCTCATCAAAGCCGCGGTCAGCCGACAACGGGAGTTTCTAGCTGACGCAGCTTCCGTGCAATTCACTCGAAACCCACATGGCATTGCCGATGCGCTGAAGAAGATCGGTGGCTTCAGCGCCGGTTCGACGATGTCCAGCGCATCCGCCAACGAAGTCAGCCATATGTTTTTCGGTCAGTCGTCAAAACTTTTTCTCAACAGCATCATGTCTACCCACCCGCCCCTGGACAAGCGCATTCACGCCATCGAACCACAGTGGAACGGCACATTTCCATCGGTCGGGGAAGTAGCCTCGACGACAGATACACCTGCGGGTGCTGTCGGGTTTGCCGGTCCTACGAGCCTCAGCGAGAACTTTGCGAAGCGCAACGTCAAGATCGAGGTAGAACCATCGGTGCTCACCGACGAGATTGGCCAACCTTCGAAACACAGCCTCGACAACGCCCTGGCCATCATTGACTCGACCGCCATGGAGTTACGCGAAGCGGCACACGACCCCTGGGCAAGCCGCGGTCTGATCTATGCCATGCTGCTCGACACCGACGAGACGGTGCGCGACCGCCAGTTGGCTCATATCGACGATTATGCAGAGCCCGGCGTCCCCGAACAGGTACGACGCCTGCACCCATCGGTGCTCGACACCGACGCGCTCCACCGGGTAACCCTCATTGAGATGGCGATGCCGGCACTCAAGGAACTGACGGAGTCGCAATACAAGCGATTTATGTCCAACACAGTGGTTTTGATAAAGGCCGACCGGAAGATAGATCTTCATGAATGGGTCTTGCACCACATCCTCGTGAAAGAACTCAAGCCTCATTTCGAGGGGCCAAAACGGGTTCGAGCCCGATACGGGTCGATCTCCCAGGTGAGAGATCACGCAGCCACTTTGCTATCGGTGCTCGCCGAGCACGGTCACACCGAGGCCAGTCAAATCCAACACGCATTTGCGCAGGGAATTGCCGAACTCGGGATCTCAGTTGAGCTTGACGCGGCCCCTGACGACAATTTCGTTCGATTGACAGAAGCACTGCGTGAGCTACGGTCGTTGAAACCCTTGAGTAAGCCGAAACTTCTGAAAGCATGTGCCGCCGTAGCCTTGGCCGACAACCATCTGACCACCAACGAAGGTGCTCTGCTGCACGGCATCGCAGCAGCACTCGACTGTCCGTTACCTCCGTCGATATACGGCTGATCGTACAAGTCAGATAACCGTTGTATGGAAACAGCGACTTCAAACCCGCCCACCACGAGCTCCGTACAGCTCGCCGCCCTCGATCTAGGTTCCAATAGTTTTCACCTGCTTGTCGCTCAGGAGAACAACGGCCGCATCCAGGTCATCGACAGAATCAAAGAAATGGTCCGCCTGGCCGAAGGGCTCGAGGCAAAAAACCGACTATCCGATGAGGTTGCCAATCGAGCATTGGCATGTCTCGAACGGTTCGGGCAGCGGCTACGAGACCTGCATCCGCAGAATGTTCGCGTGGTAGGCACAAATACTCTGCGCAAAGCGCGTAATTCCAAAGGCTTCCTTGCCAAAGCAGAAAAAGCATTGGGACACAAGGTCGACGTCATCTCCGGGCGAGAAGAAGCGAGGCTCATCTTCCTCGGGGTATCGCATGCAGTGGAAGATCATTTCGACCGGCGCCTCGTGGTCGACATCGGCGGTGGCAGCACCGAGCTGATTGTTGGGGCCCGGTTTGAACCGCAACTCATGCAGAGTCTTTACATTGGGTGTGTCGGCTTGTCTCGCACTTGTTTCGGGGACGGACGCATTCGCGCGAGCAACTTCAAGGCTGCCATCAATCAAGCGCGCCAGGAGTTGGAGCCGCTTCAACTGAGCTACCAGGAAAGCGGTTGGGATACCACAATCGGCGCATCAGGCACCATTCTGGCGATTCAGGATGTGCTCGCTGAAATGGATGATCAGCCCGCCGGTATTACCCTGGCAAGCCTCGAGGAAATCAAGAAACAACTCATCAAAGCGCGTCATGTCGACAAGCTTGATCTGCCAGGTCTGTCGAGCGAACGAGCGGCGGTATTCCCCGGAGGAGTCGCGATTCTCTGCGCAATCTTCGAGGCCTTGGATATCGAAACCATGCACGCAACAAACGGGGCGTTACGAGAAGGGTTGTTACACGATCTGCTCGGCCGAGTGCAGGATAAGGACATCCGTGAGAATAGCGTTCAAGACTTGATGAACCGATATCGCATCGATCAGTCACATGCCAGACGGGTACGGGAAACTGCCATCGAGCTTTTGGCACAAGTTGCAGTTTCGTGGTGTCTCACCCAACCCAATGACAAACTGCTGTTGGGATGGGCGGCGCAACTTCATGAGATAGGTATCGATATCGCCCACAATCAGTATCACAAACACGGCGATTACCTGCTTCGGCACATGGATCTAGCCGGTTTTTCCAACCTGGATCAGCAACAACTCGCATCGCTCATAAGAGCTCATCGACGCAAGTTTCCAACGGAGGAACTCTCTTGCGTAAACGGTGAAATTTCACCCGTAGCGCGACTGGCAACAGTGTTGAGACTCGCGGTCGTGCTGCATCGAAACCGAAGCTCGGAACATCTACCCCACGTCGCCATCAGTGTTAAAAACAACAAAGTGAAGCTGACCCTACCTGAGGCTTGGCTCAAGAAACACCCTTTGACCAGATTGGATCTACAACAGGAAGCCGAATACCTGGCGGCCCTGCCACTCAAAGTAGAAATCTGCGGAAGCTGAGATACAACCTCTAACCTGGATTATTGCAACGAGTACGGCGCATATGATGGCTAACAGCCGGATCTCGCGGCCGCCAGGAGCAAATGACTCGTCAATCGTCCGCGAGGTCGTTGAGTAGCGTTTCCTGTGCGCTACGCCTCTTGGCCTTCGTCGCCTTCATTTGTTTATAGCTTCCGTCAGCCTGCAAGACCCATGCCTGGGAGTTGTCTGACAGATAAAACTGAGTTTCACGCAGGATGCGCCTGCGTAACCCTTCGTTTTCGATTGGAAAACAGGTTTCTACGCGGTTGAAGAAGTTCCTACCCATCCAGTCTGCACTGGATAGATACAGATCGGGATCATTATCGTTGCCGAAATAGAAAAAACGTGTGTGCTCGAGAAAACGTCCAACGATGGAACGAACCCGAATGCCGTCGGACACGCCCTTGACTCCAGGTCGCAACGAGCAAACACCCCGCACGATCAGATCTATTTTCACCCCTGCCTGAGACGCACGATATAGAGCCTGGATTATCTGGGGCTCGATCAACGAATTCATCTTGGCGATGATGCGACCCGTCTTCCCTCTTGTTGCCAGCCCAGTCTCGCGTTCTATCAACTCGATCATCGTTTTGTGCAATGTAAACGGCGATTGGAGCAGCTTCTTCAATCGACTGAATTTACCCATCGAGGTGAGCTGCTGAAAAACCTGTTGAACATCCTCACCGATGGCCTCATCACAGGTAAACAACCCGTAGTCGGTATAAAGTCGTGCCGTGCGGGTATGGTAATTGCCCGTGCCAAGGTGCACATAACGCCTCAGCGCACGGCCTTCGCGGCGAATCACCATGCTCATCTTGGCGTGGGTTTTGAGACCGACCACGCCGTAAACTACTTGAACGCCAACCATCTGCAGGTGAGTGGCCAGTTCGATGTTGGCCTCTTCGTCAAATTGAGCCATCAACTCTATGACAACCATGACCTCTTTACCGGAGGACGCGGCGTCAACCAGCGCTTCCACCACCGCAGACTCCTTACCTGTGCGATACAGTGTCTGACGGATTGAGACCACCTGGGGATCTCGGGCGGACTGGCGTAGAAAATCTATGAACGGAACAAACGACTCGAACGGATGGTGCAGCAGAATATCGCCTTGTCGAATCGCTTCGAAGATGTCGTTTGTCGTGCGTAACTTCTCGGGGATACCGGGTGTAAATCCCGGGTACTTGAGCTCCGGGCGATCAACCAGTTCGGGGACCGCGGACAACCGCATCAGGTTTACCGGACCGTTGCAGCGATAAACGTCATCTGGCGACAAACGGAATTGTTCACTCAAGAAGACTTCCAGCTCTTGAGGGCAGTCTTGAGCCAACTCCAGGCGCACTGCGTCCCCGTAGCGACGCGACGAAAGCTCCCCCTCCAAAGCGCGCAACAAATCGTCAACTTCCTCTGCATCGACGAACAAATTGCTGTTTCGAGTCACCCGGAACTGATAACAGCCCGTGGCCGTCATTCCGGGAAACAGATCCGAGACATGTGCATCGATGATCGAAGAAAGCAGAACAAACTCGTTGGGAGTCTGCGCGCACGATTCCGGCAGACGCACAACACGAGACAATGCTCGCGGTGCCTGTACGATCGCTTTGCCGCTGCGCCGTCCGAATGCGTCTTCACCTTGCAACGTGACAATAAAGGCCAGGCTCTTGTTGAGCGGTTCTGGAAAGGGATGCGCCGGATCCAAACCAATTGGATTCATGATGGGCGCAAGCTCTCGATTGAAAAAGCGTTTCAACCATCGAGCCTGTTTGTCGTTCCAATCGTCTCGCTCCAGGATGCGAATGCCCTGAATGTCGAGCTTAGGCAGCAAAACATCGTTCAACACGCGATATTGCTCGTTGACGAGTTCTCGCGCCACGTCGGCGATGGCACGAAGCTGTTCCGATGGGGTCATGTTGTCCGGACCCCGCTGCTCGGCCCCATACGCTTCCTGCTGTTTCAAACCGGCAACACGAATCTCGAAAAATTCATCCAGTACGGAACAGGCAATACACAGAAATCGCAGTCGCTCGAGCAACGGTATACCGTCGTCCTTGGCCTGAGCCAGCACTCGGCGATTGAACTCCAAAAAAGACAGCTCACGGTTAATATAGAGTTCCGGATTGCTGAGCCAGTCGTCTTTCATCGCTTACAATACAGTACCCAGAGGACACACGAGTCTAGCATGTCAAAGATATTGAATTTGTGATGAGTACCCCACCTAAAAGTCGACAAGGCAGCGGACAAGATCGAGTGTTCAGCAAAGCAAGCCAACACATCGTTGATTTTGTATTCGACGATGCGGTTGCCGATGTATTTCCAGACATGATCAGACGCTCGGTACCAGGCTACGAAACAGTCATCCCGATCACCGGATTGATCGCGGCCCATCATGTCAGGCCGGGAGGTCGGATCTACGATCTGGGATGTTCCCTCGGCGCGACCACGCTTGCCGTACTACAGCAATTGAACGATATGCCCTGCGACATCATCGCGGTTGACAGTGCCCCGGCAATGATCGCGCGCGCGCGCGAACTCGTCACCGACACTCGGGTAGAGTTTCTGGAAGCGGATGTTCTGGATCTGGAAATGGAAAACGCCAGCATTGTTTTACTCAACTATGTGCTCCAGTTCATCAGCGTCGATGATCGATTGACGTTGCTCAGCAAGATCCAACGCAGCTTGCTTCCAGACGGGCGCCTGATTCTCTCTGAAAAGATCCGCTTCGAAGAAAGCGAGATTCAGTCCTACTACGACGCACTGCATTTACAATACAAACGTGCCAACGGGTACAGCGAGCTCGAGATTTCTCAGAAGCGTTCCGCGTTGGAAAACGTCATGATCGTCGATAGTGTCGATGTGCATCTTGCCCGCTTCGAGGAGGCCGGCTTCTCCCATGCCGACGTGTGGTTTCGATGCCTGAACTGGGCTTCTTTTCTCGTTGCACCGTGAATTTTTCTCCGCTGTACAAGGCGATTCCCGAGTGGCATACGCTGGATGAATCATTAGCCACCTGTTTCTCATCGGCCCGGCACGGAGACTACGAACGCTGGCAATCCGCCGTGCAGGACCTACCCGAGTTGAACTTGGAAAAGGTAACGCTATCTGACACCGTGACGCTCGAGGGCGCAGCCACATATTCGCAGATCACTGAACTGGAGGCGGCACTTCGCAAACTGCATCCCTGGCGCAAAGGACCTTTTGAACTCTTTGGCGTGAAGATCGACAGCGAATGGCGCTCCGATTGGAAATGGCAGAGGGTAGTACCGCACCTGGACGCGTTGACCGATCGCCGAATACTCGACGTGGGATGCGGCAACGGATATTTCGGCTGGCGCATGTTGGAAGCACATGCGCAGCTCGTCGTCGGCGTGGATCCAACGCTGATTTTCTGTATGCAACATCAGGCGATCAACCGCTACCTCAAGAGCGTTCAGAACTGGGTAATACCGCTGCCGTTCGAACAAGTGCCCGTCGTGCAATTTGACACGGTTTTCAGCATGGGGGTGGTCTACCACCGCCGCGAACCTCAGCAACATGTACATCGCCTCTACGCGTTCACCCAACCCGGGGGGCAACTGGTATTGGAGTCGCTGGTCGTCGAAACAAAAGAATCACTGGTTCCCGGCGACCGCTACGCACGCATGCGCAATGTATGGGTGATACCGTCGATTACGGAACTCACCCAGTGGGTAAGCAGCGCCGGTTACGTGGACATCGACGTGGTCGATGTGACCGCAACAACTCCCGATGAGCAGCGCTCCACTCCATGGATGCGTTTCGACTCGTTGCCCGAAGCGTTACATCCGGATAACCCGTTACATACCGCGGAAGGATACCCGGCGCCGGTGCGGGCTGTTGTTGTCGGTCGCAAACCTGAGTAGTGTTAGCTGGTTTCTCTAAAACACGTTACGAGCGCATAGGGCTGTCAACCAATGATAATCGGATTTGTCCCAATATCCTTCCGGTTCCGCGGCAAGCTGCGCCGTCTTGCAGATATCTATCACTGTTTCCGGGAGCATCCAGGCGTGGGTTTACACCCTACCCAGATATCGAGATATACGGGGATGGGTTTCGCTGAGGTCAACGTGCGTCTGAACGCAACGCCGGAGCTTTTCATCAAGCTACCCAGGCGGCCGGACGGGATCACCCGTTATCGGCTCACCACCACCATCACCGTGAAATCTCCCGAAGAAGTCGAGCGGTTTCTCATCAGTGCCGCTCGCCGGGAAAGCTTCATCCTGTATGCAATGGGGGCAATGCTCCTGTGCGCCATGTTGATCGTCGTGATCCTCATTGGTCCATCACTCTAGGCTTCATGAATTCATTTCAGCAGATATCGATAACGGCAAAAATCGACCACAGGACTATCCGATGCCTGAGTCGCTAACACCCGCCCAACTTGAGCTGCGGGAGAAAGCCGCGGCGTTTGCCAGAGAGGAGCTCCTGCCGCGCCGCGATGGCGGGGACCAGGCAAGGATTGAAATCCTCAATGCAGCAAAGGCCGCATCACTTTTCACCATGACCCAACCGAAAGCGTTCGGTGGCAGCGAAGCATCTACCCTCGAACTCAGCATCGTTCGCGATGAACTGGCCGCACACAACCCCCCGTTTCTACATACCGTTTTCGGCCCCGGGCCTGGCGTACTTGCAGGTGTTGGAGAACCACTCAAGACAACACATCTGGCCCCTCTCATTGCCGGCGACAAGAAGTCTGCTTTCGGATTCACTGAACCAGATGAAGCACCGCGCGCAACCTGGGGGGTGCTTGATGGCGATGAACTGATAGTCAACGGTCAGAAGTCCTACGTGACTGGCGGTGCGCACGCAGATTTCATCAACACGCTGGTACAAATCGATGAGCACGGACCGGCACTGGTGGTAATCGATACGGCGACAGAGGGTGTTGAACGGGTCAGGGATTTTTGCTCTCTCGACGGCAGCGCCCACGCTGCTTTCGAGTTTCACGATGTACACATCCCTAAAACGTACATCATTGGCCAACCCGGTGAAGGGCTGCCCAGGGCGATGAAACAAATCGGCGATACCCGCCTTGCAATTGCTGCAAATTGCGTCGGTTGGATGCGATGGCTACTCGACTACCTCACCGATCACCTCAAGGCTCCGACTCGCGGCGGCAAGACGAGAGGTGACAAGGAAGGTGTACGGTTGCGCTACGCGGAGTTGCGAATCAAGGCTTACGCCGCACGCAGCATGTTGTATCGAACTGCCCGCCTTGCAGACGCCGGGGAGAACATCGTCAATGAGGGAATTGCCTGTAAGGTGTTTGCCAGCGAAGCAGTCGGCGAAATTGTCGACACCTCGATCCAGTTGGTAGGCGGCGTCGCGCTCATCGAAGGTCATCCACTGGAAACGTTGTATCGTCAGGTCCGGTCCTTGCGTCTCGCCGAAGGAGGCAGTGACGTACTGCGGCTGAACCTGGCTAGAGGTAAATTGGAACTGAATAAAGGAACAATATGATGCGCCAGTTGTTGATCGCCATGACACTGCAGATACTCCTGCTGGGTGGTTGCACGTGGATCAAGCTGACCGAAGGCGGAGCAACCGTCAGCACGGCGACCGAGGCGGACGTGGTGAATTGCCAGAAAGTAGGTATGGTCTCAACCAACACCAAGGACAAACTTGTGGTCAACCGCAGCGACAGCAAGGTCCGCGAAGAGCTGCTGGTATTAGCGCGTAACGAAGCGGCGCGACTCGATGGCGATACCATTGTTGCCCAGGGTCCACCACGAGCAGGCGAACAGGACTTCGCCGCGTATCGGTGCCGCTGACGGGAACTAAGAGAAACTTCAATCCGAGGGGGAGTTGTCGCCTTTCAGGCCGTATCGCTCACGGTTTTCGTCTTTCTTTAGCGGCGTTTTCTTCAACAAAACATACACCGCACCCGTACCGCCATGGTGGTTCTGCGCACTGTGAAAAGCAATGACCTCCGGGATCTGCTCCAGCCAATGCGCAACACGGCTCTTGATCCTCGCCGGGGTCTTGCTCAGCTCGCCGCGGCCGTGAGCGATCAGCACCGTGCGCCAACCTCTCACAAGAGCAACGTTGAGAAACTTGAACATTTCAATGCGCGCTTCTTTGACCGTGCAACCATGGAGGTCTAAAGATCCCTCGATGGGGTAGCGTCCGGATTTGAGCTTCTTGAAAACTTCGTGTTGTACACCGTCCTTTTTCCACTCCAGAATATCTCTCGGCTGTTTTTGTGGTACTTCGCCAAGGCTCAAATAGTTTGGATCCACTTTCGAGGCCCTGGTGTTACCAAGCGCAGCTTCCCTCCGCTCCATCTGGCTGGTAGTCGCTTCCTGCACGACTTTTTCATGGCGAACGCGCCTTTGTTGTAAAGGCGCAACGTCGCTCATCGCATCCTTGAAAGACTCTTCTTCGTTCATGGACTATCGGGTCTCACAGGTACGCTCGGATACTGAGCCGAACGTGTTCCAGGAATAGGTTTGTTCGCACCTGTGTGATAGGTGAATACACTCGACAGTTTTACCTCGTCGCTACGGTTTTTATCCGCCGCATGAAAAAGTCGGCAATGAAAAAACAACACGTCGCCAATCGCAAGGTCGATGGAAACCGCTTGCCTGATGAGTTGCCTGTTCTCACTGAGCTCCGGTCGCAAAAACAGATCCCGGTCCAACCGGCCTCGCTCGATTTCCAACACGTGCGTTCCTGGAATAACCTTCAGCGCGCCATTGCTGCTGTTCTCGTCTCCCAGGGCCAGCCAGACCGAAATCAGTTCGGGTACATCGAAAGACCAGTAGCGGATGTCCTGATGCCACAATGTGGCGCTCGAGTAGCCGGGGTTTTTGGTCATCACACAGTTGTGGTGGCTTTGAGACAGGCACACGTCCTGATCGTCCAGCAAAGCCGACAGGTAAGATTGGACCTCGCAGCCCCCGGCCCAGCCGCGGAATGCGGAGTGCCGGGCGTATGCGTGTAATAACCTGCGTGGCGTATCGCCGCCGAAAACATCCCGCGAAGATGGTGCTCCCGGATAACCCACATCGGTTTCGAACTCGGCTGGACCGATGAGGGGATCGAGACTCGCCAGTATCTGCTCACGCATCTCGTTGCAAAGTACCGTATCGCACAGCCCACGGACAACCACGTATCCGTCCCGCAGAAATGCAGGGCGAACAAGATCGTCTATTGCTTCACCAGCAATGTGTTCTCGAGAGCTGTTCATCGGTTGCGTTGAATCAGGGAATAATTCGAAGTCTAGCCTGTGCAATCCAAGATCGCGACATCGAAAGAAACTTAAAAAGAGTAACGAGAACAAACGCGTTGCGTACAATACGACGAAACGGGTATCCATCTCGCAAGTTGTTGCTACTTAGTTTACTCGAGACCAATACGGATTGGAGTAGCCAGTAACAAATAAAAACCTACTAACATGCGTGTCACATCAGAGTAACTGAGCAGAATTACAGCATGTTTTACGTTGCACATAGCGTTGACATAGTGGTCATCAATGGTTGATGCTGAACTTACCCCCCCAATGGAGCAGAACGTGGCGAAAAAAAAGCGAGCAGTTAAGAAGCGAACGGCTGGTAGTACTGCAAAACGTGCAGTGAAAAAACCCGCTGTTAAAAAACGCGTAGTGAAAAAACGTGCCGTTAAGAAACGCGCTGTTAAAAAACGCGTAGTGAAGAAGCGAGCCGTGAAGAAGCGTGCAACCAAAAAACCTGCAGCGAAGAAGCGCGCAGTCAAAAAAAGAGCTGTGAAAAAACGCGCTGTTAAAAAGCGCGCGGCCAGCGCAAAACGGGCTGTCAAAAAACGTACCGTGAAAAAACGCGCAGTAAAAAAACGAGTCGTTAAAAAGCGGGCCGTGAAGAAACGTGCGGTGAAGAAAC
>SMUY01287651.1_pt1 | contig 13492 bp, 9 predicted proteins | sample 2456441 | NCBI WGS metagenome assembly SMUY01 (sample SAMN11095931, study PRJNA526329) | marine sediment metagenome | biome: Marine sediment; feature: Surficial sediment; material: Deep marine sediment; isolation source: Hadal surficial sediment | place: Pacific Ocean | collected 2014-11 | depth 0-1...
CGATTCGCCGTGAACGCTCCGATCCGGCACATGCTCTTCGGCCAGGGAATCGAAGCCCCGACGACAGCGGACTTCGAATCCCGAATCCGCAGCATCGACGGCTGGTCCGTCGCCCTGTATGCCGACGGTCTGCGCAACGCCCGGATGCTGCGATTCACGCCCGGCGGTCACCTGCTGGTGAGCCAGCCTCGAAGCAGCCGCGTCACGCTGCTCGAACCGGATTCTGATGGCGACGGGATGTCGGACGGTCGCCGTCTGCTCCTCGACGGCCTGAACAAGCCGCACGGCATGGACCTGTACGACGGTTGGCTCTACATCGCCGAAACCGACGCCGTGGTGCGCATCCGATTCGACGGACACACCGGCCAGACCGAAGGCCGCCTCGAACGGGTCGTCAGCGGGATCCCCAGTGGCGGCAACCACTGGACCCGGACGCTTCGATTCGGACCCGATGCTGGGATGTACGTCAGCGTCGGCTCGAGCTGCAATGCATGCGAGGATGGAAATGAACGCCGGGCCACCATCCTGCGCTACCAGCCCGACGGCAGCGGCGAGCAAATCTACGCCAGCGGCCTGCGCAACTCGGTGGGCTTCGACTGGCGACCTGCAACCGGAGAGCTCTTTGCGACGGACAACGGCCGGGACCTGTTGGGCGACGACTCCCCGCCCTGCGAGCTGAACCGCATCGTCGCAGGCGGCTTCTACGGCTGGCCCTACGCCATCGGATTCGGCGACCCAGATCCCGACTTCGGCGCTGGTCACGAAGACGAGGTGACGCGCTCGATCGATCCTGTCCACGGCTTCCATGCCCACAACGCACCCCTGGGCATGGTATTCCTGCGCGGAAAGAGCCTTCCGACAGGGCTCCGCGGCGCCGCGCTCGTCGCGCTCCACGGTTCGTGGAACCGCACCCAGAAGGACGGCTACAAGGTCGTTTCTCTCCACTGGAATCAGGACGGATCAATCGAGGAACGCGACTTCGTCACCGGCTTCGAGCTCGACGAGGACGTGATCGGACGCCCGGTGGACGTAGCGGAAGGACCCGATGGCGCGATCTACATCTCGGACGACTTTGCGGGCGCGATCTACCGGGTGAGCCGTGACGCCCGAGCCTCCGCACCAACGGCCGCGCCGCAGACCGCACGGCGGGCGCCAAATCCCCTGGCTGGGATCGCTCCCGAGGAGCTTCGGGCGCGCTCGGAACGAGGCGGCCAGCGTTATGCCGAGCTGGCCTGCGCCAGCTGTCACGACGTCGCTCGTGCCGGCCCGGGTGTCGTGCCCGTCGCGCTCACGAAACTGTCCACCCGGTATACGATCGACGAGCTCGCTGTGTTTCTGGCAACCCCGACAGCGCCGATGCCGGCCGTCGGGCTGGACGAACCGGGCCGACGCGACCTGGCCGTCTTCCTGCTCGAAACCCATCCCTAGTTGTGGTTCCCAAAGAGGTTGTTCATCCAGGGCCCCTCTCAGACGAAGGGTTGAAGCACCAATCCTCACCTCAGAGGGAGGCACCTGGATGAGACTCCATCCTAACGCGAAGACGACGCCGTCGGGAACGCAGCAGGGAAGCCGTCACGCTCCCAACCAGCGTCGCGCGCGATCGACTCCCAACAGACGTCGTCCCAGCAGGAGCACAACCAGGGCGCCGGCAATCCCGAATCCGACCTGTCCCAGAATCCTCGGCAGATCGGCCCAGTGGCTGGTCATCGGATCCAGCAGGCGCTGGAAGATGCGATGGAACAGGTAGATCCCCAGACCCGCCTCGCTCAGGAGCATGACGACGCGGCCCGGCATCCACTTGCGGGTCGAAAGGGTGATCAACCCGATCACGCCGAAGGTATAGAGGACGCGGCGTGTACCGCTGCCGAAGGGAGGCAGCCAGTGGGCGGTCATGGCCGCCCCCGTCGCAGCCATCGCCGCGAAGAGGACGGTCACCGCAACTCGATGTCGATCGTGAACGCTGACCAGACTTGGCAGGGAAAGGGCTGCCAGCCATCCGCTCAGGAAGAAGCCGAGCTGGAAGTGGTCGAACGGATCGCGCAGCGACCAGAAGATGAACTCGTCCGTGAACACCACAGAGAGCCGCAGGCTGTGCTCGAAGTCGATGGAAACGGTGTAGGCGAGGCACGCTCCCCATGCCGCCCAGATTGACCAGCGGGGTGCGCGCGACAGCGGCCAGATCAAGGAGATGCAGCAGCAGATGAGAATGACGTAGTAGTACACGCCCATCGACGACGCAGAGGCGTAGTCGAACGCAAGATCCTGCACGCAATGGACGAACTCGTGATCGGCACCGCAACGCGCCCCGGTCACCCCCGCCAGCTGGGCCGCAGTCGACGCCACCAGATAGGGGATCAGGACCCGGAGCAGGCGGGGCCCGATCGTCCCGCCAGCCACGGGCACCGTACGGGCGTAGAGGAAGCCGGAGACGAACAAGAAGGACGGAACGTGGAAGCCCGTCCAGAACATCGTGAGGAAGAAGTCCCAGTCGTAACGCGGATCACCCCAATAGAAGAGTCCCGAATGGGTGAAGACGACGGCTACGATGGCAGCCGCCTTGAGGTAGTCGATGGACGACAGCCGACTGCGCGCTGTCCCGCTCGCCATGGATTCGATGTATAGCACTCAGATCGGTCCATCAGTCCATCAGGTCGCGCTCCCTGCGTTCGGGTACTCTCCGAATCTCTCGAATGAGTTCCGAACGCTCGCACTACTCGACTGACCGCCTTCGAAATGCGGCGGCACTGATCGGCTTGCTCCTGCAAGTTGCATGCAGCGGCCCCGACCCCGATACACTGAACCGGCCCGTCATGCGCTTCGCGGGAGACAAGCAGACTCTTAGCGTCGGATGGCCGATCGCAACGATTCGCGACGATACTCGCTACGTGCTGCGCGCCCCGGCCCAGGCTCCGCTGACCTGGGCCACGCAACTCGACGATCGGACCGGGAACCGCCTCTACACCCTGCGACGCAAGCTGCCGCCCGAACTCCACGAGGCCAGCGCACTCCTCGTCACCACCAGTGTCAAGATCGGCGCCAAATGGGTCGAGCCGCCGCCCCGCGTGATCCAAATCGACCGCAATGGCCCTGTACCCTCCGTCGAAGTCGACATCGGCATCCCCGCGAACCCCGAGCTCAGGCCGGTGATCGTGACGGCCCGCGCCCTCGGTATCGATGCCGTCCAGCTCGAAACGATTCGCATACGCGCGCTCACGATTCCCGAGGACGCTCGACTCGAATTCTCGATCGGCGTCGTCGAGCCCGATTGGGGCAGCGACCCCGTGGCCTTCTCGGTCGAAGCGTGCGAGCACGAGGCATGCGAGACGATCTACTCCCACCGCTTCGAGCCCGACGCCGCCGATCGGCAGGGGTGGCGCGATGAGAGCGTCTCGCTCGCCGCACTGGCGGACAAGCAGCGCCATTTCCGGTTCCTGGCGAAGCGCCGGGGCAGTGAGGGTTCCTTCTCGTTCCCCGTCTGGGCGAATCCGACCGTCTATGTGAGCCAGCCGCGCAATCCAGAGCGGGTCAACGTGATCCTGCTCTCGATCGACACCCTGCGCGCCGATCACCTCACCAGCTACGGATATCGCCACGACACCGCCCCCTTCATCGAGGAGCGCTTCGGCCGGGGCGGAACCGTCTTCGACCACATGGTGGCATCGGCCACCATCACGACACCCTCCCACGCGTCGATGTTCACGGCTCTCTCTCCGCCTGCCCACGGTGCCGTCCATGGCGTGAAGATCCTCCCCAGGCGGATCCCGACTCTGGCCGAGATCGTGCGCCGCAAGGGCATCGACACCGCAGCCTTCACCGAGGACGGCTGGCTCGGTGTTCAGAACGGCTTCGGGCGCGGCTTCGACCGTTACGTCGAAAACAAGAGCTCCAACATCATGGATCCCGACGGACAGGCCGATCGCACCTTCGCCCAGGCTCGGGCCTGGCTCGAAGCCAATGCGGATAAACACTTCTTCCTCTTCTTGCACACGTTCCAGGTCCACACACCCTACGCACCCCCGCCAGAGTTCCAGCATCTATTCCTCGATCACGGCGATGCCGAACCCGGACCCCACCTCGAGTGGATGGCCCAGTATGATCAGGAGATCCGCTACACCGATGGCGAACTCGAGCGACTGTTCGAGAGCATCGATCACTTGCGACTGGCCGAGAACACGGTCTTCATCCTCACCAGCGACCACGGCGAAGCCTTCATGGAGCACGGCGTGCTCGAACACGGTAGCCGTCTCGATGAGGAAATCGTCCACGTACCGCTGATGTTCTGGGGCCGCGGCATTCCGGCGGGTCGGCGAATCCATGCTACGACCTCGCACGTCGATCTCATGCCGACCATTCTCGAGCTGCTGGGCGTCGAAGTGCCCAAAGCCCGAGAGGGCCTGAGTCTCGCGGGGCTCGCCCGTGGACACGGCAATCCCAAAGTCTTTGAACGGCGACCCGTCTTCAGCGAATCGCGGCTCGGATATGCGCTCGGCCCCAATCGCGTGCTCCAGCCCTTTCCGTCGCCCAGCTTCTTGGTGCGGGTCGGTGGTCTCAAGCTGGCTCGTTATCCGCAGAACGATGGCGCCGTGCACTACGAACTCCACGACGTGCACGCCGATCCGCTCGAACGCAACGACCTCTTCGACCCGAACAGCGACGCATCGCAGCAGCTGATCGAACTGGTGGAGAGCTACGACGAACGCGGCAAGCGGATTCGCGCCAAGCTCACCGGCCACGCTCCTGCGGAACCGCCCGAGCAGGTCTTTCTCGACCCGCGCCAGCAGCAGAAGCTGCGCGCCTTGGGCTACCTCGAGTAGCGGCCGGTGTCAGGGCGCCGCCGCCCTCAGCGGGGTCTCGATCTGTGGATCCTGCCAAAACTGGGGAAAGCCCCTGAAATCGAGATCGTTGAGGGTTACGTCTCCCTCGTAGAGCGTCCGAAACAGCAGCATCGCGTCCTCGCCGGCCACGGAGCCCAGATCGACGCTTCGCTCGGCCGGTGGCGGCGAAACCCAACTGGTCGCCGGCACCGGTTCGATCGATTCGTGAAAGATCCGCTTCAGCGGCAGCTCGGGGCGTCCCCAGGGCCGCGCCCAGATCTCGGCCATCAGCGAGGTCCCCGGCGCCACTTCCAGTGGCTGTCGGTAGCCCAACGAGAAGGTCAGTTGCGCCTTGTTGGGAACTGAAACCCGACACAGGGTCGAAGCCTGGCGGCGCAGCGGGAGGCCCGGCTGGCCACGATCCATCGGGTGATAGAGCGTTTCGAACAGCAGGTGATCGCGGCGCGCGCGGGAGTGCCAGTCGTCACCCTCCGCGTCGCAATCGACCAGTGGACTCTGCCGAGTTGCCTCCGGACGCGGGCGGATCCGATGGCGCAGAAAGATGTGTTCGTCCTGTGCGACGTTGAAGGTGGGCGTGTAGAAGCGCCGAAGATGATCGATCAAGAGCGGCGCATATTCCCTCAGCCGCAGCCGCTCTGAGAAGAAATCGTTGAACTCCGTTACCACGAGCTGGACCCGTTCCTTGCGAAGGGCCTCCACCACACCCGCTCCCTGGTCGTGGGCGATGTGAACCGCGTAGTAGTTGGCGTAGCGACCCGGCATCGGGCGCTCGGCCAGGAAATTCAACATGGCGAGTCCGGGAATGGTCAATACGGGCTCAGCGGGCCGCGTCCCCAACTGGATCGCATCCACCTCGAAGTCGATCATCTGCTTCGACGCGAGCTCAATCTGCACACCGCCCCGCGGCTGCTCGAGCGTCTCGTTGAGCGTCGTAAAGAGGTCGTAATACCAATAGGCAGACACGGTCCCATAACCGAGCAGCACGACCGCCGCGGCAGCTCGCGTGGCGAGCGTGAAGGCTCGCGAAGCCAGCAGGGGCTTGCGACCCACCCGGAACGCTACAACGGCCCCCACCACGACGACCGGCTGATAGACATGCAGTAGATGATTCAGATCGGCGCGCGGGAAAACCCCGAGAAAGATGAAGACCGCCATCAGCAACGCCGCCGCCAAGCCCGCATCGAGCCCCGCCCCGCCCCGCCAGCTGCGCAGCAGCAGGAACGCAGCGACAGCGAACACTCCCACGGGAATCCAGTAGAGAAGCACGTGTAGAATTTCAACGCTGCGAAGCAATTCCCGGGGCCAGGCCGCGTCGAAAACGCTCGCGTTGAAGGCGTACGTGCCGTACGTCAGGCGCCCGGGGCCGTTCATGAGCTCCCGACCGAAGAACTCGCTGATGGGCAGGTACGCGATGTCGTGCTGGCCGAGGAAATTCCCGAACGGGTGCAGAACCAGAGCCTGGAATGCGGCGCCGAAGGCATCGTTCCACACGAAATAGATCACCACCGGAGCGCCCACTGCGAAGCTTCCGGCCGCCATCCTGAGACCGTGAACCAGGCTCTTCCGGGCCAGGGTCGTCCGGGCCGCGCCCCTTTCGAGCTCCGCAGCCAGCACGCCGAGCCCCGCGCCGACGATCGCCAGAACCCCGAAGTTCTGTTTGAAGATGACGCACAGACCGAGAATCAAGCCGAGCCACACCAGGTCACGAGGACGCTGGGATGCGCGCCACACCAGAACGCGATCCAAGGCGAGCAGCGACAGGAACAACGCATAGGGAGAGTAGAACGACCAGGTCCAGGCCGGGAATGCCCAGACCGTCAACAACAGCAGCAGGCCAACAGCGGCCCGTGCGTGGGCGCGGTCCGCGAGCCGGAAGACGATGCGGGCCGCCACGGCCAGGGTCGCCAGGTAGACGACGAGGACCACCAGTCGAGAGGCCAGCACGCTCGGTGAGACCAGCTTGAAGAGGGCGCCCAGCAGGAACCACACACCCGGCGTCACGAAGGCGTCGAGATCCCGATAGAGCACCTTGCCATGAGCCACTTCGAGGGATTGGAGCAGCAGGTAGCCTTCATCCGAGAGGATGATGCCGCGTCGGCAGAGCGTGAAGCCGATCACGACCGAGGCGACGACGAGAACCCCATCGAGCCAGCCGAAATTGCGGAGCCGCTGCTTCAAGATCGGGGCTTCCGCTGACGCTCCAGGCCGTACCACTCCGTTCCCTGCCCCCGGATCACCGCGGCTCGGCGATAGGATTCGTCGAAGAGTCGCGCGACCTCTGGAAAGAGCTCATCGAAGGGCGCGAACTGCAGATACATCTTCGGATTGTAGACGACGCAACGCGTCCGTGAGTCTTCGAGGCGCTGAACGATTACGTCCCCCTTGACGTCCCCTGGGATCAACAGGTCGAAGGGCGTCGGGTTGCGGCGGTCGGCCAGGAAGTAGAGCAGCGGCATGTCGGGCGCGACGAACACCGGCTCATCGGGCTGCGCGCAACGGGAGAGGAAGCGGGTGGCACCGCCAAGCAGCGCCTTCTGGCGTTCGTCCACGTAGAGCGAGCCGCGTGGAATGTCGAGCGGCTCGCCGTACCAACGGCGCAGATCGAGTGAGACGCGCACCAGGACCAGTAAGGCAAGCAGGGCCACGACCACGTGAGCTGCCTGCCAGACCCGCACCCAAACTCGACTCAAGAAGCCGCGACTCGATCCGAGGCGTGCTGCCACCCGGTCGGCCAGCAAGCCGGGGACCAGCAGGATTGGAGGAAGCACGAAGGCCAGGTGCGACCAGATTGCCGACGGGAAGATCCCGAAGAAGAACACGATCGCGAAGACGCACAGAGCCCGCGTACTCCGACCGCGCAACCGGTCCTCGTCCCGGCCGGCGAACCGGAGAAGCACGACGGCCACCCCCAGCAACACCAGGGTTCCGCCGTAGACGATGCGGATCGAGGCGCTCCGCAGAGCGGGCGAGAGTGCCCACCCGAAAAAGGTATCGCCCCGGACCAGGTAGTTGAAGAAGGCCGACGGCGTGTAGACGAAGACGAAGCGTGAGTCGTTCTCCGGGTGCGCGCCGAATATCGGGGGAATCGGATCGTTGAAGGCATCGAGCTGCGAGTCGCCGATCACGAGAAGAGTCTGGTGGACGAAGTCGCTGAACGCCCCGCTGATCAGCAACCCGCCGATCATCAGGAGTCCGACGGCGGCACCGCCTGCGATCAGAGCCAACCCCCCGGACCACAGCGTGCGACGACTCTGAAGGTCGCCCCAGCGCGCCCAGACGAGCCCGATCAAGACAGCGAGCACGGCGAGGCCCCCGTAATTCTGTTTCACCACGCCGCAGACCCCGAGAAGGACCCCGCAGAACGCGGCCTCGAGCAGACGATCCGTCTCCAGGTGGCGGAGCAGGCAGACCAGGGCGACCAGGGCGAATCCGAGCGACAGGGACGAGTAGTTCAGCATGGTGAGACCGGGAAAACCGAAGGGAACCAGCGCGACGTACAAAACCGGGGCGAGCAGGGCCCAGCCGAAATCCATCACCCGCCGACCCAGCCAGTAGAGACACCCCGCCGTCGCCGCGTTCACCACGAGCTGGGCCCAGCGGGTCACGACGACGTCCTCTCCGAACAGGCCGATCAGCGCGGCGGTCGCCCAATACACGCCAGGAAAAATGCCGGTGTAGATGTCGCGATACAGCACTTCGCCATCGAGGAGACGGGCCGCGATCGCCAGCAGCTGGCCTTCGTCCACCGGCACGGCGCTGCGATCGAACGTCGCGAGCTGGGCCAGCGCCGCCACTGCGGCCACCCCCGCGGCAAAGACGCCGTCCCCCATCCACGCCGGTCGCGCGCGCATCGTGGCCAGTATACCCGTACAGATCGCTCACCATGCCCGAGGATTCAGCCGTTACCATGGGTCCGCATGGATGCGCACGAACACCAACGGATGGCCGAGCACGAAGAGTGGTACTGGTGGCACCTCGCCAGGCAGGCCATCGTCCACCGCCTGATCCGGCGCCACGCCCCTGCCTCACCCCGGATCCTCGACGTCGGCTGCGGCACGGGGGCCACCACCGCCAGCCTGCTCTGCTTCGGCCCGGTGATCGGTCTCGACATCGGCGAAGCAGCCCTGCGCCGGGCTCGCCAGCGAAACCTCACAGTCACCCGCTCGAACGCCGTCCATCTCCCGCTCCGGAACGAGAGCTTCGACGTGGTCGTGGCCCTCGACGTATTCGAACATCTCGACGACGACGTGGCCGCTATCCGATCGATTCGAAACACACTGGCGCCCGATGGCGTCCTGATCGCCACCGTGCCGGCCTACGAGTTCCTGTGGAGCAGCCACGACATCGCACTCGGCCACAAACGTCGCTACGTGCGTGGACGGCTGATACAGGCCCTCGAAGCCGGTGGCCTGAAGGTCGAGGTGTGTTCGTACGTGATGGCGGCGATTCTGCCGGTCGCAGCCGTGATCCGGCTCGCCGATCGCATCCTGCCCGGGCGATCGGCGGAGCGGCAGAGCGACTATCCGGCGGTACCGACCTTCCTGAACACCCTACTCACCCACGTCTCGGCGTTCGACGGGCGACTGATCGAGTGGTTCAATCTCCCCTTCGGCCTCAGCGTGCTGGCGGTCGCGCGGCGCACCGACTGATCAGCGCAGGTGGCGCCAGTACACACGGACGAGATCCTTCGCAGCGCGCCAATAGTCTCCGAAGCTGACCTTCGAGCCCGCCACATCCCGCCAGCGCGTGAGCGGCATCTCGTAGACCGTCGTTGCGGCGTCGATGTCGCCAGCCGAGCCCTTGGATATCAGTCGCGCAAGGATCTCGATATCAAAGATCCAACGCGAGAGGAAGGCCTCACGAAACAGCTCCTGCACCATCGGCGTCACCCGGAAGAGCTTCGCCCCACACTGGGTGTCGTAGACGCGCAGCCCCAGGACGAGCGAGGTCAGCGTGGCGGCCATCCGGCCGAGGTAGTGCCGCAGTGGCTTGCGATCGATGTCACGGCCGAGGAGCACGACGCGCGCACCCATGACGATCAGGAATTTCGGATTGCGCAGCAGGATCGAGCGAAAATCGAGAACCGCAGCGAGCGGCGTGGCCAGATCCGCATCCCAATAGCCGACGAAGGACGGTTTGCGTTCGAACGCCTCGGTCATGCCTGCGCGAACGGCCTCGGCCTTGCCGATGTTTTTCGGCAGGGCGAGCACACTCACCCTGCCGGGCCAGCTTCCTTCGAGCTTTCGCAACAGCTCGAGGGTCGCGTCAGTGCTGCCGTCATCGACCATCAGGAACGAGACCGGCGGGCCTTCTCGCAGAAACGTCTCGATGCGGTCCACGGGAAGACGCTCGCGTTCATTGAAACACGGCACGATGATCACGGTATCCGCGGCCGATTTGCCCTCGAGAGTGGCCATCTCGCTGCTGATCCTCCGAACCTGCTAATCTAGTATCGTTCGGCCTGCGCCTCTTTGCACGAACTCATACGCCAGCACACAGAGGGGTTCGTTTGAGCGCGACCAGCTTCCGATTCGAGATGCCGCTGGGCACGTGCGTCGGACGCCAAGGCACGTGCGTCGGACGCCCGGGCATGTGCGTCGGACGCCCGGCGAGAGCTCTCGCCGCCGTTGCGATGCTGGCCATGCTGAGCGTGTGCGCGCCGGCTTCTACGCCAAGGAACCCGTGCCCCGCAACGATCTTCCCATCGATGAGGAGCAGAAACTGAAGCTCCGGGCCCTCGGATACATTGAGTAGAGACGCTTCGCCCACGACCGTCCTCTTCGTCTGCACCAGCCTCAGCAGTGGTGGCGCCGAGCGCTTTGTGAGCGTGGTCGCCAGCGGACTCGATCGCGCGCGCTTCGAGCCGTCGCTGTGTCTCTTTCGGGACGAGCGGACCTACCGTCTGGCCGACGACGTCGCCGTCCACATCGTCGAGAGAACCCGGCCCTGGCAGATCCCCATCGCCGTGACACGCCTCGCCTCCCTGATCGACCGGGCAAGGCCCGACATCGTCTTCAGCGCGTTCTCCCACCCGAGCTTCATGACCGGAAACGCGTTGGTCCTGGCGCGCCACCGGCCCCGATGGGTTGCCCGGATCTCGTCGGATCCGGGCAGCGTCGAACGCGGCGTGTTGCGCGCTTGGATGCGCAGGCTCTACCAGATGGCCGACGCCATCGTTGCCAATTCCAACGAGCTGGGTCGCCTCTTCGAAAGCGCCTACCCCGACGCAGCGCCCCCGGTCTTCATCGCCAACGCCGTCGACTTCGACTTTCTCGAGCGTCAATCCCGGCAGGACGCAACGCTCGCACGGCCCGGCCGGCGGCGCATCGTTGCCGTCGGGCGTCTTTCGCCCGAGAAGCGTTTCGACCTGTTGCTTCGGGCGACGGCGCGGCTAGCCGACCAGCACGACGTCGAGGTCGTGATCTGCGGCGAGGGACGCGAGCGCGCCCGACTCGAAAAACTCGGACGTGAACTCGGCCTGGAAGACCGACTGCGTCTGCCCGGCTTCGTCGCCAACCCCCACGCCTGGATGGCTTCGGCCGACGTCTTCGTGCTGTGCAGCGACACTGAGGGGGCGCCCAACGCCCTGATCGAGGCCCAGGGACTGGGCGTCGCTGCCGTCGCAACGGATTGCCCGACGGGACCCCGCGAGATCACCGATGGTGGAAGAACCGGGCGCTTGGTTCCCACCGGCGACGTCGACGCTTTGGCTGCAGCGGTGGCGGAGTTGCTGGACGACTCCGAGCAGAGACGGGCACTGGCTTCCGCCGGCCGCGAACGGGTGCGCGAGCAGTTCGATGCAGTCGCCGTCTGTCGACATCTCGAGGAGGTACTCGACCGCGTCAGCCGCGGCTGACCGAGCGGAAGATCTCGAGATAACGCTCAGCCACCTTCGACCAATCGTGCGCTTCCGCTGTGCGATACGCCTCGGTCGACATCGGCTCATCGGGCGCGTCGAGTGCCCGGAGAATCGCCGCAGCAAGGTCCTCCGGATCGCGATCCCGACACAACCAGCCGTTCTCTCTGTCGCGAACCACATCGGGGATTCCGCCCGTGGTGGTAGCCACCAACCGGACCCCGGCCGCCATCGCCTCCAACACCACACTCGGCATGCCTTCTGCGCGGCCGTCATCCCGAGTCACCGATGGCACCACCAGCGCGCGGGCTCCCCTCAGCCAGGAGATCGCAGCAGCGTGGGGCTGACGACCCAGGAACCGGACGGCGTCCCCGACGGAGCAGCGGACGGCTTGCGCCCGTAGCTCCGCCTCGACCTCACCGCCGCCGACAACCACCAGTCCCAGACCCGGATGGCGCTCACGCACGATGGGAAGTGCGCGCAATAGCTGGTCGACACCCTTGATCTCGCGCAGGCGCCCGAGGAAGAGCAGGTAGCCTTCCGGAAACGCTGCCCGTTCACCGGGCTGCCCGGACTGCGCGCGCAGCCGGGCGACGTCGACGCCCACCGGTTGCAGCAGCGCACCCGACGCCTGACCCAGTGCGTTATCGAGCTGCTCGCGCACGTTGCTCGAGACCGCGACCACTGCGTCGCTGCGTTCGACGATCATCCGGGCCAGCCACCTTGACATCGGCAGCCTCTTCAGCAGATAGGCATCGCCTCCGTGTAGCGTCACCACGTGGCGGAAGCGGGCGGGCCGCCCACGAACCAGCGCCGCCGAGAGGCCCTGCGGCACGATCCAGTGGGAGTTGACGATGTCGATTCGCCGCACGCGCACCAGCCGCCGGATGGCGCGCATCTGGGCCAGCACGAAGCCGGGCGGTTGCAGACGCGCCAGCCAGGAAGCCTCCATGTTGCCGGCAATACCGTTTCCGTAGGCCAAGCGTTGCGCGCCTACTGGCCAGAAGTAGCGGAAGCGTTCGATCGCGACGTCTCCCCACTGATCGCGGTCGGGAATCCCCGGCGCGTGGGGCACCAGCGCCGTGACTTCCACGTGGCGGGCCAGGGCCTGGGCCAGGTCATAGACGAAGCGCGGCAGACCGTCTTCCAGATGCAGAGGGAAGGTGCTCGTGCTGATGAGAACACGCATGACCTGGGCCGGCGACTACGGCGCGCGGTTCGGGCGCGACTGGCTCCGCTGTCGGTAGAGAATCTCTTCCAGGTAGGCCCGGTGGCGGCTCTGCATGTCGCCGATGACGCCCATGTGGAGCATCAGGACCGCGAGCCCGGCCAGCCCGAGGGAAACGAAGCCCGCCCACTTATGCGGCGAGAAGTGACCGCTCGACAGGTAGTGGACCAGCAAAAAGCCGGCGAGCCCGACGGCGGGAAGCAGCAAGGCGAGAGCGATGCCCCCGAAGAAGCGCAGCGGGTGGTAGTCGCGGTAGGAGCGGAAGATGATCTGGGCAGTCCGCAGGCCGTAGCGCCAGATATTGCCCGCCACCCGGCTCTTGCCAAACTCACGCTCTCCCCGGACCCGGATCGGAACCTCCACGATGCGTAGCTGCTTGAAGGCCAGGTTCAGCACGACCTCCTGCGTGTAGGTGAAGCGGGCCAGCAGGTGCAGCTGGAGCGCCGTCTCCCGGCTGTAGCAGCGCATGCCACAGGAAACGTCGTAGAACGTCTGCCCCGCCAGTCGCGAGATCAGGCGGCTCATGACCCGGTTGCCCCAACGCTTGATCCAGGGCATGTCGGGCGCCAGCGA
>SMUY01029904.1_pt1 | contig 13480 bp, 11 predicted proteins | sample 2456441 | NCBI WGS metagenome assembly SMUY01 (sample SAMN11095931, study PRJNA526329) | marine sediment metagenome | biome: Marine sediment; feature: Surficial sediment; material: Deep marine sediment; isolation source: Hadal surficial sediment | place: Pacific Ocean | collected 2014-11 | depth...
ATCGTCAAGCTCATGGGCGACGGCATGCTTGCCGAGTTCGCGAGCGTCGTGGATGCCGTCCGGGCGGCCGTGGAAACACAGCGAGCAGTAGCCGAACGCAACGCTGATATTCCAGAAGAGAAACGGATCGAGTTCCGCGTCGGGATCAATCTGGGCGACGTGGTGATCGACGGCGATGATATCCAAGGGGACGGAGTCAATGTTGCCGCGCGACTGGAGGCCCTTGCCGAGCCGGGTGGAATTTGTGTCTCAGGAATGGTTTACGAGGGGGTGCGTGACCGGATCGACATTCCGTTCGAGGACATGGGCGAGCAGGAGGTCAAGAACATCGCCCGGCCGATACGGGTGTGGCGCTGGTCCGAAGCAGCGAGTGCCGGGTCGACGATGACCGGAGGCGAGCCGCTACCGCTCCCCGACAAGCCCTCCATCGCCGTGCTGCCCTTCGACAACATGAGCGGCGATCCCGATCAGGAGTATCTTGCCGACGGCATCACCGAGGACTTAATCACGGCTCTCGCGCGCTGTCGTTGGCTCCTTGTCATCGCGCGTAATTCGACATTTGCCTACAAGGGTAGATCGACTGACATACGCCGGATATCCGAGGAACTTGGTGTCAGATACGTCCTCGAGGGCAGCGTTAGGCGGTCGGGTGGCCGAATTCGCGTGACGGCACAGCTAATTGACGGCCGAGATGGGTCGCATCTGTGGGGTCAGCGCTACGATCGGGACGTTGACGATATTTTTGCACTTCAAGACGAGATTGCTGCCGTGATTGCCGGAACCATCGAGCCTGAACTCGAAATGCTGGAAGGGGCAGCAATTCGCGGCCGACCTACCGTAGATCTGAGTGCCTGGGATTGTTACCTGCGCGGTTTGTGGCATCTCTATCGCTTCACCACGGAAGAATTAGAAACGGCAAAGACCCTGTTCGAGCGAGCGATAGCGCTGGATCCGAGTTTCGCCCAGGCTTATGCCCGGCTCGCTTACGTCCATATTCAACTCGGTTGGTACGGACCCAGAGAGGACCGAGCCGAGCGGGTGAAGGACGCAACCTCTCTCGCCAGTCAGGCGATCGAACTTGACAGCAGAGATCCGGCGGCTCGGCTTTCGTTTGGTCGCGCCCTCACGCTTTCCGGGGCGGTGGAGAGCGGTGTTGAGGAGCTCCGAGCTGCCGTGGCGCTGGATCCGAGTTTCGCCCAGGCTCACTTTGCGCTGGGCCAGGCGCTCTGCTACCTCGAACGACACGATGAGGCGATACGCGAAATCGATGAGGCGCTTCGGCTCAGCCCACGCGACCCGCACCTGTGGACGTTTCTGAACGTTCGCGCCATGGCTCATTATATCGCAAACGATCTGGAACAGGCGGAAGCAGATGGGCGTGCTGCGCTTCGCCAGCCGAATGCAACCTTCTGGCCTTATTTGATTCTGGTGGCGATTCTGGGAAGACAAGGCAAGAGGGCGGAGGCACTGGATGCGATGGCGGAACTACGCCGTTTACGTCCGGGGTTTTTACATGCGGATGCGATTAGTGAGTTGTATTTCGGCGATCACCCCTTTATGACGCAGCGCTTCATCGACCAATTCGCCGCCGATGTCCGAAATGCCGGCCTGTTAGAATGATCGGAATGGGTCAAAACCGGCTGTTTTGGACACCGCAGGTGTAGGTCCGGTGTTGGGCCTAAAGCGGTCATCGTCACTCGAGACATCGGGTAATGAGTCCATGATCCGGTTATCGGGGCCGAATTCGGACGAATCCCGGGGCCGCGCCCCTCTACAGGCCTTCCGCGAAGGCGATCAGGTCGCGGGTAAAGCGCTCCGGGCGCTCGACCGGGATCAGGTGGCCGGCGTCGGGGTAGACGATCTCGCGCGCCGCGGGGATGCGCGCCTTGAGCTCGGCGATGTCGGCGTCGATCCGGAACACCCGGTCGTAGCGCCCGGTCATCAGCAGCACCTTCGGGCCGAGACGCTCGTAAGGAAAATCCCAGTCGGTCGCGAGCGATCCTGCCATCAGGCGGAACAGGCCGTCGTTCGGGTCCAGGGGCGCGAAGGGCTGGTCGGCGAACGTCGTGTCCCAGAGCTTGGCCAGCAACTCCGGCCCGGCGATCATGGGCAGGTTGGCCGCCATCACCAGCCGGCTGCCGCCCAAGCGCGCCAGCTCGACCATGGCCCGGTTGATCCAGGCCAGGCGCCGGGACGGCTTGCGCAGGGTGTTGATCAGCACCAGGCCGGCGGCGCGCGGCGCGGCCAGCTCCGCTTGCGCCGCGAACAAGCCGCCGATCGACAGCCCGACCAGGATCGGCCGCGCCGGCGCCAAGTGGTCGAGCAGGCGGTTCAGGTCGTCGACCACCAGCGCCGGGCTCAACTCGGTACCCTCGCCGAACCCGGTCTCGACCTGGCCGCGAAAGTTGTAGCACAGCGTGCCGAAGCCGGCGTCGCGCAGGGCCGGCGCGATCCCGCCCTGCCACATGCCGGTGTTGCCGGTGAGCGCGTTCACGAACACGAAGGTCATGCCGCGTCCGGCCGGCGTACCAGCCTCGTCATACTCGTAGAACAGGCTCTCGCCAGGCGCGATTTTCAGCATCGTCATGCTCGCCTCCGGGTCTCGATCCGGCCCTTGGCGGAGTCCCGCCGCGTGCCCCCAAGCATGGCCGAGGCGTGTCTCCTGGGCAATGGTTCCCCGTTCGAATGGCCATCCTCAGAGGTTTCTTCGCTGGATTGCGGTGCTATGATCGGCCGGAGCGGGCCTGGACCGACGGCCAGCGACCCGGAACCGATGAGAGGGAGCGATGACGGACAAGACGTGGAACTTCGTGCACGACCTCGCCTCCGAGGCCACCTGGACCCCGGGGCTGCGTGAGATCTTCGAGTATCGGGATCTCGGCATCAAGGACGGCACCGAGGGTGACTATGTCGCCCACATCATCCGGGCCAACGGCAAGAAGCAGAAGAACGAAGTCCAGCACTGGCACACCCACGACTGCCGATTTCAGTTCGTGCTGGTGCTGAACGGCTGGGCCACCTTCGAGTACGAGGGCCACGGCGTGCACACGATCCGCAAGGGCGACGCCATCCATCAGACGCCCAACATCAAGCACCGCGAGATCGACTGCTCGGAGGATTTCGAAGTGCTCGAGATCGTCTCGCCGGCGAACTTCGAGACTCGAATCGTCGAGCCGCCCGAGGGCGCCGAGCGGGCCGCCGAATAAGACTCGAACACTCGAACCGGGGGAGCGGCTTGGCCGCTCGAAGGGCATGGACCTGGACTTGAAGGGCAAGCGCGCGTTGGTCACCGGCGGCTCGCGGGGGATCGGCCGGGCGGTGGCGCAGGCGCTGGCGGAAGAGGGCGTCGATCTGCACCTGGCCGCGCGCACCCGCGCCGATCTGGACCGGGCGGCCGAGGAGCTTCGCGACGGAACCGGCGTGGACGTCGCCGTTCACGCCTTGGATTTGAGCGACAGCGCGGTCATTCCCGACCTGCTCGATGCGACCGGCGCGGTCGACATTCTGGTCAACAACGCGGGCGCGATCCCGGGCGGCAATCTCGATGCCGTCGACGAGGCGACCTGGCGCACGGCCTGGGACCTCAAGGTCTACGGCTACATCAACATGACCCGCGCCTACGCTCAGGCCATGCGCGCGCGCGGCTCGGGCGTCATTCTCAACATCACCGGGTTGGCCGGCGACAGGATGGACGCCAACTATATCGCCGGCTCGACCGGCAACGCCGGCCTCATGGCCTTCACCCGCGCGGCCGGGGCCTACAGCCTCGATGACGGCGTGCGCATCCTGTCGGTCAGCCCGGGCCCGGTCGAGACCGACCGCATCGTCACGCTGATGCGCAGCAAGGCCGAGGCCGAACTAGGCGATGCGGAGCGCTGGCGCGAATATCTGACCAAGCTGCCGATGGGGCGCTGCGCCACGCCGCGCGAAGTCGCCGACCTGGTCGTTTTCCTGGCCTCGCCCCGCGCCTCCTTCATCAGCGGCACGGTCATGACCGTCGATGGCGGCCACAACGCGCGCGGCGGCAGTTTCGGCTAACCCGCCGGCAGCCTCGCGCCGCCGGTCTCACGTTTCGCCCTCGCGCAGGTACTCGAAGACCCGGGTGAAGTCGCTGTCGGGCAGCGCCCGGTCGCAGGCCTGCCACAGCGCCGCGACCACGGAGCCCAGGTCGTGTGGCGCGCCGGCGGCCCGCGCGTTGTCCAGATAGAGCCTCAGGTCCTTGGCGAGCAGGGTGGTCTTGAACCCGGCGTCGAAGCTGCCGGTCAGCACGCGGTTCGGGAACTTGTCCCGGGTCGCCGAGTTCGCGCCCGTGGAGACGTTGACCACGTCGAGCATGGTCTTCATGTCGAGGCCCTGGCTGAGCCCGTAGAGCATCGCCTCCGAGGTCGCCACCATCGCGGTGCCCGACAGGAAGTTGTTGATCAGCTTGAGCGCCTGGCCCTGGCCGGGCGCCTCGCCGACGTGGAAGGGGTTCTTGCAGAAGGCCGCAATCGCCGCGCGGTGACGCTCAAGCTCGGCCGCCGGCCCGGCCCACATGATGGTGATGGTGCCGGCGACCGCCCCGGCCTGACCGCCGCTGACCGGCGCGTCGACGTAGGTGACCCCGGCCGCGCCTAAAGTCTCGGCCGCCGCGCGCGCCGCGCCCGGGCCGATGGTGGAAAGATCCACCACCACCGTGGTCCGGCGCTCCGGCGCCGCGGCGATCTGGCGCGCCACCGCGATGCTGGCCGGGCCGTCGGGCAGCGACAGGAACAGCGTTTCCGCCCGTGCTGCGGCGGCTGCCACCGAGACCGCCAGCACAGCCCCCGCGGGCGCGCGCTCGGCCGTGCCGGCCCGGTCGAAGACCACGAGATCGAAGCCGCCCTTGGCGATGTTGGCGGCCATCGGCCCGCCCATCTGGCCCAGGCCGATGAAGCCGAGCTTCGGCGTGGCCGCGCTTCTGTTCCCCGGTTCGGAAGTCATGTTTTTGCCCCTGCCCTGTCCAAATCCTTGCCCCGCGCGGTTCCGGCGCTAACTTAGGCCGAGAACCGGTCCACCATCACGTCAAAAAAAGGGGGGCGCATGCCCTACGCCATTCAGACCAAGGACAAACCCGACCACGGACACTTGCGCGCGGAGCTGCGCGACCAGCACCTCGCCTACCTGGACTCCCATGTCGGCACGCTGCTCGCCGCCGGCGCGCTGATCGACGACGACGGTACCGGCGGCCACGGCGGCATCCTGATCGTCGACACCGACGACCGTGCCGAGGCCGAGGCCTTCGCCGCCGGCGATCCCTTTTCCAAGGCCGGGCTGTTCGAAGCCGTCACCGTGACCCGCTGGCGCAAGGCCTACTTCAACTTCGAGAACTTGCTGTAGCGGGCACCCTGGGGCCGCCACCGGCGGTCTTGGGGCGGCGGTCGTGCGAAAGCTGAAATTCGGAGGAAGGTGGCGCGCCCGGGAAGACTCGAACTCCCAACCTCCTGATCCGTAGTCAGACGCTCTATCCAATTGAGCTACGGGCGCGCGGGGGGCTTGGCATCAACGAAATAGATAGGGTGGCTTGCGCCCGACGCCAAGGCGGCGCGGACATTACCGCGAAGCAGGCCGGCTTCGCAAGGCCCCTTAGCGGCCTTCACAAGCACTCCTCAAGCCCTCCCGCAAGGCCTTGGAGTCGCGTCGATTCCGCCGATACGGTTCGGTAGAATTCTGACTTGTCCGGCTAGAATCCATCCAGTACTATCGGCGAAATTTCGGGGATTCGCGAACAATCAATGCTTTCGTTAACGAAGGCGGTGCGTGTGCTGAATTATTCGGCGGGTTATTCGATGAAGAGACGAGAGTTCTCACTATTGCGCCACACGGCCATTGTGTTCGGCGCCACACTATTCTTGGCCGGCTGCGCGTTCTCGGACGAGGCGCTGCTGCCCTCGCTGACCGGCGAGGCCCCGGCCGGCGCAGAGGCCCCGAGCGCGCCCGCGGCCCAGCCGCAGCCGGTCCAGGCGGCCCCGGAGACCGCCGCGCCACCCGCCTTCGGCACCACCGACTTCCGGACCCCCGGGGTCACCACCGGCACGCCGAGCGGCACCCACGTCGGCCAGAAGATCGACGACCTGCGCGGCGACCTGGGGCGCCTGCAGTCGCGCCTGAGCGAGCACAACGACCAGCTCCAGACCTATCGCGGCGGGGCGCGGGAAAGCGCCGGCGCCTATCACGGCCTGGTCGGCGCCATGAACACGCGGCTCCAGGTCGGCACCACGCCGGGCAACCCGGAACTGGTGGCCCAGTGGAACCAGGCCCAGATCGAACTCAACAAGGTCGGCGAAAGCATCACCAGCCTGAACACCCTGTCCAACGAATCGGCCTCGACCTCGGCGCTGGCCGCGTTCCTGCTGGAATCGACCCGCGCCACCTTCGAGCTGCGCGGCGCGGTCGAGGAGGACCACCGGCAGCTGGCGGTGCTCGAGGACGAGGTCAACAAGACCGTGGTGGTGGTCGACCGCCTGCTCAACGAGCTGACCGAGGACATCGCCCGGGCCCAGAACTACTTCACCACCGAGCGCTCCAATCTGACCGCCATGCAGATCGCCATCGATAATGGGGAGTACATCGGCGGCAGCCTAGCCAGCCGCGCCTACGGCGTGCCGGCGCCGGCGCCGGCGGGCGGCGCGGCCTCGCTGGTCGGCCTGCGCCAGCCGCTGGTGGTGATCCGCTTCAACCAGCCCAACGTGGACTACGAGCAGGCCCTGTTCACCGTGGTCAGCCGCGCCCTGGAACGCCGGCCCAATGCGGCCTTCGACCTGGTCGCGGTCGCGCCCAGCGTCGGCTCCGCCGCCCAGGTCTCGCTGGCGACCGGCAAGTCGCGGCGCAATGCCGAGGGCGTCCTGCGTTCGCTGACCAACATGGGCCTGCCCGCCGACCGCATCACGCTCTCGGCGACCAGCAGCCCCAGCGCCCAGGTCAACGAAGTCCACGTCTACGTCCGCTGACGCGTTGTCCGCTCCAACTCGACCGGCCCAATCCGGCACCACCCGCGCGGTCCGCGCAGGCTGTCGCGTGGCCGGCGTCAGGCGCCCCGCGAAGCCGGGCATCCACAAGATGTTGAGGTTTTGTTAACCTTTAACACAAATTTTGGTTGACGGCGGGAATCACCCTTTGCTAAGAGATCGGGCACAGGTGCTATGGACGCGGGTCCAATCTAACTCCTGACGGCCGAGGCCCGGCGCGACACGTTCGCGCCGGGCCTTTGGTCTTACCGGCCGGGGCGGTCCCTTGCGGCGGTCCCTTGCGGCGATCCCTTGCGGCGGTCCCTTGCGATGCGCCGCCGCGACCGCGCGCGGGCGCACCGTGAGACCGCACCGGGAGGGCCGCGCAACAGCACTAGAAGGCCTGGGGGCCGCGCCCTGGCGCTGGTTTGGCGCGCGTGCAAAAAAAAGAGAGACGTCAGGTGCGCGGACGCGGGGCCCAACACATGTGTTCCGAAGAACACTCCTGACGCCTCTCGAACCAGTCCGCCTTTGAACCTTGCGTTCTCTCGAAAAGCTCGGCCCGAAGGCTTTGCACTCCGATGTCCCGTTCAGCCTCGAACATCCGGGTCCGTTGGGCAACAGGGCCCGAAGACCTTGCCGCCCGGCGAACCGTTCCGCCCGAGAGGGCTTTCCGGTTCACGCGCTCACGATCCCGAAGGATCAGAACGCGCAATTCATGTTCCTCCGAAGCGCGTTTGGCTTCAATCGCAAAATCTTCGCGTGGCGCAGATTCTTGTGGATAATGAATCGAGTCACGCACATTTCATCCACAGCTTATCCACAGGGCCGTTTCAAGCGACGGCGCCCGCACGGCGTTGTCCGCGGCGCGCGGGGGCGCTCTTATCGAGCGAAATCTGTCTCACAGCAACGAACCGAGGTGGCGGCTGCCGTGCCGGAAACGCCCGCGGCGGCCTGGTGGACACCGAGCTCCAGTCGGTGCCGCCGATCGTGACCAGTGCGGGAAGAAGCTCAGGCCCAGTCCGGGCGCCGACCCGTTCAACCAGGCGCCCCGTTCAACCCAGCGAAATATTGTCGATCAGGCGGATGTCGCCGAGCTCGGCGGCGGCGAACAGCCGCGCGCCCGGCGCGGCGCGGTCGAGCGCGGCCAGGGTCGCGCCATCGCGCAAGTCAAGGTAGTCGACACGATCGAAGCCGGCGCGCGCCAGATCGTCCCGGCCGCGGGTGAGTTCCGGCGCGGCCAGCCTGCCGTCGGCGAGCGTTGCTGCCAGCGCGGCGAGGGTCGCGTACAGCCGGGCCGCCACCCGCCGCTGGTCCGAGGTCAGGCCGCGGTTGCGTGAGGACAGCGCCAAGCCATCGGCCTCGCGCACGGTCGGCACCGTGACGATGTGAATCGGTAGGTCCAAATCGCGCGCCATGCGCCGCACCACTAGGAGCTGCTGGTAGTCCTTCTCGCCGAAATAGGCGCGGTCGGCCGGGGCCTGGTTGAACAGCTTGGCGACCACCGTGGCGACACCGTCGAAGTGGCCCGGCCGCGTCGCGCCGCACAGGCAGTCGGTCAGGCCGGCGACCGAGACCGCGGTCGCGAAACCGTCCGGGTACATCTCCGAAACCGCCGGCGCGAACAAGAGATCGACCCCGGCCTCGGCGAAGCGCGCGGCGTCGTCCGCCTCGTCGGCCGGGTAGCTGTCCAAATCGGCCGCGTCGTTGAACTGCTTCGGATTGACGAACAAGGTCGCGACCACCCGGTCGCACTCGGCCCGGGCGCGCGCGACCAACGCCAGATGGCCGGCATGCAGGGCGCCCATGGTCGGCACCAGGCCGACCGTTTCCCCGGCCCGGCGCCAGGCCATCACCTGGCCGCGCACCGCATCGGCGCGGCGCAGGGTCGCGAGCCGTGATTGGGTTTGCCGTGCTTGCAGGGTCATCGCGGGGGATGCTCCCTCCCGTGGACGCGGATGCCTGGCGCCCGCGAGCGGCTCTTATGTTATAGGCAAACATGTTGCAGTGCAACAAAGGCGCGCGGAAACCGCGACCGCCTCTCGAGCCCCCGGCCCGCAGACGACAGCTTACAGGCCTTCGGCGATGTCCTCGAGGCGGGCGCGGTCGGCGAGCGCCACTTTGCCGCCCGGGAGCAGGGTGATGCTGCCGCCCTGTTTGAGCTGGGTGAAGGTGCGGCTGACCGTCTCGGTAGTCAAGCCCAGGTAGTCGCCGATGTCGTTGCGGCTCATGGGCACCGAGACCGGGTCGCCGGCCTGGCCGCGCTGGGTCGCGCGCCGCGACAGCATGAGCAGGAAGGAAGCGACTTTCTCGCGCGCGGTCTTGCGGCCGAGCAGCAGCATCTGCTCCTGGGCCACGGCGAGCTCGTGGCTGGCCATGCCGAGCAGGCGGTGCTCCATCTTGGGGTACTTCTGGAGCAGCCGCTCCAGCTTGCGCCGCGGGAAGCGGCACAGCGCCGTATGGGTGACCGCCTCAGCGCTGTAGGCGTAGGTCTCCTGGTTGGCCAGGCCAAGGAAATCGCCGGGAAACAGGAACCCGGTCATCTGCCGCCGGCCGTCGGCCAAGAGCTTGTAGACCTTGATCGCGCCCGCGGTCACGTTGAACAGGTGATCGGCCGGCTCAGCCTCGCCGAACAGGGGGTCGCCGGGCGAGAGTTCCATATACGAGGTGATGGCCGACATCTGCGCCAACTCCTCCACGTCGAGGGCGCCGCAGATCGTCAAGTGCCGCACCGTGCAGGCGCCGCACGGGGACAGCTTGTAGCCGTCGCGCGGCACCGGATCCTGGAGCTGGCCCATTTTCTCGATGTCGAAACTCGTCATGATGGCCTGAATCAGCTGTTCCCGAGGGTCTTGATATTACCTATTTCCGCTCGGCCCGTCACGCCATCAAGGTGTGGTGCCTAAGTTGTAAATCCAGCAAAACCGACACCCCGAACGTCCGCTTTTTGGCGGATCCTGCCTGCTTGACGCTTCACTGAACAAATGGCCATCGTGAAGGCCCTAGCGAGTTCAAATAACCCTGTAACTCAGTACATACACGTAACACATTGACGATCGACCAGCAATTTTCGGTTTTCCATGATTGATCCAGATCAATGCAGGCTCCCGTCAATACGCATAAACATGACGATACACGCACCCCATACCGGCGCTGGAGATTGAGCGATGCCTGGATATTCACGACGACAGATTCTTGCCACAGCCTCCGGAGCGGGCGCCGCGGCGACCATGCTCGGCGGAGCCTTAGGCGCTTCGGCAAACCCTCTCACGATGAGGTCCACTCCAACCAAGCACGGAACCAATCAATATGCAGAAAGGATCAGCCTTGACGCTCCGATGAACGTAGACCTTCTGGAACACGTGCGTCAGAAGCTCGTCCCGCCGCCGTTTGTTCCCGCCCACGATCAGGTGGCCTCTGGTGCGCCAAGGGTCGTCCAAGTGCGTTTGGTCATCGAAGAGAAAGCGATGGTGATCGACGACGATGGCACCGAGGTCCAGGCGATGACATTCAACGGCTCCGTCCCCGGGCCGTTGATCGTGGCCCATCAAGGTGACTATATCGAAGTGACGCTGGAAAACCCGGAAAGCAGCAGCCTCGGCCACAACATCGATTTCCACGCCTCGACCGGCGGTATGGGCGGCGGCGAGCTCACCCATGTCCAGCCGGGTGAAAAAGCCGTTCTGCGGTTCCGCGCCACCAAGCCGGGCGTGTTCGTCTATCATTGTGCGCCGGGCGGCATCATGGTGCCGTGGCACGTGATCTCCGGTATGAACGGCGCTTTGATGGTGTTGCCGCGAGACGGGCTGAAAGACCATCTGGGCCATTCCGTACGCTACGATCGGGCCTATTACATCGGCGAGCAGGACTTCTACGTGCCCCAAGACGAGAGCGGTAACTTCAAGCGCTACAACGATTTACTCGACTCGTTCGACGACACTTTGGAGCGGATGAAAACGCTGACGCCGAGCCATGTGGTATTCAATGGCCGGGTCGGTGCCTTGACGGACGACAATGCGATGACAGCGAAGGTCGGAGAAACGGTGATGTTCATTCACGCCCAGGCCAATCGCGACACCCGACCGCATTTGATCGGCGGACACGGGGACTTGGTCTGGGAGACCGGGTCCTTTGACGATCCTCCGGCCACCAACCTGGAGACTTGGTTGATCCGCGGTGGATCCGCAGGGGTGTCACTCTATACTTTCCGGCAACCGGGCCTCTACGCCTATTTGAACCACAACTTGATCGAGGCATTCGCGCTCGGCGCCGCGGCCCACGTTCAGGTTGAGGGCGACTGGAACCACGATCTGATGACGCAGGTTCTTCCAGCCACGCGCCTATCTTGAGTGTGAAATCTGGCCCGGAAATGCCAAGCTTTAAGGTCCGCCGATCGAGAATCGGGCCATGATTGGCATGTCACTCACGATCTAAAGCTGTGCCTCCGAGCCGATCGCACGCGGCCAGCGCCACCCGGCCGCGCGCGACCGTGCGGCGCGCGCCGTTCTCCGCTAAACTCCCCAACCAACTACGGGTGGCGCGAAACCGCCCGCGAAGCGCGTGACCAAGGGGAGGCCGCCATGTCAAAAGTTCCGATCGAACGCGCGCTCGGCGCGATCTTCGTTGTCGTCCTGGCCTTCGGCGCCCTGGTTTCCGCCGCGCACGCCGCCCCGCCTGCCCGCGCGGACCGCCAGATGGTGGCGGCCGCCAATCCGCTCGCCGCCCGCGCCGGGCTCGAGATCCTGCGCGCCGGCGGCTCGGCGCTCGACGCCGCCACCGCCATCCAGCTGGTGCTCAACCTGGTCGAGCCCCAGTCCTCGGGCCTGGGCGGCGGCGCCTTCCTGCTCCACTTCGAGGCCGCCAGCGGCCAGGTGACCAGCTACGACGGCCGCGAAACCGCCCCCGCCGCCGCCTCCCCCGAGCTGTTCCTCGAGCCCGACGGCACGCCCATGAAGTTCTGGGATGCGGTCGTGGGCGGGCGCTCGGTCGGCGCGCCGGGTCTCGCGCGCATGCTCGCCCTCGCCCACCGCGACCACGGCCGCCTGCCCTGGGCCAAGCTGTTCGCGCCGGCCATTGAACTGGCCGAGCAGGGTTTCGAAGTCTCGCCGCGGCTGCACGGACTGATCGCCAAGGACCGGTTCCTGAAGACCTTCCCCGTGGCCGCGGCTTATTTCCACGACGCCGAGGGCGAACCCTGGCCGGTCGGGCACCTGCTGCGCAATCCGGCCTTCGCCCAGACCCTGCGCCGCCTCGCCTCGAGCGGGGCGAATGCGCTCTACCAGGGCCCGCTCGCCGAGGAGATCGTGGCCGCGGTCCAGGGCGCGCCCGGCAACCCGGGCCTGTTGGCACTCGAGGACCTGGCGGGCTACCGGGCGATCCGCCGCGCGCCGCTGTGCCGGCCGTACCGGGCCTGGCGGGTCTGCGGCATGGGTCCGCCGACCTCGGGCGGGGTCGCGCTCCTGCAGATGCTCGGCACCCTCGAGCGTTTCGATTTGGCCGCGCTCGGGCCGAATGCGCCCCAAGCCCTGCACCTGATCGCCGAGGCCGGCCGCCTCGCCTTCGCCGACCGCGGGCTGTTCCTGGCCGACGGCGACTTCGTCCGAATTCCGCTCGCCGAGCTCCTGGCGCGCGACTACCTGCGCGGCCGTTCCCAGCTCATCTCGACGACCACCAGCCTGGGCGCCGGTGGGGCCAAGGCGCGCCCCGGCCTGCCGGCCCAGAGCGGCGCCATGCCCGCGCAAGCGGACCCGCCGTCGACCAGCCACCTGGTGGTGGTCGACGGGGCCGGCAACGCGGTCTCCATGACGTCTTCCATCGAGAGCGCGTTCGGCTCGCGGCTGATGGTGGGCGGCTTCCTGCTCAACAACGAGCTCACCGATTTTTCGTTCCGGCCCCGGACCGAAGCGGGTCGGCCGGTCGCCAACCGGGTCCAGGCCGGCAAGCGCCCGCGCTCCTCCATGTCGCCGACCCTGGTCCTCGACCAGGAGGGCCGGCTCGCGCTCGCCATCGGCTCGCCCGGCGGCAGCCGCATCATCGGCTACGTGCTGCGCGCGCTTCTAGGCGTGCTCGACTGGGGCCTCGACCCCCAGGCCGCCGTCGCCCTGCCCCACGCGGTCAACCGCAACGGCAAGACCGACCTCGAAGCGGAGACCCCCGCCGCCGCCCAGCAAGCCGCGCTCGAAGCCCTCGGCCACCAGGTGAACCTCCGCGCCATGACCAGCGGCCTCCACGCCATCCAGGTGACGGCGCACGGCCTAGAAGGCGGCGCCGACCCGCGCCGCGAGGGCGTGGCGGTCGGGGATTAACGAGTCGCCACGCAATCGCCGCGGCGCTGCCGCTTTGTCGCCACCCTTCCCACGCTTACTCCGGGCTGACGTTCCCGGCCCCCTCCCTCAGGGGCCCTGGCAGCTAGAGGAGTTGGACATGCGGGATTTGCGGATTTTTGCCTTGCCGGCGATGGCATTGCTCGCCGGGCTCGCCGGGCTGGCGCTCATGCCGGGGGCGGCGCCGGCCAA
>SMUY01075522.1_pt1 | contig 13468 bp, 10 predicted proteins | sample 2456441 | NCBI WGS metagenome assembly SMUY01 (sample SAMN11095931, study PRJNA526329) | marine sediment metagenome | biome: Marine sediment; feature: Surficial sediment; material: Deep marine sediment; isolation source: Hadal surficial sediment | place: Pacific Ocean | collected 2014-11 | depth...
AATCTCCTTGTTTAGTTTCGTCAATAACCTTTATCATATAATTCTTTCTGTTACTTATGGATAGTAGATCTGTCAAATAATTTGCAAAGATACAATTAAAATGTTTTTTATGACAAAGTGGCATATATTTTTTCTTAAATTTGCAACATTAAAATTAAATAAATAGAAAATGGAAAAAGATATTTTTCAAAGAATTGAAACGGCAGGAAAACCGAGTTTTTCGGATATATTATCAAAAAGTTTTGAACTTTTTAAAAAGGTATGGAAAGAAGCATTTTATCATGTACTTATTACAATAGCTATACTAATCCCTTTTTTAATAATAATTTATGTGCCCTTATTTACAATGATGGGCTATTCGGGAGTATACAATACTTATGGATATTACGAACCATTTGATCTTCCTATTGGGTTGTTAATTGTTTATGCTATTATATTTTTTGCACTTATTTTTATTATTCAAGGTCTGTCTTTAGGTATTATTGCTCATTTTTTTAAAGTTTGTAAAAAGGAAGATTCCGGCTCTATTAAAGAAACAGAGAGTTACTTTGTGTTTTTAAAAGGAAAGAATTTAAAAAAAGTAATGGTTTTGTCCTTGGCGACTGTTGGAATATCATTAGCAGCTGTGTTATTATGTTATCTTCCTATTTTTTATGTCATGGTACCACTACAATTATTTGTAGTAATTTTTGCATTTAATGAAGATCTTTCTGTTTCAGATATTATAAAAGCTAGTTTTAAGATGGGGAATAAATATTGGTTAATTACTTTTGGTTTAATTATTCTCTCATCCCTGATTGCACAAATTGGAATTATATTTTGCTTTGTTGGAGTTTTTTTCACGGCTTTTTTTGTACATATTCCTATCTATTATTTATATAAAGATACTGTTGGTTTTGATGATGATACTGAGGAATTTAGACAAGAAAATTCATTTTAAAGATTTGCAATATTTACGGTTAAGGGAACTATAAATTTTAACACTGGCCTTGCGTATTAAAAAATTCATATACTTTTGTACCCCAAACAAAAATGGATATGGCAAAGAATTTAGTTATTGTTGAGTCACCTGCGAAAGCTAAAACTATTGAAAGATTTCTAGGAAAAGATTTTAAAGTTACATCTAGTTTTGGACATATAGCCGATTTACCTTCTAAGGAATTAGGGGTTGATGTAGCTGGTGATTTCACACCTAAATATGTAATACCGGCAGATAAGAAAAGATTAGTAAAAGAATTAAAGTCCCTAGCTAATAAGGCAGATATAGTTTGGTTAGCAAGTGATGAGGATCGTGAAGGAGAAGCCATTGCCTGGCATTTAATAGAGACATTAAAACTAAATAAAGAAAAAACAAAACGAATTGTTTTTCATGAAATTACAAAGTCTGCTATTCTTAGTGCAATAAAGAATCCCAGAAATATAAATTATAATCTTGTCGATGCTCAGCAAGCAAGAAGAGTATTAGACCGATTAGTAGGATATGAATTATCACCGGTACTCTGGAAAAAAGTAAAAGGAGCTCTTTCGGCCGGGCGAGTACAATCTGTTGCAGTGCGTTTAATTGTAGAACGAGAACGACAAATAGACGCGTTTTCTCCAGTTGCTTCATTTAGAGTTATAGCAGAATTTACAAATGAATCTGGTGATAAATTTAAAGCCAAACTTCCTAAAAATTTTCAAACCGAAACTGAAGCACGCGAATTTTTAAATAAAAACATCGGGGCTTCCTATAAAGTTTCAGAATTAATTAAAAAGCCAGCACAAAAATCTCCGGCACCTCCATTTACAACTTCAACTTTACAACAAGAAGCTTCCAGGAAATTATATTTTTCAGTTGGTAAAACTATGACCATTGCTCAACGCTTGTATGAAGCAGGACATATATCTTATATGCGTACCGATAGTGTTAACCTTTCTGATGAAGCAAAAAAAGCTATCCGGGATGAGATTGAGAATTCATTCGGAAAAGAATATAGCAATCCAAAAAATTATAAAGGAAAGGTCAAAGGTGCCCAAGAGGCTCACGAAGCAATTCGACCTACAAAAATATCACTCAATTCTATTGATGGAGATCATGATCAGAAACGCCTATACAGTTTAATATGGAAACGAGCGATAGCTTCACAAATGAGTGATGCACAACTGGAACGTACTAATGTAGTGATTGAAATAAATGATTCGGAAAGAATTTCAGAATTTTTTGTGGCTTATGGAGAAATGATAAAGTTCTCCGGATTTTTGAAAGTTTATCTTGAAGGCATCGATAATGAAGAAGAAGAACAAGACGGAATACTTCCAAAACTTAGTGTTGGTGAAGAATTAATAAAAAATTATATTACAGCTACCCAGCGTTACACACGTCCTCCTTATCGTTATACAGAAGCTTCATTGGTAAAACAAATGGAAGAATTGGGTATAGGGCGTCCATCGACATACGCACCTACAATTTCCACTATAATCAGTCGAAATTATATAGATAAAGGAACGGTAGAAGGAGTAGAACGAAAATATCTTCAGTTAACCCTCGAAGATAATATCCAGGAAAGAATAATTACTGAAGTGGTGGGGTCAGACAAAGGAAAACTTGTTCCAACTGATATAGGTTTGATTGTAAATGATTTTCTCGTCGAACATTTTGAAAATATTTTAGATTACAACTTTACCGCTAAAGTTGAACAGGATTTTGACGATATAGCCGAAGGCAAAAAGGAATGGATACAAATGATGAAAGATTTTTACAAGAAGTTTCATCCACAAGTAGAGAATGTAACACAGTACGCAGTTCGCGAAAGTGGAGAACGTATTTTAGGTAAAGATCCCCAATCCGGAAAAATAGTTTTGGTGAGATTAGGAAAGTTTGGTCCTATGGCACAAATTGGTGGACCAGATGATGAGGTTAAGAAATTTGCAAGTCTTCTGCCAGAACAGCAGTTACATCAAATTACTATGGATGAAGTAATGGATTTGTTTAAGTTACCAAAAAAGTTGGGGGTATATGATGGAATAGAAGTAGAGGTAAATAATGGTCGTTTTGGTCCTTATGTTCTATTTGATAAAAAATTTATTTCATTACCCAAAGGAATGAACCCGTTAGATGTTGATATGGAGACGGCAAAGCTTCTTATAGAAGAAAGGAAAAAAACCGATGAGCCTATATATACCTACGAAGGAATGCCAGTTCAAAAAGGGAAGGGAAGGTTTGGACCTTTTATTAAATGGAACAATATGTTTATTAACGTAAACAAAAAGTACGATTTCGATAATTTATCTGATGAAGATATCATAGAACTTATTGAAACCAAGAAGCAAAAAGAAATCGATAAGTTGGTAAATGAGTGGCCCGAAGAAGGAATTCGGCTAGAGAAGGCACGTTGGGGGCGTTTTAACCTACTTAAAGGAAAAATTAAGGTAGAACTACCAAAAACCACCAAAGCTGAAAAAATAACCTTAGAACAAGCTATTGAATTGCTAGAGAAGAAGGCATCTAAAAAGAAACCCTCACAAAAGAAATAACCAACCGCTAAGAAAAAATAATGATAGATTTTCTCACACCTGTTTCTAAATCGGTTTTAGCTCAAAAAGAGGTATTACCCATAGGTGTTTTGGGAAAACAGATTAACACCTATAATAAGAAAGGTGATTTCCCCGAATTTACAAATGTCAGGTTTGCTATTATAGGGGTTAAAGAAAATCGAAATGATGTAGATTATATAGGAGAGGAATTAAGTTTTAACGTTTTCCGTGAGGCATTCTACTCACTATATCCCGGAAACTGGTCTGATACTATTATTGATTTAGGAGATATTGAAAGAGGAGAAACCGTAAAAGACACCTATTTTGCTGTAAAATCGGTAATTGAAGCTTTGTTAAAAGAAAACATTATACCTCTTATCCTAGGGGGAAGTCAAGACATAGTATATGCGCAATACCGCTCCTACGACAAGAGAGGTAGTATGGTAAACATTGTTAATATTGACAGTAAATTCGATTTAGGAGACGCAGACCTACCTATAACCAACAAATCGTATGTTGGAAAAATTATTGTAGAAAAACCCTATAATTTGTTTAATTATAGTACCATAGGGTATCAATCCTTTTTTAATTCACCTGGAGAGATATCCTTGATGGATAAATTATACTTTGAGGGGTATAGATTGGGGGAGGTTTCAGCCGATATTACCTTAGTAGAACCCATATTGAGAAATGCTGATATTGTTACTTTGGATGTTAATACAATAAAAAATGCAGAACTAAGTTATAAAAACAAGAATAGTCCCAATGGTTTTGATGGAAGAGAGATTTGTGCTATTGCACGTTATGCTGGGATAAGTAATAGAGTAACATCATTTGGAATTTATGAATTAAAGGATTTCAGCAATACTGAAAATGCTGCGATGTTAGTGGCTCAAATACTCTGGTATTTTGTAGAGGGAGTAAATTTTAGAATTGCTGATGAAGATTTCAGTAATGATAAGCTATACACAACATATAAAGTGCCTGTTTACGACCAAATTTTAATTTTTAAAAAGAGTAATAAAACAGAACGTTGGTGGATCGAACTACCATTTATTTCAAATGTTAATAATAAATTAAAAAATAAAACGTTATTACCTTGCACTTATGGCGATTATTTGGGTGCATGTAATCAGGAGATTCCTGAGCGGTGGTACAAAGCCTGCCGTAAAAATGAAGTATAACCAAACAAACTAAATATTATCGGATTTTTGGGTTTTTTAAGAAAATAGTTGTTTTTTAAAAATTTTATAAATACGTTTACCCACTTGAATCTCGATAATTTAACCTAAATACCTATGAAGAAGCTTATAGCTTTAACTGCGATTATTGCCATTTTGGCCGGTTGTAACTCTGGAGACAGGGGAGAACTGGTAGGAACCAAAGGAAAAAAATGGCATCCCGAAAAACCTTATGGAATGGTGCTTATCCCTGGTGGATCTTTTATTATGGGTAAAGCAGACGATGATTTTGTTGCCGTTAACGACGCTCCTACAAAAACAGTTACAGTACGGTCATTCTATATGGACGAAACAGAAATTACCAATTCTGAATACCGACAATTTATTGAATGGGTTCGTGATTCAACAATCCGACTTAAATTAGCAATTTTGGCCGATGAAGTTGGTGCGACTCCTGGAGATGAAGGAATTGGCGAATATTCCTTTGTTGATCAAGAAAATGAAGAAATGACTCCTTACGAACAATATATGTATGACAACTATTTTGGTATGGGAGACGATTATTATGCAGGTAGAAAAATTAATAATGATATTGATTTAATTTGGGATACTGCTGATTACCCCGATGAATATTATAGTGAGATAATGGATACTATGTATATCCCTATTGAAGAATCTTATAACGGGCAACGTACTATTGATGTAGAAAAACTTAGTTTTCAATATACTTATATGGATATTGATGCTGCAGCTAAAGATAATACTAAGAAAAGAAAAGATTTTCTTATAAAAGAAGAACTTAGGATTTATCCAGATACTACGGTATGGATTAAGGACTTCAATTATTCATATAATGAACCTATGCACAATGATTACTTCTGGCATCAGGCTTATGGTGACTATCCTGTAGTTGGAGTAAATTGGAAACAAGCCAAGGCATTTTGTGCATGGAGAACCTTATATAAAAATTCTTATCAAAAATCAAGAAGACGACAACATATTAATTCATTTAGGCTACCAAGTGAAGCTGAATGGGAATATGCTGCTCGTGGTGGGTTGGAATCTGCAACTTTCCCCTGGGGTGGCCCTTATGCTAAAAACGACAGGGGATGTTTCTTAGCTAACTTTAAACCACTTCGAGGTGATTATGCTGCAGACCAGGCTTTATATACTGTTGAAGCTGATGCATATGAACCAAATGATTATAATCTTTTTAATATGGCTGGGAATGTATCAGAGTGGGTCGCATCATCTTACGATCCAAATTCATATGATTATACCTCAAATATGAACCCAAACGTAAATGATAAAGAAAACAAGCGTAAAGTAGTTCGTGGTGGTTCCTGGAAAGACATAGCATACTTCCTTCAAGTAAGTACTAGAGATTATGAATATGCAGATTCAGCAAGAAGCTACATTGGTTTTAGAACCGTACAAGATTATATGGGAACTGATGTTGTATTAAATGATAAACTAGGAGACGCCCGTTAATCTATTAAAATAAAAAATCGCAAACCTAACTTAACAAAAACTATTGTATTATGTCACAATCAAGATCATCTAAGAAACTATTTAACATGGCTTATGGCCTTGGAGCATCTATAGTAATATTAGGAGCTCTATTTAAAATTCTTCACTGGAAGATAGGACCACTTACCGGTGGCTTACTATTATCTGTAGGTCTAATTACCGAAGCTATCATTTTTGCAATCTCAGCTTTTGAGCCTGTAGATGATGATTTAGACTGGTCTTTGGTGTATCCCGAACTAGCTGGAGGTATGGGAATGGGTAAAAATGAATCCAAAAATCCACAAGGTCTTTTGTCTAAAAAATTAGATGAAATGCTTATTGAGGCACGTATAGATTCTGAAATGATGAGTAGCTTGGGAGATAGTCTACGCTCTTTTGAAGGAGCTGCTAAAAATATGGTTCCAACTGCTGATGCTATGAATGCAACAAAAAAATATAGCGAAGAAATGGCTCTTGCAGCGGTCCAAATGGAATCGTTAAACAGCTTGTATAAAGTACAAGTAGAATCTTCAAGTCGTCAAGCAGAGATAAACGATCAAGTTGCTGAAAATGCTGAGCAGTTAAAAGAGCAAATGAAGTTTTTGACAAATAACCTTTCTTCATTAAATGGGGTATATGGTGGAATGCTTTCAGCAATGAGCAATAAAAACTTATCATAGTTTTTCATTAAATTATTAATTCTTAAAAAGAATAATTAAAGATGGCACAACAAAAACTATCTCCACGGCAGAAGATGATTAATCTGATGTATCTGATTTTCATTGCAATGTTGGCATTAAATATGTCGAAGGAAGTATTATCTGCTTTTGGCTTAATGAATGAAAAATTAACAGATGCAAATGTTGCATCTACCGAAAGAAACCTTTCATTTATGGATGGTCTTGCTTCAAAAGTTTCTGAGCAACCGGCAAAATACCTACCCCTTTTAAATAAAGCAGAAGAAGTTAGCACACTCTCAAATAAGCTTGATTCATATCTTGAGACTATAAAAACTTTAATGATAACATCCGTAAAAAAGGATTCTCGAAATGACTATGAAGTACAGGATCAATCTGAATTTCTTGATCAAAGATTTTTTGTATCAAATAAATTAAAAACAGAAGGACAAGAATTTTTAGACGAGATCAACTACTACCGAACAGGTATGTTAACTATACTTGGTGAAGACTATCCGGATATTAAAAGTTCCATAGAAAGTAATTTCTTTACAGGAAAAGTTACTAATAGAGATGGAAAAAAAATTGACTGGTTAAATTACAGCTTTGAGGGCTTTCCCTTAATCGCTTCAATAACCAAGTTGACCCAAATGCAATCAGATATTAAAACAACACAAAGTGAGTTGTTGTCTAATATGCTTTCAGGTCAATTAACATCTGAAGTTTCTATGAAAAATTATGAAGCTATTGTTATTGCTGATAAAACAGCTTTCTTTAGTGGAGAAAACTTTAAGGGGCGTGTTGTACTTGGGCGATTTGACAATACATTAACTTTTGATAAAGTTATTATTAATGGTAAAGAAGTAGACAGTAATGTGTCAGGTCAAGTAGCTCTTGATTTCCCTGCAGGAAACGTAGGAGAACATGATCTTTTAGGAGAATTACAATTTAAAGAAGGAGATTCAATAATAACAATACCCATTGTAAGTTCTTATGCGGTGATCCCTAAACCAAATGCTGCTGTTATTTCTGCAGATAAAATGAATGTGGTATATCGCGGTGTAATAAACCCGATGACCATCTCTATTCCTGGCGTAGGTAGCGTTACTGCAAATGCCCCCGGATTAGTCTCTGCAGGTGGTGGAGGAAAATATAATATGGATGTAACTACGGTTAAAGGTAGGGAAGTTACCATACGCGTAACCGGTAAATTACCCGGTGGTATGGTTGTTACAGATAGTAAAACCTTTAGAATTAAAGATATTCCACGCCCCATAGGGACTATTCGCGGGGAAGACGGAAATGGCGGTCCTGTGCGTATGCAACGTCAAGGACTTGAAATTTCTAGTGTAGGTGCTGCACTATTAGATTTTGATTTTGACCTAAGATTAAATGTTACCGGGTTCAGCTTTAAAGTTTCCGGACAGCCTACGGTAAAAATAAGTGGAAATAAATTAAATTCTCAAGCAAAATCTGCTTTGCGAAGAGCAAGAAGAGGTGAGACTGTACAAATATTTGATATCAACGCAAATATCTCAACTAATTTAGGATATAAATTACGAAAGATATCTCCTGTATTTATTGAGTTGACAAATTAGTGTTGTGATAAAATAAAAAAAACTATTATATGAATATTAATAAAGTTGTTATATGTGTTTTGGGTCTTTTAATGGGAACTTTTAGTGTAGCTGCACAAATAAACATTCTCAATGCCAAAACCCCGGATGAAATCGGAAAAAAAACACAAGACCAATTGGTTTACGATAACGATCAACCCCTGGCCTATGGCTATGTGGATGAACGTGATATATTATGGTCAAAAACTACCTGGGAGATTATAGATCTTGATGAGAGAATAAACTTCCCTTTGTATTATCCGATCGACACCAACAATATTGGAAAAGAAAGAAGATCATTATACGATGTTTTAGTGAAGAACATTAAAAATGGTAATATTGAACATGTATATGCAGACTCTTATTTTACTGAAAAGCGAACCCTTAGGGATATTGAAGCTTCCCTGGTTTACAGTGATACTACAGATTTAGGTATTGATCAGTATAATGCAGGTGAAGAAATAGATCCCCAATATATTCGAAAATTTAACTTGGATGCCGGCGATGTAGAAGAATGGCGTATTCGAGGATACTGGTATCTTGATAAGAGACACGGGGAAATTAAATATAGAATATTAGCCCTAGCGCCTGTTGCAAACGAAGCACGTTCTAAAGCCTTTCCTGATGATGGTATTGATAGTAAAGTCGAATTATTTTGGGTATGGTATCCTTCAGCTCGTAATGTTTTGCATGAAGCAAAAGCTTTTAACAGGAAGAATACCTCACAACCCATTTCATTCGATCATCTGTTAAATTCAAGACGATTCAATGCAATTATTTATAAAGAGGATAATGAGCTTGGAGACAGGAGTGTAAATGATTATATAAATGATAATGCATTAATGCAATTATTAGAATCCGATAGAATAAAAGAAAAAATCAGAAACTTAGAAATTGATATGTGGAATTACTAAGCCTTTCTAATTTCCAAATAATTTATTATACCCTGAAGTAAAATACTTCAGGGTTTTTTACTTTTGTATTATATGCAAAAAGTAGATTACATAATTGTAGGATTAGGTATTGCCGGACTTTCCTTTTGTGAAAAATTGAAAAAAAACAATAAAAGTTTTATTGTTTTTGATACGAGTAAAAACTCCTCTACACTGTCTTCAGGAGGTGTTATTAATCCAACGGTACTCAAACGATTTACAAAAGTATGGAATGCAGATCTGCATATTTCTGAAGCGATTCCTTTTTACACTGAGCTTTCAAAAAAGCTCAATATTTCGGTTTTAGACCAAATACCCATTCTGCGTATATTAAATAGTGTTGAAGAACAGAATAATTGGATGGTGGCAAGCGATAAAAAAGGAATGTCTTCTTATCTGTCTTCAAAACTTATCAAAAACAAAAACCCACATATTAATGCACCTTTTAGTTTTGGGAAAGTATTGGGTACCGGTAGAATATATTCTTCGGTATTATTGAATGCTTATAAAGAGGATCTTCAAAATAACAACCTTCTTATAAGCGAAAAATTTGAATATGACCTACTTGAAGAAGTTGATGATGTAATTAAGTACAAGGATATCTCAGCAGGAAAAATACTCTTTGCTGAAGGAATTTCAGCAATAAAAAACCCTTTTTTCCCTCAGGATCCAAAACATAACGGAAAGAAATTATTAATAGGCAACAAGGGAGAATATATCATTATTAATGCCCCTGATTTGAATTTAAAATTCATGCTTAAAGCTTCCCTTATTATTATTCCCTTAGGCAATGATCTGTATAAAGTAGGAACAACTTATGAAAGGGATAACTATACCAATAATACTACTCAAAAGGCAAAAGAGGAATTAAAAACTAAACTCTCTAAGATTATTAATTGTTCTTTTGATGTAGTAGACCAAATAGCGGGTATTCGCCCTACAACAAGAGATAGGCGTCCTTTGATGGGGACTTTAAAAGAAAGTAGTAACAAAGTTTTTTTTAATGGTTTAGGCACCCGGGGATTTATTTCGGCTCCATCATTAGCTCAAAATCTTTATAATCACTTAGAGTGCGGGGAGGAACTATCCTACGAAACAGATATAAAAAGGCATTATCATTGGTAAAAGACAATTTAAAAACATTGACTTCCGTAGAAAAAAATAAGCATCTTTGCAAAAATTTAATTTAAATGCTCAATATCCATAATCTTAGGGTTTCATTTCAAGGAGATGATCTTTTTTCCGGAATTTCATTTCAGCTCCGTACCGGAGATAAAGTCGGACTAGTGGGTAAAAATGGTGCGGGCAAAACTACACTTTTACGAATTATTGCAGGACTGCAGGAATATGATAATGGACAAATAGCCACCAAAAAGGAACTTTCAATTGGGTTTTTAAGACAGGATATTGATTTTGAAAGAGGACGAACAGTTCTCGAAGAGGCCTATGAAGCATTTATATTAATAAAAAAGTTGGAAAAGCAACTTGAAAAGATTAATGCTCAACTTGCAGAACGTACAGATTATGAAAGTGAAGGCTATCATCAATTAATGGTCGATTTAAATGAAGTGCAACATCAATACGAAATCCATGGAGGATACAATTATAAGGGTGACACAGAACGGGTATTACAGGGTTTGGGTTTCCAACAAAAAGATTTTAGTATGCCTGTCAATACTTTCTCGGGAGGTTGGCGTATGCGAATAGAGCTGGCGAAATTATTACTTCAGAACAACGATATTTTATTACTGGATGAGCCTACCAATCACTTAGATATTGAATCTATTATATGGTTTGAAGAATTTCTAAAGACCTATGTTGGGGCGATAGTAATAGTTTCTCACGATAAAATGTTTCTGGATAATATTACCAATCGGACCATTGAAATTTCCCTGGGAAAGATATACGATTATAACAAGCCCTATTCAAAATATTTAATATTGCGTTCCGAAATACGAGAGCAACAATTAGCATCCAAAAAAAATCAACAAAAACAAATAGAACACACCGAAAAACTAATTGAAAAATTTCGAGCTAAAGCTACTAAAGCCTCCATGGCACAATCCCTGATAAAAAAGCTTGACAGGTTGGAACGTATTGAAGTTGACGAAGATGATAACAGAGTGATGGCCCTTCATTTTCCGGTGTCGGTCACACCGGGTAAAGTAGTCATAAATGCTGAAAATATTGCTAAAAGTTATGGTGATAATATGGTTTTTCAACATGTGAATTTATTGATTGAAAGAAATAGTAAGATTTCTTTTGTAGGGCAAAATGGACAGGGAAAATCAACCCTTGCTAAATGTATTGTCGGAGAAATTCAACATCAGGGAAAACTCATTCTTGGGCATAATGTACAAATAGGATATTTTGCTCAAAATCAAGCAGATTACCTTGACGGAAGAAAAACGGTTCTCGAAACCATGATCGATGCAGCTAATGAAAAAAACAGGAGCAAAGTTCGGGATATTTTAGGAGCCTTTTTATTTAGGGGGGAGGAAGTTGATAAGTATGTAAGAGTACTTTCGGGAGGTGAACGCAACCGATTGGCATTAGCGAAATTGTTACTCCAGCCCTTTAATGTATTGGTTTTGGATGAGCCTACCAATCATTTGGATATAAAGTCAAAAAACGTTTTAAAGGAAGCATTAAAAAAATATGAAGGAACTTTAATTTTAGTATCTCACGACAGGGATTTTCTCCAGGGACTATCCAATAAAGTGTATGAATTTAAAGATCATCGAATAAAAGAATATTTGGGTGATATTGATTATTATTTAGAGCAACGCAATCTTCGGAATATGCGTGAAGCCGAAAAACGCACAAAAGTACTTCCAGAAAAGGGATTAAAATCTTCTTCAAATAAAAAGGAATATGAAGATCAGAAAAAAATAAAATCAATTCAAAACAAACTAAGCAAAATTGAAATTTCCATTACAAAAAAGGAAAAAGAGATAAAGGAAATTGACTTTGAATTATCTGTTAATTACGAGGAAACAATTTCACAACACAATTTTTTTGAAACCTACCAGGAAAAGAAAAAAATATTGGAGCAATTAATGAATGATTGGGAAACCATTACCCAACAAATAGAAGATTTTTAATAGTTTATTATGTTCGAACATTTCTTTTTATGCCCTTATTGTTGGGAAAAGATTTCGATGTTACTCGATGATTCTATAGATTTTAATAAATATATCGAGGACTGTGAAGTATGCTGTAATCCCATTGAAATATCAGTTTATTTTGAAAAAGGGCAACTCTCAGGTTTTGAAGCACAAAGTATAGAACAATAAAATTCAATATATAATTACTTGTAATATTCTAAAACCATTGTATCTTTGCAAACTATATCGCGGGATAGAGCAGTAGGTAGCTCGTTGGGCTCATAACCCAAAGGTCGCTGGTTCGAGTCCGGCTCCCGCTACACAGAAAGCCTCTTGAGAAATCAAGAGGCTTTTTATTTTGGATGCAAGTGATGTTCACATCAGTTTGTGAACAAATTAAATGAATTGTAAAATTCACAACACCTTCTCTTTTAATCGCTACCAAAAAAAAATTTAATTTAATAATTGATTTTAAATCATAGTATTAAACAGATACACAGGGTTTTAGTTAAAAATTTAGTCCTTTTTTAAAAAGTTTAATGGTAACTTAAAGAATTTACCAATTTGAACAAGTACAAAACAGTACTAACTAAGAACTATTAATCATGAAAACAAAACTAATTACTCTACTGGTACTAACAATTTTTGTAAACACCTATGCTCAAATTAATTTTCAAGACCACATTATTACAACAAATGCACTTTTTGCAGTTTCAGTTTACGCCACCGATATAGACGGGGATGGTGATATGGATGTGCTTTCTGCTTCTGCTTCTGATAATAAAATAGCCTGGTACGAAAATTTAGATGGATTAGGGAGTTTTGGTACCCAGCTAATTATTACAACAAATGCAATTACTGCATTTTCAGTTTACGCCACCGATATAGATGGCGATGGTGATATGGATGTGCTTTCTGCTTCTAGTGGTGATA
>SMUY01378080.1_pt1 | contig 13450 bp, 10 predicted proteins | sample 2456441 | NCBI WGS metagenome assembly SMUY01 (sample SAMN11095931, study PRJNA526329) | marine sediment metagenome | biome: Marine sediment; feature: Surficial sediment; material: Deep marine sediment; isolation source: Hadal surficial sediment | place: Pacific Ocean | collected 2014-11 | depth...
AGATCTATTTAATCGCGGGGGCGGTTCCCGCCCCCGCGATTAAATAGATCTGTCCCCATTAATTCTGGTCACTCGCCGTCGGTCATGCGCAGCAGCAGTTTGCCGCGGGTGCCGCCTTGCTCCATGAGCCCATGTGCCTCACTGGCCTGAGAGAGCGAAAACTGACGATCGATGCGTACCTTGATGTCACCCTGGGCGGCAAAACGGAACATGTCTCCCGCCCGCCAGGCGATCTCGTCGCTGCTCGCCATGTAATCCGCCATGTGCGGGCGAGTGAAGAACAAAGAGCCGGCTTCGGCGAGATCCAGCGGCGCCACCGACTCCACGGCACCCGAGGCGCCACCGAACAACGCGAGGGTTCCGCGGGTCCGCAGGCTGCGAAGGCTGCCTGAGAACGTGGACCTGCCGACGCCATCGTAAACGACATCGACGCCGCGCCCGTTTGTTGCTTCGAGCACGGCGTCATCAAACTTTTCCTCGTGGTAAAGGATGACAGGATCGGCGCCCAGGTCCCTGGCGATCGCCGCCTTCTCTTCGTTTCCCACCGTCGCGATGGCTCTCGCGCCCCGCAGGCGCGCGAGCTGCAACAGCAGCTGGCCGACACCGCCGGCGGCGGCATGCACGAGGCACACCTGACCACTCTCGAGGACGAAAAGTGAGTGGGTGAGATAGTGCGCAGTGCATCCCTGCAGCATGAGACTGACGGCAATTGTCGGGTCCAGCCCCCCCGGCACGCGCACCAGGCGCCACGCCGACACCACGGCATACTCGGCGTAGGCGCCCAGACTCAAACAATAAGTAACACGGTCTTGCGGCGCGATATTTTCCACGCCGTCGCCGACAGCTTCGACCACACCGGTGGCCTCCATGCCGGGAACGAAGGGCGGTTGGTTGCGGTAGGTGCGGGAGTGACGATAAACACCCTGCCTGGTGTAGATATCCGTGAAGTTGACGCCGGCGTGACTGATGCGCACCAGGGCTTCGCCGGGGCCAGGCTCGGGCGTGCCGAGCTCACACGCCACCAGCTCCTCCGGGCCGCCGTAACGCCTGACCTGAATGGCTCTCATATTCGGCTCATCGCCCTCGCGTGCTTAATGGGGAGAGAATTTAATGGGGACAGATCTATTTTTCCCAGAGGGCCCGATCGGGCCCTCTGGGAAAAATAGATCTGTCCCCATTAAATTCTCTCCCCATTAAGCACGCTCCTGACAGGCATCAATTGACTGATCGCGCCGCCCACATCCGACGGTGTGTCCAGCACCGTCACGCCGGCGCGCTCCAGGGCCTCGCGCTTAGATGCATAGGTGCCCCGATCACCCATCACGATAGCGCCGGCATGGCCCATTTTCTTGCCCGGCGGCGACGCACGCCCGGCGATGAAGGCCACTACCGGCTTGCTCATGCCGGCGGCATATTCGGCAGCCTCCTCTTCCATGGCGCCACCGATCTCGCCGACGATGACCACCGCTCGCGTTTGCTGGTCGGCATCCAGGGCTTCCAGCGCGTCCCGGGTAGTGGTGCCGATGATTGGATCGCCGCCGATGCCGATAAAAGCAGATTCACCATGACCCGCCTGGACGAGATTGAGACAGATGAGTGTGCCGAGGCTGCCGCTACGCGATATCACGCCCACCTGTCCGGGACGAAAAATACTGGCGCTGAACGCCGGCATGAAGCCGGCGAAACACTCCCCGGGGGTCACCAGCCCGGCGGTGTTCGGGCCGAGCACGCTGGCGCCGTTGGCGCGGGCGGCGGACAGGAGAAACATCACATCCTGCACCGGAATGTGCTCGGTGAGGATCACCAGCTTCTTTACACCAGCCTCGATGGCATCGAGGGCGGCGTCACGCACCGCCAATGGCGGAATAAAGAGCACCGATACGTCGATGGCATCGTCCTTGGCGGCCTCGACTGCGCTCGCGTAGACGGGAACGCCGCAATGGGTTTCACCGGCCTTTTTGGGGTTTACGCCGGCGACGATGCGGGTCCCGTATTCCTGCATGCGCTCGGTCCAGAACGTTCCCTGGCGCCCGGTAATTCCCTGCACCAGAACGCGCTCATGGCCGCGGGCGATCACGACCCCTCCCCGGCTGCGGCAGCTATAGCGGCGATGATCGCCTCGTCCATGTTCGGGTGAGGTGTCACGCCAAGTCGGCTTTCCAGCATGGCGATGGCTTCCTCGGCGCCGGTGCCGTGAACACTGAAGAACACCGGTACTTCCGGCGCCAACACCTGCCAGGCATCGATCACGCCCTCGGTCATCACGTCGGTGCGTGCGAAAGCACCACAGAAATTGACCACCAGACTCTTAACATTGGGATTGTCCAGCACCAGCTCAAGGGCGGGCTTTGCCTTGGTGTATGCCTCGCCGCCGATCTCCAGGAAATTGGCGGGCTCGCCGCCATGGTGGGCGATGACGTCCATGGTGGTCATGGTGAGGCCGGCACCGTTGGCGAGCACACCGACGCTGCCGTCCAGTCCGATGTAACGCAGGCCCAGGTCGCGGCCGCGTTCCTCCAGCGCCGACAGTCGTTCCGGAGTGCCCCGGCCTTCCAACTCCGGTTGCCTCTTGACACCGGAATCGTCCAGTACGAACTTGCAATCCAGCGCCATCAGGCGTCCATCGGTGAGCACCGCCAAGGGGTTTACCTCGAGCAACTCGGCGTCGTGCTTGCAGTAGCAGGCGTAGAGCCTGACCAGAAAATCGGCAACGTCCGGCTTCGCTTCTGCCAGATCGAGTCCCGTGAGTAAGCGCCCGGCGGCGGCGCCATCGAAGCCGACACGGATGTCCACATGCGCCTCGCGCATGGCTTCGCTGTCGGTTCTCGCGATCTCCTCGATGTCCATGCCGCCGGTAGCGGAGAACATCACCAGCGGACCCTTGCTCCCGGGACTGTTGAGGACAGCGGCATAGAACTCGCGGACGATGCTCGCCTGCTCCTCGACCAGCACGCGCTCGATGCGGTGCCCGTCGATGTCCATGCCGAGGATCCGATGGGCCGCTTCCCGCGCTTGCGCGTCGTCAGCCGCCGGCAAGATTCCGCCCGCCTTGCCGCGCTTGCCGGTAGGCGCTTGCGCCTTGATGACCACGGGCCCCAGCTCCCCGGCGGCAGCGGCGGCCTCGTCGGCGGAGACGGCCACGCGGCCCCGCGGCACGTGGATTCCCGAGGCGGCGAGCAGGGGCTTGGATGCGTATTCTTCGAAATTCATTCCGCTTCTACAAACCGTAGGTTGGGATGAGCGAAGCGAAGCCCAACCTCCGCTTACTTCGAACTTCTAATGACCGTATCTTTTCCAGTGCGCCCCGAACAACGCCTCTTCGCTGGGTTTGTCCTCGGGAATAACGGTGGAGAGGTGCGTGATGTTGATGAAGTGCCGGTAGTTCAGATTCTCGCTGATGCTGTTCCCGCCCCAGGTGCCGCAACCCATGCTGAGGGTGAAGTTGAGGCCACTGTCGAAGCCGCCGCCATTCCCGAAAGTATGCGCCTGGTTGACGAGCACACGCACCACATCCATCTGCTCGGCGATTCGGCGCGCATTTTCCGGATCCTTCGTATGAATGCCGCAGGAATGCCCGTGCCCCTTGACCGCGAGTATCGCCCGCACCTTGGCAATCGCTTCATCCAGATCGGCGGCGCGGTAAACGCTCAGCACCAGCGCCAGCTTCTCGTCGCAGAAAGGATGCTCGGGCCCGATGGCGGTCTCTTCCACCATGAAGAAACGCGCATTCTTCGCCTCCTGCGCCAAACCCGCTTCCCGGGCGAAAACGTCGGCATCCCTGGCGATGACCTTTCTGTTCAAATGTCCGTTCACCCACAGGGCGCCGGCAATAGCACGCTTCTCCTGATCGTCGGCAAGATAGCCGCCGGCTTTCTGGAGCGCCGCCAGCGCATCGTCATACACTGCATCGAGAATGACGACGGAGTTCTCCGACGAACACGACGTCGCGTTGTCGAAAATCTTGGAAGCGCAAATCTTGCTGGCAGCATCATCGAGGTCGGCGCTCACGTCGATGATCACCGGCACGTTGCCGGCGCCGACACCGATGGCCGGCTTGCCACTGGAATAGGCCGAGCGCACATTGTTCTGGGAGCCTGTCACTACCACCAGGTCGCAGGCCTGCATCAGCGCACTGGTCAGCGCCTTGTTCACCGGCGCCGGCAACACCTGTATCAGATCTTTGCTCAAACCGATTTTGGCGAGCTCGGCCCGCATCAAGTCGACGGTTCGGGTGGTAGTGGCCAGGCCCGCAGGCGACGGCGCGATGATGACGGCATTGCGTCCTTTGATCGCCATCATGGCCTTGTTGACCGGTGTCGCCGCCGGATTCGTCGACGGCGTAACCGCCGCCACCACACCCACCGGCTTCGCGTACTTCACCAGACCCCGGGCAGAGTCCTCCTCGATGATCCCGACAGTCTTCGCGCGCAGAAGATCGCGCAGTGTTCCAAAGGTTTTGCGCTGATTCTTGGTGAACTTGTCGGCCACGTTTCCCAAGCCTGTGTCCCGGACCGCCATCTCCGCCAGCTCGCGCGCATGCTCAGGCTTGTAAAGCGACCAGGCGATGGCGGTTACCGCTTCGTCGACGCGTGCCTGATCGGCATTCTTGAAGGACGCCATGGCGGCGCGGGCGCGCTCGACGAGCACCGCGACGCACTGGGTCTCGTCCATCGACTCGACGCGATCGATGGACGGTGCTTGGCTACTCATGGATCCCCCTCGGGATGACGATCGGTCTGCAGACGGTAGCATAATCGTCGGCGGCCGGAACACAGAGCCTGCGGCGGTGGCCCCCGGGTGGCCCGGTCCGGCAGCTCCCGGCCCATCCATGGCCCTTCATTGACTTTTGCACGGAGCCACCCTACCGTTGGCTCCCTCGGAACGGCCGCCAGGGGGCGCCGCGCAAGCGGGCCGGGTTCAATCCCTGGCCAGAATAATAAGGCACCACCGTGGCCAAGATCCTAGAAATTCGCAATCTTCGGACCCAGTTCAGAACTTCCGCGGGCGTCGTGAAAGCGGTGGACGGCATCAGCTACGACGTCGAGGAAGGCGAGACCGTTGCCATCGTCGGCGAATCGGGCTGCGGCAAGTCGGTGAGCGCGATGTCCATTCTGCGTCTGATCCCCGACCCCCCCGGCAGGATCGTCGAGGGCACCATCCACTTTCAGGGCCGCAATCTGCTCGAATTGAGCAGAGAAGACATCCGCCGGGTGCGCGGCGCCCAGATTGCCATGGTATTCCAGGAACCCATGACCTCGCTCAATCCGGTGCTCAGCATCGGACACCAGTTGACCGAGACCATCTGCCTGCATCTGGGCAGCAGCCAGGAGGAAGCCACCAACAGGGCGCTCGAGCTGCTCGGCATGGTGGGGATCTCCGACGCCGCCCGGCGCCTCAAGCAGTACCCGCATCACCTGAGCGGCGGCATGCGGCAACGGGTGATGATCGCGCTGGCGCTGAGCTGCGAGCCAAAACTGATCATCGCCGACGAGCCCACCACGGCGCTGGACGTCACCATCCAGGCGCAGATCCTGGAGCTGATGAAGGATCTGTCGAGACGGCTGGGCGTGGCGCTGGTCATCATCACCCATAATCTGGGCGTGGTGGCCCGCTATGCCGATCGCGTGAACGTCATGTACGCGGGCAAGATCATCGAAATGGGCACCGCGGAGCAGATTTACCACAACCCGCGCCACCCCTACACGATCGGTCTGCTGGCATCGGTGCCGCGCATGGACCGGCACCGCGGGAAACGGCTGGTGCCCATCGAGGGCCAGCCCCCGGACCTGACCAAGCTGGACGACGGCTGCTCCTACCGCCCGCGCTGCCGCTGGGCCATCGAGCGCTGCGCATCCGAGTTTCCGCCCCTGGAAGACGTGGGCGACGGTCAGATAGCCGCCTGCTGGCGCATGCGCGAAATGGCCGAGCTGCGCGAGGAGGCGTCGTGAGTAGCACGCAGCCGGTGGTACCTTCCGCGCCTGTTAGCTTCACCAAGGTTGAAAAGGGCGAGGTCCTGATAGAGGTCAAGAACCTCAAGATGTACTTCCCGGTCCTCGAAGGCATCCTGTTCCCAAAGCCCGTCGCCTACGTGAAAGCCGTGGACGGCGTCAGCTTCAACATCAAGAAGGGCGAAACCCTGGGGTTGGTGGGGGAGTCCGGTTGCGGCAAAACCACCACGGGACGCTGCATACTGCAGCTCGAGCGACCGACGGCCGGCGACATCGTCTTCGAAGGCGTGAACCTGAACGGCCTGGACGCGAAGGCTATGAGCCCCGTGCGGCAGAAGATTCAGGTGATCTTTCAGGATCCCTACAGCTCGCTCAATCCGCGCATGAAGATCGGCGACATCATCGGCGAGCCCATGAAGGTGCACGGCATCCAGCCGGATGCCGGCCCACGCGGCAAGCGCGTTGCCGAATTGCTGTCCATCTGCGGACTGAATCCCGCCTTCGCCGACCGCTATCCCCACGAGATGAGCGGCGGACAGCGCCAACGGGTCGGCATCGCCAGGGCCCTGGCCTTAAATCCGGAGTTCATCATTTGCGACGAGGCCGTATCGGCCCTGGACGTTTCCATCCAGGCCCAGGTCATCAACCTGCTGGAAGATCTTCGCGACGAGTTCGGCCTCACTTACCTGTTCATCGCCCACGACTTGAGCGTCGTGCACCATCTCTGCAACCGGGTCGCCGTCATGTATCTGGGCAAGATGATGGAGCTGGCGGACTCCGATGATCTGTTCGACCACCCCATTCATCCCTATACCAAGGCGCTGCTGTCGGCGGTACCGGTGCCGGACCCGACCATCGAGAGACAGCGCGAGCATCAGGTGCTTCAGGGAGAGGTACCGAGCCCCATGAACCCGCCCAGCGGCTGCGTCTTCCACCCCCGGTGCCCACTGGCCGTGGAGAGCTGCCGACTGGAAATCCCGCCGCTGGAGGAGAAGCGTCCGGGCCACTGGGTCGCCTGCTCGCAGGTGTGATAGCCTTGCTCGAGACTGTGCTGCATTCCACCATGTGGCAGCGCAGCATAAGGCAAGAAAGCCAAAAAACCATATCCATTATTAAGGAGGAGAGCACCATGAGACGCTCCAGTCCCAAGCTCACTATCGCGGTCCTGTTCGGCTGCGCCCTTGCCCTCGGCTTTGCCGGGCAGGCGTCGGCGGCTACACCGAAGCGGGGCGGCATTCTGAACTTCGTAGTAGGGAGCAAGATCCCGTCCTACGATCTTCACAAGGAAACCACCTTCGGCGTCATCCATCCGATTGCGCCGTTTTACAGCCTGCTGATTCGGATCAATCCCGACAATCCGCAATCGGCGACAGACTTCGTCTGTGATCTCTGCGTGGGCAGCCTTCCCAAACCCACCAACGGCGGCAAAACTTTCACCTTCAAGATTCAGAAAGGCGTCAAGTTCCACAACGGCACACCGCTCAACGCCCAGGACATCAAAGCCACCTACGACAAGATCATCTTCCCGCCCGAAGGCGTTCCCAGCGCCCGCAAAGCGTTCTTCAAGATGGTCAAGTCGGTGGATGCGCCGGACGACTACACGGTGGTATTCAACCTGAGCTTCCCGTCGGGTGCTTTCATACCGGCGCTGGCCACGCCCTTCAACATCATCATGTCGAAGGCAATCCTGGATAAAGAGGGCATGGGCTGGTATGCAAAGAACATCATGGGCTCGGGCCCGTTCGTGTTCGTCGAGCATCAACCTGGCTCCTTCGTCTCGGGCAAGCGCTTCGCGGACTACCATCACAAGGGCCAGCCTTACCTGGACGGCTTCAAGGCGATCTCCGCACCCAAGATGGCGGTGCGTCTGAACGCCATCCGCGGCGACCGCGCGGCCATCGAGTTCCGCGGTTTTCCGCCCAAGGCCCGGGACGATCTGGTGAAGGCCCTGGGTGACAAGATCACGGTGCAGGAGAGCGACTGGAACTGTAACCTGATGTTCACGCCCAACCAGCTGCGCGCCCCGTTCGACGACGTGCGCGTGCGCCAGGCGCTGACCCTGTCCGTGGACCGTTGGGCCGGCTCCAAGTACCTGTCCAAGATCGCCATCGTCAAGACCGTGGGCGGAGTCGTGTTTCCCAACCATCCGCTGGCGGCAAACGCGGCCGAATTGAAGAAGCTCAAGGGTTACAGCACGGACATCGACGCGTCCCGTGACGAGGCCAGGAAGCTGCTGGCCGCGGCTGGTCAGTCGGGCCTGTCCTTCGAGTTCAACAACCGCGGCGTCGATCAGCCTTACAAGGTGGTGGGCACCTGGCTCATCGACCAGTGGGCGAAGGCCGGCATGAAGGTCAAGCAGCGCGTGCAGCCGACACCGCCGTTCTATGCCACCCTGCGCAAGAAGAAGGACTTCGATGTGTCCATCGACTTCAACTGCCAGTCGGTGATCAACCCGATTGCCGACGTCACGAAGTTCCTGGGCAGCGCCGGCAACAACTACGGCTCTTACGAGGACGTGGAGCTGGAGCAGATTTACGACAAGCTGCTGCGTTCCGGCGACGAGGCCGAGCAGCGCAGACTCATGCGCAAATACGAAACACGCGCGTTGAGTGATCAGGCGCACATGGGGGTCACCCTGTGGTGGTACAAGATCAATGCGTACCGCTCCTACGTGAAGGGCTGGAAGATTGCTCCCAGCCATTACCTGAACCAGCAACTCGACAACATCTGGTTGGATAAATAGAGCTCGGCGAAGAGCCCGTACCGGCACCCGGCATTCCAGCCGGGTGCCGGTACACCATTCAACGTGTACAAATACATCGTCAAGCGCCTGCTGCTGATGATCCCGACCCTGTTCGGGGCGGCACTGCTCGTGTTCCTGCTGCTGCGGGCCATCCCCGGGGATGTCTGCGAGGTCAGACTGGCGGGCACCGGCCTGTATGCCGATCCAGCGGAGATCGAGCTCTGCCGGGAGAACCTCGGCCTCAACAAGCCCCTGATTCTGGGCCTGGACACCCAGTTCATGGATTTCGTCGGCGGCTATCTGACCTTCGACCTCGGCGACTCCATGTGGACCGGCCGGCCCATCACCTACGAGATCGGGCTGCGCTTCAAGCTTTCCATGCAGATGGCCATCATGGCGACCGTTGTCGCCGTCGTCTTAGCGATCCCCTTAGGCATCATTTCCGCGGTCAAGCAGGACACCTGGATCGACTACGCGGTGCGCACCTTCAGCATCGCGGGCATCGCGATACCTTCTTTCTGGCTCGGCATCATGATCATCCTGGGGCTGCTGATCTTTACCCAGGCCTGGTTCGGCGAGCCGTGGATGCCACCCATCGAGTACGTGTCGCCGTTCGAGGATCTGGGCGCCAATCTCTCCCAGCTGATCTGGCCGGCGGTGGCAACGGGTTACCGTTATTCGGCGGTGGCGACGCGCATGACACGCTCGGCCATGCTGGAAGTGCTGCACGAGGACTACGTGCGCACGGCGCGCGCCAAGGGGCTCATGGAGAAAGTCATCATCAACCAGCACGCCCTCAAGAATGCCCTGCTGCCGGTGGTGACCATCATCGCCATCGAATTTGCCTTTTTGATCGGCGGGTTGGTGGTCACCGAACAGGTGTTCAACCTGAATGGCCTCGGCAAGCTGTTTGTCGAGTCGGTGGGCGCTCAGGACTTCGCCCTCACGCAGCAACTGGTCATGCTGGTGGTGCTGGTGTTCGTGTTCACAAATCTGTTGGTCGATATCTTCTACGCCTGGCTCGACCCACGCATCCGCTACAGCTAACGGATCCCCACCATGTCGACTCCGGAAATCACCATCCAAGAAGATAGCCTGCTAGGGCAGCACAAACCCTGGTGGGTCACGCTCTGGCGTCTGTGCAAACGCCAGCCCCTGGGTGCCGCCGGCGCGCTGATCGTGATCGGCATGATCTTCATGACCATATTCGCCGAGTACATCTCGCCCTACGATCCGGTGGCCAACGCATTCGAGTACATGCTCACGGCGCCTAACGCGGACTTCTGGCTCGGCACCGATCAGTTCGGCCGGGACATTCTCACCCGGCTCATCTACGGTGCGCGCACGGCGCTGATCGTGGGCTTTACCTGCGCCTTCGTCGGCGCCTTCGGCGGGCTGGTGCTGGGCGTTGCCAGCGCCTACTACGGCGGCAAATTCGACCTCATCCTGCAGCGCGTCATGGACGTGTTCATGGCCTTCCCGCTCATCATCCTGGCGCTCGCCGTGGTCGCCACCCTGGGCACGGGAGTCCAGAACGTCATCATCGCCATCACCATTCCCTTTGTCCCGCAATGCGCGCGCGTAGTGCGATCCAGTGCCCTGTCGATACGCGAGATACCGTACGTGGACGCGGCCCGTGCCTGCGGCTTCTCGGACGCGCGCATCATCCTGCGGCACATGACGCCGAACGTGATGGCGCCCTTCCTGATCATGCTGACGACCTTCGTCGGTCAGGCGATCCTGCTGGAGGCATCGCTCTCCTACCTGGGCCTCGGTGTCCAGGAGCCTACGCCGGCCTGGGGCCTCATGCTCCAGGGCGGCGCCGAAGAGTACGCCGAGAGCGCCCCCTGGGTGGCCGTCTTTCCGGGCATCGCCATCTCTCTGGCGGTCTTTGGCTTCAACCTGTTCGGCGACGCACTGCGGGATGTGCTGGATCCCAAGCTTCGTAACCGCTAAGCCACCGCAGGAACGAGCCGTATACGCGGCAGGGCGGGCCGAAGGGCGGGATGACGCTCGCTTGCAAGGCGCTTACAAAAAACCCGTCCCGATAGCCCCGGGGGCGATTGCCTCGTGAGTGAATTCAGCTAAAGTGTTGATGGGTGGCTGGATTTCGCTAGGCTGCATATTGCTCCCGCGCAGTGTGCAGGCCCCGCCACCAAATGTGGCTGCGTGCCTTTCCTCACCCGTCCGGCACGCCAAGGATCCGTCACGGCACGCCAAAATAACGATTTTCTAGGGGCGATCGATCGATGCATCAGGAGAGCTCGTTAAGAAGCCGCAAGTCTCTTCCCACTGGTCATGCGTTACTTTCATACAAAATAGAAAGCGTTCTCGGTGCTGGGGGATTCGGGATAACCTATCTCGCAACCGATACCAATCTGAATCGGGCCGTCGCCATCAAGGAATACTTTCCGGAGCAGCTTGCGATCCGGGATGACGATGGCAGCATCTGCGCGGCCTCGGAGAATGAATCCAAGGCCTTCATCTGGGGTCGCGAGCGATTTCTGAAAGAGGGTCAGATCCTCGCCCGATTCAGCAATCCGTTCATTGTATCGGTGCTGGATTTCTTCGAGCTGCACAACACCAGCTACATGGTGATGGAGTACGAGAGCGGCGAGGCGCTCAAATCCATCATCCGCCAGGGACGCCGCCTGTCGGAAGCCGACGTGCTCGACGTCTTGCTGCCGCTATTACGATCCCTGGCCCGATTCCACAACGAAGGATTCATTCACCGGGATATCAAGCCCGCCAATGTACTCATTCGGCGCGACGGCACCCCGGTGCTGCTGGATTTCGGCTCGGCGCGCCAGACCGTGTCCGGTGAACGGCTGTCGCTGACCAGCCTGGTCTCACCCGGCTACGCGCCGGTGGAACAGTACTCCGACAAGGGCGCCCATCAGGGACCCTGGACAGATATCTACGCCCTTGGCGCCACCTTCTACCACCTGCTGACGGGGCGCATGCCGGCCACCGCCATGGAGCGCACGGCGGGACTCCACAATGGCACCGATCCGTTAACCTCGGCCAGCGTGCTCGCCAGGGGCGCCTACTCGGAAGAGCTGCTCAAAGCCATCGACGTATCCATGAATCTCATGGAGCACGAGCGCCCGCGCAGCGTCGCGGAGCTGCTGGAGCTGCTTCCGGGCGGCGCCGCCACCACCGCCGACGCCCGTGAGGGCACGGTCACGGCTGGGGCCACTGCGGCCACTCAGACCATGCGGGCAATCGCGGATTCGACCTCCCGTCAGGTAACGCCGGCGAGTGTGCAGAATTACATCGTCGACCGCCACGCCGCGACGGAAATAAACCCCGGCGTGGAGCAACCGAACACGGCGACCGCCCCGACCATGGCGACGCTGGCCGGCGACACCCGCGCCAGCCCCCTCTACAGCCAGATATCCGCCCGCTTAATGGGTCAGCGCTGCAAACGTCTGCTTATCGTCGACGACGACGCGCGGGTCTGCCGTCTGGTGAAGCGTGTCTCCGAGGGTATCGGGTTCCATACCTTCGCCACCGACAAGCCCGTGGATTTTCCCATCGCCTACCAGGGATTTCGCCCCGATGTCATCGTGCTGGATTTGCAAATGGGTCAGTCGGACGGTGTAGAGCTACTGCGCTACCTCGCCGATCAGCACGCCGAGGAAGCCATCGTTCTCATGAGCGGCGTCGACCAGCGCATCATCGATACGGCCGCGAGACTCGGAAGATCCCTCGGCCTCAACGTGGTCAACGTGCTCAACAAGCCCATCGACATCAACGTGCTGCGCACCGAACTGGGGCCGCTGGCGGAAGGGACCATCACCCTGGGCCCCGGCGGACCGCTGCACGAAAAGGATCTGGAACGGGCGATTCTCGAAAATCAGATCACCGTCCACTATCAGCCGAAGATCGCGCTCAAGTCCGGGCGTGTCACCGGCGTCGAGGCCCTGGTGCGTTGGAAGCAGGCGTCCGATGAGCTGATTCCGCCGGATCGCTTCATTCCGCTGGCGGAGAAGACCGGTCTCATCGACGCGCTCACCCAACGGGTGCTGGAGACATCCCTCGCCGATGCGCGTACCTGGAGTGAGAAGTGGCCGGAGCTGACCCTGGCGGTCAATCTGTCGCCGTCCCTGCTCACGAATCTGGAATTGCCGGATCGCATCGCCAGCATCCTGCGTTCCTATGAGATGGACCCCGGACGGCTGATACTGGAGGTCACCGAGAGCGGCGCCATGGAGAGCCCGGATCAGACCATGGAGATCCTCGCGCGCCTGCGCCTCAAGGGCGTTCAGCTGTCTATCGACGACTTCGGCGCCGGGCATTCGTCCCTGCTGCAGCTTTACCGCCTGCCCTACGGGGAGCTCAAGATCGAGCGCTCATTCGTCATCGACGCCCTGGACAGCCAGGAGGCGGCGACCATCATCCACGCCACTATCGAGCTCGGACATCGCCTCGGTCTCAAGGTGGTGGCCGAAGGTGTGGAGGACAAGCTGACGGCCGAATGGCTGGCGCAGCTGCAATGCGACGTCGGCCAGGGCCATTTCTTCTCAGCACCCCTGCCCTCCGCGGAGTTCCTGGCCTGGATGGACGAGTGGGCCGGAAACCATGGCCCCGACAGCACCCACAAGCGCACCAGCCAGCCGCCGGAGGACGGCACCGTCGTCAGCCTGACGGCCTGATCGCCGGCCCGGCCAGTGGCCTGAGCCACCGGCCGGAACAGACTGGCGAATTCAGGCGGCGGACTGGAAGTGCCGGTCGTTGCTGACGTCAACCGCGGAGG
>SMUY01396592.1_pt1 | contig 13445 bp, 11 predicted proteins | sample 2456441 | NCBI WGS metagenome assembly SMUY01 (sample SAMN11095931, study PRJNA526329) | marine sediment metagenome | biome: Marine sediment; feature: Surficial sediment; material: Deep marine sediment; isolation source: Hadal surficial sediment | place: Pacific Ocean | collected 2014-11 | depth...
CGATGTCTTCGGAATCGCCGCAAGCAGACGCGAAGACCAACGAAACAAAGGCGATCAGCAACAAGAATTTCTTCATGACTCTCCTGTACCAGTCAGCTGGCCGGCGGCTGCCGGATAGTTCCGGAGCGCCCATTTTTCGAGGACGACGACGGCAGCAAACAGCCCCATCGCCAGCACCGACAAAACTACGATCGCGGCGAAAACTCTCGCCGTCTGGAATTGAGGACCCGAAAGTTTCATCAACCAGCCGAGCCCGGCACTTGCGCCAACCCACTCGCCAATGACCGCGCCGATTACCGAGACCACTGCCGCTACTTTCATCCCTGCGAAAAAGTTGGGCAGCGCCGTGGGGACCATCAACTTGCGGAACGTCTGGGATGGCGATGCTCCGAGGGTGCGGAACATGTCGATCATTTCCCGGTCGACAGAGCGCAGGCCCGTGACGAGGCTGATGACAATCGGGAAAAATGTGAACAACACAACCACGATCACCTTCGACATGATGTCGGTGCCCACCCAGATGATCAGCAGCGGTGCCAGCGTGAATATCGGGACCGTCTGGGATGCAATGATGATCGGGTAGACCGACCGCTCGACGGCGCGCGACCAGACAATCCCCGATGCGAGCGAAATACCGATAAACACAGAAACAGCAAACCCGAACACTATCTCCACGAGCGTGGTCCCGGCGTGCCGGGCAAGCAGGCCGAACGAGTCGATGAGTTCACCAAGGATGGCGGTCGGAGCCGGGAGCAACCAGCGTTGGACCTCAAAAGCCCGGACGATTACTTCCCAGGCGATTAAAAGCACCAAAGCTGTCGCAACAGCAGGTAACCAGCCGGCCACACCCGCACGGCCCGCAGCGCTTGCTCGCCAGAATGAGGTCACTGCGTCTGTCCCTCTGGCCCCTGCCGGCGCAGAATGCCGAGGATTCGCTTTTTCATCTCGACAAACTCAGGGGTTGTAGAGGCTTCCAGATTTCTGGCCGTCCCGGAGTCCAGGGTTATCACCACCTCGGCGACTATCCGGCCCGGGGCCGGGGCCATGATAAGGACTCGATCGGCCAGTAATATCGCCTCCTCGACATCGTGAGTGACGAGCAGTATCGCTTTTTCAGAGCGGTCAAGCACGTTCAACAACCACTGCTGCAGCCCGCTGCGGGTAATCGCGTCGAGCGCGCCGAAAGGCTCGTCGAGTAACAGCACAGGGTTGTCGGGCAGCAACGCCCTTAACAGTGCGACACGTTGGCGCATGCCGCCCGAAAGCTGCCACGGCATCGAACCGAGCACGTCAGACAGCCCGAACGATTCGGCCAGCCGCTTTACGCGGGTGTCGGTTTCGGCAGCGCCCACCCCGCGCAACTCGAGTCCAAGCCGGCCGTTTTCGGAAACCGTTCTCCACGGCAGCAGCAGATCTTTTTGCTGCATGTACGAAACGTGTCCCAGCCGGCTCGCCCGTTCACTCCGGCCTTGATTTTTGAGATTTTTGGCCGTGTTTACGACTTTTATCTGACCGGCTCCAGGGGCAAGCACGCCCGAAATCAGGTTCAGCAAGGTGCTTTTGCCGCAGCCCGAAGGGCCGACCAGTGCAACGAACTCCCCGCGACCAACCGAAAGGTTGATGTCTTCAAGAATGGCCGAGTCCTCGTAGTGAAACCCGACTCCTGAGACGGCCAGGTACGCGCCCGGCAGCGCGCCCGAAGTCGCGCCAGACGAGTCGGGTGACCCTGGAGAATCCGGGGGTCCGCCATCGACGGCACTTGCTTGCTGTGGGGCCGAGCCCATCATTCCCAACGCCTGACTACCAGTGTCTGCTTAGCAAAGCCGGGTAATCGGCGCTTGGATATGGCGCTCAGGCCGTTTCCCTACGCTGGCATTACCCAGATCAGGTTCAGGGGTCGGTAGAGAAATAGCGTCTACCCTCTCAGCCCGGCTTCCCGAGCTCCCCAAGTGTTGCGTACAACACGAACAGAGCTTCTGCTCCGTACAACTGCAAGTTTTACAACGGTGGGATTACATGTCAAATCGCATATGGTCTCAGCGATTTTTATTCCGGGGATTCTTCACGCCTTGCGGATTGCAGGTTTTCTGTAGTACAGCTAGAATGCGGCAACTCCAGCAGTGTTGAGATCGGCAGCGAATCAGGAAACAAGCCGCAAGTTTTGGGAATCCGGCCACTTACCCCGAATGAATACTTCGCCCGGGCAATCCAATGCCCGGACGACGAGGTAAATCTCGCAGCGGCCAGTCTCTACGCGGCGGCGACAGAGAATCCCGAACTTGATGTCATCGCCTACCAGGGACGAATCGCGCAGTTCGGCGCGCGGGTGCAATCGAGACTCGCGGTCCAGCACACGAATTACGATTTCATCGGTGCCATTTATGAAGTGCTATTTGAAGAAGCGGGCTTCACCGGCGACACAAAGAACTATTTCGACCCGAAAAACAGCCACCTGAACGAAGTCATCGACCGTCTGAAAGGCAATCCCGTTTCCCTCTCTATCCTCTACATCGAGGTCGCTCGTGCTGCGGGTGTCAAAGTCGACGGGATTTCGCTCCGAAAGCACTTTGTGGTGGCTGCAGGTTCCGGTGACGAGCGCATGTACATCGACCCGTTCCACGGGGGCGGTCTGCTCTCACGGAAAGAGTGCATCGTCAATGTCCTCGGCAAGGGCAAGACGAATGGAGCGGACCTCGACGATCTGGAGCGCAAATATTTGGGCCCGGTCAAAAAGCGGGTCATACTGCGCAGGTTGCTGAGCAATCTCAAGGTCGCCCATGAGAAGCACAGGCAGTACGACCTTGCGCTGTCCGCGTCGGAGCATATCCAGCTTTTAGACCCCGCGAGTTTGAGAAATCTGAGCGAACTGGCTCACCTGCAAACCAAGGTCGGCAACTTCGGCGACGCGGTCGATTCCCTGACCCGGTTTCTTGAGCGGGCCCCGGCAGGATCGAACACCGAGCAGGCCGAGAGCGCGTTGCGCAAACTCAAGGCGATGGCCGCCCGTGGCACCGAAGAATCCGGGAAATAGCGAAATCCGCTGTCCTCGATCGGTCGTAATCTCTAAATGGTTACCTGAAAGGCTAGATGTGTTCGCGCACGGCGAACTCGTTGCACGGTCGGTCGGGTCCTGAATGGACGAGGTGTACCGCTTGAACTACCAGGGACTTACGGATCTGGAGTTGCTTGAGCAGATCGGCAATCGAGATCGAGACGCCCTCGCAACGCTATACGAAAGGTATGGCCGGCGTGTGTTCGGGCTTGCGGTAAGGATCCTGAGCGACTCTGTGAGTTCGGAAGAGGTTACACAGGACGTATTCATGAGCGTGTGGCGGCGCGGGGCCACTTACACGTCGAAAAAAGGAAAATTCACGACCTGGCTGTTCTCGATCGCACATAACCGGACTATCGATGAACTGCGAAAAAGGCGGCGTGACCGGAGCAGGACCAACGACGATATTGACGATCATTTGAACCTCGAGTCGGGAGATGTTTCTCCGGCAGACGCCACGGTCGCTCAATCGGAATACGCCAAGATACGGGCAGCAATGGAAAATCTGCCAGATGAACAGAAAAACGTGGTGGAACTCTCTTACTTCAAAGGACTCACCCAGACAGAAATTGCGACAAAGACCGGCCAGCCGCTCGGCACTGTCAAAACACGAATGCGGCTGGCACTGAAAAAGTTACGGAAGGCGCTAAGTGCTGAAATAGGCACGCAGGTATGACGGACTCTAAAGGACCCAGAGGGATTGACGGCGAAGTGGACCCGCGCTTCGAAAACCTGGCTGCGTACGTCCTGGACGCACTCGACGATGAAGACGAACGCACGGCGGTTGAAGCGCTGATCGAAACCGACAGTGCGGCTCAGGCCGAATTCAACGAATTGACCGAAGCGGCCGAACTGCTGGCGATCGCCGTGCCACCAATCGCGCCCCCGGCCAGGCTGAAAGCCAGGATTCTTGAACAGGCAGCGCGTGAACCCGTGCCAGAGGTCGCTCGGTTAATGTCGAGTGTCAGGGCACAGAAGTCGCAGGCGTCTTCATGGTGGTCGCGTGCCTTCCGGTCCGGGTACGCAGTTTCGGCGGTGGCAGCTGTACTGGTGCTGATTGCGGCCGGAGCGCTGGGAATACAGAACAACAGGCTTGGCGACGAGATCGATTCGCTGCGCGCTGCACTCAACGTTGAGGCGGCGGCAATTACAAGCCTGGGCACCGAACTTTCCACGACCATGACCAATTCGGAAACCACTGTCGCTTCCATGAAGGGCGAAATGGACCAGATGGAAGACGAGTTCAATGCCACTGCCGCACTGGTCGTGCATCAAGAGGGGATGGTGTCGGAACTCGAAGTCGCCAACGATGCCCTCAAACAGGCGCTCCGCGACCAGAGTTGGCTGACATATGTGGCTCTGAAAGGCGGTTACAAGGTCGAAAGCTGGCTTGCCGACAGCCGGACCACCTCTATCACCCCGGTCGCCTCGGGACTGATCGCCGTGCAGGTCGTCGGCAACGAGGCTGTGTTCCAGGTCCACGGTCTCGAGCAGCCACAACCCGGCCTTGCGTACACACTGTGGCTGCTGGGGAACGGAGAACCAAAGGCCGTATCGCAGTTTGCAGTCAGCGAAATTGGTTCGGCTACCTTTTCTTTCTTGCTCCCTGCCCCGTTCTACCTGTACTCCAGCCTGGTAGTGACACAGGAGCGGATAGACAGAATCGGTACGCAACCCTCGGAAGTGAAATTCCTTTCTGCCGACGCCAACTGACCGGCGTTCGCAAGAACGCAGCGAGATTGTCATTGCGAGGAGTCCTACGACGTGGCAATCGGTGTCCACATTAGGAAGGCACACCGAATCAGCTAGCACGGTCCTTGCCGAAAAAGAAGGCGTCCGAATTTGTCGAGGATTGCCACAGCCCGCCCTGAGTTCGTCGAACGGGTCGTCGAACTCCTCGCAATGACGTGATGATGCTGATGCCGTTCTCCTCTGGCCGGCTCTGGGGAATTCCTAGACTTCTCTGTCAAGGGTTAAAAGCGCGGATTTCTGCGCCGCAATTCGAAAGCCACCATTTTTTCGCAATCGCGTCGACTTCATGACGCTCGGGGTGCGTTGCATGGGCACGACGATACAGACCGATGCCAGGACCTGGGCGTGTGACCGCTGTGGCGCGGTGATGATCGAATTACACTGCAAGCTGAGGTGCGACAACTGCGGCTTCATGCGCGATTGCAGCGATCCGTAGGGCGTTCCCTGGCCCAATCTCACCTCCTGCGATTGGGCGTTGCGATTGCTCGCAGGCGAACGAAAGTCGTCTGGGTTAGGCTAATTGCTCAGAGATGATCACCGTTCGCTCGGGACTTCGGGCCCCACAAATATTTAAAGCGTTGATTTTAGTGGCGGCGTTAACCGCTATGGTCGCAGCCGGCTGCTCTAAAACGCCCGAGCCCGGGCCCGAATCTGTGCCAGCCGAGCCAACTGTCACCGCACCGGAAGCCGTGACAAAATCCCGTAATGCGATGGCGGACCTCGTCAGTTTCAGGTTCGAGCTAACACACGACTCCGGCTTCACCGCGCTTTCCGGCGGTCTTGAATTGACCAGGGCCGGTGGGGTGGTCACTCAGAACGGGCTCGACCTCGAAGCCGAGGCCAAAATAGGCAGGGCCTTCGTACGAGTCGAGGCAGTGGTCATCGACGATCAGACCTGGATGACGAACCCCCTGACCGGCGCATGGTCGGAGATTCCCCCGGAGGACAGTCCATTCTCGTTCCTCGATCCCGTGAAGCTGGTTGCCGACATACTTGGTGATACCCAGGACGCGGTTTTCCCGGAGAACCCCCGGGCAAACGGCGATATCACGATTACGGGCCGGATCAAGGCAACTGCCCTTGCCGCGCTCGTGGGCGTCGTCGACCCCGACGCGGTCCCGGCCGTGACACTCACTCTCAGCTCCGATACGTACCTTTTGAAAAAGATAGTTATCGTCGGAGTGACCCAACCCGAAGACGACGAGAACACTACGCGAGTGATATCGCTTTCCGAGTTCGACAACCCGGTTTCGCTCAAGCCGCCGATCTAGCCGATGCTCAGCAGAGCCGGTCGAATCGTATCCCCCTACAGGCTGCTCCTGCCGCTTTGTTTCGGCGTGTTTATCGCGGCAGACGACATGACAGTCGTCGTGACCCTGTTGCCCGACATGATGGCCGATCTGAGGGTCGCGCCGAGCGAGTTGGACCGCGCCTCATGGTCGATAACCGGATTTCTAATCGGCTTCACCGCAGCAATGCCGCTGATGGGCCGAATCTCCGACCGCGCCGGCTACCGGCTCGCATTCCTGGCGGCCCTGGCAGTGTTCACACTCGGTTCGGCAATGGTCGCGCTATCCCCGCAGATTCCCGGCTGGCTGTACGGCGGACTTCCAGAGTTCAACTGGCTGGTCGGCATGCGGGTGTTCCAGGCGATCGGCGGCGGCGCCATGATTCCGATCTCGATAGCCGCGGTGGGCGAGTTGGTCGATGGCAGGCACCGTGCGGTAGCCTACGGGTTGATAGGGGCTAGCGCCGAGGCCGGCGGGGTATTCGGGCCGTTGTGGGGCGGCGGAATCACGACCTGGTTGTCGTGGGAATGGGCGTTCTGGCTCAATATCCCGGTCACGGTCTTAGCGGCGCTGTGGATCATGCGGAACCCACCTGGCAAACGGAACAAACACGTAAAGGTCGATGTGCCGGCGGGCCTCGTGTTCGCGGCGGCACTGGCTCTGTTAATTGTGGGACTGGTACGAATAGGAGAGCCCGATGCAATAATGGCGATATCGCTTGCTGTGACAGCCGGGCTGGTTGTCCTCCTGATCGCGATGAACACCCGGTCCCCCGACCCCCTGTTCCCCCGACCCTTGTTTCGCCTGGTGTCTTTCAACTTTGCAAATATCACTCATTTGTCAGTCGGGGCGGTCTTGATAATCGGCATGGTCACGGTGCCACTAATGGCGGCGACAGTGTTTGGCAAGACACCGATCGAGGGCGGGCTTCAACTGCTTCGCATGACGGTCGCAATCGGCGCCGCGGCGGTAATTGGCGGGATCATCACCCAGCGCATCGGCCCGCGTGTTCCCGCAATGGTCGGACTCGTTGTTACGTCTCTCGGGTTCCTGCTGATGTCTGGATGGAGCGTCGATATCGCAGAACCGGCCCTCACCATGCACCTGGTGATCACAGGACTTGGAATTGGCCTGTTGATCTCGCCAATCGCAGAGACTGCCCTATTCAGCGTGGTCGACGATCAGCGAGGGGCAGCTTCGGCGCTGATTACCGTGTCACGCATGGTCGGCATGATGGCGGGGCTTGCTGCGATGACCGCGCTGGGCACGGTGCACTTTCAGCAACTGGTTGCAGACGTACCGGCATTTTCGCCAGACCCCGCGGACCAGGCGCGGAATATCGAAACAATCACGAATGCCGGAATGGACGTTTTTACGCGCTTCTACGAGTACGCGGCAGTTCTCTCGGCGCTGGCGCTGGTGCCCGCATGGTTGATGACACGGAAGGTACGGCCTCTCGCCTCTCCCTCTGAGGGAGACGCCTAGGGTGTGGGTGAAAGCTTCAAATGCACAGTCAACCGCTCACCCAACTTCAACCCACCTCGCGCCCAGAGGGCACCCGCCTCCCTGCTGGGGAGGGAGAACATGCCCGGTTCGGGAGCCGGCTATCCGCTATTCAGCGTCGGGTTTGCGCCGCTTTTCTGCCCTTCGTTCGGACTCGAGACGTCCCAGGTCATAGGAGTTGTGATCGATGTATGACATTGCGTTGGCGAGTGCTCTGTGACCGGCCTTTTCGAGAATCAGTGTGTGCATCCTCTGGCATACCCGGCGGTAGTCGGGATGTCCTTGCTCGGTCGTCCGAAGTTCCAGCATGTGGAAAGCTTCGCGCACGTTGAACTGCATTGAGTAGCGCAGCCTGAACCCGAACGGCACGACGTATTGCGCGATGTCGGACCCGTGCTGACTATTCACGTTTTCATGGAATTCGGTCATTCGGCCCATCGCGTCGTCCCACCGCTGCGTCCAGCCGACCTCCTCGACAACAGGCGGGGTGGAGTATCCGTGCCTGACTCCGAGCCGCTGCCAGTCGAGTGTCATCATGCGGTGGCGCTGCAGGTCGCGGAAACTGCCGAAGTCAGAAAGGATGTCGAAGCGGTAATACGACCGCTCCATTCCGCGTCCCGGTTTGTGCCTGCGGTTCTGGCGGTCGCCGACGTAGGCGCGAATCACTTCGGCCTTGTCGTCATCACTCATGTTTTTGACGACCGCATGAAGCTGGATGTCTGTGAGATCGGTATGCGCATACAATGCCGCGGCTGCAATCTTATCCTCGGCCTCGGGGTCCCACTCGACAAGAGTTACTTCATCGGCGCTCTGGGGTTCGACTTTGATCCTGGAAGCGATCCGTTCCATTGCATCGTGGTTTTCCTGGAAATAGTTGGACCAGGCACCGCCGCGGTCCGGCAGGTCGACCCGCTTCAAGAACGATGGGATTACCTTGCGGAGCTCTTCGAGCATCATCCGTGCGCAAACACGTGCCTCTTCAAGAGGATGGCTGTTCATGCGAATCAGCATTGATTCGAAGGCCTGACCGGATGCGAAGATGCCTACATTCGAAAACGTCGCCGCTGGAAGAAGGCCACGCGCCGCGTCGCACGCCCTGGCGCGAATTGACGAGTTGTAGATGAAGTTCGAATCGCCGTCCTGCTTCGGGGACTGCTCCTCAAAGAACGGGACGCAGGTGTGGACCAGCGCCGAGTATTCGTCGAACAGCCAGTCCATGGTTTTGGCGTAATCATCTGCGAGCGGCCCCGCCTCAACCTCGGGCGGTGCGATGTACCGGTAGCGGTCTCCCAGTTTCTGGTCGTAGAACATGTACCTGGTGGACTGCTCGAGGTATGCCGCAAGACGGCCCCATTCGAGGACCTTGGTGAGAATGTTCGAGGCCTGTTCGCATGCGATGTGTGCGCCGCCCAACTGGGCAACCGAGTCGTCGCCGTACTGGAAGAACACCCGGTCGAAGAGGCCTTCAGCACGCTTCAGCGAAACGAGTGCTGCGTCGTTTGAGCCTTCCGCGATCTGTTCGACGGCCACTTCGGGCTGGTTGTAAAACTCGTCCAGGAACAGACGCCGCAGCGTCTTTGGCGATCGGCTGTAGCGGGCGAACAGCGCGCCTTTTACCACTTCCGGGAGGTTGATGAGGGCGAACACGGGACTATCGACGTTTGTGAAGAAACGGCTCAGGATTGCGGTCTCTTCGGTGTTGAATATTTCGCTTGCGAACATCGTGCCGTGATTCTATCGACTGCCCGGCACGACCGGCAGGGAATCTGGCGTTTCGGAGCGCTGTTCCTACCCGTACCGGCCGATTAAGGAAAGCAGCGAAACTGAAACCACCTCAGAGCATCAGGCGGGTGGGATTTTCGAGGTTCTTCTGAAACTCCCCGAGGAACACGGCCGCTTCGGCACCATCGCCAACACGGTGGTCGGCCGACATCGTGGCGTTCATTATCGAACCGACAACGATCTCGCCGTCTCGAACGATCGGCCTTTCCTTCACCACACCCACCGCCATGATCCCCGCGTTCGGCGGCACGATGATCGCCGAGAAGGTGTCGGTGCCGAACATCCCGAGGTTCGAAGTGCCGAAAGTCCCCTGGGTCAGTTCGGCCTGGGTGAGATTTCCGCCTTCGCCCCGGGCCCGCTTGCCGAGGTCGCGGACGGCACGGGATATCTCGACCAGCGACATGTTCTGGACGTTCATCACCGCGGGCACGATAAGCCCCTCGGCCAGTGCGATGGCAACTCCAAGGTTGATGCTCGAGTGTCCGATCAACCTGTCGCCATCGAAGAACGAGTTCCACTTCGGGTATTTTGTTAACGCGTTGGCGAGTGCCTTCAGGATCAAATCATTTACCGATACGCGGTCGCCTACTTCGGCAAGGGCTTCGTTCAGTTGCCTGCGGAAGGTCATCGCGGCCGACATATCTATTTCATGCGTGACGTAGTAGTGCGGCGCTTCGGTCTTCGAGCGGACCGTCACCCGGGCGATGGCCTGGCGCATGGAAGTCAGAGGGGTGTCGGAGCCATCGAGAACAACCGGTGCGCGACCGCCAGATGCGGCAAAGCCCGGTGAGGGCGTGAAGTTTTCGACATCTGTCTTCGTGATTCGACCACCGGGACCCGTGCCGGGTACAGCAGCGATATCGAAGCCTTTCTCCTCGGCAATCTTGCGTGCGATAGGCGATGCCTTGACGCGGGCGCCCGTGGCCGCGGGTGCCAAAGCCGAAGCCGGAGCCGGAGCAGGGGCTGCTGCCTGCTGGACCGGCACTGGAGTAGGCGCTGGGGCGGGAGTTGACGCTGCAGGAGCCGAAGAATCCGGTGTTTTTGATGCCTCTGGCGGCGCCGTTGGTGATGGGGCTGGTGCAGCGCCCGACGTTTCAGATACGTCGGGAACTTCATCGTCGGCGTCACCGATGAATGCGATGACGGCCCCGACCTGGACAAGCGAACCTTCCGAAACGACTATCTTGCGAAGCAGACCATCGGCATAAGCCTCCATCTCGACGACTGTTTTATCTGTCTCGACTTCGGCAAGTTTGTCCCCACGGGTGATCTGGTCGCCCTCCGTCTTGAGCCACTTGACTATGGTGCCTTCGGTCATGTCGGCACCCATTGAGGGCATGGTCACTTCACTGATCAAATCTGCACTCCTGCGGGAACAATCGGCTCGTGTTAGATGTGAGCCTGGCTGAGTTGCGGCCCCGGCCTAAAAAAGACCCGCCGATAGAGGTTACACAACAAATTGCCGACAGTGCGTGAAATTGCTGGTCGCTAATCGGATTCCGGTTGCCTGTCGAGTCGATTTTTTTGACGGCCCGATTTGGCGATGATGCGCATCATAATCTGATGATCGGTTTTCGCCCCGGGGACGTGCTTGGTCTGCTCAAACTGTAGCTCGCGCAGCAATCGCCTGTACGAATCCAACCTCGATCTGAGAAGTCTTCCTTCAGCTATCGCTTCGGTTATCGCACATCCGGGCTCACCAGCATGCGCGCAATTCCGGAACCTGCATTTACCGAGATATTCTTCGATCTCGGAAAAGGTTTTCGCAATGGCCTCTTCACTTCCCGCCGTCAGACCAATCGTGCGGATTCCAGGCGAATCGATCAGCACGCCGCCACCGGGCAGCGAGAGGAGCTGCCGTGTGTTGGTCGTGTGACGGCCCCGGTCGTCGGCTTCCCTGGTCTCCCCGGTATCCATTACTTCTTCGCCCATCAGTTGGTTTACCAGCGTCGATTTCCCGACGCCAGAAGCCCCAATCAGAACAACGGTCTTACCTGTGGCGGTAAAGCGGCGAAGCAGGTCGGTGCCCTCGCCCGTGATTCCGCTGACCGCGAACACCTCTACTCCCGGTGCAGCCGATTCTGCCAACCGGGTCACCTCGGCAAGCGCGGCCATTTTGGCATGCTCGGCCCCTTCAAGCAGGTCGATCTTGGAAAGAACGACAACCGGAACCGACCCGCTACCCCAGACCAACGCGACCTCACGTTCGAGACGACTGGCATTGAAGTGCGTCGCCGACTGAACGACAAACACCGTGGTGACGTTGGCTGCCAGCAGCTGTTCATCGCCCTGCTCTTTCCCGCGCATTACCCGCCTGCGGACCAGCAGCGCTGTGCGGGGCAGAACGAGTTCGATGGTATCGGGTTCGTTATCCTGGCCCGGTCTGACCAGGACCCAGTCACCCACCGTCGGTTGAGCTGGCTCGATTTCAGGCTCATTGTCAGAGTCGAACTCACCCGGTTGCACAAATCTCGCGAGAGTGCTGACCGCACGAAAATCCCGGGTGCTGGCGTGTACGGAAGTCGAGATCCCGTCGACCCTGACGACCCTTCCCGGCACGAGTTCCGGGTCGCCGGTGGTGATCCGGGCGAACTGGTCGCTGACGGTTTCAGTCAGGCCGTACCGGGTGAGTTTCGAGTACGGGTTGCCTCGATTATCGGAGGCGGATGCATCGCTCTGACCGGCGTCATGATCGATACCCTGGCTGGCATCATGATCGGGTGTGTTCAACGTGGGGGTTCCTTGAGGCGCTCAGGAGGGCGCTCGGGGAAATCTGCCGCACGTCTCAACATAAACTTTAGATGAGCAATCGAATCGGCAGGACCGAGGTGGCTCCTGGGCTGGGCGCGTTCTTCTGGAGTTCAAGTTCAAGCATGTTCATTGAAACTGTCCTCCCACTACCCGGTTGCCGAATCTCTCGGTACTGGTCTAATTGCCAGATTCACCACTAAAGCTGGATAGATAATACCGTGTTCACGGAACCGGCACAGACCAAATCAACAGAATTTGCAAGTCACACGCCGTTCTCAAAGACGTTGTTTACAGGCCCGGCGGCAGTTCTGCGCCCTCGATTCCACCAGCACCGCTTCCTCTTCCCGACTCCTGCGGAGCGATGCCGGTCGATTCGGCTAATTGGTTATCTTTCAGCGATTCGTGGGAGCGAATTACGTTCTTGCACGCGTGTGCAGCAGACGATGGCGGGATCGGAACTGGCTCGATCGTTGGGGCGTTCTGTTCCGGCTGTTGATTCTGAATCCGGTTGGCTCTGTTGACATCACTTGAATGAAGTTCGCTATTGCATTGTCATTCTGGGCTTAATTGGCCATTAAGCCCAGAATGACAACGACTGCGTCATATCGTAGACATAAGACGCTTTTAGATCATGCCAACCCAGCCAATCTCTGATCAGGCGTCAGATCGCGATAGTTGCGTGTGGTATTGTCCAGCTTCGGTCTGAAAGTTCGGGGAAGAGGCAAATGAGGAGGAGCGCCCATGCCCAAACCCACATATGAAGGCCTGCTGGCCGAAACGGTGACTTACACGGGTCACGGCGGGGATGTCATTAGCGCCTACATGGCCCGGCCGCTGGGGTCCGGGCCATATCCCGGCGTGATCGTTGTGCACCACATGCCGGGCTGGGACGAAGCCACCAAAGAAATTACACGGAGATTCGCATATCACGGCTACGCAGCCGTATGTCCAAATTTGCATTTTCGAGAAGGCCCCGATGCCTCACCGGACGACGCGGCGGCTGTTTCGCGTGCGGCAGGGGGTGTGCCGGACGACAGGTTCATAGGGGACGCCGAAGGGTCGGTAATGTTCCTGCAATCGCTGCCTTATCACTCGGGCAAGATCGGGATGATCGGTTTCTGTTCAGGCGGCCGGCAGACTTATCTGGCGGCCGGGCGCATGGACACTATCGACGCGGCGGTCGATTGCTGGGGTGGGCGAGTTATCGCGTCGGCTGATGAGCTCACTGAGCGGCAACCGGTGGCGCCGATCGATTACACGCCCGACATCAAGAATCCGATTCTGGGAATTTTCGGCCTGGATGACGGTTCGCCGAG